>OBYM01000903.1_pt1 | contig 14512 bp, 20 predicted proteins | sample 1538191 | NCBI WGS metagenome assembly OBYM01 (sample SAMEA2580165, study PRJEB22360) | human gut metagenome | biome: human gut; feature: human-associated habitat; material: faeces | place: Denmark | collected 2008/2010 | reverse complement strand
TGTTCCACCGCTGCTGCCTCCGCCGCCGTTCCCAGTTCATCACATATGATGTACTGCGGGTTCATACAGCGCAGCGACATCAAGACGCCTTCCGACTTGGGACAATACGTATATACATCGCAGGCAAGTCTCTCAGCGTGGGGAATCCCGTCGCTTTCCCCGGCCATCAACTCACCACGCTCGTCCACCACGCAGACAATCTTGTTCTGCACAGCGAGCCACTGTGCCAACGTCCGCAAAAATGTTGTTTTTCCGCTTCCCGGCACGCCAGCCACCAGAAGACCACCCCTTTCTTTTTCCAAGTAGCGCTTTATCGATTCCGGCACAGAACAAGTCACCCATCGTGCGATGCGCAAATTCAAGGAAGTAACGCAGGAAAAATAGCCATCCCGCCAACTTCCCGCCACCCCCACCCGATGCCCGCCGGAAAGCGTAATATAACCGTTCTTCAACTCCTGCTCGTGCGCATAGACAGAGTGGTCACACAACTGTAGAAAACACTCCTGCAAGGTTTGTGCATCCATTTTATCCCGCGCCCATCCGGGTACAATACTGGCCGCAGGCACCAACTTGCCGCGAATCGTAAATTGTACCGGTTGTTCCACTCGAAATCGAATTTCCTGAATTTCTTGTGCTTCCTGCGGCGCAAGCCGGACAAGCTGCCGTGAAAAACATTCCGGCAATTGGCGAACCACTTGGTAGTACTCGTCCATAGAAGTTCTCACCTCACACTGTCACTGTATGTCCGCCCCCTCCGGATTAGAACCCAAAAGAAAAAAGCATCCTCCCGCAAGAGGATATTTACGATTTTAATGAAATGTGTCAGGCCCCCGGCGATGCGGCTGCCAACAAGGCATACAGCCCCGCTTCATCGATCACAGGAATTCCCAACGTCTGTGCCTTGGTCAATTTAGAACCAGCCGCGGTACCGGCAACCACATAACTGGTCTTTTTGGAAACCGAACCTGCTGCCTTGCCGCCATTCTGCACAATCAGAGCCTCGGCCTCCTGACGAGACAACGTCGGAAGCGTTCCGGTCACCACCAGCGTCTTTCCGGCCAAGGCTGTTCCCTTTTTGGCACCGGTCCATTGCATATTCACCCCCGCCTGTGCCAACCGCGCCAGCAGATCCGCTGTGCCCTCCTTTGCAAAAAACTCCTGCACGCTTTGCGCCATAACCGCGCCAAAACCGTCAATGGCACACAGTTCTTCTACGGATGCATGCCGCAACGCCTCCATCGTACCAAAATGCTCCGCCAAAAGTGCCGCAGCCTTATCACCAATGTTGCGAATTCCCAACCCAAACAGAAGCTTATCCAGGTTATTTTGTTTGGAATGCTCGATGGACGCCAGCAGATTACGGGCGCTCTTTTCCTTGAACTTATCTAACATGAGCAGTTGCGCTTCCGTGAGCTCGTACAAATCTGCCACCGTATGCACCAAGCCCTTTTCGGTCAGCTGGATCGCCACCGCTTCCCCCAGCCCGTCAATGGCCATGGCATCCCGGGACGCAAAATGAATGAGGTTACGCAAGCTCTGGGCGGGACACTCCGGGTTAACACAACGCAAAGCCGTTTCATCTTGGAGGTGGACGACCGGGGCTCCGCAGCTGGGACAAACCGAAGGCATGACAAAGGGGTGACTGTCCGGGCCATGGGCCGAAACCGCAATCACTTCCGGAATGATGTCTCCTGCCTTGCGGACCTGAATGGTATCACCGATCCCCACACCGAGGCTGGAGATAATGTCCCCGTTGTGCAGACTGGCACGGGAAACACTGGTTCCCGCCAGGAAAATCGGATCGAACACCGCCGTAGGCGTCAGCACACCGGTCCGGCCAACGGTCACCTCGATATCCCTTACCACACTTTCCTTGACCTCCGGCGGATATTTGAAGGCAATGGCCCAGCGCGGGAACTTATTTGTGCTTCCCAACGTACGGCGGGAAGCCAAATCATCCACTTTGATGACGGCGCCGTCGATATCATACTCCAACGTTCCGCGAAGTTCGCCGATGGTTTGAATTTCCCGGATGGCGTCCTCGATGGTTTCAAATACGCTATACCGTGGCGAGACCGGGAATCCAAGCGATTTGATATAATCCAGTGTCTCATGGTGCGTGGCGAAGTCCCGCCCCTGGCATTGCTGCAGATTAAACACAAAAATAGACAGCCCCCGGGATGCCGTGATTTTGGCATCTTTCTGCCGCACGGAACCCGCCGCAGCATTGCGCGGGTTTTTGAAAGGTGTTTTATCCTCCAGTTCCTGTTGTTCCTTCAGCCGAAAAAACGCAGAATGCGGCATATAAACCTCCCCACGCACTTCCAGGAAATCCGGTGCATCCGGCAAGGTATGGGGAATGTAAGGAATGGTTGCCAGGTTTTCCGTCACATCTTCACCCACAACGCCATCTCCGCGGGTGGACCCACGCACAAGAACTCCTTTGCGGTATTCCAGACTGACTGAAAGCCCATCAATCTTTGCTTCCACCACATACCGGGGAACCACGCCCGCTTCCCGCACACGGGTGTCAAAATCACGCAGTTCATCCAGAGAGAATGCATCCTGCAAACTTTCCATTTTGACGCTGTGCGTCACCTTGCTGAATTTGCTGCTGGCAGTTCCGCCCACGTGCTGTGTGGGAGACTCCGGTGTGACCAGTTCCGGAAACTCCTTTTCGATCTGCTTCAGCTCCCGCATTAAAGCATCGTAAGCAAAATCGTCCAATTCCGGAGCATCCTGGTCGTAGTAAAGACGGTTATTTTTTTCTATGATGACCCGCAATTCTTCAGCACGTTTGCGAGCTTGTTCCATTTCCATAATTCTTTCACTCCATTTTTGAGATGGAAGTATTATACCACATCCGGATGGGATGCATCAATCCGAAATCGCTGCATAGGTGGAAGGAGTGTCGCCGCGCAGAAGTATACTGGCCAGTGGGATTTGATCCGTAACAGTCAATGTTTCAGTACGCCCGTCCAACACCATATTGAGTATCACACCAATCTCCAACCAGGCACTGTATCGCGTCACATTGATAGAAAGAGATTCACTCGATTCCTTCCATTCGGCCTGTACATATCCCTGCGGTTGCAATTCCACTTGCCATCCCGGCCCATGTCCGCTTAGCAAAGAGTTTCCGGTCAGACTTCCAAAAGGAATCTCATGCGTTTGCAGTGGCAGGGTGCTCATTTCCTGTTGCACCGCTTGTAACAGAAGGTTTCGCACCGTATTTATTTTTGCTGTGTCCAACTGGACACAATCCTGTTCCACCGCATACAACCCGACGCAGGCCTGGGAATTTTCCTGTAAAGTCCGCTGTACCGCACTGTGGATAGCCTGCGTTGTTCGATACCGCGCTTCGTATTCCGCCAGTTGCATCAAGGTCGGTCGGATTTCGGTATTGATATAGCCATTGGCCAAAAGTGCCAAGCCAACGCCCAGCACCAGCAATACCTTGATCCAGAGGCGGAACGGCCACCGCCTGCAACATCTGCCCTGCACGCGACGCATCCCGTATTCCTCCCTTACATTCAGTTCCTGCCATACTATGTTTTGGAAGCAGACAGACGTTCCTTTCCAAAAACTTTGAAAAAGGTGTTGACAACACAGATTTCCTTTGCTATAATAGCAAACGTCGTCAGGAGAGATCCGAAACGGCGAACCTATGGGGGTGTAGCTCACCTGGGAGAGCGCCTGCATGGCATGCAGGAGGTAAGGGGTTCGATCCCCCTCATCTCCACCAATAGAGAGCAAAACGAACACAGCACTTTGGTCAAAATGATCGGTAATGTGTTCGTTTTGTTTTGTTCTATTCCCGAGATGGTTTAGCCTATAAGCAAAAAGATGGCAGCATTAGAGTGGTAGATTCCGCTCTACTGCTGCCATCTTTTTTTGCTTTTGCTGGTATAATCTAACAATTTTACGCCAAATTCTACCAAATTCCTTACAGCTGCGTCAGAATTTGATAGAATACACCGTAAAGGAGATAGGTTCTATGATCAGGATTTTGCTTTCGACACGCCTCGGCGAAAGGCGCTGGACGCAGGCGGACTTGGCGCGAATAACCGGTATTAGAGCGTCGACTATCAACGATCTCTACAACGAGATGTGTGATAGAGTAAGCCTTGAGCAGCTGGACCTAATATGCGATGCACTCGACTGCAATTTGGATGAGCTTCTTGTTAGGGAAACATCTTTGGATGCTAGAACGAGGGATCGTATGGGGCCCGCGCCACTCCGCCGGAAATAACCATCCCCTTAACGCCTAGGCAATTACTGCCTAGGCGTTTTCTGTTTCTGACGAACTATCCTTTACAACTATCTGTGATCCATCCGGGCAGTGAATAACTACACTGCATCCGCAAAACAAAGCGGCCGATGTTAAGTCTTTTGCAGACCATCTGTCATGTGCAAACTTGTTTGCCATACTCTGCTTGCTCATTCCAAACGCAGAGGCTAGATCAATCTGCTTTTTGCCGCAGACATTAAGCATTGCTCTTACTGCGTCGCTAGTAGACATAATAATCACCTCCCCCAATAAAGTACACCAGTATCAAAAAAAAGTCAATAAAATCCGTGTACTTTTTTGCGTTCTGATGTTGACAAGTACACGTTTTTGGTGTACTATATAACAAAAGATAGTCAAACGACAGAGAGGACAAGACATATGAAAAAAGTTTCTTACAGAGAATATTGTAAAGCCATAAGCGATTTCAAAAAGAATATAAGCGAAAACATAGACATCTACGACATGGGAGGGTTCCTAGATAAACCAATCAGAATCGGAATCAACTGGGCTTCGATTGGAACGGTTTCTCCAGAAGAAGCTGAAAGATTCGCAGTCGAAATAAAAAAAGCAGCTGCTCTCGCAAAAGAATTTCCCTACAATGGGTATATGATAGATTTTTGATTTCAGAAAGGAAGATGTGCAAATGAAAGAAACAACTTTCGGAGAGATTAACTCTAACATCGGTTTTTATATCGGTGACATTTGTTATGTCCTTGGGGACAGGCTTTATCATAATGTGTGGGGAGATCAGAATGGTTTTAAAGATGGAATAATTGAAGATCCAATCACAGGACTAAAGGCTATCGTCGCTTCAACAGCTTATGGTGATGGAGAATACACAGGGAGCAACGGAGCGCATTTTCCAGTGGATGCTGGTGTAATTGGAGCCGTCCCATTGGAACTTATAGAAAAAAAGTGCGGTGAAGATAGTGGCTTTGTAATAAATGCTTCTGGAACCATTGTTTTTTCTGCACATGATGGAATTTTTAAAATCGTTCTTCCGAATGGAGCGTTATTAACTATCGACACAAATTACGATGACGATGTCGAGGATTGTGACTGACCATGTCACGAGGATAGCAGAAGCAGACCGGATACAGCCAAGGAGAGTGAAAGGCATTGGCAAAAGGACACTGGTATGAAGATAGGGTTTTATCTTATGTTGATGAGGCGGGAATCGCTTCAAGGGCCGGAACAGGCTTGACAGTCAGTTTCAAGATTTCATAGTCCCACCTTCCGCCGGGATGAAACCATCCCGGAGACATTACCGAGTTAGTCGTGAGAAGCCACCAACACCCCGCACCCTAGGACAAGGGTAGAGAGGAGCGCCGGATGAATTACAATGACGAAATCATAAAGCGTAGGATGGAACGAATCTGCGACCAACATTTTTTACATCACTGTGAAGGATGTCCTTTACTTATTGCATGCAGCGAAAACAGAAAACCTAACGAAACTCAAGCCGAGTTCACAAGGCGCTGGGAAGCTGCAATGGTCGCCGCTATCGAAGATATAGACCTATGAGGAAGTGAATATAATGACATTTGACGAGAGAGAGATTGCAACGAAGCTAGCGTCAGAATATTTTGATCAAGCTAAAGAAATCAATGAAAAATCGATATCAGCTTCGGATTATGTTGAACAACTGATTTATTTGCGTACGGCAGATGCGCTATATGCCAAGGGTGAAGCGATTTTTCAACTACTTAGAATCCTTTCCTGAAAAGTAGATAGACATATGGAAGCATCACTGAGCAGGACATTAACTCGGCAGAAACCTTTAGGAGATTTGAGGAGTTTCAGGACATGGAGCACATCACGAAAAAAGAGTTCGATAAAATCCCGGAGGATTACAAAGGTCGTTTCTTGGACTTCTACGGAACGCATCCGGAATGGAAAGGGCGCCGCACAGCGTTCCTTCCTGGTCACGGCACAACGCTTTTCGTTGAGGGCGTTTCTTTCGAGATTGTGGATGATGTCAAGAGGGCCAGACAATGAGAATCAACGGCTATGGAGTTCACCTTCTATCATCGTACGGAACCAGATACCTGATCCGCTATCAAATCATGCGAGCCTGTCAGATGCACAGCATGATCGAAAAGGCCGAAGAGTATGTGCAGAATATCAAAAAGTAAGGAGCTGCTGCGCAGGTATGGCGGTAGCGCCTACACCGAGCATTACGAGCGGGATGGTGGCCTTTTCGATGTGACGGAGATACATTTGACCGGGAACAACACCAGCCGATTCAAGTACAACCATCACCCGTAAGGAGATGTATAAAATGAAACTGACCTGCACCAAGCACAAGCTGTATGACATCCTGGTGTCCATCCGGGGTGTCGGCGGGATGCCGCCGTTCGGGAAGTGCCATTATAAAAAGGCTTACCGAAAACGCGCCTGGTGGATGGAATGGAGCACAAAGCGTGCGGATTTTCAAGTTTATTTTTCGATTGACGAGGGCAGACCTGTTGTAATAACGACTGTATGGTTTTACAACCCGGACGGAAGCCGTCGCGATCCCAAAAGCCTGACCAGAGTTCTTGATATTAAAGATCTCAAAGAAAGAAAAATGCTATGTCAATGAGCACATATCCAACAAAGAAAGCCCCAGTTGCTGCATACATTGCAACAACCGGGGCTGTACTTTTATACTTACAATATTAGGCGCTGAAAATGATAGAATAAGTTTGTTTTTGGCGATAAATTATCTCAAAATCAACTTATAAAGTCAAAATCGGCACTTTTTGTTTTTATATGTAGTTCATACATAAAGTTAAACTCGTTTTGGATTCTGGTGTATACACAGCCGTTTTATAAACCGAATTGCAGATTTTTTTACTTGCAACTGCAATTCAATCGACGCTCGGCCGGAAAGCACTCATTCATAATCGGTGGCGCGCATAGAGTTGATCTTTTTAATGATATCGCTAAAGTAGTTGGCTCCGCGACTTGCGAAAATACCGGTCAGCACCACTCCGATCATGGGGAAATTGAAGTGCAGACCGACATAGTCAAACACGTTCAGTCCAAGAGAGCTGCATAGAATTACAGCAATCACGATCGCAGCGATCTGCTTGATCGCAGTCTTTGCCTCGCCGGCGACAAACGCTTTGTAGATGGTGCTTCCATATTCCACCAGCGCCTCAGTGATTACAGCCACGACAATGGCAAACGGAAAGATAGAAGTAGTCATAATAGTAACCTCCATTGATTCACACCGATCAGGCCTCGGTGAAGCTTGCAAAATAGGGCATTTCTTTTTTCTCTGCGCGTCCCCACAAATCCATTGCGTCGCCTGCACTTGCTGGCCCAATTAGCTTTGCAGTGACGGTTTGCACGGGTAGGCCTAGCTCTTTGGCTCTTGCCTCAATATCCGCATCGCCATTCACGATGCAGAGTTTTTGAAGTTGATTCACAGAAGGTACCTCCTTTGAAGTGTCGGGCAGTTCTTTGATAACTCGGTTCATATCAACCGTTCCGTTGATGCCAGATACATATCCCTGCCCGTACTGATGGATGTATCTCGGCAACGTTGTGTTGTAGTTGGCGCGGGTGTCCGCCAGCCATCCGACATATTTCTGGCACAGTCCTTCGTAGTCCAGATATGTACCCGCAAACGACGTAAAAGTGTAGATGCCAGGAGTATATCCCAGCTCTTTTGCCCGAGCGCAGAATGCCTCTGCCGCTGCCGTGCGAGCTGCTTTGCTGACCCCATCCGCGCGACCATTTCTATTGGCATTTGACCATTCGCAGTCAATAAACAGCGGGAGGCCCTTTCCTCGGCCCGCAATGATCTTATGAGAAAATTCTGCTTCCTCTTTTCCTTCTGCAGCATTCATAGCTTGCGAGAAGAAATAGAAAGCAAACAGTTTCCCAACTGCGGCCGCATTCGCGACGTTCCTCTCAAATTGACCATCCTCCATCAACTTACCGTTTCCGTAGCCACGGTAGCCAACACGTAGAATGGCGGGATACGGAACCTTGGACCAGTCAATAGCTCCTTGATGGTGCGATACGTCAATAACCAGTCGGCTGCCGGCCTGTGTATCAGCAATTTGATACACGCCGGCAGCGTTTGCTGTACCGCAGTATGCCGTAGGATCCAGACCGCGTCCGGTGGATGTGGCACGGACCTCCAGATGGCAGTGGTCGTATGGCGGATCATTGAGGGCTGCGTTACCAGAATTCCCCATGATAGCAATTTCCTGCCCACTGATAACCTTCTGCCCTGCCTCCACCAAGAGTTTGGAGCAGTGGCAGAAATAGAGGAAATTGACGGGATCCGGGGTCTGGTCCGCATCCAACTGGACGCAGATGTAGTACCCCCACTCCCACGTCTTATCAGAATGATCGGTGACAATCCTAGAGCGAACGACCTTTCCCGAGATGGGCTTCTCGTTCCCGTCCGCATCGGTGTAGTACGGCATACGGATGACATCACTATCCAATCCCACCAGGTCGATGCCGCCGTGCCAGGTGGCCCCACCGCCCCGGGTGTAGCCGTAGCACCCATAAGCATACGGTACCTGTACACGTCCTTCAAAAATACCTGTTTGCTTCAAATGATCATCTCCTTTTCGAAATATAAAAAGCGATGATCGCGATGGTCATCGCTTTTTTCAGTGTTAAAGAACGATCTTTGCAGTCGATTACAAAAAGTCGTTATCCGCAGAGCATTTTTGGTAGACTCTTTTTATATTCTTGATTGCCATAGCAGCTTTGTTGTTCTCATACTCTGGGTGCCCAGAGCAGAAAGATTCGTAACTCGTGATATCCCCAAGCACTTGGTCAAAGTGTTCTTTGGTATGCCTCTGATCGTGGAGCAGTTCGTCATTGAACCGTAGGATACGGTACCGCGCCGTAGTGGCGTTTGTTTCGCAAATGAGACGGTTCATTTCCGTCAATCGAGCGGCATTTTCTTGTTCTGCATCCTTGATTTCTTCTATGGTGCTGGCCAGCTTATCCCGTATTTCGATGCTTTGTTGATGCCATTTGGGGTATTCGGCCACTTGTTTTACAACGTCTTGAAGCTTTTTCTTTTCTTCTTCTTCCTCCTTGTATTTCTGAATCATTTCCGTCTTGGCCGCCTTATAAAGCCGCCATATAGCGGCCAGGCCGGCGGCCAGCACCAAAACCGTGCCAACCGTCAGCCCTCCAAAAGCTTGAATGATTTCTTGCATAAAACCTCCATGTTCATCAAACAAAAACGGCACCCTCGCCAATGGCGAAGTTGCCGTTTTTTCTCATATAGAGAAGCTGACCCCAGATCTTGTCAGCACATAATCATCAAGAAGTTTTTGTAAAAACGCATCGCTCGTACAATCCTTAAAAAGCCCTCGGTAGCTGGTGATAACACTAAGGGCATAATCAAGTTCAACTTCTCCCCTTGCATATTTTTCCTGAATGAACTTTAGGTGCCTTTTCATGTTCAATGTGGTTTGCCGGCGCAACTCGATCTTGACCGGAGATATTTTTCTCCCTACAAATTCAACCGGACGGCCAATCGGGACAACTGCGGTTTTCGAGTTGAGGTTCAGCCCCAATCGTTTTTGCAGAAAATCATCCACATAGTCAACCATCTCCCAGGCAGCCTGCTTTCCCTCCACAATCGCCCCCATATCATCCATGTACCTCGCGTAGAACGGAACTCGAAGCTCTCGCTTTATATAATGATCCAGAGGCGTCAGCACGACGTTGGCAGTCATCTGACTGATTAGACTTCCAACCTGCATACCAATTCCTGAAATTCTCTCGGCCGCCGTAACATCTGTGCAGTGTAGAGGGAGGCCTAACGGGCGACCATCGCACTTTACGGCTTTTTCAAGAAACCACATCATATCCGGATCGTCAAGGGGACTTCCAAGCTCCCGAAGCTGCACGTCGATAGGAACTCGAAAGAAAAATTTTGCAATGTCCATCTTGACGAAATACCAGTTTCCGGGTCTGCGAGCAGCCGCTCTCATCCAACATTGAATCTGATTTGCGCATCTGACCGGACCCTTTCCTTCTATGCTCCCATAGCTGTGCTCATAGAATGATTTTTTATATATAGGCCATAGGACGTTATGAGCAGCACAGTTTATAACGCGATCATAGAACGGCAAACTACTTATGATTCTGACTTTCGGATAGTATTCGTAGAATTGGTGTAGCGGCCCGGTTTCATACATTTTCCACTGTAGCCGATTAACCGAATCTATCAAATTATCCTCAAGGAGATTGGTGTACTCAAGCACGCAATCCTGATAGCGCTTATTTCTTCGCGCCAGTAGATATCCGTTATACACATTCTCATAGGTAGCAAATTGCTCAAAAATATGTCTGTGCTTTTCCATTCCTCGAATCCATCCCCTTGAGGTCACTTCCAAACGGGTGCCGTGCAATAAGGCCGGAACACTGGCTTGGAAGCTAAAATTTTAAGGCCGCGAAAGGTCGCAGCCAAGGAAACCGGCCCCTTTATCACCTCTGCACTGAGGGTAAACCCATGAGTTTACGATATCTGGCTTGGAGGCAAAGCGGCGCGGAAGCCGATGTTCGTCCTCGAATTCGAGCGAGGGTTGTTGCCGTTGAACGACGCCAGGCCATAGGAAGAGTTGTTCCAGTTGCCGCCCGAATAGAAAGCGCGTCACGACCGGTTCCCTGTGCTTTTCGGTTGGCCGTTAACGGTTTTCAGCCAACCGCCGAGCATCTTTCCGATTTCCACTGCCATTCCAGACCATATCTCATACTTTTTCATGGGCAAAAAGCCCAGATCATGGCTCAGCCTAAGATAAGCTCTCAGCTTGGCAGTTTCCACATCGAGTTCCTGCAGAGTCGTTTTCTTATAGTACTTTTTCTGCGCCTCGATGGTCCGTTCAAGCATGGTATCCATGCACCGCTTTATGTCGGTGCATAGGGCAAATTTTTCTGATTTAGGATACTGCTGCAACGCTGCATATCCATATTGCATCATGTCGAAGATTTTCTGAAGTATCTTCAGTTCTTCCGCCATTTGCCAACCACCCCTAACGGAAAGGATTATAGCGGAAATTTGTTTGCACTGTGGATGTTTGGGATAGAATTTCAGAATTTGAGTGCAAAATAACGAATATTGTGATTTTCAATTTTATAAAACGGCCCCTTCGGGGCCGAAATAACCCCTCCGCTATCGCGGAGGGGTCAGACGCCAGTTATGCAGTGGGCAGTTTTACAAAAGCGGCGCGGAAGCCGATGCTCGCCCCCGAATACGAGCGAGGGTTGTGGCCGTAGAACGACGCCAGGCCAAAGGAAGAGATGAGCCAGCTGCCGCCCGAAAAGAAAGCGCGCTCCGAAGCTCCGTTGTTGAAATAAACATTATGTGCCGCGGTGTAGCACAAATCATCGGCACTATAGGCCAACATTCCAAGCGCCTGAAGAAGTAGCTTCGCAGCCTCCCCGATAGAACTATCACAATCGCTTGCCTTGAATGTGCTTGTCCTGCCGGTGTCCTCTTTCGTCGTAATCGTTTTAACGTACCGAAGATGTCCACTCACCCAGTCCATCTTTACAGAGTTTGCTGTGGTGCCGCTGCCGTCCGGCGTGATCAGAGATCCATCATCCGCATTGATCGCTTTCCACTCGCTGCTGGACGCCCCCTGAGAGTTTGCTGCATCCGCACCGTTGTTGTTTGCGAGCACCTGAAGTTCTCCGTAAACAGTGCGGATACCGCCAGACCATTCCCATACATTGCCACACAGATCCGCAATGCCGCTGGGACTTCCGTCATGGTACCATGTGAGCGGTCCTGTTCCGGTTGCCACGCGACCAATCTTCCCACCAGCACCAGTGTCGTAGAACGTAGGAATGGCTTTGTAGAACTGTTCAGAGCTGTGCTTTCCGTAGTTATTGTTTCCAATCGGAATAAACTTTTCCGCCTCACAGATTCGCTGGATCAGGCCCCATTCCATGCGGGTCATGCAATGCCAACCATCGCCTTTGGCTTCGCAATATTGTCTGGCCTGATCAAAAGTCAGCGATGCGCGAGGATCTTGCCCGGGAAGGCTGTATGCGCGGCCATTCTGCACGATATTTTGGTATTTGGAGATATAGATCTCTTCAACCTCTTGACCGTTGACGATAAACGCCGGGTGGGTGGCTCCCGATTCCCCCATGCCAAGTTGTGCATAGGTCATCTTGGGAATGCGCACCATCACACTCGGCATACCGGCATTATCGATTAAGATTTCATTACTCGGGCAAGTCGCTTTCAAAGCAAGGCCCATCAAATCAAAATTGTCAGCCATTTTTTAACCTCCTTACTCAATGCTCCACAGGGAAAGACGCACGTTGTCCATGTCCAGCGGAAGCGGCTCAGAGACGCTCTGGGACATTTCAGAGCCGGGGTAGGTAGCACCATTCTCCTCCTCATAGGAATTGACTGTGGGAGCGGATTTCGCCTCGGACGTAACTTGGGCGTATTTCCGCGCCGGGATATCAATCTGCGCCACATAACTGCGCCCCGCTGCTGCGCCAATGCAGAGAGCGCCGTTCATGTCATAGCAAACATCGATGCCGACAGGCCAGTCCTCTTCACGTTTGGCGAGGTTGATGGTCAGGTCGTCGTCAAACGTAATCTTCGTGCCGTCGACCTCATAGGGGATCTTTTTCCCCGAATTTTTTTCGATGATGATCATTTCAGGAAGCCTCCAATCACAATGTAGTTGATGGTTGCGGAACTGGCGCCGCCGGTGTATCGGACCTTGAATCCGTTCGAAAGCTTATCGCTCACCTCTACCTGTCCCGGGCAGCCGACAGAATTCACGGCATCGGCAATTACGATGTAGTCTCCGCTGGGTCTAGGTGCATCCAACACGACGGTTTGCTGACTGTTGTTAAACGGGTACTGCGCCGTGTTCGTGAGATCGATACTGCCGCGTTCAATCTCCCAGGCATTTTGCCTGGCGTAGTTGATCAGCAGTCCCAGGACGGCGTGTGCTTCATAGATTCCGGATTCAATGTTGCCAAAGTGCGCAGCATCCTGCGGTGTACCTTGCTGCATCACGGTACCAGCTCTGGCAATCGTGTAGGTCCCGTCGTGATTGTCCGTGATGGTGAAGCAGTTGTTGGGTGACGTCACATGGTCTACCCAGTGCGTGGTATCATACATAGCTTAGCTCACCTCCTGTTCTGTAATAGTAAAATCAAACCAGTACAAAATACCGGTCTGGCCGGTGTTCACCGTTATGCTGCAATCCTGATGAGCCCACAAGTTTCCATCTGGGTTATACAGCTCCACCCGCGTAACGGTAAGCGGTGTACTGGATGCGCTGATAGTCAGCTGTGCTCTAACGGTGCCGTTGCTCAAAATATCAATTTTGGACAACTGCGTTTTCACATAACTGTTGCCAACACGATATCGAGCATAGGCAATCCTGCGCTTGATGAAGTTGCGCAGATCTACAAATCCCGCGGTGTCGATCATTTGTCTTACCTCCTTCTAAAATAGCGATCCGGGAGCGGTTCCGCAGGGTGTCACATCGTACTGTGCATCGCCCGCGTTGGCTTCCGTTGCCAAAATTCCGTCCAGAATTGACCCCTGCACAGCCGCAGCAGGATGCTCACCGGAGATGGCCGGGCCTGTCATGGGGCTTGTGTAGCATTCTCCGTCGTTTTCCGTGTCAATAGTCACCGCGGCATCGATTGCCATACCCTGCACAGACGGTCGGGGGAACGCACCGGCAACCTGCTGATTCGTCATGGGCATGGTATATGCCATTCCTCCGCTTTCGGTTTTGGCGACGAGAGAATGATTTTCAATGGAGCCTTGCCTGGCCAAAACGGGGTATGTGCCGCATACACGAGCCGTGAATGCGGTCCATCCGCACCCTGTCAAAATGAGGAAAGGGTGATTGCTTCGGAACATGATTCCGTCCAGATGGCTTCTCAGGCTCTTGTACTGATTGATTTCTCGCAGCAGGTCGCTACTACTGACTGGAATGCTAGGTTCCGATGCATCAAGAACAATTCTGAAGGAATATGGTGCACCTCCCTCTATATAGTCAAACCACTCCTCAACGACGCTTCGGGGATACAGCGCCTGTATTGCCGTCTCTACGGCTCCTTTTGTACCAAGGTGCCTATGCACATAGAAACTGGATTTTAGGATGCGCCGTTTAACTTCCACCGGATAGTCGTATCCATACCAATCAACCTTGAAATCGTAGGCCAGTATGTCCAGCAGTGCTTCATCCAGTTCGTCAATAC
>OBYM01000898.1_pt1 | contig 14581 bp, 8 predicted proteins | sample 1538191 | NCBI WGS metagenome assembly OBYM01 (sample SAMEA2580165, study PRJEB22360) | human gut metagenome | biome: human gut; feature: human-associated habitat; material: faeces | place: Denmark | collected 2008/2010 | reverse complement strand
AAGACGGCATGGATCATACGGATCAGAAGCAGCCATTTCTCGCGGTAAGTCAAGGAGTCCGGTTCCATACCGATGGAGCGCAGCAGCACATCCATCCATTCGTCCTGCGTAAATGCTTTCCGCCCCTGTTTCAGCTCTTCAATATCCACATGGGGCATCTGGATGGGGTTGAGCTTTCGGATGCTGATCGGCGTTCCGTTCCTGTCTTCCTCCATATACTCATAGTCCAGTTGCACGATGCACCAGATACCGCCGCAGAGCAGCCGGTCAAATTTGGAGGGGTATTCCTCGTCAATGGGAATATTTTTCAGACCGAGGTTAGAAAATTCCGCTTCATAAATATCCTTCTTGATATTCAAGCTGACAGTGATTTTATCAATCACCGTATGACTGCCGCGCTGACGAAGAATGGAAAGGATTTTCTGCGCCTCATCCGGGCGGACGAAGTTGTCCGCAAGAATGCGCTTCACACTTTCCACGCCTTCTTCAATGATCTCAGGGTCATCGGAGCTGCAATACTGCCCCAGAAGAAATTCCAGAACATAGACCGGCACATTTGCCCCTTCCTTGATTTTCTTCGTTAAGTCTTTGCGCACGATCTTTCCGTCAAAATACTGGCGCAGTTTTGATTTGATGACAGCTCTTTTATCTTCGTTTTCCGTCATACCGACCATCTGAATCGCCTCCTGTTATTCCGGCCTTCGCTTAAAAGCCAAAACCATAGTCATCGGCAAAAGCCATATCCATGATGACAGGATGACGGAACACCTCAAGCCCTGTTGCATCATCGTATATTACAAAGAAATACTGTTTGTCCTTATCGTACTTTTTGTCCTTGAATTGGAATTTCATGCGGAACATTCGTTTTCCAGCATCCTGCTCGCGGCTGTCCGCAACACAACTATTCTCGTTGGAAATACGCTCATTGTCCTCGGAAATGAAAAACATCCGGTAGGTGGCGGCTTTGACCACATCGCTGACCGGCTCGGACTGGATAAAGTCCAGTATGGTGATCTTGTTGGTGATTTTGCGCACCATGCTCACCAGTGCAATTCCCGCACTCCGCGTTTCCATGTGACCCCGTTCCATTTTAATGCTAAGGACAGGCACGAGCATTTCCTGTGGTGATGAGCCTCCATGCACATAGTTCTGCCCGCCACCCGTCACTTTGAATACATCGTCACTGATCGGGTAAGACACCCACTTTGTATCAGAGTTACGCAGTATCTTTCCAATTTCTATGCTGGCAATGCCGTCCCCGGAAAGCGGCTCTTGTGATACAACAAAGCGGCGGTTGATAAACGCAGCCTTGCCCTTTATACCTTCGATTTTATCGCTTTCTGCTATTTTATCCCGCTTATAGATAAAGCCGTGGTCTGCCGTAACAATAAACCGGTATGTATTCGCGCTGGTGGAAATTCTGCGAATCAGGTCGTTAATCTCCGAAACCGCTTCTTCGCAGGCAACGAACACTTCGTCTTCTGTATTTGGCTTGTCCCCTCTGGCATCGATCTGGTTGTGATATACATACACGACTTGTTTCCCGGTAAAAATGCTGCGAAGGTCGGCAATTTTAAGCGATTTAATGCTGTCGAACTGGACGCACACGCTATCCGGGCTGTATTTCCGCAAAATAGTCTCTCGCTCCGTTAGATTTTCACAGGGCTGGCCGTCAATCAAAACTTTGAAATCGTCAGTTATCGAAAGCTCTGTGTGTGGGAGCAGCGCAGCCATGCCAAGGCGGGTGTAGGAGGGCAGAACGCTCAGTTGTACTTCCAGCGTTGCCGAACATTTGGGGTCATCCTGCATCCGCAGGAACAGTTCCTTTCCCACCTCATAGCGCAAAGCATCGGAAATAATGACCACCGTGCGCTCCTTGGCATTCCTCAGATTGCGGGCATAGAAATCCTGCTGCAATGGCAACGCCGTAAAAGAATCTTCCTCCATGATTGCCTGATTCCATTTAGGAAGCAAGGTTTCCAGATATTCGTTTGTATAGATGTTCTCCACCAAATCCCGCAGCGGTTCGAATTTTGCGGTATCGTCAAGCCGGTCGTAAGCGAAATAGAAATGGCGGTACTCATAATCCAGCCGGAAGTCCTCTTCCTGATACCGGCGGAGAATGTCTTTGAAGCTGTCCGGGCAGCTATAATTCCCGGCCTGTATGAGCCGGAAAGCGCTGCCGAGCATTTGATAGCACCCGGCAGTTTTGCCGCCAAAGTGCATTTTGCTGCGTTTTTCGCAGACTTGAGGGATGGCAAGATCATTCAGCTTTGCACCAACATCCTCGGCAACCAACCGTTCCGCGATCCACCTGATCATGAGCCTGTCGATGTCCAGGAAAGTATCGCAGTTGACCAGATCCTCCGGTGCGTATTCGGAGAAGGCTGCATACGCTTTTAATCCTGCTGCAACATGGGCGGACAGTTCATCATACCGGCCACGGTAGAGGATGTTGTTCATCAGATTGTCCATAAAGGCAATAATATTCCCAGCCTTATAGGAGATGAAAGCCTTCCAAGGTTTCGGAAGTTCGGCCTGCACATACTTTGCCGTGTAAGTGACGAACATGGTCACTATAAGCTTTTCCAGCGTCGGCTTGACATCCGTGTAGCCGAAGTGCTGCTCACAGAGCTTCCAGAAGTCTTCCAACAGCCCGTATTTCTCAACCTCGGACAGGAACTTATTATCTGCAAGCTCGCTGTCTGTCAGCATGACCCGGATCACTTCTTCAAAGGAACAGGTGCGGGTGCGGCAAATGGCAGACAGCAGCCCCGTGATGATGTTCTCTTCATTGAAGTTTTCGATTTCAAGGTCATAGAAGCGCTGCGTCCGCTCCTTGTTGGCAAAGAACTTGATATGCTTTTCGATGATGGGCTTGTACTTCTCGTCAATTCCCAAATCTACCGAGAGCAGCGAAGCGCGGTCAGCAAAGAACCGCTTGGAGTAGAGTAGCGTGTCCTCCAAATGGTTGTCCCGCACATCCGGCTTTGGGAAGGGCGCGTAGATGAGGTAGTTTGTTGTGGTGTCCTGCCGTTCCAGAAAAAACTTGGTGGCAAACTGGTTGTCAGCCTGCAAGAAGTAGACCTTGGCATTTTCAAGCTCCACATTCTGCATATCCTCCACAAACTCGCCGTTGTCATCGTACCAAAAGACGAGTTTACGGGTGTCGCCGGTAAACTCCGCATTCAGACGGTCTATGATTTGTTTGATGCTCATTTCTGCCATGCCGCTTACTCCTTTTGGCCTGTGACTACCCACGAGCCGTTTCGATTGGTTCCTTCACGCCGCAGCTTCCCGCTCTTTTGAAGGTTGCGCATGATGCGCTTGACAGTGGAAAGAGATGCTCCCACTTCTTTCGCAATCGCCCCTTGCGTTGCTTGCGGATTTTTCAGGATGATGCTCAGAACCGCTTCTTCATTGGTGTCATTGGGTTCAACTTTGGTGTCATTGGTGTCACGCTCTTTGGGGTCAATGACACCATTCTGATCAATAGCCGCCTTTTTCCGATAAAGATTGATACGGAAATCGCTGCCCATGTCGATCAGCTCCGGCTCACGAAGGCCGTATTCCTTAGCTTCCCGGAACATTTTCGGAATACCGCTGCCCCATGCCTCCACGATGTTCATGTAGGAAAAGGCGGCTGCAATGCCACGGTTGCGGATCTTCGAGAGGCCGGATTTCATCTTCTCAATGGTGATTTCGCTGTCCAGCATACCGGGGGAAGTGACTTCCAGCCGGTCATCAAAGAGCGCCACTTGGATTTTACCCGGTGTCAGGTAGCTGCGATGGCAGACGGCATTCGAGATCATCTCACGGATGGTCTTGACCGGCAGCTCATAGTAGTCTTGACGAGCAATTCCCTCAATGCGGGAACCGAGGTTGATGTGTTGCAACACGAAGTTGTAGGCATCCTCAATCTGCTCGTATATCGGCCCGGTAAACTCTTTGCGGGTGATGAAAATATCCCGCACAGTGCCTTTGAATACCGCACACTGGATGGCAGCATCCGGGAACTCAGCCGTGTCACCGTTCAGAAGCAGATACCCATTGGTGGGGTGGTAGGCACCATCGCGCTCCACCAGAAGCTTCCACGAGAGTAACTGGTTTTTGCCTACCTTTTGAATCTGCTCCCGTGCCGTGTCTGTTTCGGCCAACTTGAGCGCATGGTGGTACATCTTTTCACAGAAAGCAGCGATCTCTTCCTCAGATACCGTCTGCTCCCGCTCCATCTGGTCAAAGGAGCGGTTTGTCCCCTCCATGATGAGTTCTTGCACACGGTAGCGCTCCGCATGACGGGTCGTGCCCGCTACGCGGATGTAGGTGCCGTCCATGATGCCCTGACTCTTGATATAGTAGGGGCGCTGCATACCGGGGATGATTTCTACTACAATAACCGCCTTCCCGTCGATTTCCTGTACGGCAATGTTCGGGGTGATCTTGGGTTCGCAGCTATCAAAGATGGCGTTCGTGATGGCATCCATCTTCTGAAAGACTTCCTCTTTGGCAAAGCCGGTGACAGCCCATGTGCCGTTCTCCACACCGAAGACCAGCTTGCCGCCCTTACCGTTGGCAAAGGCAACCACGGTCTTCATGTATTTTTCGCTTTTGGCGGGAATCTCGCTCTTGAACTCTACATTTTCAGATTCACCGGCGAAAATCTCTTCTGCGGTCATCTCGCCCACCTCCTTGATTGTTGAATTTGGGATGGGTCAAAACGGAAGCCAATCTCGCAGCTCTTTTAACCCTTTGTATGCTCTCATAGCTGCTGAATGCTCGTCGAGATATTCCAGCCCTTTTACAGTGAGTGTGACCCCATCCAGAAAGGCCACAAGGATAGGATTCCCTTGACCACCTCTTGAAAATCGCGCGCCCTTTATCAAACCGTCATCTTGGCAAGCATCAATAATTTCCCAAAATTCCTTGTCTGTAATGCCATAATCAGCAGCTCTTGGTATATTTCCATCGTTAACTTCGCGCATGAAGCTCAGCATAACCTTCAATTTGTTAGTTGCCATATCAACACCTCAAATCTTTGCCAGAACAGCGTATTTCTTTCCGTCGCTGGCCGTCTGGATTTTTTCGTAGTTGACCTTCACGCCATCATCCAAGTCCAGCTCGATGCGGCTCAGGGCAAGGTGGGCGATCATCTCATCGTAGTCGCGACACTCTTTGAGCTGCTTTTGGAGCTTTTCCTTGCGCTTGGTGGAAGCGGCCACCTCGCGGGCATTAGTGCTGTGGTCGATCATGTCCTGCATCCGGTTGATCTCGGACTCATAAACGCGCTGCATCTTGTGGAGATAGTCCACGCGGAGATTGCCGATGGTGTCCGGCGTGTAGCGGTGGAGGTAGATGAGCGCCTTGAAGCCGTTCTGCTTGCCGCTGTCGAACAGCCAGTAGATCGGGCGCTTCTGGTAGGTTTTGCAGTGGTCTTTGAAGAAGTCCTTGAAGAAGTAGTTACGGATGATCTCCCGGCTGCTGTTGCCTTTGCCGCCCAACGCCTCCGCAATAAAGTCCAGATTTTCCTCCAAGGTGTCTGCACCATAGGCGGCTTTCAGCCAATCGCACAGGCGGGAGATGATGTCATCTTCCAGATACTCTTCATCGGTGATAGGAATGACATCATCATGATCCGGCAGGAAGGTTTTGTACTTACCTGCGTCCCACTCTCCACCTGCATAGGCAAGGCCATCCACATCCAGCGAGTACCGCCCGAATATACAGCCCACGGCGTAGGAAAGCAGAGAAACGATCTCATCCCGCTTGGTGCGGACATAGTTGCTGCCCTGCATAGATTTAGGCACATCCTCCTTGGTGTCAAAAATGCGGTGGACGGTCACATCCCTGTCCGCAACCTCTGGTGTCAACTCGTCATGCAAGCCATAAATGTCGATGAAGATGCGGTTCAGTTCTTCCTCGTTGGCTTTGAGTTGCAAAAAGCGTTGCTCGCATTCGTCTTTCCATGTTGTGTAGGCATCGGATAGACGGGAAATAGGGCGGAGAAGCGGGTGTCGTTGAAAATCCCATGAGGTTTCGTAGGAGTCCCAATCGATTTTAGAGCAATTAATTAACTCTTGAACCAATAACTCAATATCATCTGCAACAGGTGTAATTAACCGTTTGTCATACGGAAGATTTCGAACATCTCTCACTTGTAGAGCTAATGTTGTATTGTAGGTATTTAACATCTGTTGCGCTACTTTTGTATTTAGAAAGCCTAATATTTTCAAGTAATCCAATTCATCTTTAACGAAAATTGAAGAACCTTGCTTATCAAAAGTTGCATATTTAGGAAGTACTCTGAAACTCGTTTGTGCGATAATTCCCCATGTAATCCCCGTTTTATACCAAAAATCAGATTTTATAATTTGCGAAGCGTGTGTACCATCACCATATTGATATATATGTCTTGCCTCTGGTGTCCAGTTAACTATTTCAATCAAATTTCCCCACCAGCGTCTAAACTCACCACCTTTGGCATAAAAAATCCAACTGTCTTTGCCAAATTTGCTCTGCGCTAACTCCCAATGTTTTCTCAAAAATCGTTCGTTATTTCCTGTTATATTTTGGCTGGGCGAATAGGAAACTTCATATATTGCACTTTTCCCCATTGCACTTATCATTTTTTCACTCACCCAATACGCCACCGGCGACCCTGGAATCTTGGAGAAGTTACTCTGTTGGGCAGTGTAACGGTTCTCCCCCGCCAAGAACATCTCTTCCTTCCCCAGCTGGGTGGTGGGCTCGATCAGGCGGCAGTAGGTGCCCTGGTAGCCCTGGATATGGCTCCGCCGCAGTACGAGAGTGGTGGTCTGCGCCCCCGCGCCGCCAATTTCCTCGAATGCTCGCGGGCCAAGGTGCGCCATGTTGACGGTATCTTTCAGCAGCAGTTTCGCCCGCAGCTTTTCAAAACTGGACAGGAACATCCATGCGTGCTGGGTGATCATTGCTTGATAATGGTTTTTGCCGGTCATCTGGCCGCAACGCTCAATGAACACGGCAAACAGGTCGCTCTTGCTGTCCGGGTAGTGCTTCTTCACGAACTCGCTGAGTCGTGCGTCCATGTTGCTGCTGCCCATATATGGCGGATTCGTCACCACCACATCGTACTGCTGCGCAAGTACCTCCGCCACCTGGATCAGCGGCAGGATAGTGTTCAGGGCAGATTCCCGATACAAGCTGATGTCGTTCTGCACTTCCTCCACGCGAGCATACAGAGCAGCAAAGTCCACCGGTGCCACTGTCAGGATGGAGCCATATTCCTTTGCATCACGCAGGTCGTTGATGATGCTGTCCAACGCCGCTTTCAGCTTCGGGTCGTTGTTCGCAAAGTAGTCCCGCGTGTAAGTGTCAATGTCGTTGCTCTCGGCAATCGCGTAGACATGGGGCTGGATGCCGCGAGAGAAGATGCGCCGGTCATACTGCCGAGCTTTCATCATGACCGCAAAATAGGCAAGCTGCGCCGCCCGTTCATCAATGTCCAAGCCGAACAGGTTGTGTTCGAGGATGCACTGCGCCGCGTCACGCTGGCTGTACCCGTCGTTTTCGTACATCTTCATCAGCACATCGAAGGCGTACACCAAGATATGCCCGCTGCCCATGCAGGGGTCAATCACCTTGATGTCTCGGACATCCTTGTATTCGCTCTGCTTCTGGATTTTATCGAGCTGCTGGCGCACTTCCTGCGTCTGGGCGGCTTCTGGCAGATAATACTTCCAGCCCATCTGCCCGGCGATTTCTTCTTCGTTGGCGATGCGCTTTGCCTCAACCTCATCCCAGCTCATTTCGTCGAGGCCGCGACCGTCAGCGTAAACGCCCTGTTCTTTCCGTTTGTCAATAAAGATGCGTCCAAGGCTATTTTCGACCATATAGCGGACGATCCAGTCTGGCGTAAAAAGCTGGGTGACGGCTGGGATTTCCTCTTTTGTGATTTTGCCGTTCTTGGCAAAGGCGGCATTCTTCGGCTCGGTATTGTAATACTGGTACAACCAGCCGATGATCTCCACCTGACCGCCCTTTTCGATGTTGAAATCGTCCTCGGCAATGTCGTGGATGAGGTGGTACACGACACCTTCCTGATCCACCACGGAGAGGTTCAGCAGCAGCTCGGTATAGTCGCTGGTCTTTTCAAACAGGGCTGGCAGGATCTCGTTCAGAGCGTTGCATTGCTTGATAAACAGCAGCCTGAACAGCTCGTCCAGCTTGTTCTCGGTTTTCAGGCGCAGGACAGTCTCTTCCTCGGCAGAGGTGAACGCCAGTTCCGCGTCGAAGGGCGTTGTCACCAAATCCGGCTCGATCTTGCCGCTCTCGGAGGACAGAACGCGGATGTGGGAGGGAAGATAGTCGTTGACCTCCATAAAGCGGATGGCGATCAGCCGGTTAAACCATGTATAGGCAACCTCTTCCAAGATATACTTGTAGGCAGTAGCGTAGTTGCTGTCTTTCTCTTTCTTACGGATCACTTCCACCAGCTTCTTGCGCTGCGGGATCGCATCGCCGTTGATGGCATACGGCTCAGAAGTCCCGATGTCATAGAACTCCATCGTTCCGGTAGACTGCGGCAGTGGGTCTTTGATACCGTCCGCTGTGATCCCCATCAATCCGGCGCGGTACTGAATATCCGCAATGAGCTTATTCCGCGCCCAGATTGCAAAGTTTTTTATGGCTGTTTTGTTCATGGCGATTCTCCCTATTACATTAAGCCGTCGATGAACATTTCGGCTTGCTGAATCAATGTTGTCCAGTCTGCTCCGGTGATGGCACTTGTTGCTATTGAAACAGATGCTTTAGATAAAACCTCACTGGAAAATTTCTTTATTCCTGCCAAAGCCTTTTGCATCCGGCTCTTTTTCGGGGCAGAAGAATAGATTTGTTCTTGCAAGGATTCCAAGTCATCCTTAACGCTTTCAATCTCTTCGGCGGCAGTATCGGTAATAGCGGGAAGTGACGAAATCAGCTTTTCGATGAGCGAGTTTAAGTCCGTTGCTGATACGCCGTTTTTCGTGTTGAGTGTAATAGAACCGCTGCCTTGCTGGATAACCGGACCATTGACCGTCCCGATGTTTTGAGTCATTGGTGCAGCCTTCTTCTCATCTTCCAGGAGGATCATCTCCTTGGAAATTTCATCGTTGATGAAATTTATCAAGGGTTTTACTGTGTTTTCCAAAAAACGCTGAATAATATCCGTGTAAGTTGCGCCCTTTTTCCATAGGTATTGCATGGCTTGTCCTAAAACATTCGTATTTGGGGTCTCCACGATGTACCTCATGTAGTCATAAATTGCTTTGATGTGACAATTTTCATCTACTGGAATGCTCGTGCTTGCCCATTCAGAGGAATGAGTCGGAAAACAAGCCTGAAAATCATATTCGACTTGATCCACAACGCTATGAACACGGTCATGGATAAATGGCGTCTTCTCAATATAATCCATCAGCCGATGGAGATTCACATCTGCATCTCCATCGTCACTTGAAAGAAGATTGCTGGATATTCTTCGAAAATCGAGGCTGATAGTTCTTAATTCTCTGTATTCACTCATAAGTCTACCCCGCAGTAAGGACAAAATATCTTTGAAGCTCCGGCGCAGTACAACGCTTTAACCCTTCGATTGCAACAAGTGCATTGGAACTCCGTTTCCGCTGTGTCCGCATTTTTTAACTCTTTGACATACACTTTTTTCAACGGCTTATATGTCATTTTTATTATGCTCTTTTGACGATTGATCGAACGAGCCATTTTCCCAAAGGCTTTATTCAACTCTTCAATCATATAGTTCTCGGCCAACGCTCGAGCTTTGTCACGAACATCTTTTGACCAGAATGCGGATTTCTCTTTTGCAAGTCCGCAGTAGGGGCAGAACAGTTCCAAAACAGGTTCTTCATCACTTTGGACTTCTCCTGCTTGCAGCTTAAATTCTGATCCGCAATACGGGCATTCAAAGGTGACATATCCTTCGCTGTCACCTTGAACAGTAAAACTCAGCGTGATATTTCCCATACGCACCTCCAATACTGCCCATTAAAACTCCACATTGACAATCGTATCTTCGTCCAGTTGCGCTTCCAGCGACTTGCGAAGGCTGTCCATGTAGCGATCAATGTCCTCCTTGCTTTCCAGACGCCAAGAAGCCGTTCCCGTCATCATCTTGATGGAAACATTTTTCGTCTTGCGGATTTTCACCGGCGCAGGGGCAACGGTTGCTTCCGGGGCAGGATTTCCGCTCTGTTTGGCTTCCTCTGCCTGACGGCGGGCTTCTTCTTCGGCCTTTTGAATTTCCCGCTTGTAGTCAAGATCAGCCATTTCATCAAGAAGCCGTCGTTTCAGTGCATCTGCTTTATCTGCGAAGCTTCTCAGCGTAGAGACATTGTTGCAGTGGGTAGCTCCATCCCGGATTTCTTGGAACTTCTCAAAGTAAGCCGTTCGCTTTTGGTCGTTGTAGTCCTTGGTGGAAAGTACTTCCAAGACGCGCTTCCACGCCTGATCAATCGAATCAAGGACAGGGGCGGATTCCTGCTGCAAGATTTCGCCATAGCAGGACATGAACCGCTCACGCAGCTCAGGCAGCTTCGGAATGTTGGCATACGGCTTTTCCTGCCGGGTAATGGAGCGCATCTGTGCGACTATATCTTCCAGTTCAGCATTGACGATATAGGTCTTACTGTCATCATAGATTGCAAGCATATCCAGCGCACGGGCGAAGATGGTGGACTGTTCGCCGCTAAAGAAAGTCTTGATTGGCTCGTAATCTTCCGCGAAGTCGAAGAAGTCATCCTGTTTCTTGGAAACGGTCGTAAAGAAGTCTAAAGCAGACTGAATCTGAACAACAGACTGCATCAGAGCCTTCCCGCTGGACAGAACACGCTTGCCCGGATAATGATGCTGCTCGTAATGGACTTCCAGACGCTCGATCTCATAAATCGTGTTTTGCGCATAGCGCTGGAAGTTCTTCATGATGGTATCTTCGTCCTCCGCCGAAGTAGTGGCGCGGAAGGTCTCCTTCATCACATCCCGGACAGCCTTTTTGTCCTTATCGCTGACGCGGACACGCTCTTCCATCAGAAGCTTTTCCGCAAACGCTTTTTTGGTGATGAAGCCGATGATCTCTTCCTCAGTCTTGTTATTCAGACTGACCGCAGCGCCGTTGACCGTGAAAGACAGGTCGCCGCGCTTGAACAGACGCGCCACCAGCCAATGTACATCGTCTTCCACAAAGCCATAAGGAGCCTTCATGAAGCGGTCCTTCACCGTTTTCATGGAAGTTTTCATGTGATTGCGGGTGTTCATGGCGATGAAGCCCTGCACATCGTCCAGCGCATGAGTGTTGCTTTCTGTACCGCCTTCCAGCCCAAGCGAAAGCTGATTGCTCTGATGGAGCATCTTGCGGATTTCCGCCTCGCCCATCGGCGCGTCAATGTAGGACAGCTTGTGATAGACTGTCTGCACCAAACGGCCAATGGCTTCATTGATCCGACTGCTGACCTCCTTGCCATTCACACGGACAACATCGCCGTTCACATAGATCGTTGCTTCTTTGAGCGCTTCGGTCAGGTAGAGCTTGGCGTTTTGATTGCGCTCCCGCATTTCCACACGCTTTGCCTCTTTGATCGTCTCATACTTGGCAAGCTGCGTGGAGGTGTTTTTCCGAAGGAACCCCTCAATTTTCAAATAGGATTGAATTTCCGTCAGGAACTCTGCATCATTCGGAAGTACAACAAGGACTTCTCTGCTTTGACCGGACATCATCCGAAGGGTTCCATCCTCTGTGCTGCCGTCGTACCACGGTGTCAGGACACGAAGGCCGATGTCATAGTTTTGATTTGCTTTGTATGGACGATCATCTACAAACTGGTTGAAGCCAAAGGCATAGCGGCCATTGAAGACAGGATAGGTGTAGCGTTTGCCGGGGAAAATGTCCTCAAAAATCATTTCCGCGACCTTGGTGATGATCTCCGGCGTTTCTACATTTTCCTTCTCAATTTCATTGTTGACTTCCTGTTCCTCGTCGGTCAGGAAGACATAGATGCTGCCGTTTTTCTGCACGAGCATCTGCCGCATCAGGACCTTCAGCGCTTCCTCCACACGGCCTTTCAGCTCAATCCGGTCATCGTCGATATTTTCAATCATCAGGCTGGTGATGTTGTCGATGTTTGCCTCAATTTCCAGCACATATTTGATCATGAAGAGTGTCTTGAGGACATTGATGGCGAAGACATCCTTGTCCTTCTTCTCCGGGTTGATATAGCTGTTGTCATAGGCCCGGATAATCACCCCGCTATGGCTGTGATCCAGAAAGTTTTCCAGTGCGTCATAAAAGCGATGGAAGGGTACAATGACCCCTGCCTCTTCATTCATGACATTGACAGCGGACTCCTTGAAGAGCGCCAACATGGACCGCTCGCCACCGGAAAGGTGCTTGCCGGAAGCTCCGTGGGTACGAATGGAAGTCAGTACGCTGGACAACAGATTGAACTGATACGGTACAAAGGGGTAGACCTCGGCAAAGTCTTCGGCGCTCGCATACAGCTTCTTTTCTGCCGTGTCATTGAATACAATCAGGTTCTTGATAATCGTTGCCTTCTGCTCATAAAGCAGTCGGAGCGCCTGCGCAGCCGGTTCCGTCTTTTCAAGGATTCTCTTCTTGATAACGGCATCCACATTTGCAGAAGAGAGGGAGAGACGGGTATCAAACCGACCCTGAATTTTGGAGAAGTCGTTGCCCTTGACCTTGGTGATGGAGTCGATGTCCTGCTGGCTGGTCACGATGACCCAAGCTTTGCCCATGCACTCCTTACCAAGTTCCTCGGTAACGGTTTGGAGATTGAGCATCAACTTGGAATCATCGCCGATGTACTGCCCGATTTCATCCACCAGAAATACAACATGGTGGTTGTTCCCCTTGCGCTCGATATAGCTCTTGACGCGCTTGGCGAAGTCCTCGATGCTGATGGTATAAGGCTCCACCGCCTTTTCGCACCAGTTCCTTGCCGCTGCCTCGCTCATAAAATCCATTGAGACAAGGGCATCAACAACGCTGTCTTGGATGAAGTCGAAGTCCTGTCGGGATTCTTCCCACGGATCGCCGTATTCTTCTTCAAATGCGGATTTGAACTCGTCATAGCGGCCTTCCTCAGAAAGGCGGCGCTCCAGATCAGCAACATGAGGGATAGAGCCGCAGAAACCCTGCATCTGGTTGAAGACCTTGAGAAATACATCGATAATGGCGTTTTTATTCTGTTTGCCAGTCGACGCGCTTTTGGAATCAATATTGAAAAGTATGACGTCCGTAGGTACCCCTGCTGCCAATTTCATGTCAGCTACTACAATAGGGTCGATAATCTTTTTGTCCTCAATAAAATAATCCAACGCTTTTCGGCTGCCGACTTGTCGGTTTTCCAAAAGATAAGCGAGAATCTTCAGAAAGTGAGATTTACCGCTTCCAAAAAAGCCGGAAACCCAGACCCCCATCTTTGGTGTTTTTCCTATGATCCCCTTTTTATAAGAAGCATAAAAATCAGCAAAGTGCTTTTGCAGTTCGCGAGTTACAACGTATTCCTCTAACTCCTGTGAGATATTTGTAGTCTCATCTTGACCGACCATAATTACGCCTTGAATTTCGCGATCAATCTTTCTGACAAACATATCTTTGATTCGCATTAAGTTACCTCCATTACTTCACAAGCCGGAAGGCCCTATAATGGTTATCATCCTTGATTTCGTTAAAAAGGATTAGTTCTTGCTCGTTATATGTACCAGGGTAAAACATTACCACCGGGGCGTGAAGATAGGATTGATGAAGATTATTCAACACATTATGAGAACGCAAAATAGGATAACTCTTGCCGACTCCAGTTAGAAAAACAATAGCATTTTCCGGAGTGTTTTCTATTATGTATTGAACAATCAGGCTGTCGTCTTCGCTAACCTTCATGGAGTTGCTGACTGCCTTTACAATTCGCTCGAAGCCTCGCTTCTTCTCGAAGTCACAGCATTTCTCTACAAAATTCTTGCGCTCCAAAAAGTCAATGATAATGTCGTAGAGGTCGAAAACAACCAGTTGATATTCGTCGGTGCCTTTCAGATTTTTGTTCTTCATATATTCGATCCGCTCACGGACTTCCAGTTCCTTCTCTGGCGGATAATCAAAAATCCAGTAGTTGACCTCATTAGCTTTTCCACTGCTCTGCCGAAAGGAAGGCTTCTTGATTGCCGCCTCCATCGCGTCCAGCCGTGCTGTTAAATCCATTACTTCACCCCCGTCAATGCCTTCTCGTAGATTGCCATGTCATTTTGCTCCAACCAACGGGATAGCTCCGGGTCGAAGATTGGTTTCAATATAGTTCTGACCGTTTTCGATTTATCAATGATCCCGGCTTCGTAGAGCATTGTTTTATAACAACGACCCAAGCGAACCAAGGTTGCGTCCGTCCATCCGGCCACTTTTTTGTTTTGCTGCTGCTTGTCTTTGAAAAAGACGCGCACATCACTGTCTGTCAGCTCGTTGCTGCCGACGATCATCTTCTCCCGGATGACCTCATAGACAAAATCAAAGAAGAGTGTGTCATACGCCATTGCTGCAATC
>OBYM01000894.1_pt1 | contig 14618 bp, 8 predicted proteins | sample 1538191 | NCBI WGS metagenome assembly OBYM01 (sample SAMEA2580165, study PRJEB22360) | human gut metagenome | biome: human gut; feature: human-associated habitat; material: faeces | place: Denmark | collected 2008/2010 | reverse complement strand
AATACCATTTTCAGCATTACCGGACGCGATTGAATTATTAAAGCGTTTAATTAGGCTTTAGTATCAGAATCTCCTGATAATTATTTTCCACATCGTGCATGATACGTCACCCCCTCTATATTATGTACGAATATTTTGACATACGCAAGCTCCAATTTTGCGGATATACTTTATTTATTGAAAATCCGCGCAGGGGGGTGAGGAAATTGATTAGCTACGAACCGTTGTTTCTGACGTTGAAAGAGAAGAATATTTCCTCATACCGCCTTGAGAAAATGGGTTTCGCCCGAAGCACCTATTACGCGATGAAGGACGGGAAAAGCGTTTCGACAAATACCATTGACCAGCTCTGCACTTTGCTGGAATGCGAAGTTTCCGACATCATGAAATTCGTGCCCAAGCAGAATTGAGTATCCCGGACTGGATAAGTCCGGGGTTTTTCTTTAAGGGGTCTCACTTCCTGTGAGGCCCTTTTTCTGTCGTTATATGTCTTTTATCGTAGATACCCAATACCGCACCCTCCCAATATAATGATTTTTGTAAGGGAGGTGGTATTGTGATAAGCTATGAACCCCTGTTCAGAACAATGAAGGAAAAGGGTATCACGTCATACAGGCTGTTCAAAATGGGGTTTCCTCAGTCAAATTACTATGCCATGAAGCACGGGGAAAACGTGTCCACCAATACCATCAACGAGCTGTGCATCCTGCTGGAATGCAAAATTTCTGACGTGATGGAATTTCTGCCGGAACAGAGAAAATAGACGCCAGATCCTCGCCGGGTCTAGCTTTTTTATGCAGAATGTTCAAAAAGATAAAAATATGCCATCCAGAGACAAAAAACCACGCCGGAAGTTGATTGACTTTAGAGCCTATCTGAAAACATAGTATTCTTGTACTATTTCAACAAAATCCAAATGGAAGCGAGATGGACAAACGCAAGAAAGGACACGGCGAGCTTGTCATAGCGAGTAGCGACCCTGCGAAAAACCTTGAGTTTGTTGAAGAAGCACTCAATCAGGTGGCGTTCCTTATAAGTGTGGAAATCACAAAACCATGGCTCGACTACATTGCTTTTGGGTGGGATCGTATATGATGCTCCCTGCTCTGCGATATAGGCGCGAATGGACTTTGCTCCATATGCTTTATCTCCCAGAATGTTGCTGCCAGAAATGTTCACTCCCGAAAGCAGATCGATGGCGGCACTGGCATCAAAGATGTTTCCGCCGGTAAGCAGAAAGTGGACGGGATTTCCCAATGCATCCACAATAGCATGGATTTTTGTAGTCTTTCCACCATGACTTACACCGATAAACTGGTTGTTTTCCGAATTTACAGCCCCCTTTTTGCACCCGCACTCTGCGGATGTGCTTTGATGCTCGTGCTGTCGATACACAGGTTCTCATAGTCTGCATCCGCATTCAATTCCTGAAAAATGCGCAAAAGGGTTCCGTCGTCACGCCACTTGCAGAATCGGCTGTAAACGGTCTGATGTGGCCCAAACCGTGCAGGGATATCCGCCCAGGCCGCGCCGCTTCTGGCCAGCCAGAGCATGGCATTGAGCATCATCCTGTCATCCTTTGGTGGCCTGCCGGTCTTAGCTCTCGGAATCAGATCTTTGATCCTGTCCCACTGAGTATCGGTCAGCTCATACCGTCTTGCTGCCATAAGATCACCCCTATGCGTTTTTCTTTTATTCTACTGCATTTTTCGATTTTGTGCAATTTTTATATGATGTTTGAGTTTTCAGATACACCCTAATACTATTTCCTGATTAAAATCTTTGATTTTAATCAGGAAGGCATCGCCTAATGGCGCTGCCGGTTTTGTGATTTATAAGGAAAGAAATCACAAAACAAGTCTCATATGAACTTCATGCCCTTCGGGCAATTAAAACCTTTTTTAAAGATTTTAATTGAAGTTCAGTATAAAATCTTTAGAAAAGTTTTTAATCAGGAAATGGTGTCAGAAAAGCGGAATGGAGGATGGAAATGAATCGAACGCAAGGATAACGGATTTCCTGTTCAACAAGGCCAGCGGGCGAAAGATCCCCCTGAACGGAACCTTTGAGCTGTCCCCCGAATGCAATTTTGCCTGCCGGATGTGCTATGTCCGCAAGACCCGCCGGGAAATTCTTACCCACGACCGCCCTATGGTGACCTTGGAGCAATGGCTGGAAATTGCCCGTCAGGCGAGGGCGCAGGGACTATTGTACCTTCTGCTCACCGGCGGCGAACCATTCCTCTGGCCGGATTTCTGGAAGCTGTACGACGCGCTGATCCACATGGGTTTCCTCGTTTCCATCAACACCAACGGGTCGCTCATTGACGACGAGGCCATCCGAAAGCTGCAAGAGCTGCCGCCGACCCGGGTCAACATTACTCTGTACGGCGCGTCGGATGCCACGTATGAAAGACTCTGCGGCGCGAAGGGCGTCTTCTCCCGGGTCGATGGGGCAATCAGCGGCCTGAAAGCCGCGGGGGTCCCCGTGAAGCTGAACTGCTCCCTGACGCCCTACAACGCCTGCGATCTGGAAGCCATCACCCGCTACGCTCAGGAGAAGGACATTTATTTGCAGGTGAACACCTACATGTTCCCGCCCATCCGCCGGGATGCGTCCATGGTGGGAGAAAACGACCGCTTTACGCCCCACGAGGCCGCGCACTACCACATGAAGCGCTACCAGCTGCAAACTACCCCGGAGGAATACCACAGCTTCCTGTGCCAGACCGCCGAGGGGATGGAGCAGCCCATCGGGCTGGACGAATCCTGCATCGACCCCGTGGACGGCAAGATTCGCTGCCGTGCGGGCAACGCTTCCTTCTGGATCACATGGGACGGCTGGATGGTGCCCTGCGGCATGATGCCCGAGCCAAAGGTGGAGCTGATGAACCGCCCGTTTTCGGACGCGTGGAAGGAGCTTGCCGATATCAGCGACGGTCTGACGCTTTCCGGCCTGTGTGCCCAATGCCCTGACCAGAAGATCTGCCACTCCTGCGTTGCCATTGCGGTGTCGGAGACGGGCAGCTACAGCGGAATTCCCACATATCTGTGTCACATGATGACGGAAATGCGGAAAATCGCGGCCGCAGAGCTCGCGGGCGAGACGGAATAAAGTATAGTAACGGCGGCTGCCCGTATGGGCAGCCGCCGTTTTCTCGATTTCCTGCGCCGTAAAAGCGGTGCAGGAAGTTTTTGTTATGGCATCTCCGGATTTTCCGCCAGAGAGACGGTGTAGGGCTCTGCCGTCGCGCCTTCTGGCAGCAGCTTCGCCATGACCACCAGACGCTGGTTGCCGGTCTTGGCTGTGTCATACTTCCGGCAGCAGGTGGAGAGGGTCAGGACGGTGTCGCCCTCCGAGAAGGTCACGCCGTCAAAGTTCAGCCAGTTCTTTCGTGCGACCGTCCGTAAGAACTCCGTCAGCTCGCTTCCCGTGGGATTGGGGACGATGTAGTCGAACTCGATGTCCGTGATGAACAGCGCCGTGATCTGGAAAACCAGATCTTCCCCTGTCACGGAGAGGTAAATGTAGGGATGATCTTTCACGTAGTCCGCGTCCATGTACCGGTAGAGCTTGGTGAACTTGGGGCCGTTGGGGTCGCAGTTGCTGGCGGAGTGGCCGAAAATCGTGGTGTTGGTGTCCAACTTGTCCCGGCCGCCGAAATGGTTTTCGCAGTGGGCATAGTAGCAGCCCCAAGTGCTGTACTCGCCGTCCTCGCCCAGCCACAGGTAGTGGCCGTTGTCCTCCGCCTGCATCACGGGGTCGTCCGCCTCCGCGCCGGGGATGTACAGCCACGCCACGGTGTCGGGGTTTTTCTTTCTGGCCGCGGCCAGCTCCGACTGCTTATCCACGGTGGGGATAACCTCCCCCACGGGAACCGTGGGGGGCTGGGTCTCGGCTTCGGTGGGGACGGTCTGGGTGGCCTCGGTGGCCGGGGCGGTGGTGGGAGGAACGATTGGTTCCTCCCGGTGGCAGCCCCTGACCGCTATCAGCAGAGCGGCAATGACCGCAATGGCCAGAACCGCGCAGCAGATTTTCATGACATTTTTCTTCATAAGCTTGTCTCCTCGCGCGCCCAACGGACGCGCGAAACGCGGTGGGCGTTACCCCACATAGTACTCGCCGGTGACTTCGTCCACCATCACGCCGGTCTGGGGGTTGCCGTTGGCCTTCATGAAGGTGACCTCAATGGTGTGATTTTCGGTGACGTTCTCGAAGGTGTAGGACTTCACCGCGCCGATGCTCACGCCGTCGATCTTGACGTTGGAGATGGCGTAGCCTCTGTTCGCGGCGATGGTGAAGGTCTGGCTGCCGCCGTGGAGGACGTCAACGTCGCCGGAGGGCGTGATGGAGCCGTGGATACCTGCCGTGGCCTTGATGGTGTAGACCGGGCGCTCGTCGATGGTCAGCGTGCCGTCCACGAAAACGACGGTGTAGTTGCCGTTGGGGGCGGTCAGCCCGCTGGCGCGGATAATGACCTTGCCGACCTTCGTCGTGTCGGGGGTGATCTCAGTGCCATTCGCGTCCACGTAGGCGAGCTTTATGTCGCCGGTCAGCGCATCCTCGCCGAACATGGCGCTGACGGTGTAGTCCTTGTCCAGTACGGGCTTGCTCAGATCGGGGGCCTTGTCATCGGTGTAGATGCGCTTGTCCAACGCCTTGACCGTGACCTTTGCCTTATCGATGGTGACGGTGAGGCTCTGCACCTCCGAGTCGCGGTGGTTGCCGTCGCCCTCGACCATGCAGTACACGGTGTAGGTGCCCGCGTCCGTGGCCTTGGGAAGCGCTTCTGTGAACTCGCCGGTCTCGCCCAGACGGTATTTCAGCCTGCCGCCGAGGGCAGTTCCGGCTGTGATGAGGGCCTGCTCACCGCCGTTGTAGACAAGGCCGGCGTTCGCCCCGGGGGCGGTCCTGACCTCGGAAGCGGCCTTGCCGATCTCGAAGGTGGCGCTGCCGCTGACGGTGTAGTTGCCGCCCGACTTGTTCTTGATGATTGCGGTAGCGGTTCCCGCGTTCACATTGTCCTTGTAGGAAACGTCGTACTCGTCCGGGCTGATGACCGTGTCGCCGTCCTTCACGATGACATTGGGCTTCAGCGGGTCGCCGGTGTAGGTGAGGGAACCGCCGCCGACCGTCACGGTGGCGGTCACGGTTTTGGGAGCGATGGTTGCGGTGACGGACCCGGGCTGGGAATCCTTATGGTTGCTGTCGCCCTCGACCTTGTACCAGACGGTGTATTCCCCGGCGTCCGTGCCGGTGGGGATGGTCTCGGAGTAGGTGCCGTCTTTGCTCAGGCTGTAGAGCAGCTTGCCATGGGCGGTGGAGCCTGCCCTGACCAGCGCCTGCGCGCTGCCACTGTAGGTCAGGCCGTCAATGGCAGCGGGCGCGGTATAGTCCGGCGCGACGCGGGAGATGATGACATAAACCTCGCCCTCCACCGGGTGGTAATTGACCAGATCGGCGGGGGTAAAGACAATGGTCTTACTGCCGGTGTCGGTCGCGTTGGTGATCGCCTGACCGGCTTTCCAGCTCCATGTACCCGGCACATCCTTGCCGTCAAAGGCGGCGCTCTTGCCGGTGACCGCGCTGACGGGAATTTCCGCGCCGGTGTAGTCCACGGTGATGATGTCCGGCAGGGTCAGGATGGGCGCGTCCCGCTCCGTCAGGGTGAGGATGACCGTAACGGTGGCGTCCTCGTAGTTCTTGGAACGAACCAGAAGGGTGAAGGTGATGACGTCGCCAGCGGCGGCACCGTCCGCCAGAGCGTAGGTGATCGCGCCGGTGTTCACGTCAATGCCCCAACCGTCCTGAATCTTGCCCGCGGGAGAATAGGACCCGCTGTGGAACGCGTTCGTGTCGGATACCTGTGCGTCATCGGGCATTCCCAGACTCTTGAGGTCGGGGAGGGTGATGGTCTGCTCTGTTTTCAGGCTGTACTTCTGGGTGACCTGATAGGCAGTCAGCGCGGGCGCGTCGACCCTGGTGATGGTGAAACGGGTCGTATCGTCGGTTGCAAAAGTGTCACTGACCGTTTTGGTGCCTTCCGGCTTGCCCTCAAACACATAGTTGTCGTTCGCAAGCGTCATGGTGAAGGAAAGGGCCTTTCCGTTTCCGACGTCCGGCGAGGGCAGGTAGCTCCCGTCCGCCTGCTTCATGGTAAACTGGGCGTCAGAGAAGGTGAGCGCCGTATCGGGAAGTATAATGCCCGAACGACTGGCCGTCTTGCTGAAGAACGTCAGCCTGCTCGCGGTAAGCGTGACGTTTGCGGTGCCGTCGTAGGACTTGGAGATTCTTTCGACGGAGAGAAGGCTGATCGGCAACGGGGCAATGGTTACGGTGAACGTACCGGTAGCCGTTTTGTGGTTTGCTGCTTCCGCTTTGTAGTAAACGGTGTACGTGCCTGCGTCGGTGAAAGTCGGTCCGTCCGAAGTATAGTCGCCGTCTACCTTGTCGCTGTAGGTGAACGTCACGGTAATGCCGTCTACACTTTGCCCAAACGCGATTGTCGATGCGTGCTGCGGCTTGCCGGTGTAATACGTGCTGGGTGCCCTCACGGAAACTCCCGTCAGCTCTGCCGGTTCGACTGTGACGGTCACGGTGCCGGTCGCGGGGGCGTATTCTTCGTAGCCTTCCGCCGGAGTGAACGTCCATTCGGCATCATAGCTGCCCGCGTTGGGCTTGATGGTGCCGTCCTTCCACGCGAACGTACCCGGAATCACGGCCTGTGTGCGGGGGCAGATCATCGAACCCGTGGCCGTGAGTGTGCTCTCTGCCAGCGTCTGGCCGTAGGTGATATCCGTCGCGCTGACGCTGACGCCCGATTGATCGAGGGGGATCCTCTGGCCAATGACGACCTTGATGGTCAGCTCGAACGGCTGATAGTTCGTGCTTACAATCGGGACGGTCAAAGTGCCGATCTGATCGTTCACATTCGCGCTGTGCGCGGCCACGATGGGCAGAGTCAGAATGCCTTCGTTTGACACGAATATACAGTTGCTGCTGTCGAGGTAAGTACTATCCGTAAAGTGGTAATCGCAGCCACGATTATGGATCTTGCCGTACTCGCAGCCTACAGGCAGCTCCGGCAGGAGCGTTCTCAAATCGATTTCGTAGGTCTTTGCCAAATCGTTGAAAACGTACTGCATGATCTCGTTTGGGGTCACGGTGGCCTGATTGATCTTGAAAGTCTGCGACACATCCGCGCCGTTCAGCACAAAGTCCTTTTGCGTCGTGCCGTCTTCAAAGGTATAGTTCCTATCCGTCAGCTTAATGGTGAAGGAGACGGTCTTTTCGTCCTCACTTGCATTGGCGGAATCATAACTGGCATTGAGTATCTGGTAATCCTCACCAGCCACCAGAGGAAGTGGCCCGCCGGAAGGAACATAGCGGGAATCCGCACTCTTAAGCTTTATCGACGCGTTTGCGGGCAGGTCTGTTGTGCCATCGTATACCTTTATGATGTCGCCGACCGAGATCGTTGCTTTGTGAGCTGCGACCGTCCATCTGGCGGTTTTCTGGCCGGTGTAGTCGCCGTCGTCTGTCGCCTTGATGGTCAGAGTGGCGGTGCCGACAGTGGAACGGGAATCGCCGCGGACGACGGTGTAATCAACTCCCGCTTTCAGCTCGCTGCCGTTGTACGTTACAACATAGGGCGGCACGCCGGTGGTGGTGTTATAAGGCTGATAGACACTTTCATTGCCGTTGGGGAACGTGATTACGGCTTTGCTGAGATTCAGCTTGGTGACGGTCAGCATTTTGGGGTTGCTCGATACCGAATAGCCGTCCTTGCTGGCCGTGAAATAAATCCCATGCTCACCGATTTTGTTGAAGTTGCACTCCGCGACGTAATACCATGTGGAGCCGATTTTCTTATATTCACTTGTCAGCTTGGAGAAACTGTACATGCCGTCGCTCCCGCGTTCTCCGACGAAGAAGTTCACACTTGCGCCGCTGGTATTGCAGTAGGCGCAGAGCCGGACGGTCGTGCCGCGCTCCACCTTCGGGTTACTGCCGGTCAGGTTCTTCCCATCAACTTTCAGAGACAGGGTCTTGGAGGTGATTGGCAGACGATTGATGATGACATTGTTCAGCTCCGTGGAACCGGCAGGAACATCCGCCGGGGCGTACCACTTGTGAGTGCCGTCCCCATTGAGCACCTTATAGCCAAGGCGGTTAGGTTCATACAGGATGTTTGCCCATGTGGCACCCTCTGCCAGCTTCAGCGTGCCGATAACGGCGGGGAATCCCGAACCGGCGAGGTTTGCTCCCTCGTTGGCAACGACGGTATCGATACTGGCTGTGGTCGTGTTTTTCGTGTTGCTTAAGGTAGTAGTGTCCATGCCTGTGGCGGCCTTGACGGTTACCGTACCGTGGATTGAATGGCCGTTCAGATCTATGCCGGTGTCCCGGGTGCCGTTGATGGTATAATCGCCGGTCACGTCGGTCAGCAGACTGAGGGTCGAGCCGCCGTCTCTGTCCGCATCAAGGGCAGTCTGCAAGTCGGCAAATCTCCGCCACAGACCGCCGCCCTCGCCATTCCGCAAGGCCGTCTGCGCCACCGCGGGCGCGTTGCAGTAGGGACAGTTGGTGCCATCAAAGCCGTTCTTGCCGCCGTGGCTGCACAACTTTACCACCAGGTCGCAGGTCTGGGAAGCGGCTTCCTCCAGCGTGAGCTGCGTGTCACCACGATAGTAGGCCAGTCCCGCTTGCCCGGGAAGCAGATTGCCCAATGTGATGTTATTATTCAGCCGCAGACCGCTTCTCGAAATCTTTCCGCCGTACAGCTCGACTGTGCCGCCCCAAACCTCCAGCTGGAGCAAAGTGGTATTGTCATTCTCCGGATTGAATACCAGTGTACCGCCGTCCCGCACGGTCACTCCCACCGCGCCGTTGCCGCCGCTGCTGTCAATGACCGTCAGTTTACCGGTGCGAACCTGGCTCGTGGCCGTACGACCGCCGACATTCAAGCTGTATCCGCTCAGACTGTGTCCGTCCAAATCCAGCGTGAGGGTCTTGCTGACATATATGCCGTCAGGCAGCATCTCGTTTGCCAACAGCTTGACGGTCTGACCGTCAGCTGCCGCATTCAGCGCGGACGGCACATCGGTATAATAGGTTTCGCCGATGCCAGCCGCGAACTGCGTCCCGCAGACCGTGCACTTGCCGTCTTTACCGATGGTGCTCGCGCCCTCGGCGTTCGTGTGGGTGCAGGAAAAGCCGCAGGCGCACTTGCTGTTCACCATGGTGTGAGTGTGTTCCTTGACGGTTACGTCGGCCAGCTCCGTTGCATTGCCGTCCTGCACGTCGTCGCCCTTGTAGAAAGCGTGCACCTTCTGCGTATCCAACAGGGACATGAGCGGCTGCAACTCTTCTGCGATTTCGCTCTTAATGCTTTTGAACGTGCCGCCGCTGATGGCGATGGTTCCATTGCGCGTGAACTGCACCTCGCCAAACGTGCCGTCCGTAATTTTCAGCGTAGCGCCGGAACCGACAACCCATTCACCCGCGTGATTGGAACCGCCGTTGACGGTGACGGAAGCACCCTCCAATACGGTGAGGCCATACACCGTGCCGTTGCTGACGGTCACAGAGCCACTGTTCGCGTCGCAGAGAAGTCCCATGCATTCTGAACCGCCGATCTCGCCGCTCCGGATGTCCAGTGCGCCGGCCATGAACATGAGATTTGAAATTCTGCCGTAAGCGGCCTCGCTTGTAACAGTCAGGTTGCCTGTCGCGAGAGTTTCTTTTTTCTGCGTTTCCTCGTTAGTCTCTGAGAATCCAACCTCGAGGTAGTCGACCGTCTTGTGGTTCAGATCGAGCGTCAAGGTTTTGGTGACAACGGGTACGATGGAAGCATACTGTTCGAACGTAAAATCATCACCGAGCGCATTGAGGGCGTCTGCATCCGTCACATGGTTGGCCAGCAGCCTGACGGTGTCGCCGTTCCGTGCCGCATTCAGCGCCGCCGGGAGGGATTCGTATGTGCCGCCGTCCGTTCCGTCCGCTCTTGTTACCGAAGCGGCCTCAACGACAGGCTCGTTGACCGTGAGTTCCACGGTTGCTGACCTTTCCTCTTTGTAGTTCTTGGTCTCGCCGGTCTTGGCATAGACGTAATATGTGCCGGGTTCGCTGATTGCAGTGTTCTCGTCGATCTTGGGAACTGCCTCACTGCCTTCAAACTCCAAATATCCAGAATTGATCGGCGCATAGTAATATGTCACCTCGGCGTCTTCCGGAGCACCCTCGACAGACAGAAGCGGAAGAAGCTTTTCGCCCACCGTGCAGGTCGTCTTGGAAAGAGATACGGTCAAATCGGGATAGGCCTTGTTGATGTTGCCGCCGATCTCAAATTTTTCTTCGCCCGCCTTGAGCTTGTACTTTACCGCGGCTTCGCCGATTAGCGCGATTTCCACAGTGACGGTATGCCATCCCGCGTCCGCGGAATCGAACGTCTTCTTGGCGGTAAAGCCCGTTCCTTCTTTGAGTTTGATTTCATTTGTGCCGTCTGTAAACGTCAAGTCGATTGGAATCGTGCCGCCGTCCGTCGTGCCGTCATAGCTGCGGCCAATGGAATCGGGCTTACCTACGCACCAGATCTCCGTCCGCGTGTCTTCTTCGGGGATATACGTGCCGCCGCCCCCTTCTGCCGGACCACTTGGGGGCGTATAGATCCCACCACCTTCGCCGGTCGAACCGCCGGGTGGTACAAGGACTCCGCCGCCCTCGCCACCGGTCTCGCCGCCGATGACACCGTCAGAAATGCTCACGTCCCCACCCTCGGCAAAAACCGATGTCGGCAGGAGCGTCAGGCAGAGCGTGAGCGCCAAAAACAGACTCAAAATTCGTTTTTTCATAGGATCCTCCTGTGTGAAAAAAGTGCGGTTTTCTATCGTCAGCCCGGTAAAATCCGGGCGGGGGTTTACCGTTCTTCCGGAATAAGCCGCAGACGCTTCGCGGCGGTTTTCGCTTCGCTTCGCCGCCGGACGTCCAGCTTATCCAGAATGTGGCTTACATGGGTCTTTACCGTGGGCAGCTTGATGTCCATGATCTGCCCGATCTCCGCGTTGCTCTTGTCGGCGCAGATCAGGTGCAGAATTTGCAGCTCCGTGGGCGTCAGGGCTTCCCCCGGCGCGAGGCGCGGTTCCAGGAAGCGGGGGTAATACGCTGCCTGCAAGCGCACGTCGTCCATCAGCTGTTTTTTCCACCGGGCGCTTCCGCTCCAATCCAGCCGTTCCAGCAGGGGCAGCACCGCCGCGCCGTAGACGCTGACGGTTCGGATGAAGTGGTATTCCGCCGCGGCGTTCAATGCGCCAATCAGGCGCTGCCGCCATGCTTCGTCCCTGCTTCGGTACAGGGCGATGGCGGCGAGGATGTTCAGATGGATGCCGTCGATGTGCCGCCCGCAGCTGCGGACGTAATCTTCCAGCGGGGAGAGGGTCAGCATCGACGCCCCCGGCTTCCCGTCCGCCAGCTCCACCATGGCCTGCGTGAGATACTGGTAGCGCTTCATGACGTTTACCCGCATGGGGTCTCTGGGCGCTTTTTCCCGATACCATGTGTCGGCGTAGTCCAGATCGCCGGTATGGAGGGAAATTCGGACGAGCATGGCGTCCATATTGGGCAGGAACCGCTCACGCCCTTCCTCGGCGAATTTTTCCCGGAGGGATTCGATCGTCCGATAAGCGTCCTCGCTCTGCCCTGCCGCAAGAAGGCTTCGGGCCAGCAGACCGTTGATGGCGAATTCCATGTCCGGCGTGCCGCGCTGGCGTATCTCGCTGACGCGGGGGATGATGGTCAGCATCCGGCCGGTGATGTTCTCGCCCTTTTCAAATTTGCTTTCGGCGATGGCGCAGTCCGCAAGGCCAACGCCGTCCCGCCCCAGCACGGCCTCCACCGGGGCGCGGAGCGTCTGGTAGAGCAGGTCGTCCCGTTTGCTCCAGACGGAAAAGTCCTTGCCGCCGTTCATGACGCTGGGCAGGGCGCTGGTGACGGAGAAGGACGGGAGGGAGACCTCCTTATTGGTCATCAGCCGGAACACGGCGGGAATGGTCTCCGTCAGCCCCTCCACGCCCCGCTGAGGCAGGGAGATGTCCAGCCACGCCAGACGGCTGCGGGCCTGCTTGCCTGCGGCGTCGCCCCTGCCGCACCGCTTTCCGAATTCCTGCAATTCGTGATACCAGCGCTCAGAGCCTTCGTAATCCATGGCCAGAGCGCACAGCATACTCATGCCCTGCATCAGCGCGGGGGAAGCTGCGATCTCCGCTTCCGGGAGACTGCGGTAGTATTTTTCCATTTCGCTGTAATGCCCCATGCCGGGGTGCAGCTCCGCGTTGCGGATGAGAAGCTCGGAGACCTTGGCGTGGTCGCCGCATCGGGTGTAGCATTCCAGCGCGTGGGCGTAATCCTCTTTCAGCTCGTAGTAGAGCGCGCCCCGGCTGAAAAGCGCCCGGCGCTTTTCCTCGCTGTATTCCCGCTCCATCTCCCACAGCAGGAAGCTGCGGAACTGCGGCCAGAAGCGGAAATGCTGCATGTCGTCATAGCGGAGCATGGTGGTGTGGCTCAGGAGCCAGTCCAGCCGGTCGCCCGCGTGGGGGTCGCCGCTGACCATCCGCGCCATTTCCAGATTGAACCGTTCAAAGGGCGCAAGCTCCAGCAGAAACCGCCGCACGGGAAGGTCGAACCGCCGGTAGATCGCAGCCTCAAAATAGGAGAACACCTCCCGGAATGCCCGCGCCACGACCTCCGGGCCGAAGGGCCTCCCGCCGGACATGCACCGGGCGGTGACGGCGACGCCCAGAGGGTAGCCGACGGATTCTCTCAGAATACCGCCGATCTCGCTGTCCGTCACGGCGACGCCGCAGCCGGAAAAGTATTTGCAGATATCCTCCCGGTCAAAGAGCAGGTCGTCGGCCTCCAGCGTGGTCATCAGGCCGGAATACTGGAACGCCGTCAGATATCCGGGCGGCGCGCCCCGGGAGAGAAGCAGGAAGCGTTTGCCCGGGTCGGAGCGGATCAGCTCGCACAGCGCCTGCCCGCCATCCTCCGCCGGTATCATCTGAAAATCGTCAATGAGCAGGATTTCCCACCCATCCGAAAGGGCGGGAAGGGCAAAATCCGCCGCGCCCGCGTTCAGCAGCAGCACATCCCGTCCGGAGAGCAGGGCATCGGACAGCGTGCTTTTCCCAAAGCCGCAGGGCGCGCTGAAAAAGAGGACGCGCCCGCGCTCCATAAAGCTGTCAAACCGCTGCCGGACAGACGGCTTCACGATAATATTTCCGGTCACGTTCTCCCTCCTTTTCGCCGGCAAAGGGACATACCCCGTGCCATACGCATTCCAACACTATTTTATCTTTATTATACATAACCGCCAGAAAATGTAAATCATGCCAAAGTATGATACGGAGTGATTTTTGCTGTTTCCTTTCCGCAGAAACGCAAAACAGACGGATACATTTTTGCCTTGAGAGGGCGAAAAACAGGAACCCCCGCCGGAAACTGTCAGACTTTGGCAGTCCCCGGCGGGGGTGAAGGTATGATGGATGTGATCTATGGAGCGATAATACCGCGCCCGCATCATGGCGGAAATGAGTCAGGAAATCATTTGCCGGAAAAGATGACCGGCCTGTTCTATCAGACTTCAGGTGCCGTATTTCGCAGGCAAACCTATCATGCCTGCTCAAACAGCGGCTTTATCTTCTGGCGGTAGATTCTGGTGAAGCAGATAAACGTCACCGTGCCGCTGACGATTTCCGCGATGGGGAAGGCCAGCCAGACCCTCTGCACCTCCCCTGTCAGGCTCAGCAGATAGGCCACCGGGAGCAGTACCACCAGCTGACGGCACAGGGAAACAATGGTGGAGTAAATGCCGTTGCCCAGCGCCTGGAAGCTGGCGCCCAGCGCAATGCAGATGGCCGCAATGGGGAAGCTCCAGCTGATGGTGCGCAGAGCGACCCGGCCGATTTCCAGAAACGCCTGGGAGGGATTGAACAGTCCCAGCAGCAGATCCGGAAAGAACTGGAATACCAGCAGTCCCGCCGTCATGAGACACAGCGCCGCGGTGCAGGAGATTTTCAACGTTTTTGTGATCCGCTGGGGCTTGCGGGCGCCGTAGTTGTAGGCAATGATGGAAATGGTGGCGTTGTTCAGGCCGAACAGGGGCATGAAGAAGAAGCTCTGGAGCTTGAAATACACGCCGAACACGCCGGTCGCCGTCTCGGCGAAGCCCTGCAAAATCTGGTTGATGCCGAAATTCATCACGGAGCCAATGCCGTTCATAACGATGGAGGGAATGCCGACCGTCAGAATGGCGGCCACGGTCTTGCCCTCCAGCGGAAGATACTTCTTGTGCAGCTGTACCTCCGGGTTGAATTTCAGGTTGAAAATGATGACCATGATGCCGGACACCCACTGGCCGATCACCGTGGCAATGGCCGCGCCGGCAATGCCCATGGCGGGCAAACCGAACCATCCGTGGATGAGAATGGGGTCGAGAATGATGTTGATGATCGCGCCGATGGACTGGGTGATCATGGTATGCACCGTCCGGCCGGTGGATTGCAGCAGCCGCTCGCCCAGAATGGATGCGAAGCAGCCGACCCTGGACACCCAGCCGTGGGCAT
>OBYM01000892.1_pt1 | contig 14637 bp, 16 predicted proteins | sample 1538191 | NCBI WGS metagenome assembly OBYM01 (sample SAMEA2580165, study PRJEB22360) | human gut metagenome | biome: human gut; feature: human-associated habitat; material: faeces | place: Denmark | collected 2008/2010 | reverse complement strand
TATTGCTGCTCCCGGCGGCACGGAGTCGCTGCCCATCCAGCGCGGCTGCGACCTGTACACCCGCAATTTTCTGGACTACTGGAACCTGCGCGCGGTGGACGCGCTGGAAACAGGCCGCAACGCCTTCACCACCGGCAATACCGACTGGGCCAGCCCGCTGTGGTGCACCAACGGCCAATCTGTGGCCAAGGTGCTGGGCAGCCTGAGCCTCTCGTCCGCGCTGTCCGAGGACCCTGCGGAATCCGCAGACAGCACGCAGGAAGGGGACACCCCCGCCGTACCCACTGTCCCGGCCCTGCTGCCTCAGCAGACCGACGGCCACCTGCCGGATGCGGATGCCGCCGACGCAGTCCAGGCAGCGGTACAGTTCCCGTCCGGCAGCACCACCCGCTTTGCCTACGATACCGACACCGGCACCTACGGGATGCTGCACAATGACGGCTCCCCGCAGCTGGACGCCAACACCGGCACCCAGGCCGCCTTTGACAACCTCCTGGTGCTGTACAGTGCCTCCACCCCGCGGGACGATGGCCGCACCCTGGACTACGACCTGACCATGGGCGGCGGCCTGTGGCTCAACGGCGGCCACCTGTGGCACATCACCTGGACCCAGGGCACCGGCTCGACCTTTGCCTTTTATGACGCCGACGGCCGCCCACTGCGCATCCTGAGCGGCCGCAGCTACATTGCATGGCTTTCCAGCCTGACCGGTGAGGAAGTCACCGTGCAGGATTCCGCCGGGAACGACCTGCTGCAGCCCTGACACACAAAAAGCTCCTCGTGCAGATGCACGGGGAGCTTTTGCGTTTATTCGGTTTACAGATCCACCACGCTGCCCACCTCGGCAGGGGTGGCGGGCACCATGCCCAGTTCCGCTTCGTCCGCGCTGCGCTGCACCGTGAAGGTGACGCTGCGCCCGGCGGCAAAGTCCGGAGCATAGGTGAGCTCCAGCGTCTGCCAGTCCTCCGGCACGGCGCAGAAGCAGTGCAGCAGCGCACCGCGCCCGGCGGCCAGATTCAGGGTAAAAATCGAAGCATCCGCCGCGTTCTCACCGTACAGCGGGGCGGCAAAGCTGCCGCAGCGCACCGCACGGCCGTTGCAGGCGGCCGTGACCCCGGTGCCCATGCTGTACAGGTCCTCCCGGGTGGACACCCGACGGCTCTGCAGGTAGCTTTCGCCCACCGGCAGCGCATGGCCGGACAGGTTCTCCACCGAGAGATACACCAGCACACCGCCCAGACCCGGAGCCGGGGCATAACCCAGCAGCTCCACTGCCGCCTTGCCGTCCAGCAGGGCAGGGTCGCCCGCAGCACGCAGCTCGGCCGCTGCTGCGGATACACCGGTGAGCAGGGCAGCCGCAAGGCTGACCGCACCGGAGCCGGCACATTTCAGGAATGACCGGCGGGAGATGGCTTGTGACATGGGAACTTCCTCCTTGGCGAAACGAAAAAGTGGTTCCTTTATACAATAAAGGATTGTGACCGTTCTGTCAAGCGGTTGCCCCGGATTGTAACCGATTCTTTGCGTTTATTCGTAGGCCTCGTTCTCTTCGGTCTCGGCCTGGCCGCGCAGGGTGTCGGCATAGCCGAAGGGCACGATGTCGATGGCCTCCACCAGCTTGTCCCGCATCCACAGCTGCACGTCAGTCTGCACGGTGTAGCCGCAGCCGGGGTCTGCCATCCACTGCTCGGGGCGGCGGCTGGGCAGAGCACGCTGGCTGAGCATGCTCATGATCACGCCGCCGTGGGTCACACAGGCGGCCTCGGTCACGTCCATGCGGATCATATACTCAAACAACTTGAGCAGGCTTTCGGCGCAGCGGGCGTGGAACTGCTCGGTGGGCTCAGCCCCCTCCGGCACAAAGCCGGAACCCGGGGTGATCCACTTTTTAAAGTCCTCGTCGTGCACCAGTTCCTTCACGGGCTTGTTCTCGAATTTGCCAAAGCCCGCCTCCCGCAGATCGTGCACCGTAAAGGTGTGGGCCGCGTTGGGGAACAGGATGTTGGCCGTTTCCACCGCACGCAGCATGGGCGAGGAGAACACGGTGTCCACCTGGGGGTACTCAAAGCGTTCCTTCAGTTCGGCCAGCTGGGCACGGCCCTCGTCGCACAGCGGGATGTCGGTGCCGCTGCCGATGTACAGGCCCTGCAGGTTGCCGGCGGTCACGCCGTGACGGATGAGATGAAGTTTAAAGGTTTTCATGCATAGCACCTCGTATCATGTGGGAGGGCGTCCGGGGCAGGCCAGGGGAGGATCAGCCCTCGCTGTGGTTCACCTCAACGGTGGTGGGGAACACGTTCATGTCCAGGCGGCAGTCGTCACGGATGGTAACGCTGGTCAGGGCGTTGCAATCCTTGAAGGCGCCGGTCTTGATGTAGCCCACGCTCTCGGGGATGGTGATATCGGTGAGGGCAGTGCAGCCGTTGAAGGCACCGGCCTCGATGTACTCCACGCCGTCAGCGATGTTCACGGTGGTCAGGTTGGTGCAGCCCTTGAAGGCGACGGCACCGATGCTGGTGACAGTGCCTTCCACTTCCACATTGGTGATCTGGTCGGCCTGGTCTGCCCAGGGTGCCGGGCTGTCGGAGGTAAAGTTGGTCATACGGCCGGTGCCGCTGATGGTCAGGGTGCCGTCGGCCAGGGTCCAGGTCACGTTCTCGCCGCAGGAGTTGTCGCCGGCGGCAGCAGCGGATGCAGCGGTGGAAGCGGTGCTGGAAGCAGCAGAAGATGCGCTGCTGCCGCAGCCAGTCAGGGCGATGCAGCTCACAGCCAGAACAGCGGCAGCGGCCAGGCTGCACAGACGGGTGATGGTGTTGCGTTTCATTTGGGTAATCCTCTTTCCTATTCCTATTTTTATAGCCTCCCTGCTCACCACAAAGCTGTGCGCCGGGCAAGGACAGGTGCCAAAACAGCATTATAGCACAAAACCAGGAAAGATGGAAGTTCCAATTTGGAATTTTTGCATTTTGCGCCGGGTGCCGTTTCTTTTGGCCGGAACGGGAGCCATTTTCTGGCAGAAAAGCGCGTCCTCTGCCAAAAATATTCCCGCCCGGCATCTTTGTGCCCCGGGCGTCCGCCACAAAATGTATGCTGTTATACCTGTAGTTTAACATAGATGTAGTGTACCCGGCAAGGCCTTTGACAGAAATGACGAAATTTGATGAAAAATATCGTCACTTTTCTTGCTTTACATTTCGTTTTCCGTTGTGTATAATCAACCTGCTGTAAACCAAAAATCAAGGATGTTCCCCAACCCGGGGTCATTGAGGAGTCAGAGATCATGGAATTCAATCGTATCATCAAACTGCTGCGCAAGGAGCGCGGCATCACCCAGAAGCAGGCGGCGGAAGATCTGGGTGTTTCGCAGGCCCTGCTGTCCCACTACGAAAAAGGCATCCGCGAGTGCGGGCTGGACTTTGTGGTGCGCGTGGCCGACTATTATAATGTTTCCTGCGACTATCTGCTGGGCCGCAGCGCCGAGCGCAACGGTATGATGCTCTCGGCCGAGGACCTGCCCAACCCCGACAAGATGAAGGACAACATCTACCACGGCAGCGTGCTGCCCACCATGAACAAAAAGCTGATCTCCAATAGCCTGAACGTGCTGTATGCCAAGATTGGCCAGTGCCACAGCAAGGCCCTGACCACCGAGGTGAGTGCCTACCTGATGATGGCCGTGGCCAAGATGTTCCGCCTGCTGTACTCGGCCGAGCCCCACAACGCGTCCAGCATGTTCAGCATCGGTGCCCACCGCTGGCGCGGCTATTCCGACGCCGTGATGCGCATGTCCGAGGCCAATGTGGAAGCCCTGCTGGCCGGGGAGGACGTGAACGGCGGCGAAGGCGTGAAGGACCCCGCCTGCCTTGCCATGACCACCGAGAGCCTGACCCGTGAGTTCCCGCTGTACACCCCCAGCCTGCTGAATCTGGTCAAGACCAGCGAGACCCACGTCAAGGGCCTGACCCCCGAGGACTGAAATCCCGTCGTACCGGGGTGATATTCCTGTGAATTGTTCCCCCAAACTCTTGCATCTGGGCACCAAAAACGGTATAAACAGAGTAGAAGATTCTGGAAAGGACAACATTTCCACCGATCAAGAGGAGGACAATACCTATGTCGAACAAGATTTCCCGCCGTGCATTCCTGAAGTGTGCAGGTGTTTCCGCTGCAGCGGTCGGCTCTGCCAGCCTGCTGAGCGGCTGCAAGACCAATGGCAGCAACACCACCGTCAACGACGTGAAGGTGGGCGACACCGTCAAGAACTGGAACGGTCTGGGCGTGCAGCTGTCCAGCGTGTTCCACCTGACCCAGGATCCCGCACAGCCCGGCTATGAGTATCTGGGCGTGCGCGTGACCGTGCTGAACCGCAGCAAGACCGAGACCTACACCATCGGTGCACAGGGCGTGGATGCCATCAACGCCGCTTACCCCGTGCCCCCGCTGGAGAACGTGGACGCCAACTTCCAGGCCATGGCCGCTGCTACCACCGACTTTGTTGCCACCTGCGACGGCCAGGGTGCCGCCGTGAGTGCCAACATCTCGCTGTACAATTCCAACTCCCAGAGCTTTTCCGACAGCGAGACCCTGCCCCCGCAGGGCTCCGGCTACATCGTGCTGATGCTGCAGGTGCCCACCGGCTGGAAGGAGCTGCAGGTGACCTACATGCCCACCTTTGCCCCGGACAAGACCCTGACCTTTACCATGAAGGCCGCCGATGTGATCCGCGGATAATTGCATTCGATTTCGTCCATTTTGTACGATATGCCCACAGAATGTTCACAATTATTTTATAAAAAGCATTGACTTTTGCGGTCATTTCGCCTATTGTATAAGTAACTTCCATTGGCATAAACTGTATAATTTTACATTCCAGGAGGAGGAACAAAATCATGTCTACCGTTTTCTCCCGCCGCTCGTTTCTGAAATATACCGCCGTGGCCGCCGTGGCTGTGGCCGGTACCAGCCTGCTGGGCGGCTGCTCCGGTTCTGGCGCAGAAACTGCGATCCAGACCACCTATCCCAGTGATAATGTCGTGCTGAAGGTAAAGTCCACTCTGGAGACTTTGGAGTATGATCCCACCGACGGCTATGCGACCTTTACGATCCATATCGTCAACGGCCGCAAGAATCCCATCATCGTGAGCCCCAATCGTTTTGCAGTCAAGGCCTACGATAAGAACAACAACTGCATCGCAAATATCTTTGTGGGTTCTACCCAGGGCAGCCTCAACGCCGTCCTGGCCTATGGCGACACCAACCCCATCAGCCGCGGTAAGGAGTGCACCTACACCGTTATTGCATCCGGTCTGCCTAAGATGACTGTGAATACTGAGAATCCTGAGGATACCGAATGCCCCATCGCCTCCCTGCGTATCATCTACACCCCGGATACTGAGTACAACGAGTACACCGCAAACTGGATCATCTCCCCGGATACTGCGGTCCCTGCTTTGGGCTGACCCTTACACCATATTTTGTTGATAAACGGAGGAACGTATCATGTCTTACACTTTTTCCCGGCGTGATTTTCTGAAGTATTCTGCCATGACCGCTGTGGCTGTGGCCGGTGCCGGCCTGCTGACGGGCTGTGAGATCCAGGACCCCAACAACCCTGTTATCAAAAAGCTGGGTTATGGCACGACCTTGGGCACCACCGGCGGCCTGCTGGAGAGCGTGGATACGGAGGGCACTGACGGTGTCTTTACCTTCACGGTGAAGAACAACTCCGATGCCTCCCTTCGTATGGACCCCAACGAGAGCTTCGTAGTAAAGGTCCTGGACAAAGACGGCAACAGCAGGTGGAACAACTATTTCAACCTGTCCATCGCAGCTGTTCCGGGGAAGGATGGCAATGTTCCTGACATCCTCCCGGAGCTTCCTGCCCGGACTGTGGGTGAGTACAAAGTCCGTGTGCCCTTCTACGCCTCTTCCGCTCCCACGTCTGAGGAGACCCTGGAGTTCACCTTCATTCCTCTCCCGGCCAAGTCTCCTGAACTCCGCATTACCTGGAAGATCCCCGGTGCAGACCTCGTCAAGTAATTCTCCAATCTTTACATTTCAGCCCGCACCCTTGGTGCGGGCTTTTTTGACCCTTTTGTTGGGCAGTTCGTCGCAAAGCGCCTATCGTTTTTTAGTGATTTTGTGTCTTGTGCACAGTTCCGTTTTCCGGTACAATAAAAGAACAAGCAACGGACAAAGCGCAGCGGCAGAGCCACTTGCCGCCGCGCTGTTATATTTTGCGGCGGGTACGCCCGCCCGGCTGAAAAGGAGTGCTGTCTGTTATGATCAACATGGTCAAGCTGCCCACCAAGAAAAGTGACCTGTTCCTGCGCGTTGCCAAGGGACATTTTGCCACCAGCCACAGCCACATCAACTATTACATCGACGTCACCACCCAGAAGGCCCGCCTGTCGGAGGCCAAGGCCGTGGCCAAGGAGCTGGTGAGTGCCTACCAGCACAGCACCATCGTGGACACCGTGCTCTGTCTGGACGGCACCCAGGTCATCGGCACCTGTCTGGCCAATGAGCTGACCAAGGACGGCTTTGCCAACATGAACGCCCACCAGACCATCTATGTCATCACCCCGGAGTACACCACCGGCAGCCAGATCATCCTGCGCGACAATCTGGCCCCCATGGTCAAGGGCAAGCATGTGCTCATTCTGGCCGCTTCCATCACCACCGGCTACACCGTGCAGGCTGCTGTGGAGGCCGTGAACTACTACGGCGGCATGGTGGCTGGGCTTTCGGCTATTTTTGCCACCACCCACGAGTGCATGGGCTACCCGGTCACCTCCATCTTCGACCCCGCCAGCCTGCCGGACTACGCCAGCTATGACAGCCGCGACTGCCCCATGTGCAAGGCGGGCCAGCACATCGACGCCCTGGTCAACAGCTTTGGCTATTCGGCCCTGTAAGGAGACCCCCAATACAAAAGCGTCTGCAGAAGCCTCTGCAGACGCTTTTTGTTTGCCCGGGGCACCGGGTCATTGTTTTTTGGGGAACACAAAGGGATTGCAGCGGTATACCGCCACCAGATACAGCGTCATGAAGCACCACACCACCGGCTCACACAGGATGACAGCATTGTAGGCAAAGCGGGGGATGAACACCAGCACGAACACCACCTTGCCCAGGAACTCGATGACACTGGAAAACAGCGGCAGCACCTTTTCGCCCAGGCTCTGCAGGGCATAACGGGTGGACAGCAACACCCCCAGCACCGCATAGAAGGGGGAGGTCCAGCGCAGATAGCGTGCGCCGTTTTCCAGCACGAGGGCCTCCGATGAGCCGGACACCATGCGCACCAGCCACTCGGCGCTCACCTGCATCAGCAGCACCGTCACCACCATGACCACCAGCGAATACAGGTAGATCTCCCGCATGCCCTTGCGGATGCGCTCCGGCTGGACTGCGCCGTAATTCTGGGAAACGAAGGTGGACGCCGCATTCGCCATGGCGATGAGCGGCATACTCGTGAAGGCAAACAGCTTGCGGGCCGCCGTGTGTCCGGCGATGGTCAGGGTACCCAGCCCGTTGATGCCGTACTGCAAGATCACCGAACCGGCAGACACGATGCTGCTCATCAGGCCCATGGAGATGCTCTGGCTGAACAGGTCCCAGTACAGCTTGCGGCCCACGTCCAGATGCTTCCGGCCCGGGATGAGGATGCGCACCCGCGCCATGACATAAAGGATGCACAGCACCACTGACACGCCCTGTGCGATCACGGTAGCCACAGCGGCACCGGCCACGCCCATGCCCATCCCGGCAATGAACCACAGGTCCAGCACCACGTTCAGCGCCGAGCTGAGCAGCAGGAACACCAGCGGCATCACACTGTTGCCGATGGCCCGCAGCAGGCCCGCGCACAGGTTGTAAGCGAACATGACGATGACGCCCAGATCAATGATGATGATGTAGCGGTAGGCATCTTCCAGGATTTCGGCGGGGGTGTCCAGCAGCTCCAGCAGGGGCCGCAGGCCGAAAAAGCCTGCCGTGGTGATGGTCAGCGACGCCACCAGTCCGATGACCAGCGACCCGGCCACCGTGCGCTTGAGCAGGTCCTCGTCCTGAGCGCCGTAGGCGCGCGCTGCCACGATGGCAAGGCCGTTGCCGATGCCAAGGCCGAAGCCCACCAGAAGCTCGTAGATGGCTCCGCAGGAGCCAATGGCAGCAAGGGCGGTGTCGCCCAGCACGTTGCCCACGATCATGGTGTCCACGGTGTTGTACAGCTGCTGGAACAGGTTGGAAATGAGAATGGGCAGCATGAACAGCACCAGACTCCTGAAAATGGGGCCGTGCATCAGGTCTACATTCATCTGGAAGAGGTTCTTCTTCCGGGACTGGGTCTGGGTCATAGGGTTCCTCCAACTTTATTTTTACCGCAAAACAAGGGGCCGCCCGGAAAGCAGTCCCTTGTTTTGTCGTTTTATGCAGTTGCTTTTTACGAAGAAGCTGCCCGCGGCGGCCCCTCTCGTGAAAAGGCAGTCAGAGCGGCCCGCAGGCCGCTCTGACTGCAAAATCAAAAACATTTTTCCGCTGAAAATTGCCAGAGCGCAAGCGGCGGCAATTCCAATCGTGCTCTTTACAGCTCCTGGGTCTCAAAGCCGTGGCCGGTGAGCACCTCCACGCTGGTAAAGCCTGCGGCCTTGATGGCGGCAGCGGCCTCGTCAAAGCCGTAGGTCAGGCTGGCAATGTCGTGGGAATCGGAGGTGATGATCACCTTGCCGCCCATCTTCTGCCACTCACCCAGCAGCCAGGGGCCAGGGTAGAAGTCCTTGCGGTAGCCGCGGTAAACGCCGCCGGTGTTCACTTCCAGCAGGCAGTCGTTGTCCTTTGCGGCCTGCAGAGCCTTGAGAGCAGCAGCCTTGTAGCGGGGCGACTCCTCGTCGAAGAACTCCCCCTTGGCGTTCAGCTTCTTGATCAGGTCGATGTGGGCCAGAATATCCGGCTTAAGGGCGGCCACCTTTTCCACCTCGGCAAAGTAGGCTTCCACAGCGGCCAGCGGGTCGGCGTCGAAGTCGTCGTTGATGCAGTCCCACAGGTCCTGCGGGCGGAAGTCGATCTCGTAATACTTGCCGGTGTTCTTGCCGTACAGGTGGTGTGCGCTGCCGATCCAGTAATCGTAGCCGGTGCGCTTGTCCTCGCTGAGGATGTCCCACTCGATGCCGCACAGGATGTCCACCTTGCCCTTGTACTCGGCCTTGAGCTTGGCGATGGTGGCCTTGTACTGGGCGGTGCGGCTGGGGCTCATGCAGTATTCGCGGTCGCGCTGGGTGTAGCTATGGCCGGTGAAGCCCAGCGTGGTCAGGCCCTGCGCGCACGCAGCGCTTGCCATATCCTGCAAGGTATTTTTGCCATCGCACATAGTGGAGTGGCAATGGACACTGGACTTCTTATAATCTGCCATAATTGCTTCACTGCATCCTTTCCTGCTTGACCTTATGGTCAATGACGTGTCGTTTTTCCAGTTCACGGGTCACGTCCTCCACCGTGATGCCGGCGCTGACCATCAGCACCAGAACATGGTAGGCCAGATCACTGATCTCGTAAACGGTTTCTTCCTTGTCCTCTTTTTCGCCTGCAATGATGACCTCGGTGCACTCTTCGCCCACTTTTTTCAGGATCTTCTCCTTGCCCTTTTCAAACAGGTAGGTGGTGTAGCTGCCCTCTTTGGGGGAATCCTTGCGGCCTTTGATCAGTTCATACAGGCCCTGCCAGCTGAACTGTTTCAGCTCCGGGGAGACGTATACTTCGTTAAAGAAACAGCTCTCGGCCCCGGTGTGGCAGGCCGGGCCGGACTTGACCACTTCCACCACCAGTGCGTCCTTGTCGCAGTCGGCAGTGATGGACACCACCCGCTGCACGTTGCCGCTGGTCTCGCCCTTGCGCCAGATCTCCTGACGGCTGCGGCTCCAGAACACGGTGCGACCTTCGGCAATGGTGAGGGCCAGCGTCTCAGCGTTCATGTACGCGAGGGTAAGCACCTCTTTGGTGTAGTGATCCTGCACGATGGCAGGGATCAGGCCCTTTTCGTCAAATTTCAGTTCCATGGTCGTTTCTCCCTCCCCGGATGGGGATAGCTCTAGTTTAGCGTATTCGGCTTGCAAACGCAAGGGGTACGGCGTATTTTTACAGGCGCATTTCCACGCCATTCTCCGCCAGATATTCCTTCAGGTCCCGGATGGTCAGCAGCTTCTGGTGGAAGATGCCGGCCGCAAGGCCCGCGTCGATGCCCTTGTGGTGGAACAGCTCCAGAAAATCCTCTTTTTTTCCGGCACCGCCGCTGGCGATGATGGGCACGTCTACGCGGGCCGCCACAGCGTCCAGCATTTCCAGATCAAAGCCATTGCGCACGCCGTCGGTGTCGATGCTGTTCAGGCAGATCTCCCCGGCACCGTGGTCCACGCACCAGCGGATCCAGTCCAGCGCATCCCGGCCGGTGTCCTCGCGGCCGCCCTTGGCGAATACCCGGAACTGGCCGTTCACCCGTTTGACATCCGCCGAGAGCACCACGCACTGGTTGCCGTAGCGCCGGGCTGCCGCCGGGATCAGGTCGGGGTCGCGCAGGGCACCGGAGTTGACGCTGACCTTGTCGGCACCGCATTTCAGCACCCGGTCAAAGTCCTCCAGCGTGTTGATGCCGCCGCCCACGGTGAGCGGAATGAATACCTCGCTGGCCACCCGGGTGAGGATGTCGGTGAAGAGGGTGCGGCCCTCAAAGCTGGCGGTGATGTCGTAGAACACCAGCTCGTCGGCCCCGGCCGCATTGTACATCCGGGCCATCTCCACGGGGTCGGCCACATCCCGGATGCCCTCAAAGTTCGTGCCCTTGACCACGCGCCCGCTGCGCACGTCCAGGCAGGGGATGATGCGTTTTGTGATCATATCGGTTTCCCCTCCGTTCAATCCTGTACCAGTTGTACGCAGCGTTCAAGGTCCAGTGCGCCGGTGTACAGGCTCTTGCCCAGAATCGCGGCTGCGGTGCCCATCTCTTTCAGTTCCAGAAGCTCCTCCTCGGACGAGATGCCGCCGCTGGCCGTAAAGGCCACACCGGGCACCTCTGCTGCCAGCTGGCGGTACAGGGCCAGATTGGTGCCCTGCATGGCACCGTCGCAGGCGATATCGGTGTAGATGATGGCGGTGCACCCGGCGTCTGCCAGCCGCCTGCAGAAGTCCACGCCCGGCTCGTCGCTGACCTCTTTCCAGCCATGGATGGCCACATAGCCGTCCTTGGCATCCACGCCCACGGCGATCCTGTCGCCGTATTTTTGCAGCATCCGGGCGGTAAACGCAAAGTCCGTCACCGCCACACTGCCCAGGATGCAGCGGCCCACGCCGAGGGAAAGATAGTTTTCAATGCGTTCCTCGGTGCGGATGCCACCGCCCACCTCGATGTACAGCCCGCCCTGTTTGGCCAGTGCGGCAATGGTGTCGTAATTGGAAAGGGTGCCGTCCTTCGCGCCGTCCAGATCGACGACGTGCAGGTTCCGGGCACCCGCCGCCAGGAACGCCCGTGCCTGGGCACAGGGATCCTCGCCGTATACGGTCATGCGGCTGTAGTCGCCCTGGGTCAGGCGCACCACCTTGCCGCCGCGCAGATCAATGGCTGGAAACAGTTGCATCATATTCTCCTTATAACTCCGCAAACGCTTTCAGGATGCGCAGGCCGGTGTCGCCGCTCTTTTCCGGGTGGAACTGGGTGCCGTACACCTTGCCCGCCCGTACCGCGCCGGTGACCGGGATGGAATACTCGCTGGTCGCCAGTGTACTCTCGGTACAGTTCTTGCCGTAATAGCTGTGGACGTAATATACATACTCGCCCTCGCGGATATACTGGAACAGCGGGTCGTCCTTCACGATGTGCAGTGCGTTCCAGCCGATCTGCGGCACCTTCAGACTCTTGTCCGCAAGGTCCGGCTCCAGCGGGCACACCTCGCCTTGGATAAATCCCAGGCCCGCGTGTTCGCCGTACTCATAGCTTTTTTCAAACAGCAGCTGCATGCCCAGGCAGATGCCCAGCAGCGGCTTTTTTTCCGCCTCGGCCCGGATGACCGGCACAAGGCCGGTGGCCACCAGCTTGTCCATGGCGTCGCCAAAGGCACCCACGCCGGGCAGGATGAGCCGGTCGGCTTTGCGGATGATATCGGGGTCGGCGGTGACCACCGTGTCCTGCCCCAGCTGTGCAAGGCTGGATTTCAGGCTGAACAGGTTGCCCACGCCGTAATCAATGATCGCGATCATACCAGCAGTCCTTTCGTGGAGGGGATCTCGTCCTTGTGGGCTTCGTCGATCTTCACCGCCGCGCTCAGCGCGTGACCGGCCCCCTTGAAGCAGGCTTCGAGGATGTGGTGCGTATTTTCGCCCGCAAATTGTACAAAGTGGACGGTGGCGGGCACGCTGCGGGCAAAGCCCAGCCAGAATTCCTTGGCGCACTCCACGTCAAAATCGCCCACCTTCTCGGTGGTGCAGTGGATGTCCCAGTTCAGGGTGCAGCGGCCGGACAGGTCCACCGCGCACAGGATCAGCGCTTCGTCCATGGGCAGGTGGAAGCTGCCGTAGCGCTGGATGCCGCGCATATCGCCCAGCGCCCGGGCAAACGCCTGCCCCAGCGCGATGCCCACATCCTCGGTGGTGTGGTGGTAGTCCACCTCCACGTCCCCGTGGCAGGTGAGTACCAGATCGAACCGGCCGTGCCGGGCAAACAGCTCCAGCATGTGGTTCAGGAAGCCGCACCCCGTGTCGATCTCGTAACGGCCGGAGCCGTCCAGATCCAGCGTCAGGTCGATCTGGGTCTCGTTGGTGTTGCGTTCCAGAGAGATCATCCGGTTTTCCATGGTTCATTCCTCCAGAATTTTGTCCAGTGTTTCCACAAGGGCCTGCATCTGCTCCGGCGTGCCGATGGTGATGCGCAGCCAGTTGGCGATGCGGGGTGCGTCAAAATGCCGCACCAGAATGCCGTTTTTCTTCAACTCTTTGTATAGTGCACCTCCATCTTTCCTGTCCGTACTCGCAAACAGGAAGTTGGACCGGCTGTCCAGCACTGCAAAGCCGCGGGCTTCCAGCTGCTGCTTCGTCCAGCTGCGGGTGTCCACGATGGCGGCACGGGTGCGGTCAAAGTAGGCCGTATCTTTCAGCGCGGCCTGCCCGGCTTTCAGGGTCAGGCGGTTGATGTTGTAGGGGTTCAGGCTGAACTTGACCCGGTTCAGGTCGGCAATGAGCTTTGCATTGCCCATGGCCAGACCCAGCCGGGCACCGGCCAGCTGGCGGGACTTGGAGAAGGTCTGCACCACCAGCAGGTTCTCGTACCGGTCGATGAGGGGCACGCAGCTCTCGCCGCCAAAGTCCACATAGGCCTCGTCCACGATGACCACGTTGTCGGGGTTGGCCTGCAGGATGCCCTCGATGGCGCTGCGCGGCAGGGCAAGGCCGGTGGGGGCGTTGGGGTTGGCGATGACGATGGTCTGGTGCAGGCCATCGTAGTCCTTCGGGTCCAGCGTGAAATCATCCTTCAGCGGGATGATGTGGCTGGGGATGTGCAGCAGCCCGCACCACACGCCGTAGCAGCCGTAGGTGATGTCGGCATAGGCCAGCGGGTGCTGTTCGTCGCAGAAGGCCCGCAGCGCAAAGAACAGGTTCTCGTCGCTGCCGTTGCCGGGCATGATCTGATCCGGCTGCAGGCCAAAATGGGCCGCCGCTGCCCGCAGCAGGTCGGCACAGGCGGGGTCGGAGTAAAGGCGGAGCTTTTCCACCTCGGCCTCGCTCACCGCCGCCACCACCGCCGGGCTGGGCAGATAAGGGCTTTCGTTGGTGTTCAGTTTGATGTACTGCTGGTCCTGCGGCTGTTCGCCCGGCGTATAGGGGGTGACAGCGGACAGGGTGGGGGAAAGAAAACGGCTCATAATGGTTTCCTCAGGTCTATTCTGTTATGGCGAACGACCTCGCCTCTTTTACTTCTCGTACCGGATGGTCACGCTCTTTGCGTGGGCGTGCAGGCCCTCGCGCTCCGCAAAGTCGGCAATGCGGGGGGCCACTTCGCCCAGTGCCTCGCGGGTGTAGTAGAGGAAGCTGGACTTCTTGACGAAGTCGTCCACGCCCAGCGGGCTGGAGAAGCGGGCCGTGCCGCTGGTGGGCAGGGTGTGGTTGGGGCCGGCGAAGTAATCGCCCAGTGCCTCCGGCACGTTGCGGCCCAGGAAGATGCTGCCCGCGTTTTTGATCTCGTTCAGCACCCCGAAGGGGTCCTCCACGCACACTTCCAGATGCTCCGGGGCGATGATGTTGCAGGCTTCGATGGCCTTGTGCAGGTCGGTGCAGACGATGATCTTGCCGTTGTCATCCACGCTGGCGCGGGCGATGGCGGCGCGGGGCAGCTGAGGGATCTGCACTTCCAGCTCGGCCTGCACGGCCTTGGCGAGGTCGGCGCTGTCGGTGACCAGCACGGGGCTGGCCAGCTTGTCGTGCTCGGCCTGGCTCAGCAGGTCGGCGGCCACCCAGGCGGGGTTGCAGCCGCCGTCGGCCAGCACCAGAATCTCGCTGGGGCCTGCGATCATATCAATGCCCACCTTGCCGAACACCTTGCGCTTGGCGGTAGCCACATAGATGTTGCCGGGGCCCACGATCTTGTCCACGGCAGGG
>OBYM01000888.1_pt1 | contig 14669 bp, 7 predicted proteins | sample 1538191 | NCBI WGS metagenome assembly OBYM01 (sample SAMEA2580165, study PRJEB22360) | human gut metagenome | biome: human gut; feature: human-associated habitat; material: faeces | place: Denmark | collected 2008/2010 | reverse complement strand
CTAAACAGCAACGGTGTGCGCAGCCCGCGAAGCCCGCCGCGATGAGGGCCAGCTGGCAGTCGTAGGTGAACTCCTCGCCGGTGGGCACCATGTTGGTGCGGCCGGTCTCCGGGTCGAGCTCCGGCTTCAGGTAGGAAATGACCGCGCCGGTCAGGTTTCCGGCATCATCGGTCAAAAACTCTTTCACGGTGGTCTGGTACACGCGGGGGTCCTTGCCGAACTTGGCAAGGCTCTCGGTCTGGCCGTAGTCCACCTTGAGGACCTTCGGCCACTCTGGCCACGGGTTCGAGGCGGCGCGCTCCTTGGGCGGCTGGGGCATCATCTCCAGCGCCACAAGGTCGGTGCAGCCCTGCCGCAGGGCGGTGCCTTGGCAGTCGTTGCCGGTGTCGCCGCCGCCGATGACAAGGACATTCTTGCCCGCCGCGCTCAGAGCCCTGCCGTCGGCGAACTGGCTGTCCAGCAAGCTCTTGGTCACGCTGGTCAGGTAATCCACGGCGAAGTGGACGCCCTTGGCGTCCCGGCCGGGAACATTCAGGTCGCGGGCTTTTTTCGCGCCGCAGCAGAGCACCACGGCATCGTAGCTGTTCAGGATGTCCTCTGCGGCCACGGCCCCGCCGATGTCCATGTTGGTGCGGAACTCCACGCCCTCGGCCTGCATGATCTTGATGCGGCGCTCGATGACGGATTTGTCCAGCTTCATGTTGGGAATGCCGTACATCAGCAAGCCGCCCACCCGGTCGGCCCGCTCGAAAACGGTGACGGCGTGGCCTCGGATGTTGAGGTATTCGGCCACGGAAAGGCCGGCCGGGCCGCTGCCGATGACGGCGACGCTCTTGCCGGTGCGGGCGGGGGGCGGGGCGGCGTGGAGCCAGCCCTTTGCGTAGCCCGTTTCCACGATGGCGTGTTCGTTCTCGCGGACGGTGACGCTGCTGCCGGTCACGTCGCCGCAGGTGCACGCCGCCTCACACAGGGCGGGGCAGACCCGGCTCGTGAACTCCGGGAAGCGGTTGGTGGCACGCAGCCGGTGGAGCGCCAGCTCCCATTTGCCCTGATAGATCAGGTCGTTCCACTCCGGGATCAGGTTGTTCAGCGGGCAGCCGGAGGCCATGCCGCCGATCATCATGCCCGCCTGACAGAAGGGAACGCCGCAGTCCATGCAGCGGGCCGCCTGAGTCTGCTGCTCCTCGCGGGAGAGCCAGATGTGAAATTCGTTGAAGTTTTCGATGCGCTCCAGCGGCGGAACATCGCTGCTGGTCTTGCGCGTATAATCCATAAATCCAGTGGTCTTGCCCATGATGTTCCCCTCCTTACTTCTTCTTCTGCACAGCGTAGAATGCTTCGATCTGTGCCTGTTCGCCGTCGAGGCCGCGCTCCTCCATGGAGGCGATCACCCGCAGCATCCGGTCGTAGTCGTAGGGGAGGACCTTCTTGAACTTGGGCAGATAGTCGCTGAAATGCTCCAAGATCTCCTTGCCGCGGGGGGAGCCGGTGGCTTCCACGTGCTCGCGGATGAGTTCTTTCAGGGTGGCAACGTCGTATTTGTGCTCCACGGGTTCGAGGCTGACGGTCTCTTTGTTCACCCGCTGGTAGAAATCCCAGTTCTCGTCCAGCACGTAGGCGATGCCGCCGGTCATACCGGCTGCAAAGTTCTTGCCCGTCTGGCCGAGGACGACGACGGTGCCGCCGGTCATATACTCGCAGCCGTGGTCGCCCACGCCCTCGACAACGGCGGTGGCGCCAGAGTTGCGGACGCAGAAGCGCTCGCCGGCTACGCCGCAGACAAAGGCCTTGCCGCTGGTGGCACCGTACAGGGCCACGTTGCCGGTGATGATGTTCTCTTCGGGTTTGTAGAGGATGCCCTCCGGCGGGCGGACGATGATCTTGCCGCCGGAAAGGCCCTTGCCCATGTAGTCGTTGCAGTCGCCGGTCAGCATCAGGGTCAGGCCGTGGGGGATGAACGCGCCGAAGCTCTGGCCGCCCGCACCGCTGCAGTTGGCAGTGTAGACGTCATCGGGCAGGGAATCGCCGTATTTGCGGGTGATCTCGCTGCCGAAGATGGCACCGAAGGCGCGGTCAGTGTTGGAGACGTCCAGCGTCACGCTCTGGGGCGTTTTGCTGTTCAGCTTGAACTTCTTCATCAGCACCTTCATGTCGAGGGTGTTTTCGAGGTGGAAGTCGTAGGTGTCGGCGGGCACAAAGTGGATGTTGCTGTTGGGGATGGCGGGGTTGTGCAGGATGCAGTCGAGGTTCATCTTGGCCGTGCGGCTGCCGGGGGTGCTGGGCTTGACATGGAGCAGGTCGGTGCGGCCCACCAGTTCGTCGATGGTGCGGACGCCGAGTTTCGCCATATACTCCCGCAGCTCCTGTGCCACGAAGGTCAGATAGTTGATGATGTATTCCGGCTTGCCCTTGAAGCGCTTGCGCAGTTCCGGGTTCTGGGTGCAGATGCCCATGGGGCAGGTGTCGAGGTTGCAGACCCGCATCATGACGCAGCCTTCGCACATCAGCAGGGAAGTGCCGAAGCCGAATTCCTCCGCGCCCAGCATACAGCTGATGGCCACATCGCGGCCGGAGAGCAGCTTCGAGTCGCTCTCGATGCGGACGCGGCTGCGCAGACCGTTCAGGATCAGGGTCTGGTGGGTCTCGGCGATGCCCAGCTCCCACGGCAGACCGGCGTTCTTGATGGAGGTGCGGGGGGCCGCGCCGGTGCCGCCGTCGTAGCCGGAAACGAGGATGACCTGTGCGCCGCCCTTGGCAACACCGGCGGCAATGGTGCCGACACCGGCCTCGCTGACCAGCTTCACGTTGATGTTGGCGTGGCGGTTGGCGTTCTTCAGGTCATAGATGAGCTCGGCCAAGTCCTCGATGGAGTAGATGTCGTGGTGGGGCGGGGGAGAGATCAGGCCCACACCGGTGGTGCTGTGGCGGGTCTTTGCGATCCACGGATACACCTTGGCGCCGGGCAGGTTGCCGCCCTCACCGGGCTTTGCGCCCTGCGCCAGCTTGATCTGGATCTCCTCGGCGGAGACGAGATACTTGCTGGTGACGCCGAAGCGGGCGGAGGCCACCTGCTTGATCTTGGAATTGCTCTCGCTGTGGTAGCGCTCTTCGGGTTCGCCGCCCTCGCCGGTGTTGCTTCGGCCGCCCAGACGGTTCAGTGCGATGGCGATGGTCTCGTGGGCCTCGCTGCTCAGCGCGCCGTAGCTCATGGCTGCGGCCTTGAACCGCTTGACGATGGCCGACACCGGCTCGACCTCCTCGATGGGGATGCCGCCGTTGGGATCATAGTTGAAGTCCAGCAGACTGCGCAGATGCACACCCTCCTCGCCCATGTTGTCCACGGTGCGGGTGAAGTCCTTGAAGGCCTTGTAGTCGCCCGTGAAGCACGCTTTCTGGAACAGGTGGATGGTCTGGGGGTTGAACAGGTGCTCTTCCTTGCCGCTGCGGAATTTATGGGCACCGCCGTCGGAAAGCTCCATGTTGATATCCAGCCCCAGCGGGTCGAAGGCCGCGTTGTGCTGCGCCTCGACGTCGGCCTGAATGTCCTCAAGGTCGATGCCGCCCACCCGGCTGACCGTGCCGGTGAAGTATTTGTCGATGACTTCCTTCGAGATGCCGACAGCCTCGAAGATCTGGCTGCTCTGGTAGCTCTGGATCGTGGAGATGCCCATCTTGGAGGCGATCTTCACGATGCCGTTGAGGATGGCCTTGTTGTAGTCGTCCACGGCGGCGTAGTAGTCCTTATCCAGCAGACCCTGATCGATGAGCTGGCCGATGGTCTCATGGGCCAGATAGGGGTTGACGGCACAGGCACCATAGCCCAGCAGGGTGGCAAAGTGGTGCACCTCGTGGGGTTCGGCGCTTTCCAGAATGAGGGCCAGCGCGGTGCTTTTCTTGGTGCGGATGAGGTACTGGGACACTGCGGACACCGCCAGCAGACTGGGGATGGCCACATGGTACTCGTCGATGTCGCGGTCGGACAGGATGATGATGTTTGCCCCGTCCTTGTAGGCGCGGTCCACTTCGAGGAAGACGCGGTCGATGGCCTTTTCGAGGCTGGTGTTCTTATAGTAGTTGATGGAAACGGTCGCGACCTTGAAGCCCGGCACGTTCATGTGCTTGATCTTGAGCAGATCGGTGGAGGTCAGGATCGGGTTGTGGACCTTGAGCACCTTGCAGTTTTCGGGCTTGTCCTCCAGCAGGTTGCCGTGGGCACCCACATAGACGCTGGTGGAGGTGACGACCTTCTCGCGGATGGCGTCGATGGGGGGGTTCGTCACCTGCGCGAACCGCTGCTTGAAGTAGTTGAACAGCGGCGGGTGCTGGCCGCTCAGGACCGCCAGCGGGGTATCGGTGCCCATGGCGCCGGAAGGCTCCGCACCAAGGCGGGCCATGGGCAGGATGAGTTCCTTGATCTCTTCGTATTTGTAGCCGAACACCTTCTGCAGCCGGGTCAGCTCATCGCCGGTGTAGTTCGGCACCTTGATGTTCGGGATCTTCAGGTCTTTCAGCTGGACGAGGTTCCGGTCGATCCACTCGCCGTAGGGTTCGCGGCTGGCATAGTATTCCTTCAGTTTTTCGTCGTCCTCCACTTCGCCCTTGACGGTATCCACCAGCAGCATCTTGCCGGGGCGGAGCCGATCCTTGACCTCGATCTCCGCGGGGTCACAGGGCAGCACGCCTACCTCGGAGGAGAGGATCATCCGGCCGTCCTTGGTGATGTAGTAGCGGCTGGGGCGCAGACCGTTGCGGTCCAGCACCGCGCCCACCACGTCGCCGTCGGAGAAGAGGATGGCCGCTGGGCCGTCCCAAGGCTCCAGCATGGTGGCGTAATACTGGTAGAAATCCCGCTTTTTCTGGCTGATGTGCTTGTTGTTCTCCCAAGGCTCCGGGATGGTGATCATGACGGCCAGCGGCAGGTCCATGCCGTTCATCACCATGAACTCCAAGGCGTTATCCAGCATGGCGGAGTCGGAGCCGGAGGTGTTGATGATGGGCAGGATCTTGTTCATGTCGTCCTGCATGATGGGGCTGGAGATGGACTCCTCGCGGGCCAGCATGGCGTCCGTGTTGCCCTTGATGGTGTTGATCTCGCCGTTGTGCAGGATGAAGCGGTTGGGGTGGGCGCGCATCCAACTGGGGTTGGTGTTGGTCGAAAAACGGCTGTGCACCATGCCGATGGCGGATTCGTAGTCCTCGTCCTGCAAGTCGAGGTAGAACAGGCGCAGGTCGTGGACGAGGAACATCCCCTTGTACACGATGGTGCGGCTGGACAGGCTGGGCACATAGGTGCCGTTGCTGGCTTGTTCGAACACCCGGCGGATGATATAGAGCTTGCGGTCAAAGTCGATGCCCTTGCTCACCTTGGCGGGCTTTTTGATAAAGCACTGCCAGATGGAGGGCATACAGTCGCGGGCTTTCTGGCCCACGGCGTCGGGGTTGACGGGAACCTCGCGCCATGCGAGGAACTCCAGCCCTTCCTTGCGGGTGACCAGCTCGAACAGCTTCATGGCCTGTGCCCGCAGATGCTCGTTCTGGGGGAAGAAGAACATACCCACGCCGTATTCGCGCTCGTTGCCCAAGGAGATGTTCATCTCGTCGGCGACCTTGGAGAAGAACTTGTGGCTGATCTGTAACATGATGCCCACGCCGTCGCCGGTCTTGCCCTCAGCGTCCTTGCCGGCGCGGTGCTCCAGACGCTCCACGATGGAGAGCGCATCGCTGACGGTCTGGTGGCTTTTGCGGCCCTTGATATCCACCACCGCGCCGATGCCGCAGGCGTCGTGCTCGAACTGGGGATCATACAGGCCGAGAGGCGTGGCGTTTTCCGTAAATTTTTCCATTGCCTTTCCCATCCTTGTTCTCTAAAATGAAAATCCTTCGGCTGCGGCACCTTCCGCAGCGCATCCTCAAAACACGGAAAAACAAAAAAGACGCCCCAGATGGGCAGACTTTACCCATCTGGAACGCCTTTGTTCCGTTACCTCTTATTATACTGACGGCTGAAGAATTTTCAAGCGACAGTTGCGCCAAACGTAAAAGCCAAAATTCCGCCCTTCTTGTGCGGTTTGATGGAGAGGTGAAAGCATTTCACTTCGAACCAAGGATTGCGTTCAGGTCTTCCTCCGGGGTGGTCACAGCCATGAGGCCATACTTCTCCTGCAGCACCTTCACCACGCCCGGCGAGAGGAAGGCGGGCAGGGTGGGGCCGAGCCGGATGTTTTGAATGCCCAGCGCCAGCAGCGCAATGAGGATGCAGACGGCTTTCTGCTCGAACCAGCAGAGCACGAGGGAAAGGGGCAGGTCGTTCACGCTGCACTGGAAGGCATCGGCCAGCGCCAGCGCGATCTGAATGGCGCTGTAGGCGTCGTTGCACTGGCCTACATCGAGGATGCGGGGCAGCCCCGCCACCGTGCCAAGGTCGAGATCGTTCAGCCGGAACTTGCCGCACGCCAGTGTCAGGAGGACGGTGTCCGGCGGGGTGAGCTTCGCAAACTCGGTGTAGTACCGGCGGGAGGGGCGGGTGCCGTCGCAGCCGCCCACAAGGAAGAAGTGCCGGATCTGCCCGGCCCGCACCGCAGCTACGATCTCGCCCGCGTGGGAGAGGACGGCATTCCGCGCAAAGCCGGTCACGACGCTGCGTCCGCCGTTCATGCCGGGCATGGCGGTGTCTTCCTTGTAGCCGCCCAGCTCCAAGGCTTTGGCGATGAGGGGTGAGAAATCCCGCTCCGGCCCGATGTGCCGGATGCCGGGGTAGGAGACGACCGAGGTGGTGTACACCCGGTCGGCGTAGCTGGCCCGCAGGGGCATGATGCAGTTGGTGGTGAACAGGATGGGCGCGGGGATGTCCTCAAACTCCCGCTGCTGGTTCTGCCACGCGGTGCCGAAGTTGCCCTTCAGGTGGGGGTAGCGCTGCTTCAGCTCCGGGTAGCCGTGGGCGGGCAGCATCTCCGAGTGGGTGTACACGTTGATGCCTTTGCCCGCAGTCTGTTCCAACAGGCATTTCATGTCGTAGAGATCGTGGCCGGAAATGACGATGAAAGGCCCTTTCTCGATGACCAGCGACACCTCCACCGGTTCCGGCTGGCCGAAGGCACCGGTGTTGGCGGCGTCCAGCAGCTCCATGCAGCGGTAGCTGGCCTCGCCGGTCTTCTGCACCAGCGCCCAGAGCGCGTCGATGGAGCACTCGCTCCCGATGGCTTGCAGCGCCTCACAGAAAAAGCGGTCCAGCTCCGGGTCGATGCGGCCCAGCACCCGCGCGTGGTAGTTGTAGGCCCCCATCCCGCGCAGACTGAACAGCACGAAGGACTTCAGGCTGCGGATGTCTTCGTCCGGTTCGTGCCAGAGCTTCTGCATATCGTAGTCGAACCCGATGCCGGGGCACGCGGCGTGAACGGTCTCGGTCAGTTGGTCCACGGTCTGCGGGTCAAAGTTTACGTTGGTGATGGTGGTGAACAGCCCTTCCATCAGCAGCAGGGCCTGTTCTGGGGCCGGAGCCCGCCCTTCGCCGACAAGCTGCCCGGCGTAGGAGATGAGTGCGCCGGTCAGCCGGTCCTGCGCCGCTGCGGTCTCGGCGCTTTTGCCGCAGACCCCGGCTTTCCCCGTACAGGCCGTGCAGTTGGCCGCTTGTTCGCATTGAAAACAAAACATCGCTTCGTCCATTTCAAAGCCCTCTCTTCGTTTGATGTGGTCAGTATGGACGGGGTGGCGGGGCTTTATACAGGCCGCATCTCCGGGAGAGGCAGGACAGCGGATAGATACAAAAAGAGCCGCGCTCTTGCGAACACGGCTCCTGAATTTAATAATCGAGCGGGAGATATAATGGAATGCACTCACCCTCGCCTTCGCTCAGGCTGAAAGTCAAGTCGTCGTCAAGGTCAAGGAAGTCATGTTTGCGGTATAGATGCTCACCGGCTTCAGAAGAGGCCAGTGTTACAACAGCGGCGCCTACAAAGCCCTCCCGAATTTGTTCGATACGGTCAAGACATTCGATCAATAAATAATCACCGAGATAAAGATTGGTGCCGTCAGGCATCTGCCCTTGAAATTGATGCTGCGCACGCTCATCCAGTGCAAAATAACCGATATGGATTGCGCCGCCGGATTTTACCCGAAAACCATTTTCTAGCTGATCCACAGAACCGGCACTGATGTTATAATAACCTAAAATACAGTCGTTTGCTTCGGTCAGATAAACATAAGTCTTGCCGATGCTGGAGTTTAAAGCATCCGGACTGCGTAAAAACAGATTAAGATAGGGATTGCCGCAATCAAAATTTCGTGCTAATGGTGTGAGCGTGTGAGTGTACTCCACAACATTCATGACTTATTTTTCACCCGGCCCCTGAATTTTGAAAACAATCTTACCATCGGTGCTTTTTGAGGCGGAAAGCGGATGCGACAGGCAATAATTTCGAATCTCCATGGCCTCTTTGGAGGGAACACGCTTTTTCAAAATTTTCTTCTTGCTGCAAAATGTGCCATTGTACGGTACAGTGTAATTCATGCTTGGCACCTCCTGTCTATCATTGTGCTTTTATTATAAACGATACACCGCACTTTGTCAAACACACAAAAAGAGCCGCGCTCTTGCGAACACGGCTCTCGAAAATGCTACGGAACAATTAGTAGGTGATGCCCTGTGCCATCATGGCGGTAGCAACCTTCAAGAAGCCGGCGCAGTTTGCACCGACCATCAGGTTGCCCTCGGAACCGGCGGCAACGGAAGCGTCATAGGAAGCGTGGAAGATGCCCTCCATGATGCCCTTCAGCTTTGCATCGACCTCTTCGAAGGTCCAGCTCAGACGCTCGGAGTTCTGGCTCATCTCCAGACCGGAGGTTGCGACACCACCGGCGTTGGCTGCCTTTGCGGGTCCGTACAGGACGCCGTTGGACAGGTAGACCTCGATGGCCTCCGGGGTGCTGGGCATGTTAGCGCCCTCGCAGACGACGGTGCAGCCATTCTTGACCAGAGCCTCAGCGGACTCCTTGTTGATCTCGTTCTGGGTCGCGCAGGGCAGGGCAATGTCGCAGGGGACAGTCCAGACCTTGCTGCAATCGGCAACATAGGTCGCACCCTCGTGGGTCTCGGCATACTCCTTGATGCGGCCGCGGCGGACTTCCTTCAGATCCTTGACGTAAGCCAGATCGATGCCGTTGGGATCGTAGACATAGCCATTGGAGTCGGACATGGTGACGACCTTGCCGCCCAGCTGGGTTGCCTTCTCGCAAGCGTAAATGGCGACGTTGCCGGAACCGGAGATGACCACGGTCTTGCCGGCGAAGCTGTCGTTGCGCATACACTTCAGAGCCTCAGCGGTGAAGTAGCACAGGCCGTAGCCGGTAGCCTCGGTACGAGCCAGAGAACCACCAAAGGTCAGGCCCTTGCCGGTGAGCATACCGCCCTGGAAGCTGTTGGTCAGGCGCTTGTACTGGCCGAACATGTAGCCGACCTCACGGCCGCCGACACCGATATCACCGGCGGGGCAGTCCACGAACTGGCCGATGTGGCGGTACAGCTCGGTCATGAAGCTCTGGCAGAAGCGCATGACTTCCATATCGCTCTTGCCCTTGGGGTCGAAGTCGGAACCGCCCTTGCCGCCGCCCATGGGCAGGGTAGTCAGGCTGTTCTTGAAGGTCTGCTCAAAGCCGAGGAACTTCAGGATGCCCTGATTGACAGAGGGGTGGAAGCGCAGACCGCCCTTGTAGGGGCCGATGGCGCTGTTGAACTGGATACGGTAGCCGCGGTTGACCTGAACCTTGCCTGCATCATCGACCCAAGGCACACGGAAGGTGATGATGCGCTCCGGCTCCACCAGACGCTCGATCAGGGCAGCCTTCTCATATTCGGGATGCTTCTCCACGACGGGCTGGATGCTCTCCAGAACCTCGCGGACAGCCTGCAGGAATTCAGGCTCGTTTGCATTGCGCTGAGCCAGACCATCATAAACACGTTTCAGGTATTCATTCGTCAACATAATCGAATACTCCTTTTCCCATTTATACTTTCACCCGTTCTGTCCCAATATCACAGAACGCTTTACCATTATAGAGCTTTCTGTACGGATTTACAAGAGAGCGGAACCGGAAAATCTTTCAAAAAAACAGAAGAAAAGATGAACCTACTTCACAAAAACATTTCGCTCTCCCGAAAAACTGCGTAACATCTTGCTTTCTATAGCAATTCAACTTTTTAATGCAACAGCAACAACGTTGAATTGCATATCGCAAATATGCTGTTTGAATGTTGCACTAATTTCTTGACTTGCGATAATGCTTCACCGGGGGCATAGGAGCCGAACAGGAGCGCATCATTGCATCATGAAATGAGCGAAAAGCAAATAAAAAATCCCCTGCGTGCTCAAGAGGAACACGGACAGGGGCAGGATCGATTGCTTTACTTCTTCAGCAGCTTCTCACAGGCGTCGGCGGCACCTTCCAGATACTGACCGGGATAGGTCTCGATCAGACCGGCGTCGGACAGGGAGGCCAACTGGGGGTCGATGGGGCACTTGGCCAGCACGGGCAGGTGGTGCTTGGCGGCGACCTCGTCCACATGGCTGTCGCCGAAGACGTTGATGTGCTTGCCGCAGTCAGGGCAGACGATATAGCTCATGTTCTCGACGATGCCGAGCATGGGCACCTTCATCATCTCGGCCATATTCACGGCCTTGGCCACGATCATGCTGACCAGTTCCTGCGGGCTTGCCACGACCACGATGCCGTCCACGGGCAGACTCTGGAAGACGGTCAGGGGCACATCGCCGGTTCCCGGAGGCATGTCCACGAACAGGAAATCGACGTCCTTCCAGACCACATCGGTCCAGAACTGCTTCACCGCACCGGCGATGACGGGGCCGCGCCAGACGACGGGATCCTCTTCGTTCTCCACCAGCAGGTTGATGCTCATCACGTCGATGCCCATCCGGCTCTGGATGGGCCAGCAGCCCTTCTCGTCGGCCATGGCGCGGCCATGGATGCCGAACAGCTTCGGGATGGACGGGCCGGTGATGTCGGCGTCCAGAATGCCGCAGTGGTAGCCGCGGCGGGCCATAGCACAGGCCAGCAGGGCGCTGGTCATGCTCTTGCCGACGCCGCCCTTGCCGGACACGACGCCGATCACTTTTTTGACACTGCTGTTGGGGTTGGGGGCGTCATGCTGCGGGGCAGCATCGCGGGAAGAACATGCTGCGCCGCAGTTGGAGCAGTCATGGGTACATTCTTCGCTCATACTCTCATAAGGCCGGGCCGGACAGGGGCAGCGGCCTTTCCTCCTTCGTTGATGTTTGGACAAAAAGTCTTGACCGGCTCCTATCATATCATAAAACTAGGAAAGAAACAACCCACGGCCCAACTCATATTTTGCAAAGCCGCCTTCATATAGTAAAAGCGAAGATGGGGGAGGTGCGGCAATGCGGCAGAGCTACCTGAAAAACGCAGCCTTGCTCACGGGGGCGGACATCGTGCTCCGGCTGGCGGGGATGGGTTTGCGCATCTGGCTGGCCAACGCCTTGGGCGGCGAGGGAATGGGCCTGTACCAGTTGGTGCTGGCGGTGTATTCGCTCTTTGTCACGCTGGCGACGTCCGGCGTTTCGGTGGCGGCCACCCGCCTGATGGCCGAGGAGCTGAGCCGCAGCCGGGCCGAAGCGCGGGGGATGCTGGTGCGTCTGCTGGGGGCGGCGCTGCTGCTGGGCAGTGCAGCGCTGGCCGCTCAGTTCGGGCTGGCGGGCTTGGCTGCAAAATGGTGGCTGGGGGATGTCCGGGCCACTGGGGCGCTGCGGGTATCGGCCTTCGGGATGCCGTGGATGGCGGTCTCGGCGGTGCTGCGCGGCTTTTTTATTGCGCGGCGGCGGGTGTCGCCCAACGTGGTGAGCCAGCTGGCCGAGCAGACGGTCCGGATCGGGGCCATCTGGTTCGCCCTGAGCCGGGGCGCGGCGCTGGACGTGGGCGGCAAATGCACCGCTGTCCTCGCGGCAACGGCCCTGAGTGAAGCCGTCTCCTGCGGGATGATGGCCCTGTTTTACCGGCAGGAGGCGGTATCCGCATTCGGTGCGGGCCCTGCCCGACGCCCGACGGACCCGGCGAAGCGGCTGTGGGAGATCCTGTGGCCGGTGGAGGGCGGGCGCTGCCTTGCCAGCGCGCTCCATACCGCCGAAAACATGCTGGTGCCCGCGTGCCTGACGGTGTATCTGCTGGCCGCCGGGGGCCGCAGCGCCGCCGTGGCCCAATACGGCAATTTGAAAGGTATGGCCCTGCCGCTGCTGACCTTTCCCTTCGGGCTGCTGGGAAGCTTATCCGTTCTGCTGATGCCGGAGATCACCCAAGCCCACATCCGGGGCGAGAAAAAGCGGCTTTCGGCCTTGCTGGACCGGATGCTGCGGCTGACGGGTTACTTCTCTGCGCTGGCGGGGGCGGTGTTCTGGGTGTGGGGCGGCCCGCTGGCAGACCTTCTGTACGGAGAAAACGGGGCTGAGGCGGGCTTTTATCTGACAGTCCTCGGCCCGGCCATGCCGTTGATGTACCTTGAAAGCATGGTGGACGGCGCAATGAAGGGGATGGGAGAGCAGAAGGCCGTTTTCCGCTACAGCCTGTGGGACGCTGTGCTCCGCATTGCGGGGGTCATGCTGCTGCTGCCCCGCTTCGGGATGCGGGGCTTTCTCTTCGTCATTCTGCTGTCCAGCATTTATACCTGTCTGGCGAACACCGGGCGGCTGCTGCGCGTCAGCGGGGTGCGCCCGGCGGTGTGGCGCTGGCTGGGGGCTCCGGTGCTGGCGGCAGCCGTCTCGGCGGGGGCGGGGATGGTTTTCCGGGAAATGCTGGCAGCGTGGTCTGCCGGGGAGCTGCCGCTCCGTCTCGCCGCGCTGGCTGCGGGCGGCGGCGGGATGGGGCTCGTCGGGGCTGCGGCGGCGTGGCCGCTGGGCCTTGGGGAGGAAGTGCGGGCCATCCTCGGTGCGGAAAAAGCGGGGAAATCCGCCCGAAAGATGAAATCTTCTGGACACAGCGGCGGGAAACGAGTATAATACAATGGATACCATGGCGGAACAGGCTCTTTTCTGCCGCTGTGGCGAATAAACCGGCGCCGGACAAGACGCCGAAGGCAAAGAGGACTTTTTGTGAAGGATATCAAAAAAATCACGCCGCAGGTCTGGCTGCGCCGGGCGATTCTGGTGGTGTTGGATGCGGCGCTCATTCTGTTCAGCTTTTACTTTGCGCTGCTGCTCCGTGCCGATGGTGCGGTGGAAGCAGCGTGGTGGCCCCATAACCGGGCGCTGCTCTATGATAATCTGCCGTGGATCGTGGCCCTTTACCTCATCAGCTTTCTGGTGGGCGGGCTGTACTCGACCTTGTGGAAGTACGCGGGCGAGCGGGATCTCATCCGCCTCGGCAGCATGATCGCCGTGCCCACCGGCATCGTCTATTTCGTGAACCACGGCCTCATCCACGGCGTGCTGTTCGACTCCGCCAACGCGATGGCAGCGGTGCTCATCTTTTTGCTGGTGGGCGGGAGCCGTCTGGCGTGGCGGCTCTTCCTGAACCATCCCATCGGCGAGCGGATGCGCGGCGTCCCTGCCAAGGACCCCAACCGCCCGGTGCTGATCGTCGGCGCGGGCGAAGCCGGTGCGTGGGCCATCAACGTCTGCAAGTCCAACGAAAGCTACGGCCACCCCGTCGTTGCCGTGGACGATAATCCCGCCAAGTTCGGCCAGACCATCCACGGCGTGCCGGTGCGGGGTACGCTGGAGCAGATCCCGCAGATCTGCGAAAAGTACAACATCCACAGCATCATCATCGCCATCCCGACGCTGCGGGGCAGCAAGCTGAACCATGTCATCGACCTCTGTGTCTCCACCCACTGCGCGGTCCAGATCTTGAGCGACCCGCAGCTGGTCGGGGCCGGCGCACCGCAGCAGGAGGCATTCCGCGAGCTGAACACCGCCGACTTCCTCTCCCGTGAGGAGGTCACGCTGGACATCGGGAAGATCTCCGGCTACCTGACCGGTAAGACCGTCCTCGTCACAGGCGGCGGCGGGTCCATCGGCAGCGAGCTCTGCCGTCAGGTCATGCGGTTCCAGCCCGGCAAACTGCTCATCTTCGATATCTACGAGAACTGTGCCTACGAGCTGCTGATGGAGCTGCAGCAGAAGTACGGCCGGGATATCCCGGTCACGGTGCTCATCGGCTCCATCCGGGACAAAAAACGCCTCGATGAAGTGTTCGAGACCTATCACCCCACCGTGGTCTTCCACGCAGCAGCCCACAAGCATGTGCCGCTGATGGAGGTCAGCCCGGCGGAGGCGGTCAAGAACAACGTCCTTGGCACCAAGAACCTGCTCACCAGTGCCAGCGAGCACGGGGTGGAGCGGTTCGTCCAGCTCTCCACCGATAAGGCCGTCAACCCCACCAGCGTCATGGGCTGCACCAAGCGCATCTGCGAAATGCTGATCCAGACCTTCGCGGGCAACACCGACATGAAGTGTGTGGCTGTCCGCTTCGGCAACGTGCTGGGCAGCCACGGCAGCGTCATCCCGCTGTTTGAAGCGCAGATCAAAAAGGGCGGCCCCGTCACCCTGACCGATCCCAACATCGAGCGCTACTTCATGACCATCCCGGAAGCGGCTCAGCTCGTGCTGCAGGCCGGTGCGCTGGCCGGGAGCGGCACAAGGTCGATC
>OBYM01000882.1_pt1 | contig 14714 bp, 15 predicted proteins | sample 1538191 | NCBI WGS metagenome assembly OBYM01 (sample SAMEA2580165, study PRJEB22360) | human gut metagenome | biome: human gut; feature: human-associated habitat; material: faeces | place: Denmark | collected 2008/2010 | reverse complement strand
CGTGTGAATGCGCTGGAGCACGTGATGATTCCGGAACTACAGGAAAACATCAAGTATATCACCATGAAGCTGGACGAAAACGAGCGCAGCACTCAGATTCGGCTCATGAAGGTAAAAGACATGATGCTCAAGCAGGCCCACGGGTATCCGGATATATAATGAAATTTGGAAATGAAAACAGCGGACAGTCCCAAGTGGGTTGTCCGCTGTTTTGATAAGGAGATTATAATGAAAAATTTATTTGGCTTTCAATTTCAGGATGGGCAGGAAGAAGGCGTTCTGGACGGGATGCCCTTTCAGTCTGCCAAGGTTTCCATACAGCAGGAACAGCTTTTAGATAGGGCTGCTGAAGAACTAGAAGATTTTGAGAAAAAAGCGACGTTGCATCCTGTGCTGCAATTTATCATGCAAATTAGTTTCTACATAGGGGGCTTGTGTTTACTGTCTTTTTTGGTGGATATTTGGAAGCTTTCCTTTCAGCAGGCCTTGGAAGATAAGTGGTTTGTGCTGATTGCGGCCGTTATTTTGGAAGGACTTTCTCTGGTTATTTTTCTAAAACAGCGCAAAAAAAGTCAGGAAGCCATGAAAACTGCCGAAGAAACCATGATGATGGAGCGCGCGCAGCGTCTGGATCGTGCCTCCCGGCAGGAGTTGGGAGTCCCAGAAAATGCCGCCGATATGGATATTATTCGGATTGCCTACCAAATCAAAAAAGGCCGAGAAAAAATTCTTGAAAACGAGAACTTCAGTATATATGCTTATTGCCAGGATAATTCCCTTTGTCTTGCCGATAATGGCCAGGTTTTTAAAATTCCTCTTTCATCCATTCAAAAAGTGGTATGGGTAAAAAAGCGGATCCTTCTCCCTGAGTGGAATAAGAAGGAACCGTATAATTCCAAAACTTATAAGCCTTATCATGTCAGGAAGAATGATGCAGAACAGTATATCATCCGTGGCTATTATTCTCTGCGGATTTCAGAGGCCCGGGGCGAATTTGAGGTGATGGTGCCGGAATATGACGAAAAGCTTTTGTTTTCCTTGCTTCCTGCCCAGATTCCAAAGGAGGGCTTTTGATGCGTCTTACCATCCATATCAAAGCTCCAGAAGGGGAAACCCTGTTAGTGTCAATAAATGGACAAACCCAGCGCAGTGATGAAGAGCATCGATGTTTGCAGTTCGATTTGCCTGCCGGGACATATCCTATGGAGTTCCGCCAGGAAATAGAAGGCTCTGCTTTCCATATTGTCAAATTACTGTTGTTCCTTATTTTTATGATACCTTGGGGCATTTTGAATGTCCTGTTGATGAATGTGGATACAGACTGGTGGAAAAAATGCAGGGTGTTTTGCCTAAAAGTGCAAACGGATATTCATTTGCATGGGGATGAGGAACTTTCCTTTCATTTTGTAAGTGCCAAATATGAAGAAAATCGCCGGGGCTGGAAAATGCCAAAATATCAGTTGACCCCCACTTTGCCAGTACGGGAGACACTCCAACCGAATTCAAATTCGCTTTCTAACGGGTACTTATCTTTTCTTGCCTGCATAGTTTCTGTCTATGCAGTGTTGGCTGTACTCATGGGGGTGCTGTCGTACTATGGATTTTCCGGTGGAGTTCTGTGGGGCGGGATTTTGTGCCTTGCGATACTGGCAGGCTGTAGTGCTGTGGTAGTAGTCGTTGCGATTTTTCACTTTCGAAAGCTGCGAAAATTACAGAAAGACTTTTCCACGCAAATGCAAAACATGGTGGAAAATCGGGCATAAAAAAAGTAGCGTCTGACAAACAGTCAGGCGCTGTTTTGCATTTTTTTCAGGCAAAACTTGCAAAAACCGCCATTACCGATTGACACAATCCGACAGGCGGGATACAATAAAACAGACCGAAACCCCGGTTTTGGCGATTTCAGCAAAAGGAGCTCGACCAGTTATGATTCGTTCCATACAGGAAGCTGCTATGCAGATGGCTTCCCTTTCTATTTACAAAGGAATTCTTGACCGTACTGTCCCCCGCGCATTTTATCGCCTGTTAAAAGCAGGATGTAAATGTGCTGCTTCCCACAAGGAGAAGCATAAGAGAACCTTTTTGGAAGCTTGGGGAGACTTTTTTGCAGTGCTTTGTCAGCGGGGATTCAGCGAGAGCTTTGCCAGATGTTTGACACAGACCGCTTTGTTCGACCAGAATGCGTTTTCCATGGCAGCAGCTGGCTGTGAAGAGAGCATTCCCGATGCTATGAAGCAGGCAGTGAAACGGGATATAACGGTGATTTCTCAGTTAGCAAAGATTTCTCCCGAGTTTGTCCTGGAGCAGTGTGGAATGAGTGATTGCGGACTATCACTTCCTTTTTGGAAAATTGGCGAGCCGGTTGAACTGTTTCAAGGGGAAGAGGATAATTGCCTGCACAACTTGTGGGAATATTACCGCTGCAACGGCTGCGGCATGTATGCCCGGTATCGTGCGTTTATTTGGCGGGATAAGAAGATTCTGCCGGTAGCCCATCCGGACCCGCAGCGGCTGTGTGAGCTTAAGGGTTATGAAGTTCCCAGAAGTATGGCCATTGAAAATACGGTTGCCTTTTTGCGGGGCCTTCCGGCGAACAATTGCCTGCTCTATGGCGACCGCGGTACCGGAAAATCTTCTACAGTGAAGGCTTTGCTCAATGAATATTATACCCAGGGCCTGCGGGTAATTGAAATGCCCAAGGAATACCTGATGGATTTCCCCTATCTGGTAGACCAGATTGCCGGAATCCCCATGAAATTCATTATTTTTATCGATGACCTTTCCTTCTCTCAGCAGGATGGTACCTATGCAGCTCTTAAATCGGTTTTACAGGGCGGATTGGCAGCAAAACCGGCCAATGCCCTCATTTATGCCACTTCCAACCGCCGCCACCTGCTCCGGGAGAATTTCTCCGACCGCAATGGAGATGACCTTCACCGGAATGATACCATTCAGGAATGTCTCTCTTTGGCAGACCGTTTTGGTTTGGCCATTAACTTCACGCTGCCCGATAAGGCGAAATTTTTGGAAATTGTCCAGCAGCTGGCATTCCAAAAGGGAATTGAGGGGTATCTGCCCCAATTGGAAAAAGGTGCGGAGCAGTGGGCCATGGTACACGGTGGCCGTTCTCCTCGTGTTGCACAGCAATATATCGCCTTTGCAGAGTCGGCGTTGCGTCAGGGAAAGCCGTTAGAATAACAAATTTTGCGGTTTTTCTGCGAAATTCACGGTTCGTTTATGGGTTTTCGGGAGATTTTATGATACACTATAGAAGTATCCTTTGAAACAGAAAGTCAAACAGGTGATGAATACCAAACCAGAAAGGGGAATTATTATGAAAGCCAAACGATTTGTGGCGGCGTTTCTCTGTTTGTGTATGACTGCCCTGCTTCTTGCTGGGTGTGGGTCTCCCGCTGACATTGAATCAGGAGCGGCCAAACAGGATTATCCCGTAAAGGTAAATGATGTCACGATAGAATCCCAGCCGGAAGGAGTGGCGGTGCTTTCTCCCAACGTGGCCGACATTATCCTTGCAATGGGTTATGAAATCAATTTGAAGGCAAGAAGCGCTGAGTGTACGCAGCCGGACTTGAAAGTACTGCCGGAAGTCACAGCCGATGATGCTTCGAAAATCAAAGAGCTGGGTGCGACGGTCCTTTTTGCGGATAGCAGTATTACGAAAGCACAGAAAGACGCTTTGTCGGAACAGGGGATTACGGTTTTGACCTTCTCACCGGCAACCACCCGTTCGGAATTTACCAAGCTGTATACCCAAATCGGTTCTGTATTGGCTGGCGGCAACACAGGCTATGAGCAGGGAGAAAAAACGGCGGAGAATATCTTTACCACGCTGGACGATATTGCCCGTATTATCCCGAACTCAGATGTTCCTTCCACAGCGATTTATCTGACAGATACCGACGGAACCGTAGCGACAGGCGATAGTTTTGTAGATATTCTTCTTTCCTCTGCTGGATTTATCAATGGCGTGAAGGGTGAAACCGGCGGCAGTGTAGCAGCAGAATCCATCATCAGATCTAATCCCCAGTATATTTTCTGCCCAACGGGGCTGAAGGAAAAGCTGGAAACTACAGACGGTTGGAAAGACATGGATGCAGTGAAAAATGGCCGTGTTTGTGAAATAGAGCCGGAGCTGATGCAGTGGCAGGGACGCAGTGTGATTTCTGCGGTTTCTGAGATGGCCGGATTTGCACATCCTGAACTGGCCAGCAGCGACAATTCTTCGGATACGTCTTCTTCCGAAGCGGAACCCACACCGAAGCCCTCAGAGACAACAGAACCGACACCGACTCCGGAAGCAACTCCCAAGCCTACTGAAACGCCGAAGCCTACCACGGAGCCTACTCCTACCCCGGACAGTACGTCTTATCAGCAGCTGCAAAAGGGCGATACCGGCAGTGATGTGCTGAAAATGCAGGAGCGACTGGATGAACTGGGATATATGTTTACCACCTATGATGGTACTTTTGATACTGGTACAGAACAGGCGGTTATGGACTTCCAGCTGAACAATGGGTATCTTACTACCGGTATTGCCAGACCGGATATGCTGGAATTGCTGTATTCCGACAATGCAGTTCCTGCTGGCTGATAGCTGAAAATAGTTAAAAAAGAATTTTAAAGTCCATCCCTTTTCAGGACCCATACGAAAAGGGATGGACTTTTTATGAAATGAAAAGCGTGCTGTTATGTTAACAGCACGCTTTTGGTTTAAAATAAAATTACAGGTTTGCTTTGAAAAATGCTTCCAAGCTGGCAGCATTGGCTTCTTCATTTCCGCCTTCAACAGTAACGGTAATGGTTTCGCCGCACTTAATTCCCAGGCCCATCAGAGCCATAAGCTTGACAGCGTTGACAGATTTACCGGCTTTTTCAATGGTGACGGTGCTGTCATACTTCTTCACTTCTTTTACCAGAAGTCCGGCAGGACGAGCATGAATTCCAACGGGATCAGTGATGGTGTAGGTAAACTGTTTCATAATTATGACACTCCTTTGGTGTTAGTTGTATGTAGGCCAACGGGAGGTATCCCGGGCACATGACAAAATAGGAAGTATAATGCTGATTGCACAAAAAAGTGGAAAAATCCGAAACTTTACTTATTTCCTCTCATATTATAACTTTATTTGTTCAATCAAGCAAGAGAAACCGGGAAATTTCAAATAATTTACAAACTTTTCACATGAAGGTTTACCCTGCGCTTGGGCTTATCATTAGTTTGGATATAAAGCTTAAGATTTATTCATCAAGATAAGCATTTAAAAAATAGGAAGCAAGGCTATTTTCTAAGATGTTCTTTCGTGCCTCATCCCCTGTGAACCATTTGTACTCATCAATTTCTGTATTGACAAAAAGGTCGTTTTCATTCTCCACAAAAGCTGTAAAATTACACATCAGTGTGTTTGAAGGCTTATAGAATTTTGTTCGATTAAATTTTATCCGCGAGACGGTCATTCCGGTTTCTTCTTTGATTTCCCTTGCAACGGCATGCTCCAATTGTTCGGTTCTATTCACATATCCGGCAACAAGAATATAAAATGGATTTCCATATTGTTTTATCAGCAATATTTTATTAGTCTGTTCATTGATTACAATCATACTGACTGCAACATTGTACATGGGGAAACGATATTGATTACATTTGGGGCAAAAAGGAATAATTCCTTCATTTTCTAACTCTTTTCCAACTAACTCAGCGCCACATTCCTGACAAAATTTTGCGCACATGCTTCTATTCCTCCCATCATGTCTTGCCATTGCTTTGGTATAAGTTTAACATACCAAACGGCAATTGACAAATACATTTCTTTTGCGTTGAATTATAGTAGAATCGGGCATAGAAAAACAACCTGGGATATTTGAATCCCAGGTTGTTTTTCTATTATGATGCGAGGCCATATTTACCGGTAACAGGGTCCAGAAACAGCCCGATTTCCGGTGGACTGAAAGTAAAAACAATGAAGAAAAGGAACAGCAGAAGGAGAACCCCAGCGGATACAGCAGTAGTGGCAGAGGACAGCGCCCATGAAGACGGTTGTTCCAGCTGTTTAGCCGAAAACCAATAGGCCGCCAAAATTCCAATGATAAACAGGGAAATATCAATAGGCGCCCAGTTGAATCCTAAAATACCTGTATAGGTGTAGAATAATATGACAATCAGGCCCATCCCCAACAGAATGGAAGCGGTTTTTATTGGAAGAAATCCGGGGGTATCTTTCCCATACGAAAGGTATTCCAAAATTCCAAAGAGAAGTATGGGGAAAAATAACAGCTTTAAATGCTCCCATGTGCTTTCATTTACCGCCCCCACTACAGCCCAAAAAGAACCTCCAAACCATTCGTATACAAAATGGAGCAGTGTACCTGCCAATAGTCCAAAAGCAGCTCCGGCAGTATTCCAGTATCGGATACGTGTCACAGGCTTTCCTCCTTTCAACAGAAGTATATGCATAAAGTGAAGAAAAAATACAAAAAGGGAAATAACCCTTTACATTATCACGTTAGTATGGTAAAATACAAAAGCGACAACAATCCGGTTTTGTCCGGTAAAAATGAGGAGGAACTTAACATGATAAAGAAACTGCTTTCGGTACTTTTAGCGGCAGGAATGTGTCTGTCAATGGCGTCCTGTACTTCTGCAAACACTTCTACTTCTTCGGCTGGTACGGACTCTGGCACTACTTCTTCCAGCACGGAAGAGACAGAAAGCGATGTACAATATATTAAGGATAAGGGTACTCTGGTAGTGGGCATTACGGAATTTGCCCCTATGGACTATAAAGATGATAATGGCGAGTGGATTGGTTTCGACGCCGATATGGCAAGAGAGATTGGAGAGGCACTGGGCGTAGAAGTGCAATTTACCGTTATTGAATGGGGCAATAAGCTGCTGGAGCTGGAAAACAAGAGTATTGACTGTGCCTGGAATGGTATGACCATTACCGATGAAATCACCGAAGGTGCTTCCGCTACCAATCCTTATGCTAAAAATGCACAGGTCGTGGTCATGAAGAAGGATGTGGCCGACCAGTATACTACCGCAGAAAGCCTGAAAGATTTGTTGGTGGCTGTGGAAGACGGTTCTGCCGGCCAGGAAGCCGCTCAGGCTGAGGGTTTGAATACCAATGATGTTCAGGACCAGGCAACCGCGCTGATGGAAGTAGACTCCGGTACGTCTGACGCTTGTGTGATTGACTTGCTGATGGCTGGCGCTATGATTGGAGAAGGAACCAGTTATCCTGATTTGGTAACGACGGTTGAGCTGACTACCGAGGATTATGGTGTTGGATGCCGCAAGGGTTCTGATTTGACAGACTTTATCAACGAGCAGTTTGTCAAGCTGTATGATGATGGAACCATGATGGAATTGGCCGAGAAATACGGAATTAAGGATAACATTGTAGAGCAGAAGTAAACGAAAAAGCTTTTGCAATCCGGGCAGAGAGCGGGATGCCTGCTCTCTGCCTTTTAGTATTATGATAAGGGATGGAGAGATTTCATGTTCTGGAACGTTACCAATGCACTGCTGGAAGGCATGGGCACAACGGTAGAGTTGTTTGCGCTTACCTTGTTGTTTTCCCTGCCAATTGGGCTTTTGGTAGCCTTTGGCTCTATGAGCAAGTGGGCGCCGTTTCGTTTTTTGGCGCAAGTTTCTGGGGCTCCCCGCTGGTTCAAAAAACTTGCCTGTATTCGTCCGATTAAATTGCTGGTAGATTTCATTGTGTGGGTTATCCGGGGAACTCCTCTTATGCTGCAGCTAATGATTATCTATTTTGGCCCTGGCCTGATTTTGGATAATAACATTTGGGGTTCCGGTAACAGTGGCCGGTTTATCGCAACAGTGGCAGCATTTGTTATCAATTATTCTTGCTATTTTTCCGTTATCTACCGCGGCGGAATTGAGGGCGTGCCGGTAGGGCAGCGGGAAGCAGGACAGGTGCTTGGTATGACGAAGCCCCAAATCTTTTTTAAGATTACACTGCTGCAAATGATTAAACGCATTGTGCCGCCTATGTCTAATGAAATTATCACGCTGGTCAAGGATACCTCTTTGGCTCGAATTATTGCGGTTAGCGAGCTGATTAAAGTAGGGGAAAGCTTTATGAAGAGTGATGGCCTGATTTGGCCTTTGTTCTATACGGGTGTATATTATTTGATATTTGTAGGCATCCTGACCCTGGTTTTCAGCTATATCGAGCGCAGGCTCAGTTATTTCCGGTAAGGAGGCGCAGTGATGGCAGTTTTACAGGTACAGAATATTGAAAAGCATTTTGGAAAATTACAGGTTTTGCAGGACATCAGCTTCGACTTGGAAGAAGGGCAAACATTGGCCATTATTGGCTCTTCGGGAAGCGGAAAAACTACCCTATTGCGCTGCCTGAACTTTTTGGAGACGCCAGATGGTGGAAAAATTTCGGTCCATGGGGAAACACTGTTTGATGCTGCGGACCCAGCTACCCAGAAAGAAAAAGAAGTAAGGAAAAAGCGCCTTCATTTTGGAATGGTGTTCCAGTCTTTTAATCTGTTCCCCCAATATACCGCATTGAAAAATGTGATGTTGGCCAGGGAACTGCAGGCGAAAAACAGCCCAGACTACAGTAAAAGAAAAAAAGAGATTACCCAAGAAATTGAGTCACAGGCAAGGCAGCTGCTTGAGCAAATGGGCCTTGCCGACCGGGCGGACCATTATCCGCACCAGCTTTCGGGCGGACAGCAGCAGCGGGTGGCAATTGCCCGGGCGCTGGCTATGAAGCCGGATATTATGTGTTTTGACGAGCCGACTTCTGCACTGGACCCGGAATTGACGGGAGAAGTGCTGAAGGTAATCCGAAGCCTTGCCCAGCAAAAAACAACTATGATTATCGTAACTCATGAAATGGCGTTTGCTCGTGATGTGGCAGACCAGGTGATTTTTATGGATGGCGGAGTTATTGTAGAGCAGGGATTGGCAAGGGATGTTATTGAAAACCCCAAAGAAGAACGTACCCGGAAGTTTTTGTCCCGATATTCAGAATCATAAATGGAGAGCAAGAGGATCGTTAGATTTGTCCTCTTGCTTTTTGTTAAGAAAGGTGTATAATGTAGAAAAACTGAGAAAGGTGTTGGATTTTGTGAAAACTACACTGCGGAGAAAAGGAATAGCCCTTTTGCTGACTATGGTGATGGCTTTTCTCTGTGTTTCCTGTAGCGGCAATCCCTCGGAAAATAGCAGTATGTCCGAGACCCTGTCTTCGTCAGAATCTGGTTCTGACAGTTCTTCCCAACAGTCCGATGCGGATTCTTCTGATGCATCCTCCGTTCTTTCCCAGACAGAAGAGGAAAATGATTCAGGCGAAACAAACACGGCTGACTCCACAACGAAACCTACAGAGAAGCCCACACCCAAGCCTACGGAAGAGCCAGTAGAAACTGTGCGGGTGACGATTCCAGAAGGATATACGGTTGCACAAATTGCCCAGACTCTGGAAAAAAATGGTGTATGCAGCGCCAAGGAGTTTGTATCTGTCTCGCAAAGCTATAGCCCAAAATCTTTTTCCGTTCCTTCTGATAGTAATCGGGCGTTCAAAATGGAAGGATATTTGTTCCCGGATACCTATGAATTTTATGTGGATGATGACCCGGAAGATGTGTTGATTAAGCTGCTGAATAACTACAATGCCAAAGCAGGCGGACTTTCCAGCCAGCAGCTGATTGTAGCGTCCATTGTCGAAAAAGAATCCCGCAGCGCAGAAAATGCAGCGTTGGTGGCTTCGGTGATTTATAACCGGTTGAATGCGGGTATGAAATTGGAAATGGATCCAACCCGGGATTATATCAATAACTACGTGACCAATAGCCCGTATCTGAGCAGTACAGGAAAGTATGCGGCGCTCTATAATACGTATAAATGCTCTGGGCTTCCGGCAGGACCCATTTGCAATCCCGGCAGCCGTGCCATTCAGGCAGCATTAAATCCGGCAGATAGTGACTATTTGTATTTCTTCTTTGGAAACGATAATCAGAACCACTATTCCAAAACGTACGAAGAGCATCAGGCCGCTATGGAAGAATATGGTGTGCAGTATAGCTGACAGAAAATTGGATATAAAAATACAAAACCGCAGGATTCGGCAGCTGGCCGGATCTGCGGTTTTTTTATGATAAGAGAGCTTTCCGGGGATAAGTTTTCCACAATGATAAATGCCCAATGGAGGCGGTCTAATTGGATTTTAGTCAAAAATAAAAGTAATGGATGCGAAAAACCAGAGGAATATAAGTTGGAGTATTTAATGGAAATAGAAATAAATTATTTATAAAATTAGGTAAAAATACAAGTGTTTTGAGGGGGATATTTTTAAAAACCCACATCAAACAATTGGAAAACACAATATTTTATACAGAAGGTATTGAAGATAAGTTAACATAATATCAGTTAAGAATAAGAAGAATATGTGGAAAAGCCTGTGGAAAAAGTGAATAACTTCAATAGGGACGGGACTTTTCCGGTGGAAATTACCTTTCCACCGTTGGGAAAACTCCTTTATGTAAACTTCATGTATCCCATTTGTAAAAGAAAAATAAAAACCATTTGTATAAGGAAATAGCTGTATTTTGTGACATTGTGGTAAATAAAATCGAAACTACTATATTTTGTATATCAGATTTTTGATATTTTATGTCGTATTTTTGATATATCAACCACTATTGAAAACTATTCCAAGTTTTCCACATTTTCAACAGAGATATAAACCAAAAAATCTGTTTGGGGCGTTTTCGTTTTTTAGGATTTATGATATGATAAAGGTAGGAAATCGTATGGAAAATTCGATTTTTAAAGGAGGAAACCGGATGCGTGAAGATATATGTACAATTCCTATCAGCGAGGTGTTTGAGCCCCGTGACAGCTGTCCCATTTGCCGGATGCGGGATATGCTGGAAGACCGGATGGCAACTTATATTACCGGAGCGGCGATGATGGAGCCGGATGTGAGAATCGAGACGAATCGGCTGGGATTCTGTAAGGACCATTTCGACCAGATTCTGGCGCGGGGAAGTCGGCTTTCGGTGGCATTGATTTTGGAAAGCCTGCTCCACGAGGTGGAAAAAGATGTGTTTCCCGAAGGAAAGGCCGACCAGAAAACGGTTGCTAAAAAACTGCTGCCTGTCGCTGACCAACGGGCGCACAGCTGTTTTATCTGTGAAAATATTGAAACCAATATGGAACATTTATTGGAAACGGTGATAAAGCTGTGGGAAAAAGAAGAGGAATTCCGGAAGCTGTATGCTCAGCAGCCTTGCATCTGTCTGCCTCATTACCGTTCTCTGCTGAAAGCTGGATTAAAAATGAATAAAAAGGTATTTCCGCAGTTTCACGAAGAAACCCGCAGCTTAGCACTGAAATATCTGAATGAGGTAGAAGGGGATGTCACTCATTTTTGCCGCATGTTTGATTATCGAAACAAGGATGCAGATTGGGGGAATTCCCGGGATTCCATTGAGCGTGCCATTTGGTTCCTCACATCCCGCCATCCAGAGGTAGAGGCCAATGCCGGGGAGAAAAATCGATAAATGATAAAAACGGATGTTTTACAGGAAATGAAGATTCCAGCAGTTTTTGAGCCAGACCAGACGCTGGACTGTGGGCAGAGCTTTCGCTGGGAGAAAGTTGGAGAAGTATGGCAGGGAGTCGCTTTTGGAAAACGGCTTTCCTTGCGAAAAGAGGGGGAAACCCTGCTGTTATCCTGTACCAAGCAGGAATTTGAAGAAATATGGAGATTTTATTTTGATTTAGATACCGATTACCCTGCCATTCGTCGGGAACTAAGTACACTCTCCCCGGTATTGCAGGAAGCCTGTGCCTATGCAGGGGGAATCCGTATTTTGCGGCAGGATGCCTGGGAAGCCCTTTGTTCCTTCATTATTTCGCAAAATAACAATATTCCCCGGATTAAAGGGATTATTCGCCGTTTATGTGAAACGCTGGGAGAGCAAGGCCCGGATGGGGAATTCCTATTTCCAGGACCCGAACGGCTGGCGGTTTCCTCGTTGGAGGAATTGGCGCCGCTGCGTGCCGGATTTCGCGCTAAATATCTGCTTTCGGCTGCCCGTCTGGTAACGGAAGGAAAAGTGGATTTGCAAGAGGTCCCCCATATGGAAATAGGAAAGGCCCGAGAAACGCTGATGCTCATTCATGGTGTGGGGCCCAAGGTGGCAGAGTGTGCCCTGTTGTATGGTTTCCACCGTCTGGAAGCGTTCCCAATAGATGTTTGGATGAAGCGGGTGATGGAGAGATGGTTTCCCGAAAAAAAGCCGGAGGATTTTGGTCCTTATGCGGGAGTTGCGCAGCAATATCTCTTTCATTATATACGGACTTTTGAAAAGGAGAATTTTTGATGTTTGGTTTTTTTGATGTGGGATTTAGTGTGTTTTCCCTGATGTTTACACTCATGTTTTTTATCGTAATCGTCATTTTTATCCTTGCCGCTGCCAGGGGTATTGGCCAGTGGAATAAAAACAACCATTCGCCCCGCCTGGCGGTCTCCGCACGGGTGATCGGAAAGCGGGAGGAGTGTCATCACCATTATCATGATAATCATATGAGTACTTCGACCACCTACTATGCTACTTTTGAGGTGGAGTCCGGTGATAGAATTGAATTTCTGATAAATGGCTGGGAATATGGACAGCTTGCTGAGGGGGATATGGGCAAACTCAGTTTTCAAGGAACGCGCTATTTGGGATTTGTCAGACAGTAACTGTCAACAGAAGAAGGGGAAGGTATGAAAATTTTTATCAGCCATTGCAGTGAAGACGGAAAGGTGATTGAAAAGCTGGTATCTATATGGAAAGCTTGCGGCACAGACATTACATTATTTTATTCTTCCAATCCGGAAACCGGTGTGGCAGCAGGGGATGGGCTGCTAAACCGTATTAACGGCGAAATTGAGCAGTGCGATTATTTTGTCCCGATCATCACCGAAAACTATGTACGCAGCTTGTACTGCATCTACGAGCTGAGCGTGGCCATGTATTTACAGAACAGCCAATGCAGAAAAGTTCCTATTTGCTCCAGTGCCAAGCAATATGAAGCATTGGGAAATATTCTTTCTGCTGCAGACCTTCTGTATATCGACGCGCAAAGTACTGGAAAAACCGCACTGTTTTTTGAGTCTTTTCCCTGGATGAAGGGAGAAAAGTCGGAAGAAATGGTCTTAAAAATTGAGGATTTTCTCAATATGCTGGCCGGAAGCCAGAAGTCACAGCGGCCCTATATTGGGATGAGTCGGGAAGAATATGGGAAAATTTTGGAATACTGTGATGGCCATGGGATTGACGCGGTAACGGATATGCCGCTGGCTTCATCGAAAATCAAAGCGCATATACGGGGTGCAAAGGAAATCACCTTATTTGCCACTACCGGTGCGGGGCTTATCAAGACCATTGCCATGGACGCTTTGACAGAAGCGTTGCTTAGCGGTACCAATATCAATGTGATTCTTCCCAACCAGTATTCTGAGTTCTGTGGAGATATCGCTGCAATTGAGCGGGCCGATGATGAAGAAGGCGTAAAAGCGAACTATAAGAGGCTTGCGGATGAATTTGACGCAGTGACCGGCTATTTAAAAGAGGCCGTCAAAGCAGCCAAATCCCGGTGTGGAGAAGAAAAAATAGGAGAAGTTACCTGTTATTGCAGCTATACTTTACTGCGCCAAACAATCTTTCTGGCAGAATATACAGATGGGCATAGTTGGGGCTGGGTATCTCTTACCATGCCGCCTATGCGCACCGCCAGCCGGAGCATTTTATTGCAGGTACATGGGGAGGGAATCCCTGGAGAAACGGCGGACCTTTTGTTGATACATTGCCGGGCAGTGATGAAAATTGCTGTCCAGCGGGGCGGTGTTCTCAAAATTCGGGAAGACAGTGACAGCCGGCCGTTTTTCCTGGAAAAAATGCAGGCGCGTGCCTATTGGGACGAAAAGTACCGTCAAGCTATGGAAAATATGGAAGAGCGGAGAGATTTGTCTGATATGGTTCTGATAGAAGTAGCTGCTCAACATCCGTTAAAACGAAAAAAAGTTCCCGGCACAGAGTTTGCCGCCCGGCTTGATTTTGCGGCAGAGCTCTATGAAAAGCTCACAGAAGAGGGACGGGAAGCGGTTATTTATGTACCGGGAAGCCGTCATAGGAACGGAAAAATTGCAGATACCGTCAGTTTAAGCGCCGCAGGAGTCCAATACCTGCTGGGGAAAGGGATTCCACAGGAAGCGCTTTTGGGTGAGGAGATGAACCAGAAATACAAGGGGGATGATGGCGTATATAATTCAGCTGATGAATGTTATGTAGCTTCCAAAATCTTTTTTGACGGCGAATATGAAACCCTGTATTGTGTCTGTTCCCCCAACCAGGTTCCCCGAAAAACCCTTTTCTATCTGGAGTTTGGAATTATTCCTCATTGTTACAGTGTACCGGTGGATAATATGTACCATAGTATTTTGAATGAACTGTTTGAATCGTTGGAAACTGTATTGTATCGGGATCATTCTTGGCAAGACCCAGAATCAGAAACGTTTATCAATTCCCGATTAAGTCGCAGACCCGAAAATTTTTCCGAATAAAATCTATAAAAAATATAGAAAAATCCCCGCCAATAAAAGAGTGATATAGTCCCCTTAGAGTAGACACTCGAAAAAACAAAAGTTTTCGAGACTAGA
>OBYM01000874.1_pt1 | contig 14760 bp, 22 predicted proteins | sample 1538191 | NCBI WGS metagenome assembly OBYM01 (sample SAMEA2580165, study PRJEB22360) | human gut metagenome | biome: human gut; feature: human-associated habitat; material: faeces | place: Denmark | collected 2008/2010 | reverse complement strand
CTTCCCCGCAGCTTCCCGCCGCTCCCGCTCGGCAGCTGCGTCCCGCTGGATGACGCTCCACTCGGTGTCCAGGATGCAGGGCTCAAACATCCTCCTCACCTCCTAGGCAGTCCGGAGCGGGTAGGACGATGAGCCCTCCGTCCTCCAGACGCAGATCCGCCACCCGCATATCCACAGCCAGGTACCGGATCACCGCCTCCGGCGCGGTGTGCAGGAGGATGCTGGGGATAAAATCCCCGTCCTCGGTCTCCTCGGTGACGGCCAGCTCCATGGGGCCGTGCTCCAGGGACAGGTCCATCAGGTCGGCCACGATGGCCTTGGTTGTCTTGCTGTACATGGTGTTTCTCTCCTTCTTATGTAGTAGGCTCTGCGGCAAATTCCGGGAAAACCTCCTCCAGCGGGGGAAGCGGCTCGGCCGGGCGGTATACCCGCTCTCCGGCAAAGGCCGCGTTGAGGCCCTGGACGTTGATCATGGTACTGACCCAGCGCTTCTGCTCCTGGTTGAGTTCGTCCATGTCGTAATACCGGCCCTTGATGTTGACAAATGCCTGAGAGTTGAAGGTCCAGCCCTCTGGCGTGGTCAGAACTACCATAGTATCACCTCATCTTCACGCTATGCCGCCTCCGGCCCGTCCTATTCTGGCCTTGACAGCGGCGCTCTGGTTCGTCATAATGAGGGTGGAAACAGGGCCTGATTTTCCCGTTCCACCCATGCCCCGCTCCGTGTTGCCGCACGGGGCGGGGCGTTTTTGTCGGTCCGGATGCTCCTCTATTGCAAGATCCGTCTTGGTTTGATAGAATCGCTTCAAAAGGAGGCTCTGCGATGAATATACCGGAATTTGATATGTTGGTTTTAGCTGATATCGCCGATTGCAAAGATGGATGGTCTCGGGAAGAACTGGTGTCGAAACACGGCTTTGAGATTTTGAAAACCGTGGACTTTCTGCTGGAAAACCAGCTCATAAAGGAGCACAAATCCAACCTTGCCCCGTTCTTTCCTCCTGGGTCAGACTACACTGATCCACCGGTTGATAACCTTGTGGCTACCGATTTGGGCCGGATAGAGGTCAAGCGATGGAAAACCGTGCGCATCCTCTCCAAACGCGAACGCTGGAAAGAGCGGATTTCCGGCTTTGTTTCCGGTGTCCTGGTGACGGTTGTCGGTGGCCTTATACTATCGTGGCTTTCACGATGACAAGACCGACCAGACAGCCAACCGCAAACCAGAACAGTCCGCGCCAGCCATACAGAGGGTCACGCTCCACCGTTGTCATCCCCTTTCGGAACTCTGCTCTGAGTTGCCACATAAAGAGTTCCATCCTAGAATCACAGACGCCGCTTCTCCCTGACCCTTTCCCCCGCCCGCTCACTGTGGGCGGGGGCTTTTTACGATCTCATAGGACAGCGGCGCTGTTCCCTCCTGCTTCCGGATGCGCGCCGCCCGCCGCAGCATGGCCATGATGCTGGCCAGCTCCTCCGGCGTGACTCTCCCGCTCACTTCCACCTTGATGTGGTCCGGGTGCATCCTGCTGGTCCTGATCTCCCGGATATGGACAGTCTCTTCCATTTGGGTTTCCTCCTCTCCCACTCCGCCCTTCTGGGCGGGGGTTTTAGCTGACGTTGTCGGACTTGTCTCTCCCCTTTTGCCGTGATAAACTAAGGCGGAAAGGGGGTGAAACTAAAACTATGCTTGAACTTACAAAAGAGCAATGCCTTGAACTTGAAAAGCGGGTCCGCGAAAACTTAAAAGGTTCATTCGATGGCCCATACCCAGAACTCCAGGAAGCTATTGCTCAGATGGCGGTTACTGCTGTCATCACTACCATGCGCGAGTATGAGAAGATGAAATTGGAAAATCAGAAAACATCTCTTTAACTCGCTTATCTACGATTTCCTCAATCGCCTCCCGGTCTTGTCCACCGGGAGGTGATAGTTTTTCCAGCGCCGCAGCTATCCGCTCTGTACTGTCCGCTATGGAGGCCAGAGATTTGGCAATTCTGTCCTCACACAATCTTTCCACTTGCGTCACCCCCTTTTCTGCTCCCGCTCCGTGTTGCCGCACGGGGCGGGGGTTTTAGCTGGCTGAGCGCATGGCGACTGCCATAGCGGCTGCGCCCTGCACAACGAGAAGATAGCGCTCCTGCTGCTCCTCATTCAGTGTCTTGACGGCTTCCGAGATGGTCTGCATGATCTTGCGCTCTTTTTCGGTCATCTGGTTCACCTCCGTTTCCTGGATATAAACTATCATATCTTAGAAACGTTGTCAATATCTTTTTATTTCTCAGAAATGTTTTTCGTTGACACCATTCTTTTTTTGTGATTAAATAGGTTCTAGATGGGAGGTGAGTAACACGGCTGATATAAATAGGAGAATAGCGATGTGCGTAGATAAAAGTGGATTGACCAAAACCGCTTTTGCCGAGAGAATTAATGTATCTCAGTCTTTTATTTCTAATCTTTGCAACGGCACAAAAACTCCCAGTGACCGCACGATCGCTGATATTTGCAGAGAATTTAATGTCTCTGAGCACTGGCTCCGCACCGGCGATGGCCCTATGTATGTGGAGATGACCCGGAGCGATGAGATTGCCGCCTTTATGGGCGATGTGCTCAGCTCCAGCAAACCTGATTTCCGGCAGACACTTATTTCTGTGCTCACACAGCTCGATGAGCACGAGTGGGAAGCCCTCGAAAGTATTACCATGAAGTTCATGGATACTTTGCAAAAAGAAAAGACCGGCCCATAATGGACCGGTCTGGAGGTATGTGCTATTTGATGATGCCGAGGACAAAATAATAGATGTTTTTGAGCTTGCTTTCGTCAGCATATTGGAGCAGGCGAACGATAGATTGCATCAACTCATCTTTTGGCGTCATATGGACAGCCCCTCCCCTTTTTTCCGCAATGCGAAATGATTCTTGTTTCATTATAGAACATCAGTTCGTATTCTGTCAATTAATTTTGGAGAGAGGATGTATCACTATGTTTTGTCCTAAGTGCGGAAAGGACGCAGGTAATGCGAAGTTTTGCCCGGAATGCGGAACAGCTATTCAGAAATTGGGAGAGAGCATGAATCCTACTCCCGAACCGTCACCTGTTTCGAGTAACTTGGGCCATAGCAGGAAAGTTGTGCGTCGCAAAAATTCCAAAAATGGCGGTATTTTAAAAATCATTATTGCATTTTGTGTTGTTGTGGGTGTGTTCTATGCGATAATTGCACCAACCAGTATGCAAACTTATGAAAGTATTGACAATGCGCAAAGTGCAAAGAGCGAAAAAATCGTTGAGTATATGGATGGCTACCTAAAGAGCCAAGGATACTTCCCTCAGCAGGCTACCGCTGATTGGATTGGTTATACACACTTTAAAGACCAGTATACGAAAGAAGAATATGAGGAAATGGCGCTCGGCGGTTATTACTCGTATACTGCAACCCTTCCGTCTGGTGAGATGGTGCTTGGAAATATTCGAACCTATTGGGAAGAGGGCGAAGAGCCCGTAATCGTTAATTTAAGCATTGAAACCCTTACAAGTGAAACCTCAATCGTTGAATATAGCGACGAAAAAATACTCGAGTGCTGGACAATATATCAAGAGAAGTGTCCAGACGAAAAATAGTAATTGTACGTTTCTTAAATAGAAGGGCAGGTCTATTCGCGGAAAGAATATATCTGCCCTTTTCCCATATCGTATATGAAAGAGGAGGTCTTACTATGCCGCTCCCCAAAGAATCTCATTATACTCTGGCCGATGTGCTGAGCTGGGAGGAGCCGGACCGTGTCGAGCTCATTGACGGCGCGCCGGTGATGATGGCTCCGCCCAGTCGGGCCCATCAGGAGATCCTGACCGAGCTCACCCGGCAGCTGGCCAACTACCTGGAGGGCAAGCAGTGCCGGGTCTATCCGGCCCCCTTTGCCGTGCGCCTCTTTGAGCGCCCCGGCGACCGGCCGGAGGATGTCCGCACACTGGTCGAGCCCGACATCTCCGTGGTCTGCGACCACGACAAGCTGGATGAGGTGGGCTGCAAGGGCGCGCCCGATCTGATCATAGAGATCCTCTCCCCCTCCAGCCTGCGGCACGACCGCCTGACCAAGTACAACCTGTACCAGCGCGCCGGCGTGCGGGAATACTGGATCGTGGACCCCTCCGCCCGGAGTATCCAGTCCTTTGTGCTGGAAAGCGGCCACTACACCGCCAAGGATCTGGGCACCCCCGGGGATGTGCTGAAGGTCCACGTGCTGGACGGCTGCTTTATCGACCTGTCCAAGGTCTTTCCGGAGGCGGGGGTATGAGCGGGCGGAACTATCAGATCGCCGCGGCCTATATCCGGGTCTCCACGGAGGATCAGGCCGAATACTCCCCGGACGCCCAGCTGGTCGAGATCCGGAAGTACGCCGCAGCCCACGGCTATATCATCCCCAACGAATTTATCTTTCTGGACGAGGGCATCAGCGGCAAGCACACAGGCAAGCGCCAGGCCTTTCAGCAGATGATCGGCCTGGCCAAGACCAAACCCAAGCCCTTTGACGCGGTGCTCCTCTGGAAGTTCTCCCGCTTCGCCCGCAACCGGGAGGACAGCATCGTCTACAAGTCCATGCTCCGGCGGCAGCTGGGCATCGAGGTCATCTCCATCAGCGAACCCCTCACCGACGACAAGACCAGCATCCTCATGGAGGCCATCATCGAGGCCATGGATGAGTATTACTCCATCAATCTGGCCGAGGAGGTCAAGCGCGGCATGACGGAGAAGGCCCGCCGGGGCGGGCTCCAGAGCACGCCCCCCTTCGGTTACCGGGTGGAGCACAATGTCCTGGTCCCGGTCCCCGAGGAGGCCGCGCTGGTGCAGTCGATCTTCCAGCGCTTCCGGGATGGAGAGGGCCTGTTCCCCCTGGCCAAGTGGCTCAATTCCCTGGGGGCCAAAACCCACCGGGGCGGCCGTTTCGAGAACCGCACGGTGGAGTACATCCTCCGCAACCCGGCCTACATCGGGAAGCTACGGTGGAATCCCACCGGACGGACCCGCCGGGATTTTACCAACGAGAACATCATCCTCTCGGACGCCCAGCACGAGCCGCTCATCTCACAGGAGCTGTGGGACGCCGTGCAGGCCCAGATGGCCCAGGTCAAAGCGCAGCACAAATACCACGGCCGGCCCCTGTCCGAGAACCGGGACTGGGTGACCGGGCTGGTCCGATGCGCCTCCTGCGGCACCACGCTCATTTTCTCCAAGCCCCATTACTGGAAGTGCAACAACTATGTCCGGGGCGGCTGCAAGACCTCTCAGCACATCTCGGATGAAAAGCTGAAGGGCATGATCCTCTCCCGGATGCGGTACGACGCGGAAGGGGCCGCTCCCCTGTCCTATTCCATTGTCCGGTCCCGGCCGGAGCAGATCGACGAGGCCGCCATGCTCCAGGAACAGCAGAAACAGCTCACCGCCAAGCTGGCCCGTCTGCGGGAGGCCTACCTTGCCGGCGTGGAGGATCTGTCCAGCTACGGTGCCGCCAAGGCCGCGCTGGAGGAACAGGCCGCCCATATTTCCAAGCGTTTGGAAGAATTGGACCGGCCGGAAGACCCCCAAAAAGCGGAGGCCATTCTGCGGAAGAACATCCAGCAGTGCATCGCGGTCCTGACCGATCCCAAGTCCACACTGGACGCCAAGAAGAAGGCGGTCCATGATGCGGTGGAGAAATGCGTGTTCGATAAGGCGTCCAACTGCATCCAGATCTACTATCGTATTTTTTTAGCTTGAATGATAGTCTATTGTTGTATGGTCCGCCGTACAACAATAGACTATAAAAAACAATTCCCATTCAAACAATAGAGTTGAAATGGGAATCTTCTTAAACCGGTATTATTTAGGTCCGCATTTTATTCAAATACTTTTAGTTTCTATGTGAGAATGTCTTCATTTAATAAGTTACAGATAACGTTCTATTTTTGACTATTGGTTTGTAGATTGGATATTTCATAAAAATATATGGTTTTTATTTCTACTTTTAGAATATTGACTATGACCTATATATGAGATATACTAACAGCTAGATAAAAGGATGGACATAGCTATCGGTAGGTAGCCACCATTCTTTCAGAGAGAAGAAGTAACCGTCCATGTGAGAGTGAGTGCGGTTACTTCTTTTTCCCTATAGATAGACAGATTGTGACAATCCCAATAAGAACTAGAGTGTATTGGTATAAATCAGAGTATGTAACAGCCATTGATATCCCCCCTCTCCATAGGGAATAGGGGATTAATAATCTCCGCAAACTCTGGTGACTACCTACCGATTTGGGTCGCTATGTCTGCAATCTATTATAATTCCTTCTGGCTTTCCTGACAACCCATTCCTGGTTTATCATTTTTTGTTATAGTCATTTTGTATAAAAGCCGAAAAACCATTGAGCCTGCACGTTTTTTTGAATTATTTAGATTTAAAATTTAACTAAAAGCTAAATCTTAGAAAAGACCTAGAAAAGAAATTTTATCAAATTGACTATACTTCAATTAAATAGTGTGTAAAATTGCAGTACACGGTAAAAGGTGGAGTTGTAGTCCACACCTTTTACCGTGTACTTATTATTTCCTATTATTTATCTGGTTTGTCTGCCGATCCATCCACAGTGGTTTTAAGTACCGCAATAGCTTTAGTAAGCCAATCCGGAATATTAGCTCCTAAAGCACCAGCATTTTCGATAATAGAACCACACTCCGTAAGGATGTACCAAGTGACTACCAGAGGACAAAGGAATACCTCATATGTGAATGGCAGGCTCATTCCAGGAAAATGGGTAATGATACTGCCAATCAACATATCTAAAATACCAGCCACGATGACCGCTACGACCGCCCCCAGCTTGTGCCAGATGCCATCTCTGGCGGCCTGGCTGGACCACTTCCCCGCTCGCAGCGCCGCGCAGGACCCAGTGGCATAGTCGATGGCCATGCAGGCGATCCAGGCAATGACCAGCCAGCCAAACCAGCCCCACAGTGCAGTGAGGGCAGCGCAGAAGGCCGACAGCGCAGCTTTGAAAGTATTCACATGCTCCATATCAGTCTTTCTCCTTTCGAAGATACCCCGCCATAGCGTGAATGAGGCACACCACGTTGGCGTCCGCGTAGCCGCTGCCGGTCTTCCAGTAGTCCGGGCTGGTCACGATCCCGGCCTGGGCCAGCACCTCCACATCGGTGTCCAAGTCGGACACATTGGGATCCTCCCCTTCGCAAAGCTTCAGAAACTCTTCCCAGCCGCCGGGCGTGTTCCGGATCGTCCGGGGGCAGTCCTTGCCGTTCCAATGGTGGTGCTGCACTACCCGCTCCAGGGGGATACTGTGCTCTGTCATCAGGAGGCGCACCAAGGCGGCGGCGTTCTGCTTTGCCTTCTCAAAGTCACCGCCCTGATTCACGCAGATCTCCACGCCGATGCTCTTGGTGTTGCCGGGGCCCTTGGCTCCGTCCCCGGCGTGATAGGCCGCTTCGGTATCCGGCAGGTGCTGGACGATGGCGTGGTCATCCACCGTGTAGTGCCAGCTCACCAGAGCATTGGCGGCAGCGTCCCCCTTCAGATAGGAAGCGTGAGCCGCGGCGTCCGCCCCCCGGGCTGCGTTCCCGGTCTCGTGGATGGTGAGATAGCTGCACAGATTGAGGCCGCCAGGGCGGTTCTTCCGGCCCTGGGGGATGTAGTCGATCTGGATGGCAATGCCGTTGTCAGTGGTCCGCTGAGGGGCCTTTACCGGTTCCAGGTAGTCCAAGGAGACCCAGCCCTTGTCTGTTCTCCCCCAGCCGTCCCGCTCCTCCAGAATGGTGACCACCGTGCCGCAGGGATAGGCCCCCGTCTTTCCGTAGCCCGTGCCCGGGCCGCTGCGGATGTTTACGCCGATGGACGGCGTGACCGTGTACTGTTTGCTCATGGTTTCCTCCTTATCTCCGTCCGGTTTCTCGCCATCGCTCCGGCGGAAGATGAGCAGCCAGGAGCGGCAGATCCGTTTCTGGCTGGGGGTCACCTCCAGGCCCGGACCAAGGGTGCCCTGAGAGGACCAGGACCCGTCCCACCGGAGGATACTGGCGCATCCCCGCGCCCGAAGGGCAGCCTCCAGGGCGTCCGTGGTCTCCGGAGCGTCCTTGCTGCACAGCAGGACTACCACGGTTCCGTCCGCCTTTACGCCGGTATATGTCCAGCCATTGCGCCCGCCGTCCTTGTCGGTATACCGACGGCCGTTGATATCCACCGGAGGGCAGCCTATGGCATAGTCATAGACTGCCTGGTCTTCGGTGCCCACGGTGAGCCGGCCAGCCTCGTCAATGAGGATGCCGTACTCGTGGTATTTAGGTCGCAGACCCCACGCGCCGCCGATCATGATTGCGCTCTGATGGTCGTAGGCTTTTGCCTTGCCGGGGATGTTTGTCAGCGCGAAGAGTGCCAGGTTGACCACGCCTACGCAGTCCGCCCCCTGTTCCGCCTGGATCTGCTTCCAAGTCAGCCGCTTCACGTTGTCGTAGATCCGGAAGCGGTATTTGTCCTGTGGATATTCCGAGATTCGATAGCTCACTCTTTCTTCCCTCCTTCCATGATTGCCTCAGCCGCTTCGCGGCCCAGGCGGCCCGCTGCCACCAGCGCCTCGATGCGCTGCTTGTCCCAGAGCGTAGGATAGTACTTCCGGGCCAGCTCCTCCACATTCATAGATCTACCCCCTGCATAATGGCCAGAAAATCCACGTCCGCTCGGAGCTGCTCCAGCGCGGTGGGCGCGGGCGGGGTCAGCGCCCACCGGTCGGCCTCGATCTCCTCCGCCGTACGTTCCACCGGCTTCCCGTCCACCAACTTATAGCGGGGGATGCCATCTGCTGTATAAAGCCCTCCGTCAAAGTAATGGCTCTGGCACAAGTTGTACTTGTCCCCTGTGCCCTCGTCAATCTGTGTCCATCCGGATAGGTCCTCCGGTGTCGTATAGCCTCCATCGCAGCGGATGATACGGCCATGCTCGTCGGCCTTTACATATACTTTCGAGTTGATAATGTCCATATGTCACCTCACAGTTCCGCCGACAAAAAGCCTTCCGCATCATTTGCAACATACACTTTACCGGGTGTAAAACCAGTTCCAGTAACACGGAGAGTAATCATATTTGATATAGCACTACTGCCGAATACGGAAATTTCAGTCACTTTGTTTCCATCATTAGGGAATAGGCTTTCGCCAATCGCCCCAATAAAAACCGGGACGGATCTCATAGAGACTGGAATAGGCATGTAGAGATACACAAGAGTATCAGATGAAGCGAACCCAAAGCAGGAATTTTTCTTCACCGGGATAAGACACCGCTGACACTCCGAAAGCACTACCCCAAATTCAGGTCCAACAAACAAATGCGGCAAGCCAGACTCATCCATCCATCCGAGAGTGTGGAAGTCACCTTCCTCCATCTTTGCGGCGTACATCCGAATCTTGCACCCCTTGCCGCATACAAAAACAAATTTCAGGGAGGAGGTCAGCGTCCCAGCGGTGTCCGTCAGTGAGCAAAACCCCTTCGCGTCCGGGATGGCAACATCTTTTTTGTACTCGTCAAAGATGTTCGTGATGTAGCAATACTCTGTCCCGCTAATCCGCTCGGCCAGCGCGGACAGAGTGAGGGTCTTACCACTGTAATTGGAAGGTGCTTCCACGGTGCACTCAAACGTTGCAAAGTTTCCAGACGGTGCCTCCAACTCGATGCAGTCGTCTTTTACAGTCAGTGTACCGCTGTTCAGCTTCCAGCCGTCAATGGTGTAGCCGTCCGCATAACTGAGCTTCCCACGCTGATTGATTGGAAAGAATCCAGCTCCTTTTTGGCTTCCGCCGCCGATAAAGAAGCCATTTCGGAGAAGGGTAGGTCGCACTTCAGCCCCCAAGTTGAAGAGAGCCTGCTGAGGTGTTTTTGCACCTGTGCCTCCATTTTTTAAAGGCACGATATCTCCGGATCCGTACAGCGCAGAGAACGCTTCTCCGATCTCTTTCACGGCTCTCTGGGTCGCATTTGCCTGTTCCATCAGATAGTTATACCCGTGCTGTTTGCTCAGCCCCACCTCCTCTCCGGTTGGGGCAACGGTCTGACCATAGGTCCAGTTTTCCGGAAGATCCGCCGGAAGCGGAACGGTGATCGGATTATCCGCCATTTGCAATCACTCCTTCTCTGACAGGGATCGTATGTTTCAGGACGGTGGAGCCGGTTACCGGGATATAAACGGTGGAGGCAGTCAGCACGTTCCCATCCGTGTCCAGAAGCTCTACCTGTGTGATCTCCGCGGCCTGATCCTGGGCTACCGAATAGGTGACCGTCAGTCTCGATCCATCGACCCGCTTCTCCAAATCCGCAATGGTGACCGTTCCATTCACACGGGCGGACGCGATATCTCCGGACACAAAGCCCGCGACTCCCTCCAGCAATTTCTGCTGAATTGATTTGGTTTCCGGCATTTTAATCACTCCCTGGGGCGTCTCACTGGCAAAAGGGGTCACTCCGAGTCCCCATCCACCGAGCCGATAGTTGTAAATCCGCTGTGAGAGATCGATCTGCTCACTCAGCAGAAGTCCGGCACTGAGCAGCGGAGTATTGATATAGACGATGTGGGCCGGCTTGATCCGGTTGATCGTCACGACCACTTCCGCGGCATACTGCTGGTTTTCGGCGGAGCTCTCCACATACAGCGTATAGTTCGGATAGTCCATCCGAGCGGTCCAGGCTCCTGGCCCGATCAACACGTCCAGGCGCTGGCGCAAAAATTCCATGGTATAGGGCGGTCTGGTCGAGATCCGGTTGAGAAGCCGTGATCTCCGAAACGAAATCGACTCCGAGACTGGATTTGGAACGATTCCCAGGACCTTTTCCCACTGGCTGACCGCCGACACATCCATACTCTGAAAAAAGAAATTCTGCGCCACCGAGGTGATCTCCTCCGCCAGAAGGTCGAACTGCTCCTGTTCCGTCTGACAGATCTGCTGATAGTCCTGGATGCGCCGGTACCAGGGCGGAAGCAGGGAAAGAAGTTCCCGGTCCAATTCGATTTTATTCACGCAGCGTCACCGTCCCCAGTGTGGGCACCTGCTGGAGAGCGCCCGTTTCTGTGAGGGTCAGATCCTCGCTGCTCCCGTTGAGCTGGACAGATACAGCGTTGACGACACCGGTAGTCCCTACGATGGCCGCCAAGACCCGGGAGAGGTACACATCCGCCGCATATTCCACGGTGCCGGAGCCGAGCTGAGTGTCCCAGGCCTGCCGCACGCTCCGCAGGTAGACCTCGATGGAGGCCTCCACCAGGGGCTGCACCTGCTCCAGATCGTATCCGGCGGCCAGCGTTACCACCGCCGACACACTGACCTCCACTTTTTCCGGGGCCGATATAGTCACCTGGGCCCCGATGGGCGCGATTCCAAGCCCCGCGCCTGTGCGCTGGGGGTCGATGGCGGTCTGGATGCGCTCCACCAGCTCCGGAGAGGCCGGCAGCAGGTCCGCTCCCAGGACGGAGCATTTGACCGTCCCTCCCCCGCTCCAGGTCGGATACACCTGCACCCCGCCGACTCCATCGATCTCCAATATGGCGGCGCGGTAGGAGGCGATATTCCCACCGAAGGGCTTTTCGGTCAGGGCGGTGACCAGTCTTGCACGGAGCGCTTCGTCGGTCTCCGTATCGTCTCCGGGGATCAGGATATCAGTGATCTGGGCAGAGGTCAGCCCCTGGACCGATGTGATGGGCAGGATAGGCCCGCTGTACTCGTTCCCGATGGCACCGGCGGTCTCAGCGGTAAGCTGGTACTGGTTCGGCGTATCCTCCTGCGCGGTCACCACAAAGTTGATGCTCTCCGCCCCGTTGATGGTGGAGAAGCGCGCACCCAGAGGCACCGGGGTATTGAACACGCCCAGCCGGACCGCCGGTGAGGCTGGATACCGGGAGATCCCGCCCAGCGGCGCCAGAAGGTCCAGAGATGCGCCCACGGCGGTCTGTACAAAGGCCTGGCGCTGCACAAGATCGAGGGAGAGATAGAATCCCTCAAACACATAGGCCGCCGGACTGAGCGCGGTGGGGATGGGCGCGGTATCGCGCTTATCGTAGATGTCCGGAACCGACTCCAGCATCTGCTTCCGGAGCGCGGCATAGGTTTTTTCGGTAAAATCGATCACGCCAAATTCACCTCCACAGAAGTGGGAATGTCGCCATAGACGGTGTGGACTGTCATGGATGCGGTCATGGTATCCCCAGCCAGCACATAGGTGAAGCCGGAGATGCCGCGGATGCGGTCATCCACCCCCAGAGCATCCTCCAGACGCCGCTGGATCTCGGAGGCCACATATCCGGGGTCCTGTCCAATCAGCCCATCCCACTGCATCCCGGAATAGGGAGAATAGATCTGCCAGCGGAAACGCTCCACATGCAGGATGATATCCACCGCCTGCTTGACGGCCTCATACCCGCTCACGGTGCCGCGGATACGGCCGGACGCCTGGTCGATGTACCATGTCAGCGAGGGCTGCTGTTCAAATTGGAGTCCGGCCTCCAGATCGACAGCTCCGCCGGAAGGCAGCACAGACATCCCCTACCCCCCTTCCATGATCCGGGAGAGCACGATGTATTTCTGCCCCCGCTCTACCCGGAGCAGAAGCACCGCGTCCCCCGGCTCCAACCCCCGGTTGAGAATGGTATATCCATCCTCGACCGGGAGTGTCTCTCCATTCTCGATGCAGGTGGCCGTCCCGGGGATCTTCTTCTCCACCACCGGCTCCGTCAGATAGAGCAGACAGGCTTTGAGCGGCGCCATAGCGGGATTGGTGGAGATCTCCAGCGGGGATGTGCTGATCACCGTTCCCACGCTCAGATCGGTCAGCTGCGCGGCGCGGAGATGCTGCGCGATCATCTGGTTGATAATATCTCTCAGCTGCATGGTTCACCTCAAATCGCCAGGGTTTCAAATTTCATGGTGTGTACATCGTTTTCCCAGGTGTGCGTCACTTTTTCCAGAAGGACATACCGGTCCAGATCGATGTCCCCCAGGCCGGGGACCTGCATGAGCACCATCTGCCCGGCCCGCAGGCCCAGAACGCCCAGTGTTTCCACGGACAGAGTGCGCATCCGCCGGTTATAATACCGCAGGCTCTCCTGCGCACGGGCGCGGGCCTGCGCGTCGTTGATATCCCCGTCCAGCTTCTGATAGAGCTGGAGCAGACCCCACTGCCCGATGGTGCTGGAGTCCTGTGCCACAAACACATCTGCCCTCCCGGTCTTTTCGTTGGGCCGGGCCAGCTTGATCGAGTTGTAGGTCTGCTCGTCGATATCTGTCTTGTAGGAGTAATCCAGCAGCAGAGAGTTTTCTCCGATCACGGTATTGGAGATCATATCCTCCGGGCGGCGCAGCGCCACCCCGCTCCCTCCGTCATAAAAGACATAGATATCCCCGGTGTTGAGAAGGGTCTGCTGGACGGCCTCTCCGATGATGTCGAAGCAGCTCTGGTCCTCTTTGGAGAGAGACGGGATCGGATATCTGGTATCCGCCAGCTCTCCCACCTCGACCTGCAGGTCTCCGGCGATTTGCCGGATGATATCTCCGGCCTTCTGGCTGTAAAAGGTATAGGAGGCGTTTGCCTTGAAATACCGCAGCCGGTCGTAACAGGTGACGTCGATCTCTCCCCATCGGTTTTTCGACTTGGTGAACACCCAGCCGTAAAACTGGAGCTGTCCATCCACCGAGAATCGAACCACATCGCCCTCGGTAAAGGATAGGTCCCCCGACTTGAGGATGGTGAAGGTCAGCTTTCCGGGCGTGTCGGTACGGTTGGTCTCCCAGGATACGGACTCCACGCTGTTGGAGCACTCCCAGATCCGCCCGCTCGACCGATTGACGATCAGAAGCTCCGTGTTCATGTCCCGCTCACCACCTGCAAAGCAGATTTCTTCATCCACCCGAGGGCACCGCCGGACTCCGTGATCACATGGACCGGGCAGGCTCTGCTGCCATCCACGATCCTGGATACCACGACCCGGCGGCCGTTCCCATTCCCGTGCGGTTCATCCCCATAGCTGGAGTAATAATAGGGGCCGTTTGCCACGCACACCCCTCCCACCACCAGCTTTCCCTGGGGGATGTCTCTGGTCTGCTCTGTGGTGACCGTCGCAGGCGTGCCCGCCGTCTGCTGCTGGACCTGCATCACTCTGGGAGAGTAATCCCGGTATTCCGTCAGGGTCAAATCATAATAGAAGTCGCCGGTCTCACCGCCCCGCTCCTCATAGGTAAATCCGGTGACCAGCACCTGGAAGCCGGCGTCCTCTGTCATAAAGGGCGTCCCGTCCTCATAGTACCGCACCGGGGTGTAGAGAATCGGCGCCTTCTCATCCATGGCGGACTGGAAAAAGCGGATGTAAAACTCCGGAGGCTCAAAGCCGTTGGCCGTCAGCACGCCCGGAAAGGGTTTCCCGGGAAAAAACTTGGAGATGGTCACGGTTTTCAGCTTCGGTTTGCGCGGCACCATGATCGGTCCGATCCCGAGCACATTGTATTCGCTGTTGTCCGACTCTACCGACACCGGCAGCTTGTCCGGATTGACCGGGAGACGGATCACGACACCGTCACGTGTGAAGAATATTCCAAAGTTGTTTGCCATGGTTCCGCCTCCCGTCAATAGGCCCGCGCGGTGCTGACGGTCGAGCCGGCCGCCACCTGTTCGATGAGGATATCACGGATCGTGTCCGCCAGCTGCTGGCGGGGCCCCCCCGCCGCCGCCGGCCAGAGACTATGG
>OBYM01000865.1_pt1 | contig 14840 bp, 12 predicted proteins | sample 1538191 | NCBI WGS metagenome assembly OBYM01 (sample SAMEA2580165, study PRJEB22360) | human gut metagenome | biome: human gut; feature: human-associated habitat; material: faeces | place: Denmark | collected 2008/2010 | reverse complement strand
GCTGAGCTTGGCGGGGGGGGGGGGGCGGGGTGCAACACCCCCGCCGTGAAACCCGGCGACACCGTGACCGCTGGGCAGAAGCTGGGCACCGTAGGCACCATCAGCTGTGAATGTGCCGAGGAAGCGCACATCCATCTGGAAGTGCTGCAGAACGGCCAGTACCTCGACCCGGCAAAAATCTCCTGAACGCAAAATGCCCCGCTGCACATTTCCGCAGCGGGGCATTTTGCATCCATCCGCCGGGCCGGGTATTCTCTGCCAATTATCCCCCCCGCCCCGCATATTTTTGTCAAGAACCACCGTTCTTTTCTCCGGCTTGCGCATCCCCGACCGGACTGCTATACTTTATATGGTAGTAAACCGCAAATAAACCGCCGGGCACCGCCCGCCGGAAAAGGAGTGTTTTGTCATGTCTGTTATGGAATCTCTGGTCACCCGCCGCACTTACCGCCGCTTTGCGCAGAAGCCCGTGCCGCAGGATGTGGTGGATGACATCGTGGAAGCTGTGCGGCTGTCCTCCTGCGGGGCCAACCGGCAGGCCCTGCGCCTTGTGGTGGTGCAGAGCCCGGAAATGGTGGCCAAAGTGCAGCCGCTGGTCAAGTGGGCGGCCTATCTGCCCCCGGAACAGGGCATGCCCAAGGCCGACGAGACGCCCACCCTGTATGTGGCCGTCCTGCAGGACAGCTCCGCTCCCGGCGACCTTTCCACCGACACCGGCATCGCCCTGGCCAACATGACCCTGGCCGCCTGGGACAAGGAGGTGGGCAGCTGCATCATGGGTGCCATCAACAAGCCCGCCCTCACCGAGCTGCTGGGCATCGAAGAGCCGCTGAAGCTGGCCTACATGGTAGCCTTTGGCTACCCCACCCACAAGGCACACATCGTGCCCCTGACCACTGACACCGGCGTGAAGTATTATCTGGACGAAAACCGCGACTACTGCGTGCCCAAGCGCAGCGCGGAAGAGATTGCACGGAGCGTGTAAGCGTCAAACCCTCTCAGTCATCTCGCCTTGCTCGATGCCAGCTCTCCCGAAGGGCGAGCTTTTTGGCAGTACGGTAAGGTTTCCATTCTTTAAAGGCTCCCCCTTTCGGGGGAGCTGGCGCGTCAGCGCCTGAGAGGGTTTTCTTTGCATATATACATTTATTTTCCCCATCGCAGTGTATAAGTGTTTGCAATTCGGTTTCAATTTGACCGATTTTTTGCACAACTATTGACTTTTCTATTTGTACAACTTATACTAAGTCCGTTCGCTGGATTTTTCGATGAATCGCATCCTTCCGGCGACTGCAAGTTTATACAACGCGTATGAGGAGTGTTTGAATATGAAAAAGATTACTCGTCGCAGCTTCCTGGCTGCTGCCGGTCTGTCCGTTGCTGCTCTGGCCCTGACCGCCTGCGGTGGTTCCTCTTCCAGCGTGGCTTCCTCTGTGGCAAGCTCTGCTGCCGCTTCTTCTGAGGCTGCTTCCACCAGCGCTGCCGCCGGTGAGCTGACCACCGTTGAGGCTGGCAAGCTGACCATGGCCACCAACGCCACCTTCCCTCCCTACGAGATGACCACCGACTCCGGTGAGTTCGAGGGCATCGACATCGACACCGCCAAGGCCATTGCCGACAAGCTGGGTCTGGAGCTGCAGATCGACGACATGGACTTTGACGCTGCGCTGCTGAGCGTGCAGCAGGGCAAGGCCGACATCGCTATGGCCGGTGTGACCGTGACCGACGAGCGCAAGGCTGTGATGGACTTCTCCGACAGCTATGCCACCGGCATCCAGTCCATCATTGTGCCCAACGATTCCGATATTGCTTCCCCTGACGACCTGGCTGGCAAGAAGATCGGCACTCAGCGCGGCACCACCGGCTACATCTACTGCTCCGATGACTTCGGCGATGACGCCGTGGTGGCTTACGACAATGGTCTGACCGCTGTGCAGGCCCTGAACAACGGCCAGGTGGACGCTGTGGTCATCGACAACGCCCCTGCCAAGGAATATGTGGCCGCCAACCCCGGCCTGAAGGTGCTGGACACCAGCTACGCCGAGGAGGATTACGCCATCGGCATGGCAAAGGGTTCTTCTCTGGAAGCTGCCGTCAACGCCGCTCTGGAAGAGCTGAAGGCTGACGGCACCCTGCAGGCCATCGTGGACAAGTACATCACCGCTGAATAAGCCGGGCCGTACATCGTACCACGGGGAGGCACCCCCACTGGGGCACCTCCCCTTTTTTGGAAAAATAAGGTTACAAAATTCTAACAAAAAATGGAAAGCGAGGATGCGAATGGCTGCTCAATACGAACTGCTCAAAGAGCTGCTCAACAGCGGCACAAAGCTGAACTTCGGGCAGGAGTTTTTCTTCAAATTTTATCAGGCCTTTCTGCTGAAGGACCGCTGGCTCCAGTACGTCGGCGGCGTGGGCACCACCCTGCTGGTCACCGCCCTGGCACTGGCGCTGGGCATCGTGCTGGGCAGCGTGGTGGCGCTAGTGCGTGTGGCCCACGACCAGCAGCGCCCCGGGCACAAAAACCCGGTGCTGGGCTTCTTCAATGTGATCTGTGAGATCTACACCACTATCATCCGCGGCACCCCCATGATGGTGCAGCTGCTCATCATGAGCATGGTCATCTTTGCCAACAGCCGCAACTTTACCATGGTGGGTGCACTGACGCTGGGCATCAACTCCGGTGCCTATGTGTCCGAGATCATCCGCGGCGGCCTGATGGCCGTGGACCCCGGCCAGATGGAGGCCGGCCGCAGCCTGGGCCTGAACTACATGACCACCATGGTGGTCATCATCATCCCGCAGGCTATCCGCGCGGTGCTGCCTGCTCTGGGCAACGAGTTCATCATGCTGCTGAAGGATACCTCCCTGATCACGGTCATTGGCGGCAAGGAGCTGCTGTATGCGGCGCAGGGCATCATGAACCGTACCTACGAAGCCATGTACCCGCTGCTGGGCGTTGCACTGATCTACCTTGTGCTGGTCATGCTGTTCACCCGGCTGCTGGCAATGTTTGAGAGGAGGCTGGCACAAAGTGACCGATAAGATCCTGGAAGTCCGTGGTCTGACCAAGACCTACGGCGGCGTGAAGAAAAAGGGCGCAAAGCAGCCCACCCCCACCCTGGACGTGCTCAAGGGCATCGACATCGACATCTACCGCGGCGACGTGGTGTGCCTGATCGGACCCTCCGGCTGCGGCAAGTCCACCTTTCTGCGGTGCCTGAACCGCTTGGAGATCCCCACCAGCGGCAGCATCAAGTTTGAAGGGGTGGAGGTGGACGATGCCCACATCGACGCTGTGCGCCAGAAGATGGGCATGGTGTTCCAGCACTTTAACCTGTTCCCCCACCTGACCGTGAAGAAGAACCTGGAATTGGCCCCCAGCCTGCTCAAGCTGAAGGACAAGGAAGCCATTTCCCAGCGCGCCGACGAGCTGCTGGCCCGTGTGGGTCTGGCCGACAAGGCCAACGTCTACCCCAAGAGCCTGTCCGGCGGCCAGCAGCAGCGCATTGCCATTGCCCGCGCTCTGGCCATGGACCCGGACGTGATCCTGTTCGACGAGCCCACCAGCGCCCTGGACCCGGAGATGGTGGGCGAGGTACTGGAGCTGATGAAGGAGCTGGCCCACACCGGCATCACCATGCTGGTGGTCACCCACGAAATGGGCTTTGCCCGCGAGGTGTCCAACCGCGTGATCTTCATCGACGGCGGCCAGATCCAGGAGGACGAGCCCCCGCAGGAGCTGTTCTCCAACCCCAAGCATCCGCGCCTGAAGGCATTTTTGTCCAAGATGCTCTGATCTGCAAAACAAAAAAAGGAACCGCCGCAGCGGTTCCTTTTTTGTTTTATAAGGGCATCTCACAGGGTCTGGTCCGGGCCCTGGGCCTGCTGCTGGCTGGTGTACAGCATCATCAGGTGGTTGGCGCTTTCCTCCAGCTGGCTCTTGGCCTGCCGCAGGGCCGCTTCCTCGGTCTCGTTCATCTTTTCGGGCTTGTCCTTGCGCAGGCAGCGGCGCAGGTTGGCCACATCGGTCTTGATGCGGTTCTTTTCGTCGCGGTCCAGCTCCTTTTTGCACTTGGACAAGGCCTCGTCCACCTTGTAGGCCAGCACCTCAGCCTGGTTGTGCAGCTCCAGCCGCTCCTTGCGGCGGGGGTTCGTCGGCGCCTTCGGCGCCAACAAGAGCCAGCCGCTCCTTGCGGCGGCTGTCCTCGGCCTCGTAGGCCGCGGCATCCGCCATAGCGCGCTGGATCTCGTTTTCGGACAGGTTCGTGCTGCCGGTGATGGTGATGTTCTGCTCTCGGCCGGTGCCCAGATCCTTGGCCGACACCTTGACCACGCCGTTGACGTCGATGTCAAAGGTGACCTCGATCTGCGGCTTGGAAGAGAAGCTGGCCCGGATGCCGTTGAGCTTGAACTTGCCCAGGCTCTTGTTGTCGCGGGCAAAGTGGCGCTCGCCCTGCAGCACGTTGATCTCCACGCTGGTCTGCATGGGGCGTGCCGTGGTAAAGATCTGGCTCTTGCGGGTGGGGATCATGCTGTTGCGGGTGATCAGCGGGGTGGCCACGCCGCCCAGCGTCTCAATGGACAGGGTCAGCGGGGTGACATCCATCAGCACCAGACCCTGTGCGGCGGCACCGGTAGCACCAGCCAGCTTGCCGCCGCCCTGCAGCAGACCGCCCTGCACGGCGGCACCCATGGCCACGCACTCGTCCGGGTTCAGGCTGTGGCTGGGCTCGCAGCCCAGCAGCTCCCGCACCTGGCGCTCCACGGCGGGCATGCGGGTGCTGCCGCCCACCAGCAGCACCTTGCCCAGCTGGCTGGCAGAGATCCCGGCATCCCGCAGGGCGTTCTGCACCGGGGTCACAGTACGGGCCAGCAGGTCACCGGTCATCATCTCGAACTGCGGGCGGGACAGCGACAGATCCAGATGGTGGGGGCCGTCCTTGCCCACCGCGATGAAGGGCAGGTTCAGCTGCGCGGAGGGTGCACTGGACAGCTCCTTCTTGGCCTTTTCCGCTTCCTCCTTCAGGCGGCCCATAGCAGCCGGATCGCGGGAGAGGTCGATGCGGTCGGACTTCTTGAACTCGGCCACAGCGTACTCCACGATGCGCTCGTCAAAGTCATCGCCGCCCAGATGGGTGTCGCCGCCGGTGGCCAGCACTGTAAAAGTACCGTCCTCGATCTCGATGATGGACACGTCAAAGGTGCCGCCGCCCAGATCGTACACCAGGATCTTCTGGGGTGCTTCGTTGTCCAGGCCGTAGGCCACAGCGGCAGCCGTCGGCTCGTTGATGATGCGCAGCACGTTCAGGCCCGCGATGCGTCCGGCGTCCTGGGTGGCCTTGCGCTGGCTGTCGTCGAAGTAGGCGGGCACCGTGATAACGGCCTCGGTCACCGGCTCGCCCAGATAGCTCTCGGCGTCGCGGCGGATCTTGGCCAGGATCATGGCGCTGATCTCCTGCGGGGTCAGGTCCTTGCCGTCGATGTGCACCCGGTAATCGCTGCCCATGTGGCGCTTGATGCTGGTCACGGTGCGGCCGGAGTTGGTGGCGATCTGCCGCTTGGCCGCGCCGCCCACCAGACGCTCGCCGTCTTTGGTAAAGGCCACCACGCTGGGGGTGGTGCGCTCGCCCTCTGCGTTGGTGATGACCACAGGCTTGCCGCCTTCCACCACCGCCACACAGGAATTTGTTGTGCCAAGGTCAATGCCGATCACTTTGCTCATATCGTTTTCCTCTCTTTGCGGCGCATCCCGTCCGCCAAAGCATTTTATTCACCTGATCATCTTACCCGATTCCTGTGACCATTTTTTAGTCCAATTGTAAAGAATCTATGTTGTAGGCCGTATTCCGGGGCTTCGGATCGGCCAGTTCCCGCAGCAGCTGTTCCGCTTCTGCCTGCAATTCGGCCGCATCCGGTTCCTTCTCCCGGGCCAGGATGGCAAAGCCCTGGGCGGCCTCTGCCGCCAGTGCCATGGCTTTTTTGGCCGAGACGTAGCGGGTCTCGGCCTGGGCAAGGCGCAGACAGATGCGCGGGGTATACTCGATGTCCGGCATGTCCTGCGCCGTCTGCCGGGCTTTGCGGTAGTACAACAGGGCCTTGCCCGCTTCGCCCCGGGCAGCGCAGTCCTCGCCCAGCGACAGCATGGCCAGCACCTCGCCGTGGTCGGCGGCGGTGCGCCACATCCGGCGGGCCTCGGTCTTGTTCTGCATCTCGCCCCGGCCCCGGTACAGGCAGTCGGCCAGCAGCGAGAGACCCATGGCATTGCCCTGCTGGGCGGCTTCGTCGTAGTGGTCGGCCGCCATGCGCCAGTCCCCGGCGCGGGCCGCTTCCCGCCCGGCTTCTACTTCTTCGTCTCCCGGCTCCTCCGGGTTGTGGTCTGCGTGGAGCAGACCGTTGAGCAGGGCCTCATCCAGTGTGGCCGAGTGGCCCCACGGGTCGATGACCACGCCGTCGATGTCCGGCGCATCCAGCACCAGTTCCATGGCGTCCTGCAGGGTGTAGTCCGCCATGGGGCGGGCCGCCGTGCTGCGGTCCACACAGGCCGCGGCGCTGGAGGTGAACAGCGGCAGCCAGGTACGGTCCTTGTTTTTCAGGGTCCAGAGCGCAAGCCCTTTGGCCTTTTGCTGCGGGACGGGGTTCTCGGCCCAGGGGGCCGGGGTGGGCGGTGTGCCCGGGGCCGTCTGCAGCGGCACCAGAACATGGGTCTCCAGCTCCAGCGCATAGTTCAGGGCCCCCATCAGGGCCCAGAAGCTCTCCTCGTTCTGCCCGTGATACAGCTGCTCGATCGCCTGCTCGATCGCCGGGCAGCCGGTGCCGCCGGGGCTGTAGCGCACCGGCGTGCGCGGGTGCCGGCTGCTGCCCACCGGGCGGAAGCGCACCCCGCCGTCTGTTCTTCTTGCCATTGTATGTTCCCTGCTTTCCTTCAGTGTCACCTCCTAGTATAGCAGGATTTTCCATCTTTCTCAACGGAAAACCTGCGCTTTGGCTCTGCATCTATACCGGCAAACGTATGGTTTTTTTCAGCTGTGTGCGCTATAATAGGTAAAATTCCAGAATACTGGGATCAGAAAAGGAGGAAATAGCCTTGAACAACATGCTTGGCTATCTGAGGGACTACAAGCGCGAAAGCGTGCTTGCCCCCCTGTTCAAGATGCTGGAAGCCACATTTGACCTGTTCGTACCGCTGGTCATGGCCGATATCGTCAACGTGGGCATTGCCGCCCACGACCTGCACTACATCCTGGTGCGGTGCGGCATCCTGCTTGTGCTGGCCGTCATCGGCCTGACCTGCAGCCTCACGGCGCAGTATTTTTCTGCCAAGGCGGCGGTGGGCTACTCCACCGCCCTGCGGCATGCCCTGTTTGCCCACATCCAGAGCCTGAGCTTTTCGGAGATGGACACCCTGGGCACCAGCACCCTCATCACCCGCATGACCAGCGACATCAACCAGGTGCAGAGCGGCCTGAACCTGTTTTTGCGCCTGTTCCTGCGCAGCCCCTTTGTGGTGATCGGTGCCATGGTCATGGCCTTCACGGTCAACGCGCGGGCCGCCCTGATCTTTGTGGTGGCCATCCCGCTGCTGAGTGTGGTGGTGTTCGGCGTGATGGTCATCACCCGCCCGCTGTACAAGACCGCACAGGTGCGGCTGGACCGTGTGCTGGGCCTGACCCGCGAGAACCTGACCGGTGTGCGCGTGGTGCGTGCCTTTGACAAGGAGCAGGACGAGATCGACCGCTTCGAGAACGCCAACGACCTGCTGACCAGAATGCAGCTCCATGTGGGCCATCTTTCGGCCCTGATGAGCCCGCTGACCTATGTGATCATCAACATTGCCATCGTGGCACTGCTGTATGTGGGCAGCATTGAGATCAACGTGGGCGGCATGGCCTCCGGCGACGTGATCGCGTTGGTGAACTATATGAACCAGATCCTGATCGAGCTGGTCAAGCTGGCCAACCTGATCGTGCAGGTGAGCAAGGCGCTGGCCTGCGCCGGCCGTGTGCAGGCTGTGCTGGACACCAAGCCCGGCATGGACTTCCCCGTCGAGCTGCGCAGCGAGGTGCCCGCCGACAAGGCCGGTGACGCCGTGCGCTTTGACCATGTGAGCCTGACCTATGCCGGGGCCGGCGCCCCCAGCCTGTCCGACATCAGCTTTACCGCCAAGCGCGGCCAGACCATCGGCGTCATCGGCGGCACCGGCAGCGGCAAGTCCAGCCTGGTCAACCTGATCCCTCGCTTTTACGACGCCACCGAGGGCACCGTGGAGATCCTGGGCCGCCCGGCCGCGGACTACCCCCGCGAGGCCCTGCGCGGCAAGGTGAATGTGGTCATGCAGAAGGCCCAGCTGTTCGGCGGCACCATCCGCTCCAACCTGCTGTGGGGCAACAAGAATGCCACCGACGCCGAGCTGTGGGCGGCCCTGGAGACCGCACAGGCGGCAGAATTCGTCCAGGCAAAGCCCCTTGGCCTGGACGAGCCCGTGGAACAGGGCGGCCGGAACCTTTCCGGCGGCCAGAAGCAGCGCCTGACCATTGCCCGTGCACTGGTGGGCAAGCCGGACATTCTGATCCTGGACGACAGCGCCAGCGCCCTGGACTACGCCACCGACGCGGCCCTGCGCAAGGCACTGGCCGCTCTGCCCGGCAGCCTGACCGTGTTCATCGTGAGCCAGCGCGCTGCCAGCCTGCAGCACGCCGACCAGATCCTTGTGCTGGATGACGGCAGGCTGGTGGGCCTTGGCACCCATGACCAGCTGCGCCAGAGCTGCCCGGTGTATGAAGAGATCTATGAGAGCCAGTTCAAGAAAGGGGATGTGCAGAAATGAGCGCGAAAGCCAAAGCAAAACTGACCCCGGAACAGCGCAAGGCCACACTGACCCGTGTGCTGCACAAGATCCGCCCCTATTCCCTGTTCGTGGTCTGCAGCCTGATCGTGGCCGCCGTGAGTGTGGCCGCACAGCTGTATATCCCCATCCTGTGCGGTGACGCCATCGACCTGATGCTGGGCAAAGGCAATGTGGACTTTGCCGGTGTAGGCCGCATCATCGTGGAGGTGCTGGTGGTGGCCGTGGTGGCCGCCTTTGCCCAGTGGCTGCTGAGCGTGTGCAACAACCGCATCACCTTTTCGGTGAGCCGGGACCTGCGCAACGAGGCCCTGCGCAAGATCCAGACCCTGCCGCTGTCCTACCTCGACAGCCACCCCTCCGGCGACATCGTGAGCCGCATGGTGGCCGATGTGGACACCTTTGCCGACGGCCTGCTGATGGGCTTCACCCAGCTGTTCAGCGGCGTGCTGACCATTCTGGGCACCTTGCTGTTCATGCTGAGCGAGAATGTGGCCATCACGCTGGTGGTGGTGTGCATCACCCCGCTGAGTCTGCTGGTGGCCAGCTTCCTTGCCAAGCGCAGTTACAAGTATTTTCAGGGTCAGAGCAGCGTGCGCGGCGAGCAGACTGCGCTGGTCAACGAGATGATCGAGGGCCAGAAGGTGGTGCAGGCCTTCGGCCACGAGGCCGAGAGCCTGGATGCCTTTGACGAAGTGAACGGCCGGCTGCAGGACGTGAGCCTGAAAGCGATCTTCTTCTCCAGCATGACCAACCCCGCCACCCGCTTTGTGAATAACATCGTGTACGCCGGTGTAGGCCTGGTGGGTGCCCTGTACGCCGTGCGCGGCGGCATCACCATCGGTCAGCTGAGCGTGTTTTTGAACTACGCCAACCAGTACACCAAGCCCTTCAACGAGATCTCCGGCGTGGTCACCGAGCTGCAGAACGCGCTGGCCTGTGCGGCCCGCGTGTTTGAGCTGCTGGACGCCGACGACCAGATCCCGGAAGCCGAGAACGCCGCTGTGCTGCAGCCGGACGGCCATGTGCAACTGCAGGATGTGTCCTTCCGCTACCTGCCCGACCGCCCGCTGATCGAGGGCCTGAGCCTGGACGTGAAGCCCGGCCAGCGCATCGCCATCGTGGGCCCCACCGGCTGCGGCAAGACCACCCTCATCAACCTGCTCATGCGCTTCTATGACGTGAACGGCGGTGCCATCAAGGTGTCCGGCACCGACATCCGCAGCGTGACCCGCGCTTCGCTGCGCGGCAGCTACGGCATGGTGCTGCAGGATACCTGGCTGCGGGCCGGTACGGTGCGGGAGAACATCGCCTACGGCAAGCCGGACGCCACCCTGGACGAGGTGGTGGCTGCCGCCAAGGCCGCCCACGCCGACAGCTTCATCCGCCGACTGCCGGACGGCTACGACACCGTCATCGCGGAGGACGGCGGCAACATCAGTCAGGGCCAGAAGCAGCTGCTGTGCATCGCCCGCGTGATGCTCTGCCTGCCGCCCATGCTGATCCTGGACGAAGCTACCTCCTCCATCGACACCCGCACCGAGGTGCGCATCCAGAAGGCCTTTGCCCGCATGATGCAGGGCCGCACCAGCTTCATCGTGGCGCACCGCCTGTCCACCATCCGTGAGGCCGACGTCATCCTTGTGATGAAGGACGGCCACATCGTGGAGCAGGGCAACCACGACGAACTGCTGGCCGCAGGCGGCTTCTACGCCAAGCTGTACAACAGCCAGTTCGAGGGTGTGGAGACCTGAGCCAAAGCCCCATAAAACCACAAAAATCCCGTCTGAAGCAGTTCAGACGGGATTTTTTCGTGTTTGTCAAGGGCTGCCCGCACAGAGCATGTGCGGCGGGGCCTTTTTCTGCCCCTGTGCCGCCTTTTTTGTTGACAAAGCACCGCCTTGCTATTATAATAATGTAGTCAAAATGGCATCATTGCGCGGCTTTGCACCTGCGCGAATCAAGTATAGACAAGGAGAGATTCTCAAATGGCACAAGAGATCAAAATGTCCGCTGCCGGCCTGAAGGCCATGCAGGATGAACTGGAGTACCTCAAGACCGTCCGCCGCAAGGAGCTGGCCGAGGAGATCAAGGAAGCCCGCAGCCACGGCGACCTGTCGGAAAACAGCGAGTACGACGAGGCTAAGAACACCCAGGGTCTGGTGGAGAACCGCATCACCGAGCTGGAGCAGATGATCAAGAACGCCGTCATCATCGACGAGAGCGAGCTGAGCGTGGACAGCGTGTCTGTGGGCACCCACGTCACCATCCAGATGACCGGCGAGGATGAGACCGAAGAATACGACATCGTGGGCCGCACCGAGGCCGACCCCCTGAACGGCAAGATCAGCGACGAGAGCCCCGTGGGCCACGCGCTGCTGGGCCGCGCTGTGGGCGCCAAGACCGAAGTGCTGCTGCCCACCGGCCACACCGTGGAGTACACCGTGCTGGCCATTACCCACGCACGCAGCTGATAGGAGAAACCATGGAAGAGCAAAAGAAGAACCCCGCACAGGGCCTGTCCGAGAGCGAGCAGGTGCAGGTGCGCCGCCAGAAGCTGGCAGACCTGCAGGCCGCCGGTCATGACCCCTTTACCCTGACCAAGTTCCCCCAGGACGCCTACTCGGCCGACCTGAAGGAAGAATTCAAGGACCTGCCCAACGAGACCGACAGCGGCAAGCAGGTTGCTCTGGCCGGCCGCATGATGTCCAAGCGCGTGATGGGCAAGGCCAGCTTTGCCCACCTGCGCGACGACAAGGGCGACATCCAGCTGTATGTCCGCCGCGACGAGCTGGGCGATGAGCCCTACGCCGCCTTCAAGAAGCTGGACGTGGGCGATATCATCGGCGTCAAGGGCGAGGTGTTCCGCACCAAGACCGGCGAGCTGAGCGTGCGCGCCACCGAGCTGGTGCTGCTGGCCAAGAGCCTGCGTCCCCTGCCCGAGAAGTTCCACGGCCTGACCGACACCGAGATGCGGTATCGCCAGCGCTATGTGGACCTGATCGCCAACCCCGAGGTCAAGGACACCTTCGTCAAGCGCAGCCAGATCCTGAAGGAGATCCGCGCTTATCTGGACGAGAAGGGCTTCCTCGAAGTGGACACCCCCATCCTGACTCCGTTTGAGATCGGTGCCTCGGCCCGCCCCTTCTACACCCATCACAACAGCCTGAACATGGACATGGTGCTGCGCATCGAAACCGAGCTGTACCTCAAGCGCCTGATCGTGGGCGGCATGGACCGCGTATATGAAGTGGGCCGCATCTTCCGCAACGAGGGCATGGACCCCAAGCACAACCCGGAGTTCACCTCCATTGAGCTGTATCAGGCCTTCACCGATTTCCACGGCATGATGGATCTGGTGGAGGAGCTGTACAAGCGTCTGGCTCAGAAGATCTGCGGCAGCATGGTCATCCCCTATCAGGGCAAGCAGATCGACATGGGCCACTGGGAGCGCCTGACCATGATCGAGGCCGTGAAGAAGTATTCCGGCGTGGACTTCAACGACTGGCAGACCGACGAGGACGCCATTGCCGCCGCCAAGGAGCACCATGTGGAGCTGCCTGAGGTGCCCACCAAGGGTGCCATTCTGGCCGAGTTCTTCGACGCCTTTGTGGAGGATAAGCTGATCCAGCCCACCTTCATTTACGATTATCCTGTGGAGATCAGCCCCCTGGCCAAGCGCAAGCCGGATGACCCCGCCTTCACCGAGCGCTTTGAGTATTTCATCGACTGCACCGAGTACGGCAACGCCTTCAGCGAGCTGAACGACCCCATCGACCAGAAGGGCCGCTTCGAGCGTCAGGTGGCCGAGCGCAAGGCCATCGAGCCCGACTGCAAGGCCCAGGTGGACTACGACTACGTCAACGCTCTGGAGTACGGCCTGCCCCCCACGGGCGGCCTGGGCTTCGGCGTGGACCGTCTGGTCATGCTGCTGACCGACAGCGCCTCCATCCGCGACGTGCTGCTGTTCCCCACCATGAAGCCGATTGAGCAGTAAATTTCCAATTTAAGCAAAATAAAGCCTGAAACTTCTTGATAAACCGAGAAGTTTCAGGCTTTTTGTTTGCAATGATTTCCAGCGTTTTTCACGCCATACGCCAATTTTACGCCAAACGATGCTATGATTTGTGCAGTGCAAAAAGAGTGTTGTTCCGGTTTGGTGGAGAAATTGAGGGGACGGTAGATGGATGTGGGCTTACGAAGGGCTGCATCAAAGAACAGATTTATAGAACCAACAACAGCCCCGCTCTGGTGAAGGAATCCAGAGCGGGGCTGTGTTGATGAAGGAGAAATGAAGGGAATATCAGGTTTTACAGGTCCAGTTCAAACTGCTCGGCGGTGATGACCGCCTTGCTGTCGGCGGCAAAGGTGATGCCATCGGCAGACTGCGGGGTGTAGATCCATGCCGTCATGGTCTGCTCACCGTCATTGACAAAGACCTCCACGCTGTTTTTGTCCAGCAGGATGCGGAGTTTCAGGGCACCGTTCTGGCGGCGCACCTTGCAGCTGCGGGTATGCACGATGTCGGCACGGGAACCGGCATAGCTGCGATCCAGCGTCAGCTCGGAGGTGTAGGGATCATAGGTCAGGCTGGTGTGATGGTCTGCATCGGCGGCCAGCTTCAGGGTGAAGGAGCGGTATTCGCCGGGCTGCACCGTGACGGTCAGATCCGCCACACGACCCTTGATGCCTTCCAGAGAAGTTTCGCCTTGCACCGTCACATTTTCATGGAAGGTGCGCTTGCCGTGGACGGCATCCAGCTCCCGCACGGGGGTCTGAAGAATGCGGCCGTCCTTGATGTGCAGCTCGCGGGGGCAGATGGTCTGCCCGAACCACTTGCAGCCCTTGGGCTTATCCTCGGTGTCCGACCATGTTTGCAGCCATGCGGTCATGATCCGGCGGCCATCCGGGGCAAGGGTGGTCTGGGTGGCGTAGAAGTCGATGCCGCCGTCCATCAGCTGCACGTTTTCCTTGGTGAAGGTGTGGGTGGCTTCGTCGTAGCTGCCGATGAAGGCAATCACGTTGTGACCGTTGTGGAACTCGCCCTTGGGCAGCATCTCCATGGGGCCGAGCATCAAGACCTGTTTGCCGTCCAGCGGGAAGAAGTCCGGGCACTCCCACATTTTGCCGTACTGATTGTTGCAGCGTTCCAGCACCGTGACAAAGTGCCAGTCGAAGCCGTCCTTGCTCTGGAACAGTGCCGCTGCGCCGCTGCCGTCCTCGGCCAGGCAGACGGTGACGACAGAGTAGGTGCCATCGGCCTCACGCCAGATCTTGGGGTCCCGGAAATCAAACTTACTGAAGCCTTCCGGCAGATCCTTCTGGGTCAGCACCGGGTTGCAGGCAGGCTTTTCGTAGTTGAGACCGTCACCAATGGCAATGCTCTGGGTCTGGATGTCCCGCATCTCCCCATTGGGCTGCTTTTCTGCAATCACGCTGGTGTACATCAGCAGCTGCTTGCCGTCATCCATCTCGGTGGCAGAGCCGGAGAAACAGCCGGGGCCATTGTCTGCCGGGGAATCCGGTGCGAGCGCACAAGGCAGATACTCCCAGTGCAGCAGGTCTGTGCTGACGGCATGACCCCAGTGCATGGGCGCCCACCGCACATCGTAGGGGTTATACTGATAGAACTGGTGATACTTCCCTTTATAATAAGAGAAGCCGTTGGGGTCGTTGAGCCAGCCCACATAGGGGGTCATGTGGTAGGCAGGGCGTTCCGCCGGGGAAATGGCAGCGCCGTGCTTGGCCTCGTAGGCACGGGCTTTTTGTAAAGTCAAATCGTTCATGGAATCCTCCAAAGGAAAGAATCCTTATGCGTAGTAAGCATCCAGATATTTCTGCATAATGCCCAGATAGTCGGACAGGCCGTAGGCTTCCAGCTTGCTCAGATAGTCGTTCCACTCTGCATCCGTAGTGCCGTTCATGATCCAGTTGGCCTTCTGCGTATTCATGTAGGTCTGCAGATCTGCCTGCAGGTTAGAGACCTGCTCGGTGTCCT
>OBYM01000863.1_pt1 | contig 14870 bp, 11 predicted proteins | sample 1538191 | NCBI WGS metagenome assembly OBYM01 (sample SAMEA2580165, study PRJEB22360) | human gut metagenome | biome: human gut; feature: human-associated habitat; material: faeces | place: Denmark | collected 2008/2010 | reverse complement strand
TAGTTTGGCAGAGCCATTTTACCCTGACAAGCCGCCGATTGTTTTTACGCTTACGTCTTTTCCCCTTGCGGGCGGAAAAGACGTCCGTTTTTTCACGCAGAAAAAAAAGAAAAGCCTTGAAGCCATAAGGCTTCAAGGCTTTTGGTGGACGATACAGGACTTGAATTTGGACTTAATCTCTATCGCCATTTTTTATGTGTCCAAAAACGGCGGTATTGGTATAAAAACCTGTATAAAATTTGCTGGTTAATGTCGCCGTATTCTGAGGCGAAACATGGCTTTAAGGGAAACTGCAAGGGAAATCTTATCCCTGTTAGAGGGTCTAGATATTGCTCCCTATTGGGGCGTATTCCATTACTTTATGCTTTACAAAAACCAACACTTGTGGGTACTCAGGACAAAAGGTACAAGAATGGATACTAGAATAGGTTTGATTAATTTAGTGCACGGGTGGCCTCATGTTATGTCTGCTGAGACAAGTGAGATCAAAAAATCTTATTAATAACTGGAATCCTTTTGGCACTTAGGCATACGGTAGCACAAATCACAAAGTATGCACAAGCGCTTAATATCATATCGGACAGAGAACCGGAATTAAAGTACAATTGGATCAGACTGTTTGCGGTGTTGTTGAGATTCCTCAGAAAAATGATATGAATGAAATAGATCCCCATTGTCACTGAACCGATGTTATGAATGAGTGACGCAGTCGCATGGCTTGTCCTTTTTTGCAGCGTGTTTTCGCAGGAAAGGGTAAAGCAAAAGACCGATGCTGCCATTGTAAGATTCCCAACACTGCCGATTGCGCTGATGAGAGATTTATCAGCAATAGCATTTATATTGGAAATGTATACCGTTCCAAGCGCTGTAATCCCAAGTCCAGCGAAAAAGAACAGTATATACAACCCCCGGGGGATCATCTTTATTCTCTCTCGCTGATCCCATAAAACGCCTCCCAACAGAAAAATACCGAGATCAGGCCAGAATACTGCAAATGAAGGATTAGGCACCCATATGCCCATCAACTTGGATCCGTCATAAATACAGGTTGGAATTACAAGAAGCAACAACAGGCCATAGATTTTTTGCGTCGTAGAAATACTGTTGTATAGCTTGGAGATAAACGGCAAAAGCATGTAGATTCCCAAAAGACTATACATAAACCAAAGATGAGACTCCTGATTTTGAAAAATTAGTTTTAAAAAGCTCATGCGATCCGTCTGCCCGGCCAAAAGCAAATAGACGCATCCCCAAAACAGAGTCGGAATCACAATTTTAGGGATACGGTGCTTCAGTGTCCCCGTGATTCCCTGTGGTTTTCGAAGCAGATACGCTCCAGATATCATATAAAAGCAAGGGACTGCAAAGGCAGTAAAGGCATTGATCAGCAAAGGCGCAGCCTCTCCCTGCCAAAACTGCTCAAAAGTATTGCAAGTGTTGTGAAGTAAGATAATTACAAAACAGCAAATAATTCTCAGCAGATCACCCCAAAGCTCTCTTACAGAATCTTCTTGCCGTGTATTTTTCCTGCCCAAAGCACAGCATACAAGGAAGAAAACGGCAAAGGAAATCACGGCAGGAATGTAGCGGGATACCCCACTGCCAGAAGTTGTATGGTCTTCTGGCAGGACAAACGGCAGACCTAACTCCACAGTTTCGCTCTGCTTCAGATCAAAGCGCAGCGTTTCTCCGTTCATCTCCACGCGTACGCTGCCCGCATGGGGCCCTACATTAAAAGTAATGGTACGCACCTGACCCTGAGGGAGATCCACCGTCAGTGGGCTGTCATCGGTGGCCGTGTATGTGGCCTGCCCCTCGTCAAACACCCAGTTTCCATAGTCCGGTACGTTATCCCAAGGGCTTATCCATGTACCGTCTACCTCGGCGCCACGATAGGTCACATTTTCTGATGGAGTTTCGCTATAAATCAAAATAGACGTATCCTGCGCTTGCTTGCCTGCAATACCCCGGATTGTTATATTCGTTCCGATCAGAAAGATAATAAAGGTAAAAAATGCGGCTACAATAGCAGCCCTTCCCATAGCGGAAGGCCATGTTTTGTGTTTCGCCAACCAGCTAGGCAGTTTATTTTCAAAAACATAGTAACAAACGGACCCCACTATGAAATTGATTAGAAAATAGCATATATTCAGAGCAATATTATTTGTAATGAACCTCGAAACACAAATCTGTACAAAATTCTGGCTAAATGACTGCATGATATAAAATGAAAAACTTATTTTCCCAATATACTGAACAAACCTGGACTGTAAAATGACATCGAGATAGCTGGGAACACCTTCAAAATACAACAGGAGTATTCCGGAAATCAGGAGCAGCAAAAGAAAGCTGGCGCGGGAAGTCTGAAAAAATATGAGCAGCACAAACAGCAAGATCGAGCATATTGTATTCAACGCCTTTGCATGCTTGATCTTTTGGCAAACTTCTTTCGTTTTGGTACTAGTATAAATGCGGTAAATGAACACACCCAAACACATGCCAGCAAGCGCCCTCAACAAGGGGACCGGAATTCTTGTCCCCATTGCAAAGGCTGTTGTGGGCATGGATGGCATATAAAGGAACATGATTCCATAAATCAAAAGGCTACAAATCGCTGCAATGATGTAAATCCCGCTTCTGAACAGCTTATACAGCACAGCCAGCACCACAACTACGATCCAAAGGGAGGACACGTACCACGCCGGCCCATTGATATAGACAAAATCAGACCATCCAGTTGTTTGCAACCCCAAAATTTCCACTAGAGTTGCCCATGGATATGCAGGATTAGAATCTAGCCAGTAAACTGGATTGCCGTCATACCATACAATGGAATACAGCATGATTAGAGCCGCGATTCCCAATAGATATGCCGGATACATTCTTTTTAAGCGCTTTTTCAGCTCCAGATATGGAGAAAAGTGTGTTCCCTGGCGAATAGCGCTTGCAACCAAAAGAAAGCCCGATATTACAAAAAATAACTCAACGGCCCACCAGCCGCCATGAAATAGGTTAGCCACCGGGTAGAGCTGTCCAAAGTGAAACATTGCAATAACAATGCTTGCAATACCTCGTATGCCATCAATACTTTTTGAACGTGCAATACCGGGATTCACAGCTCTTGCAGGTTCTCCCGTACTATTTTCAGCCGTCGGTAAATACGGGTTAGCTTCCTGTGGGGGCTTCTCATATTGTTCCTGTATACAGCTCTCGATGGAAATTTCCCCGTTCAGATACTGTTCATACAAGTTGCAAATCTCTGTGACGTTGCCAAAGGCAATCTGTCTGCCGTGGTCAAGCCACAGTACTTTGTTGCAGAGCTCCCGAATCTGATCCAAAGAGTGGGATACTAAAATGGTGGTGGCACCCTGGGAGATGATTTCTTTCATTTTTTTTGCACTTTTCTCTTGAAAGGCGCCATCGCCCACCGACAGCACCTCGTCCAAGATCAAGATATCCGGTTTGACCAGCGACGCAATGGAAAAGGCCAGTCTAGACTTCATGCCGGAGGAGAGCTGTTTAAAGGGCCTGTCCTCAAACGGCCGAAGCTCTGCAAAATCAATAATCTGGTCATAGGTTTCATCCATGAATTCCTTAGTATAGCCGAGCATCGCACCACGCAGATACGCATTTTCCCTTACAGTCAGGTCTCCGTCAAAACCGCTGCCTAACTCAAGTAGAGCAGCGACTTCTCCGTTGGCCGTGATCTTTCCCTTTGTGGGTTCCATGATGCCAGATACTGCTTTGAGCAAAGTAGATTTGCCCGCTCCGTTTGTCCCCACAATCCCTAGCATATCACCGCGCTCAAGGGTAAAGGATACGCCATCCACAGCCATAAATTCATTGACATGGTAATTATGGGTCGCCTTTCGGGTCAGGTATTCCTTGATTCCGATATCCTTAAAATCGCCTGTGATATAGCGAATGGATACATTTTCTGCTTTTAACGCAAACTCCATTGTCGTCCTCACACATAATATAGAAAACTATGGTTTTTCTTCTTGTATATCCAGCTGCCGACCGCAAATACGAGCACTGCATACGCCGCTGCAAGAAGATGAAACTCCAGAGTAGGAATGGTTCCCTCAATAACAATTTTGCGGAAGTATCTAATATATAAATAGATAGGGTTGAGTAGGAACAAATTTTGCGCAAAGTGGGGAAAACTTCCGATATCGTAAAATATCGCAGACATATACATCAAAAGCATAGTAAAAATGCTGTACAAATACTGGATGTCTCTGAAAAACAGATAAAGTGCCGATAAGATTAAGCCCATCCCCAAATTGAATATAACCAGGCACACCACCGGATAGAGTAAAAAAATAAATTTCCACGTGATGGGAATTCCATTGGCAATGACGAAAATAAGGTAGATGATCAATGTCAAGCCAAAATTGATTAGGGAAGATACATTCTTGGAAAACAAGAACATATACTTTGGTACGTTCACCTTTGTAAAAATTTCCGAGTTGTCCAGTAGCGCGGTCATACCCTGGTTGGTTGCCTCGTTAAAAAACGAGTATACAAGCTGTCCTGAAAAAAGATAAATTGTATAATGCGGAATATTTGAACCAAGCAACGAGGAAAACACAATGTTCATCACAAGCAGGGTCAGAAGCGGAGAAAGCATGCTCCAGCCTATCCCCAGCACTGTCCGCTTATATTTTTTGGTAAAATCTCTGTGCACCAGTTGTCTAAAGAGAAATCGGTGCCTTCTCAGTCTCTTTAACAGTTCCACTGCATAACCTCGTTATAAGAACAGCTTATCCAGCTGATCTTGTATCTTTTCGTAGTCGTCCGGGGCTTTGATAAACAGAACGATATTCTGGCGGTACCACCATTCAATTTTTGTGTCTGCCTTAAAATACTGTCGGATCTCTACAGAATGATATCCGCGCTTTTTAAAGCGCTCAGACCAATATTCCATTGGCTGTTCATTGACATGGTGATCCCCCCCTTGTCCCGGATGCGCAGCCGAGAAAAGTACCACATCAGAATGGGCGCAGATGTTGTCCACAAAAATATCCGCGGAAGATTCAGGCAGATGTTCTGCAACCTCCATGGAAAGGGCTAGATCATAGTGCTTTCCCTGGGGCATTCTCAGGGAGAGATCGGTGGGGACAAATCTGTTCTGGGGGATCATCAAAAGGTTTCTGGGCACATAGTCTCCATCATACCCAAGAATCTCCTTACTTCCTAGTTGGCTTGCCACCCACAGCCATGTGCCCGTACCGCATCCAAAATCAACAACATTTTCATGTTTCAGCACCCGGAAAAGCGGCGCGAGAATACGCTGCGCCGACACAACGGAGTGATATCGGTTGTTGATGTAAAAAATATAGTCGTAAGACATGTCGGTCCCGACCATATCACCTTTATTCTTTGAAAGCTGGAACAAAATATTCCACAGCTGTGTATCTGCCCGGTCTATAATAGCTTCTTCCATTTTCCACACACGCGCATCCATGGTTTCGTTGATATTCTGTTCCGCCTTCCACACACGCGCATCCATGATTTCGTTGATGTTCTGTTCTGCCTTCCACACACGCGCATCCATGATTTCGTTGATGTTCTGTTCTGCCTTCCACACACGCGCATCCATGGTTTCGTTGATATTCTGTTCCGCCTTCCACACACGCGCATCCATGGTTTCGTTGATGCTCTGCTCCATCCTCTGTACATGTGTATCTGTAGACCGGAGGATATTTGCGGCGCTCTCCTGGATACAGCTCCTGAGTTGTTCCATCAGATTCTGCTGCGCAAAACTAACCTGCTGCCTCAGTTCACTCCTTAATTGCAGCTCAAACGTATTAGTAAACTCTGCCAGCTGACACAGCATTTGCTCCATGGCTTTCTGCTGTTCCTGGGACTGTACAATTATGTTCTTTGTGGTCGTTAGCATGCGCTGAAGTATTTCTAGTTGGACACTTTGCTGCTGAACCTTCGTTTCCAGATTGTGATAATAGTCATAGAGGTGTCCGTCGACGTCATGTAGGGTCTGAAGCGTATCCTCCAGAATACCATCTTGACGCCATACACTGTCCTGAATACCAATCAAACGGTTTTCATATCGTATACGGAAGGGACGGTACAACGGCTTCAACAGTTTTTTCAGCATCTTCTTTAAAAATCCCCCGGATTCCTTTTGATCAATGGCACGCGATACCCGATTAATCGCGCTTTCCTTTTGAATGCCAGCCCACACGCTGCGATCATGAAGAACCCTGGAAAAGGCTTTTTCATCCAGAGCTTTTACATGTTTATTCTGCTCTTCCAACTGCCCTAGAAGTACGGCTTCCCTCCGACGTAGATCCTCACTGTCCAAGGATTCACCTACAAAAGGATTTTTCCACCCTGAGAGCAAAATTAGGTCTTTATCTGGAACTTCGATGCCGATGGCCTGTTTTAAATTCCGCTGGACTAGCTTTTGGGCTTCAATATCCAAAAGATCCATCTTTTTGGCCGTAATGTTATCTCCATTCCAACGATATTCTCCCAACACTTCGGGGATCGTCGCAAACCACATCTGCGGAGAGACTCTCGACCAAAGCTCGTAATCCTCCGAAAGATACCTATCGTCATAGATGACATCAAGAGCCAAAAACTTGTCTCGGCGAAGCATGACAGTGGAATGACATACCTCACATTTAAAAATGAGACTCGCCCGCATCTCTTCCTTTGTAGCGGGCGGCTTATGAATATAATTCCGTTTCCCAAAGTGTCTCTGCCAGCTACCGCAGACATCGATTTCCGGATGGGCATCTAAAAACGCAACTTGTTTGCTGAACCGATCGGTAGGGTACACATCATCCGCATCGGCTCTTGCAATATACTTGCCTTTGGCCATCTGGAATCCAAGATTTAGAGATTTTGCAAGACCGAGCTTCGTTTTGTTCTGAATAACCCGGACCCTAGGGTCATTAAACAGGGCAATACACTCTTTAGTGCGGTCTTCCGAACCTTCTTCATTTATAATTAGGACTTCAAATTGTCTGAAATCCTGATCTAGAATGGACCAAAGCGTGTCCATAATATAACTTTCACTGTTATAGGCCGGAATGACCACTGAAACTTTCGAGGCTTCCTGTTCACTCTTCTGTACCGGCGTATAGAATTGCTCTTTGCGAAAAAATCCTCGGTCGATAGCGCGCTGAACCTGGCCATCATTCATGATTTCTGAACGCCATCTGACCGATTCATAGGCATCCATCCAGCGGCGGTGTAGAACCTGAAAAACAGTTTGGATACCAAACTTGTCTCTTAAAGAATGGCACAAAAAAATTTCCTTTAGGAGTAAATCTAGCTTTTCTAGCAGGTCTTGGGCCTCATCCACAGAAAGCGCATGAGGATACGTATTGGGAGAAAGAATTCGAATTTCATCCTTTGTAAAATGCAGTCCCCAGCGATCAAAGGCAGAAGACATTACTTTATTTTGCAGCTGTAGCCCCTGATTTCCCCCTACATTTGTGGCATTTGTGGAGAGATATCTGTAAAAATATGTCCCCGGGACCTCCAGATTTGTAAATCTGAGCACTTGCGCGGCACGCTCAAAGAATTCATAATCCTCGGTATAGAAAAAGTCCCTATTATACTCAAGCCGATACTTTCGGAGGGATGATGCACGCATCATGATGGTAGGATGCACAAAAGGTGTATAAAAAAGACACGAACAGTTGAGAAATTCAGGATCGGAATATACTCTCCATTCCCAGGTGGATTCACCAAACATATCCACCTTCAAGCCGCAAATATCGATTTCCGGATGCTGATCTAAATAGGTAGCCTGGATAGCCAGCCTTTCCTTGCCGGCGACATCGTCTGCATCCATCCGAGCAATGTATTCTCCCGTGGCCGCTCTCAATCCAACATTAAGAGACTCTGCGATCCGAAGACGTGAAGTATTCTGAATAATGTGAATACGACAATCACGCTTCTCATACTGATGCAGAATATCTGTTACCTCAGCACTGGAGCCGTACTCATTGACAATGAGGAACTCCCAGTCCGTAAAGCTTTGCGCCAGGATACTGTCGACTGCCTCTCGAATATATTCCTCGCCGTTATAAACGGGCATCACGATAGATATTTTTGGCATATAAATGTCCCTTTTCTGTTAATTAATTACCCTTCAGATGCTCTTTTCCACACAGATATTTATAAAAAATACTCATCATCATATGATCAAAGATCATATGAATATCTTCCGTAACCTGCATGCTATTGACAGGCACATGTAGAGAGATATCAGAGAGTCCTCTCAATTTGCCGCCAGAAAAACCAGTTAAACCAATAATCTTGCAGCCATGCTGCCTCGCATACTCCACAGCGTGAATCACATTGGGTGAATTCCCGCTGCCGGAAATGGCAACTAGCACATCGTTTTCCTCAAGGTTATTTCTCAGCTGGAAGCGGAACACTTCCTCATAGCCGATATCATTTGCAATGGCCATCAGCGTGGCGATGTTGTCATTCAGACAATGGAAGCGAAACGGCACCTCAATATATTCGGACACGCCCTTGTTAAAGTCATTCTGGAAATGGGATGCCGTGGCCGCACTGCCTCCGTTTCCGCAGATATAAATGCGGCCTTTTTTCTGACGGGCTTCATCCAGAAGATTCAGTGCAGCATTGATTTGCTCTATGTCAAGCTTCTTTAGAATTTCGACTTCTAGGGTAATATAATTCTGGATATCATTTGTATAATTCATGTCGAATCTCCATTTTGTTTTGTAATTCTTCTGACGGCTTCCAGCAAATCTGCTGCAATTAGATCAGGTTGCACATCATACTTTCCGTCTTTTCCTGCGTCACCAGTCAGTACCAGTGCGGTTTTCGTACCCGCATTTTTACCCGTCTGGAGATCTACCGTCGTGTCGCCTATTACCCAAGAAGCCGACAGATCAATGTTGTACTTGCGGACGCAGTTCTCCAACATTCCAATATCCGGCTTCCGACAATGGCACGGAATTTTGTAAGCTGGATTTTCCTCCGGATACCCCTTATCGGGGTGATGGGGACAATAGTAAATGTCGTCCAGATAGACGCCCTCTTGTCCCAATAGAGTCTCCAGCTTCCTGTGGATTAACTCCACATCCTCAGTCTGGCACAGGCCTCTCGCCACTACGGGTTGATTGGTCACAACAATGGCCAGGTATCCGGATGCGTTGATGGCTCGGATGGCTTCTACGGCACAAGGTTCCAACTCAAACTGATCCTCTCGGTATACCAAGCCGTTTTTGCGATTGATTGTACCGTCCCGGTCCAGAAAAATGGCACGTTGCCGCCTGTTCAAATTTTTCCCCGCAATAAAGCCGCTAGTTAGCTCCTGTTCTGCACGGCGAATCCGCTCCACTGTGCCCACATCCTTGATATATTCCGGTGAGCGATAGCCGTAAACAGGGGTGCCATCCGTAATCATCGCACTGAGGAGATCCTTTTCCAAATCGGTTTTTTGTCCCGCAGGTACACGGTTGCAAATAGAACGATCCAACAAGTAGAAACCGGCGTTCACGCAGTTTTGATACCAATAATCACGGACGTTGTGTTTTGAGTCAAACCGCTGCACCCGCCCGGAGGAATCACACACCACCAGGTCTGAATCAAAGGGATGCACATTGGGGTGGACAAACAGTGTAGCAGCGGCTTCCCTTTCTTCGTGGAACCGACGCATCCGCTCCAGGTCAATATCAAACAAAACATCACCGAAGATAAGAAAGAATGCCGAGCCTGTCAGGTGGTCCGGAAGCATGGCCAAAGCACCTGCTGTTCCCAGCGGGTCTGTCTCTTCAATATAGGAAATCTTCACGCCAAAGGCAGTGCCGTCTCCAAAATATTCCTTGATTTTGTGTCCTAGATGGCCAATGATCAGAATAATATCCTGAATCCCCTGCCGCTGGAGACAATCAATCTGCCACTCCAAAATGGGCTTTCCTGCCACCGGCGCCATGGGTTTGGGAATTTCATCGTTGGTAATCGCCCGCAGGCGGGTTCCTTTCCCACCTGCCATAATAGCTGCCTGTATTTGCATCAGATCACCATCTCCACCGTCTTTGCCACGGCTTCATCGCTGGTCATGGAGGCCGTCCAGCCAGCGGAGTGGACTTTATCCAAATTGTAGGCAAATACGGGCACATCGCCTTTCCATCCGCCGCGGCCTCCGGTGTACTCAAAGGGAATTCCGCTCAGTCCCATTTTATCACAGACGATCTCCGCAATTCGCGTCACGGAAGTCTGAGTCTCAACACCGACGTTATACAACGCAACTCCCTTCTCAACATTCTTGAAGCGCATAATGGCATCCACAAGATCCAGCACATAGAGATAGGGCTTGCTCTGCGTGCCATCGCCCAAAATACGCAGATGAGAGGGGTCAGCCTTCAGTCTCTTCACAAAGTCAAAGATGACCCCATGGGTCAGCCGCGGACCGATCACATTGGGGAACCGGAACACCAATACGCTCATATCATTCATATAAGCAAAGGAGGAGATGATCCCTTCCGAGCCAAGTTTCGCACCGCCGTAATAGGAGATCGGCTTGAGGGCTACGGCTTCTTCGCTGACCTCGACTCCCATCTGCTCTCCATAAACAGCGGACGTAGAGGCAAAGAAAAGCTTCTTAACGCCGCACAGACGCATGCACTCGAGAAGGACAAATGTAGTGGAATACGTATTTTTATATTCGATCATTGGACTCTGTGCGCTGGCCTGAATATCAGAGTTCGCAGCCAAATGAAATACATACTCTACATGCTCGGCCTTAAAAATTTCCAGAATCCGATTAAAATCAGTCAGATCCTGCTCGTAAAACGTAAAGTGCGGATTTCCATGCAGATGCGCAATATTTTCTTTTGTCCCAATAAAAAAGTTGTCCACACATACCACATCATCGCCCTCAGCTAGAAGAGCGTCGATCAAATGACTGCCGATGAACCCGGCACCCCCAGCTACCATAACTTTCATAATTTTTGTTCCTTTCTCAATTTATATTTTTAATTCCAATATTTGTCTCCGATATAAATGACAGACGTTCCGTCTTTTTCAAAGGAGAATGGGAAGCGGCGCAGTCGCAAGGCGACTCGCAACCGCTCCTGATCCTTTGGCAGGCAATAAAACAGAAGGAATCCTCCACCTCCGGCACCCAGCAGCTTTCCTCCCAAAGCTCCGTTTGCCATCGCAATCTCGTACGCCTCGTCAATTTCCGGGTTAGAAATTCCGCTGGCCAGGGTTCGTTTGAGTTTCCAGCCCTCGTTTAGAAGATCGCCAAAGGAGTTCAATTCATTTTTTTCCAGTGCCTTTTGCATCTCTTCAGCAAGTGCACACATTTGTCTCAGATTGGCTGCCTTATCTTCGGCACCCATATTCTTTTTCTGCTCAGCAAGAATAGAATTTGCAGAGCGAGTATCGCCGGTGTAGAACATGACAAGATTTTCCTGAAGCTTTTGATACGTCTCCGGCTGCATCATTACAGGAGAAACGGAAACTTCTCCATCTCGGTGGAAACGAATGAAATTCAATCCGCCAAATGACGCGGCATACTGATCCTGCTTACCAATTGGGTTTCCCAGCTTTTCAATCTCAATCTCGCAAGCCTTCTCAGCCAATTTTCCCTTGGACATATACTTGCCCTGGTAACAATTCAAGGTGTTCAGCAGTCCTACTGTAAACGTACTGGAAGAACCTAGTCCTGTTCCTCCGGGAATATCGGCGGTAGAGGTAATCTCTACACCCTGGATTTTCCGCTCGTTTAAAACACAGTTAAAGATGCGGTGTTTGATATCAGCCAGATTATATACCAATTCATTTTCTGAATATTTTAGCATCGTGCCGTTTTCATCAAAATAGGGATGGATGGAAATATAACAATAACGGTTAATGCTGGTGCTAAGCACGCAACCGCCATATTTTCCATAGAAATCGGCCAGATCACTGCCACCACCGGCAAAGCTAATGCGAAATGGCGTCTTTGTAATAATCACAATTTTTCCTCCTCCAAATTACATGTTCTGAAATTTATTCCTGCAAAATAGAGCATATCTTTTTATATTTGCGATAAATCCCTCGATAATTTTTTTCAAAGCTTATCCCCTTACGCAGGATCACTTCCAGACGGTTTACCTTGTGGAACAGATGATCGGGTGAGACTTCCCGATTCGGCAATAGGAAGGGCAACTGATAGCGCAGCCTAGTCCACTCGGCCCGGAGTGTCTTTAGCAAGGCTATTTCGTTATAATAGCCAACCGTCTGATTTTTTTCATAGATTAACAGAAGCAACCCCTTCAGATCATCCCAGGCCTCTGCTCGCTCTTTGCTTTTAGATATTTTCCCCTTTTTTTCATAAAAAGGGTTTGTCCACCCGGTAAAATACTGCTTCTGACGCTCTGAAAGTTGAATGCCTAGACTTCTCTTGAGAAAAGCAGAAACGATTTCACCGTTTTGACGGATAAGTCGTTCTTTTTTTGCTGTTGTAATACTTTTCCCATCTTCTCTATAATACCCTAAAACCTGGGGTAAATTCGCAATATCTCCTATGTCTAACACACGGGTCCATAGCTCAAAATCCTCTGCCGCATACGCAGGGTCGTAGAAGAGCCCGTGTTCGAGAAAGGCGGAAGTCCGGAGCATTAAGGTTGAGTGACACAAGTCACACCGGAACAGAAGATTTGCACGACATTGTTCTGCAGATTCCGGCGGCGCATGCAGGAATGTGCTCAGTCCAAAATACTGTTGCCATCCTCCGCATACAATCACGTTCAAATGCGTTTCTAAGAATTGGACTTGCCTTTCTAAGCGCTCTGGTACCATGAGATCATCCGCATCAATTCTTGCAATGTATTCTCCACGAGCAGTCTTGATTCCGAGATTGAGCGCATCCGCCAACCCACGATTCCTTCCTTGTACAACCCGGATCCGCGGGTCCGCCTGTTCCTGAAGAATTTCTAGAGTCTGGTCTGTAGAAGAGTCATCTACTACCAGCAGTTCATAATCTTGATAGGTCTGTGCTTTAATCGAGCCAAGTGTCTCACGCAAGTGTGCACAGGATTGATGCGTTGGTAATAAAATTGATACCCTAGGCATGCTATTCTCCATTCCTTACAGGGTTCGATGCTCCAGCCTTCTTTTTACCCATTTTATAGCCATCAGCACAAGTGAAGTACAGGAAACCCCAAAAAAATTTATAAAAATAGCAACTTTTCGGACTAGTTGATCTTGCGTGGGAAGTAATACCTGACGATAGCTATCAAATAATTTTACCGCATTCTTTCTATCTTCCATGGGCAGTTCTTGAATCAGCGCTAGGTTCAGAATGTATTCAAACTGAAAGCCGCCCGCAAGAGCCAAACTCCATTCGGTATTGGCTTTTCGCAACCTCTGAATATTCAGCTGTAATATCTCAGCTGTCTGTTTTACTCTGGAAAATGAAGCCGAACTCATTAAGGAACCTCCGTGTCCGACCCGATAGTAGTAAAATGGAGCATCTACCATCCATACCTCTGGTCTGGAGAGAAACACCCGTGTCATATATTCAGCATCTTCTGCATAGGTATTTTCCAAAAACAAAAGTCCATGCTCCATCAGGAACTCCCTGCGATAGAGATTTCGCCAGACGTTCCAAAAGCAGTTATGCCCCTTTAGAAGGGCGGGCAGGGCATCCAAACCCTCCAGGTGGCGATGGCCAATCTGCTCAATACGGCGTCTTGTGCCCGAAGGTTCATAGTAACGAGAAAAATCTGTCATTACTATATCTGGCAACTGATCTAAACCGCGCAGTTGCTCCAATAGCTTCTGAAGTAATATCGTTTCCACAAAATCATCACTATCAATAAATACCACCAGATCCCCACCAGCAACCTGTAGACCACAATTACGGGCATTGGACAGGCCCTTTCCATCCTGCTCCAGAACCTTGATTTGGGAGTATCGGGCCTGATAATCGAGTGATATTTGCTTGCTCTGATCTTTAGATATGCCCTGAATGAGAAAAAGCTCGTCTTCGGCTTCTAGCACTGGTAGCACGGAATCCAGACAGGCAGATAGGTAATGTTCAACATTATAAACCGGGATAATTACGCTCAGCTTCACAGTCTTGTTTTCCCCCCATCGCGGCAAAAGTCGAATTTAAAATAAAAATCATCTACCGCGAATTGTGGTTACGACTCTCGGATATGTGGGCCTATGAGTGCCGCTAACTCGACAAGTATATATACCCACTATACAACTTGATATGTTATCACATCTTGCTTACTGTTACAACCGTTTTCAGATATATCAATCCCTTAGAAGCTGTCCCTTTGATTCATATGTCATTAAATATTTTAAGGTTGTTTGTTTCGCCTATTTTCGCGTTTTTGGAACGGGAAACCGTAAAGAAGTTAGAAGAAGATTCATACAAAAGCGAGTTGCAAAACAGAATTTATCTTACAAGCGAGCTAGGTGTGTACACGGTGGAGAGTAGTCAATAATAGTAGCTTTTATTTTGCTCAATTATATAGTGATTTACATAACATAGATATAAGATGCGGTGAGTTAAAGAGTTTTCCATCCCACGGATATGCCGTATCGCAGATTATACTAAGGAGGGTCAAATATGGCCAGCGTTCCCTACATTAACTACAAGGATCTGAAGGAATTCTACACCATCTCTGAGGTCTGCAAACTGTTTGAGATGGAAAAGTCGGAGTTGAGGAGAAAGTGCGAGAAGTACGACACCCAGCCCCGGCGGAATGAGATCGGCGAATATGGCTTTGTCAAGTACGACGTGAGAAAGCTGCATAACGCCATCTACCACGAAAACGCCGGGCAGTGGGCCTGGGAGGATGATCCGTGGGCATGATCGATCTGCTGACGGTGGAAGAGGCTGCCGCGCTGCT
>OBYM01000861.1_pt1 | contig 14873 bp, 15 predicted proteins | sample 1538191 | NCBI WGS metagenome assembly OBYM01 (sample SAMEA2580165, study PRJEB22360) | human gut metagenome | biome: human gut; feature: human-associated habitat; material: faeces | place: Denmark | collected 2008/2010 | reverse complement strand
CTGTGCGCTCTCCGCTTCTTCTATGGCTGTAATCTGTTCCGCTTCGGTGGGGAAAAAGGATAGCTGACCGCCCCGTGCGGGGTGTTCTGTTATGCGTAGATCAGCTCGCTGAGGATGATCTCCTCGACCTGCGCCTTGCAGGTGTTCATCAAGCCCACCCATTTCATTGGGTCGCTGGCTTTCAGGTTTTCCGTCGCCCCCGCTTCCGCCGCCAGCTCCGGCATCATCTGCTCTAAGCGGCTCTGCGCCGCCTGCTCGATCTCCAGCAGGTGCGGGAACAGGGCTTCCTCCAAGATCATCTGGTTCCAGAGGATGGGCCGATGCTCCTTCAGGTACTTCTGGCGCATCCGCCCGTACTTGCCGAGGGGCTGCTCCGGCACCTCGATCTTCAGGTCGGGAATCATGTAATCTCCGTTCTTCGTGTAAGTCAGGTTGTTCTCCATGCTCTGCCGTCCTTTCCGCGCTGTGTTCGCGCTCATAATTTCGTATGGTGACTTCGATCTGCCGCAAAACCTGTTCATTGATCTCGCTGACCGCCGTGCCAAGGGCTGCCACCGTGCGAGGGGTGTTGAAATCAAAGATGCTGAAAAAATCCTCGTGTTCAAAGTGATCCTCCGGCTGCATCCCGCAGCGGGACATGAGGGAGTAGGTGATGCTGACCGCTGCGACGTTTTTGAACGCCACCTCGATGTTGTAATCATCATACTCCTCCAGATAGGAATCCGCAACGATGCCGAGGATGTCGCGGGAATGGTCGCGCCAGTATTCCGCAGCAAGCTGAGAAGCGACGTTCTCGAACTGCTCCGCAAGGCCGTTTTTGCCAGAAACGCCGTAATTACGCTCCAGCATGGCGCTCACGCTGTCGGTATGTGCGTCTTTCAGCTCCCACAAGTTGACGTGGCGGGCGTTTTCCTTGCCGCCGGTGTCGGAAACGTCAAAGACGTATTTAAGCCGGAGCTTGTAGCCGGAAGCGTCAATGAGGGCGATGCCCGTGCTGCCGCGCCGGACATAGCGCCCCATTTTCTCGTTCCAGAAGTCGTACTCCGCGCAGGCGGTGGCCTCCGGACGCTGCATATAGATCATGAGCTGCTCGTTGTAGGGGTATTTATACAGCCTTGCGGCGGTGGTCAGGAACGCCGTCCACGCCAAATGGCTGCCGGTGATCTGCCGAGCGGTGCGCTCTGCCTGCTCTGCGTAGACTTGCAGTTTGTTGGGCATAAGCAAAATCCTCCCTTCATGGTTTTATCGTGGTTTTCGTTTTTTCATAGGAAACGCGCCGGATGATACATTCCTCATCCGGCGCGCTCCCAGCGGCGAATCTGCGATTTTTCCGGCTCTTGACCGTAAAACAGTCAGCTTTGCTCAGAGGTCAAAATCCGGCGTCAGGTCAAGGGCGGCATACTCCGCGTCGGTAATGCCCCGCAACTTTGCGAGGGCGCTGTCCGTCAGCTCCCGCAGCTCGGCCTCCTCCGCGTCCAGATACCCCCACATTTCTGTGAGAGCCGCAATCAGGCCCTCGCGGGTGCCGTCTGCGTTGTAGATGCTCATGAGGTTGATTTCTTCATGGGTAAATGGGTTGTTTTTCATATCAAAGCTCTCTTTCCGCGCTCCGTTTGGGCGCTTTCTTGTTTTTCGCCTGCTCCGGCGTCTTTTCCCTGAGCTTTTCCAGCACGGAGGGCTTCTTCTGCTCGCGGTGGGAGGCCGCAGCCAGCTCCGTCAGAGAGATGGAAAAGCCCGCCTTGACCTGCGCCTCAAGATCGGCCACGGTGGGCTGTTTGGGGCCGTTGTTCAAGATGCCGTCTATCATACCGTAGTCGTCCTCCAGCAGCATCTCCGCGTTTTTGAGGTAGTTCTCCGGCTTGAAGAAATTGGGAAGCTCCCGGAAGCCGATGCTGTCAACGTAATGACAGGATACTACGCCGTTTTGCTTTAAGGCAACGATGTCGCTGACCGACAGGCTGTGTCCCTTGAAATCCGCAGGGTGATCCACGTTGAACCGCTGATAAATCATATCCAGATTGGTTCTGGCATTCCCATAATCCATAAATCCCCCGGTGTAGATCGCGTCGTAGCCGCCGCGCTCCGGCGTGACGCCCTTGCTCTGCAAGTAGTCGTAGTTCATGAAGCGGTAAGCGTCCAGCTCACCGCCGCGCCGGATCTGATAGATGAGGAAAGCGTCCTGCGGGTTTTCCAGAAACAGCTTTTCCGTGTCTGCCTGTTCGCTCAGCGTCACAACGCCGCGCACCGCGTCCCATTCCTCGCGCTCCACGCCGAACACGCCGGTGTGAGAGGAAATGTCCTCGGCGTCCAACGCCATGGCCTCGGTGTTGTCGCCGTAGAGCAAAAATACGGGAACATCCTGCATGAACAGCTCCATGGCACGCTCCTTGGTCAGCGGCAGCATGGTATTGCCGTCCGTGTAGCCGTACTGATACATTTCCAAAAAGCCGATGCCGGTATCCGGCATGGGATAGCCCTGCTCCAGCTTCGGCAGGGGCGGCAGCTCGTCCTCAACATTCGGCGTTTCCGTTTCAACTTCCGGCTGCGGCTCCTCCTTGGCCCGCCATTCCTGACGGAACAGGCCGTTGAAGCGTTCCAGAAGCCCATGAGAGCCGTCGTCGATGCCGATCTCGTCTGCCAGCTTGACGAAATTCTCCAGCTCCTTCCGCAGTTCTGCGCCCTCGCAGGCAAGCAGCCGGTCCGCCACCGCCTCCGCTGTGGGTTTGTCCGCGCTGTCGGGGACGTTCAGACCCCGGCGCAGGAACGCCGCATAGTCGGCGGCAAAGGCCAGCGCGTCGGCGCGGGAGGGCGGGATGGTGACAAGCTCATATTCCGTGTCCTTGGGAAGCTCGATGCCGCGCTCCTTGCAAACCTCCGCAAAATGCTTTTCCACGTCGGTGATGATGCCGTTTGCGGTTTTGCTGATGGTGTCCAGACTGGCACGGAACTCCGGCAGCTCGGCGTTTTTTGACCACGTTGCCACATAGCCGAAGCTGTTCGCGCCGGTTTCAATGCCGAAATAGGCGCAGACCATGAAGGAGATGCTTTCGGCCTCCACCTCCTCGGTGTTGCGGCTCTTATGCCTGCGCTCCGCCGCCTGCTGCAAGCCGTAGTTGTGGAGTTTGGCGTGGGCGATCTCATGGACGGCGGCGGATACCGTCTGCACCTCGCTCATGCCCTCCCGCAGCGTGATGCTCTGGGATTTGGGGCTGAAATAGCCGTCCATATCCGCAGACAGCGGCTTGAACTCCACCGGCACGGGAGAGGAACGGCGCAGCGCCTCCATGAACGCCTCGTAATTTTCCACGCTGCCGGTCAGGTTGGCGACGGGGCTGGCCACGCGCTCCGGCAGCGGCTTTCCGTCCGTCTGGGCGTAGTCGAACACCTTCACCGGGCGGAACATGGGGATTTCAATTTCCTTTTCCTCGGTGACAATTTTGCCGTCCGCGTCCAGAATGGGCAGCTTGGTGTCCGGGTCGAGCTTTTCCTGCTCGATTTTCTTCTTATACGGCGTGGGCGCGATGATGGTGATGCCCTTCTCGCCCCGCAGCACATGGCGGGAGAACTTGTCCCGCCAGCGGTTGTAGCCCGCCACAAGTGTGGCGTCCGGGCGCTGCAAGTGGATGAGCGCCTGATTGTTGAGGGAATAGTTGTGGAACCGGCTCATGGTGCGCAGGTAATTGCGGTACTTATCCATATCGCCGGATTCAAAGATGTCGCGGATACCCGCCTCGATGCGGTCGGTGATCTCCTTGAGCTGTTCTCTGTTTTTACCGGGCTTCTCTGGCATTTTTGCCTCCTTTCATCAGGTCGATACGCAGGAGCTGAAGCCCCCGCGAAAGATATTCCCGTAAATCCGCTTTTCCGCAGAGATAGCGGATGTCGCCTGCCTTGTCCTGCTCACGCAGCGTCCACAGGTCCGCCGCCCACCGGACAAATACCGCGTCCGGCGCGTTGAAGGGCTTTTTGCGGCGAAGATAGAGGCTGTGCCGCCCCAGCACCATGATCGTGCAGACGGTATTGACCACATCGAGAGAACATTCGTTGAGAACGGCGATCCTCCGTTCATACGAGGCCACGCCCAACAGCTCGCGCAGCGCAGGCTTGGCATCTTCAATCAATGCTGGATAATCCGCTCTTGTCGGATACGGAGATTTTCGTGTCATAGGCACTTCCTTTCATTTCATGGGGTAAATACCCCTAAAATGGCAGCGCCCGCGCAGGGGTAGGCTTTCCTGTGCGGGCGCTCGGTTCTTATTCGTTTTCGGAGTATATACTCCTTGCGGGCGGCGTATATCCGGCGTTTTTGGCGCGTTCGCTGGCGGCCCTGCGCCGCTCGTCGCTGAACGGCTCCCTGACGCTGACGCAGCTTTTCGGCACGGCGTAGCTGACCGCTCCGGCATGGACGGCCCTATCCGGGTACACCTTGTCCGGGTATTTCTCCGCAAGGCGCTTGAGCTTGCGTATCAGCTTGGGGTCGTGGGTGTAGATGCTGGCGGTGGATTCTTCCTCGTTGTAGAGGATGATACTTTCCTGCTCCAGCTTGGAGAGCTTCATGACGCGGCCCCCTTATCAAACTCCAGCCGGAAGCGGACGCTCTCGCCGGTATCCTCCAGCACGGCGGTAGCATCGTAGGTGCCGCCGGTCTTTTCGGAATATAGGCCGGTGAGCTTCACACGCCCCTCTGCCAGCAGCGCGGCGGCTACCTTTTTTGTCAGAGCGGCGCGCTTGGCGGCAAAGAACTTGTTGTCCCGCCACAGCCCGAAGCGGCAGTCGTTTTTCTCGCAGAAGAAGCCCTTTTTGCTCTCGGTCACGTCGCTGCCGCAGCGGGGGCATTTGCCGATGATCTCCCGGCCGGAGGGGAACAGCACCTCCGCGCCGGAGATGACCTGATAGGTTTTCACCAGCTCCGTGAGCATCTCCGCAATGCCGGTCATGAACTCGTCCGGGGAAAGCTCGCCGCGCTCCACCTGCTGCAAGCGGTATTCCCATTCGGCGGTGAGAAGCGGGGACTGTAACTGCTCCGGCAGCACGGTGATGAGGGAAACGCCGGTATGGGCAGGCACAAGGCTGACGGCCTTCTTCGCCCGCTTGCGCTCCACAAAGCCTGTGGCTACCAGCTTTTCGATGATGGCGGCGCGGGTGGCGGGCGTTCCCAGCCCCTTCCGTTCCGCTTCTTCCGGCATATCTTCCTTTCCGGCAGTCTCCATGGCGGAGAGCAGCGTGTCCTCCGTATAATGCTTGGGCGGCGTGGTCTTGCCCTCCTTTACGGCAGCTTCGGCGCACTCCAACACCTGCCCCTCCGACAGCTCCGGCAGCGCGGCGGCCTGCTTTTCCTGCGCAAGATACCGCTTCCAGCCGGGTGTGAGGGTGGTTCTGCCCTTGACGGTGAATACAGCGCCGCCGCACTCCAGCGTAACGGCGGTTTCCGCATAGCGGTGAGCGTCGCTGACCGCACGGAGAAGCTGACCTGCCACAAGTCGCAAAAGCTCGCGCTCCCCCAGCGGCAGGACGGAGGTATCCGCCTTGCCCGCGCTGGCGGTAGGAAGGATAGCGTGGTGGTCGCTGACCTTGCGGCTGTCGCAGACCTGCCCTGCGTTCACACGCCCCGGCGCGGTGGTTTCACAGATGGCGGCGGCTACGGCTGCAAGCTCCGGCACAGAGGGTTCCAGATCGTCTGTGAGGAAGCGGCTGTCCGTGCGGGGATAGGTGCAGAGCTTCTTTTCATAGAGCGCCTGCAAGTAGTCGAGCGTCTGCTGTGCGGTATAGCCCAACGTGCGGTTGGCCTCCCGCTGGAGGGCGGTCAGGTCGTAGAGCCGGGGCGCGTTCTCCGTTTTTTCCGTGCGCTGCACCGCCTTGACCGTGACCGGCTGACCGGCGCAGGCGGCAGCAAGAGCGTCCGCCTCCGCTTTTTCTTTGAGCTTTTCGGACACTACGGCAAAATCGCCGCAGCGAAGATTTACCGTGTAAAAGGCTTCCGGGCGGAACGCCCCGATTTCCGCCTCCCGCTGGACGATGAGCGCCAGCGTGGGCGTCATGACGCGCCCAACATTCAAGGTGCGGTGGTAGAGGACGGAAAACAGGCGCGTGGCGTTGATGCCCACCAGCCAGTCCGCGCGGGCGCGGCAGAGGGCGGACTGATGCAGCCCGTCATATTCCCGTCCCGGACGAAGGTCCGCAAAGCCCTTTCGGATGGCGGCGTCCTCCATGGAGGAGATCCAAAGCCGCTTCATGGTTTTCGTGCAGCCTGCCAGATAGTAGACGGTGCGGAAGATAAGCTCCCCCTCGCGCCCCGCGTCGCAGGCGTTGATGACCTCGGTCACGTCCTCCCGGCGCATGAGGTCCCGCAGCAGCTCGAACTGTTTGGCTTTGTCCGCTTTCAGCGTGAAGCGCCAGTTTGCGGGCAGGATGGGCAGATCGTCATAGCGCCACTTGGCGTACTTTTCATCGTACACATCCGCGCCCGCCAGCTCCGCCAGATGCCCGAAGCACCAGCTTACAAGGTAGCCGTTTCCCGAAAGATAGCCGTCGTTGCGTTTGGTCGCGCCCAGCACGGCGGCGATGGACTGGGCGACGGAGGGCTTTTCCGCGATTACTAATTTATGGTGCGTCATATTCATTTTTCTCCTTTTCTGCATAGCAAAAAGCAGCCCCGAAGGACTGCTTTTCGCATTTGGTATTTGGTTGTGTGGTTTTCCCCGGTCAGAACTGACTGGGCGAGTAGCGCACGGTGACAACGACGACGGTACGGTGTTCCTCGTCAATGCGGTAGATGGCGGTGTAGTTTTTGATGAGGAGCTGACGGTAGCCCTTTCCGGCATACGCGCCGGTTTTCCGCTCCGGGCAGCGGCGCGGCATGGAATCCAGCGAGAGGATTTCCTCCGTAATGGTATCAACGAGCTTCAGCGCCGTTTCCGGCTCTAAAAGCGTCCGCGCAATATACGAATAGATACCGTCCAAATCTCGGAGGGCGCGGGGCGAGAGCTTTACGCTGTACTTATCCAAAATACTTCCTCCGCAACGCGCCAAGCGCCTCCTTCGCATCCAGAAGCTGACCGCCTGCGGCGATCTCCTGCTCCGCGTCCGCAATCGTCTTGTCCGTCGCTATACAATCCAGCATTTCCTCATAGGTTTCAATGCTCATGACTACCAGATCGCCGTAACCGTTTTTCGTGATGAAAACAGGCTCGCGGCGCGCATGGCAGGCGTCGGAAATCTCCGATGTGTTTCTCAGGTCTGTAATCGGTCTGATCTGCGGCATATCGCATCCTCCTTTCTCGCACATAATTATAGCATTATTATGTGCAAAATACAAGAGGTTTTGCGCAGGTCATAGAAAAGTTACAAAGACAACTCCGGCGCTTTCGCCCGCGCCTTTTCCCGCAGATCGGTGTCACGGTAGCAGGGGCGGAGGCAGACGGTGCCGTAACGGGCGCAGCCGCAGCAGAAATGCCCCTCCGGGGCGGGGGTGCGCGGCGTTTCCTCCTTTCCCGGATAGGGGCGCTGCATCATCAGCAGCTCCAGCGGGTTTTTGGTGAAAAGGGTCATGCATCCGCGCCCTCCGTTTCCTCCGGCTCGTCCGCATCGTCCTCGTTTTCGTATTCCTCGTCCTCATCATCGCCGTAGTCGTAATCGTCCAAGTCCACAGGCCCCTTTGTGTCGGGCTTCTTCTTGCGGAGCTTGAACCAGTACAGCGCGCCGCCGCCCGCCATCAGGAGCAGCAGCACAATCACAACAAGACCGCTGCCGGACTTCTTTTCGCCGCCGTCCTTGTCGGGGCTGTCGCTCGTATCCGGCGTCGGGTCGGGCTCCGGCGTCTTTTCCGTAGCCTTTTCCTTGCCCATGCACTCCGTCATATTGGTCTTGCAGACTGCACAGGCGGTGTTGACCGCACCTGCCTCGCACTTGTCCTTGCAGGAGCAGACAGGGGCGGAATCCTCGTCGATGAGTGCAAGCAGGTCGCTCTCGTCCACAAGGTTCAAAAAGTAGGTTTCATACTGATCTCCGTCCTCGTCCAGCGGCTTATCGTAGTCAATCACCAGATAGAGGGTATGGCCGTTGCGGGTTTCCACCGCGATGAACTGCTTGTTGGTGTGCTTGTCGTAGAGCAGGTTGCGGGTGACGGCGCTGCCGTTTTGGGAAAAGCCCGTCCCTTTCTCAATGGCGACAGGCGCGGCGGTACCGGCGGGCTCCTGCGTTTTCGCCGGCTCTGTGGCCGCGGGCGTCTGTACCGCAGCGGGCTTTCCCGTGCTGCCGGAGGCGTTGGAGGGCTTTCCTGCACCGGTATTGCTGCCGTTACTTCCGGTATTGCCGTTGCTGCCGGTATTGCCGTTGCTGCCGGTATTGCCGGAGGACTGCTTTCTGCAATCGCAGTCCGCGGGACAATGGGCGCTGTGCTGCTCCGGCGTGGGGCTGGGCGCAGGCGTTTCCTTTTCATAGAAGGGGTTGGCGATCACCACATAGCTTGTGCGGTTGCCTGCATTGTCCACGCCCATGATGTAAAAGTGGGAATCCCGCGTGTTTTTGTCAATGCGGACGCTGAACTCGCCGTTTTGCAGGGTGGTATAAAGCTCATCGTTCACATAGACCCCGGCTATGCCAGAGAGGGTGTCGGCGGCCTCCACGCGCAGCAGCGTACCGCTGACGCCTGCGCGAAGGACCGGCGCTTCAAGGTCTATGCAGCGCAGCTCCAGCGTCAGCGTATGCTCCGTGCCGTAGGGGTCGGTGACAAAGATAAACATGATACCGTTGTCCGGCACCGTGTATGCGGCAGCGCCGTCACGGCCGAGAGCTTCCGTCAGGTCTGTCCTTTCGGCGGTTTCCCGCAGCGCCGCCTCTACCTTCTGCCAGCCCGCGTTGTTTTTGTCCCTGATACGGACCGTGACCGTCACCGGCGCGTTGTGCCAGCCTGCCGGAATATCCGCGTCCAGCGCATATTCCGCCTCCGGTTCGGGTGTTTCTGCCGTTTCGGGCGGCGCGGGAGCCGGTTCCTGTGTGTCCGGCGTTTCTTCGGGCGTGACGGAAGGCTCGGCCTCCACGATCTCCGGCGTGCTTTCCGGCGCGGCCTCCATATCCGTCGCCATGGCCATGCCGGACATGGTGAAAAACATCAGGGCAAGGCAAAGGACGGCGGCAACGCCGCGCAGCAGCCGGTTATTCTTCTTCATGCACATAGTCCGTATCCTCCTTAGTATTGGGTGCGATAAAGGGCGCACCGCCCCTTTTGAGCTGTGTGAGGAACTGCGCCAGCTCCTCCATGCTCATGCCGGTAGCGCGGGCAAGGCCGATGATGTCGGTATTCTCCAGCTCGACGATGCTCTCGTCAAGCTCCCGGTTGCGGGACTGGAGGGCAGCGATCTTTTCATCGTTTTTCGCCCGTTCAGCCTTGAGCTTTGTAATCTTAGGGTTCATTTTTTGCTCCTTTCAGTGAGATCAGGGCGCAGGTACGCGCCCGTAAGCAAGGAAATGGGATTGCCAGTAGCTTGAAGCAAGGCTTGCGTACTGGATGGGGTCGCCGCAGTGGAGCATCATATTGTTACCCACATAGATGCCCACATGGGACGCGCCCGCCGTGTCGTAGGTGCCTTGGAAGAACACCAGATCGCCCGGCCGGACATTGGCGGCGGACACCCGCGTACAGATGCCCAGCAGCCCGGACGCACCCAGCCTGCCGAAGCTCCAGCCCACGCCGCAGTTGTTGTAGACGTAGCTGACAAAGCCGGAGCAGTCGAAGGAGGTGGCGGGCGTGCTGCCGCCCCAGATGTAGGGGTAGCCGAGGTACTTCTCCGCCTCCTTGATGATGGCGGCGAACTGCTCGTCCTCCAGCGCCTCCGGGGGTATCTCGTATTTTTCATAGTCGGCGGTGTAGTATTTCCCGATGTACTCCGAGCCGCCGAACAGGTCCGGGCGGTTGCCCAGCGTCGCCATATACATGGCATACAAGGAGAGCTGATCCTGCGACATGATATAGACCAGCACATGGGAGAGGTTGAAGTTTTCCAGCCGGACTGTGCAGATGTAATAGGTGTACGGCACCTGCACGGTATATTCATAGCTGTGCAGATTGCCCTCCGCATCGGTATAGTAGCCGGTACGGGTTTCCGTGCGGTATCTCGTTTCCGTGGTGACGGTTTCCGTTAGGATGTACTGCTTTTCAAACAGCATATCGAGTATGCCGCCGACCTCGGAGATCGTCCACTCCCTGCCCATAAGGGCAGTGACGGCGGAGATCAGCACATAGGGGTCATGCTCGATGTCGTCCAGCTCGAAGTGGTACTCGTCGTAGTCGTGGGTGCTTTCGTAGGTATCGAGATACTGCTGCAATTCCGCTTCCATGGCGCAATACTGTGCCTCTGCCGCCAGCATATCCGCGTCCTCGCTGGGGTAGGTGGACACGTTGACGCCGGTTGCCCCGCCCTGAATCAGCATGGAGCAGGAGGACACGGTGCAGAGGATGAGGACGATCATTGCCGCGATGCCGCCCACGATAAGAAAGCCCTTTTTGTGACGGGCGATGAACTCACCGGTTTTCTTTGTGTTCTCTGCGGCTTTCCGCGCCGCCTTTGCCGTGGCTTCGGAGGCTTTGACCGTATTCCCGGCGCTTTTTCCGGCTTTGGCGGCGGCGTACTCCCGCTTGATGGCCTGCTTCTGCTGCCAGCGGGAGTAGGGATTGCTGGAAAACTGCGGGTCATGGTGCTGTGCCGTTTTGTCCAGCGCACGGAGGTTGGCGCGGTCTGCCTTGACCTCGGCGCGGTCCGCGCGGCGGTAGGGCTTCTCCTTGTGGGAGCGATGGGCGTGCTGGGCAAGGCGCACGGCGCGCTCCGCCGCCTGCTCCACGCCGTGGGCGCTCTCCACACCCACATTGTCCTGCTCATGCTCCCGAATCTCCCTGTGGACGGCGGACAGCGCCGCTGCACCGGGCGCGTCCCGCAGGGCGTGGGTGAGCTTGGAGGGCGGCCGCTTCTTGTCCACCTCCTCAAAGGAAAGGCGCATTGTGACCGTGCCGGTTTTCGGGTCAACGACGCGCTGCTTTTTCTTTACGGTTTTCTTGGGTATCTTCGCCTCGGCCTTTTCCAGCTTCTTCATGCGCTTGTCCGCTTTTCGGATTGCCTTTTTCAGTTCCGGCGCTGCCAGCTCCTCGTCGGTAAACAGCAGCCGGGGCGAGCGTTTGCTCATGGGGATTCACCTCCGTTCGGGGCATACGGCACATGAAGGAAATCCAGCACGCTGCCGCAGCCCAATTTATGGATACAGAAATCGTACTGCTTGGGATGTGTCAGCGCCATGCGCTGAAAGCGGTTCGGCGGCTTCTCCAGATGGATGCCGAACATACAGAACATACAGCCGGTGCGCTTCGCGCCGGTGGTGGTCAGCCTGCCGTTTTCCTCCACGATCTCGCCGTAGACGGACGCATACGGGATGCCGGTCATTCTGAGATAGGTCAATACGTCCTGCTCCGTCCAGAAGGACATGGGCTGCGAGGTGGGGTCCCGCTTATGATAGGCGTTGCATCCGATTTTGAGATAGACGCTCTGGCGGCGTGCGCTCTCACAGGCCATGGTCGCAATGATCTGCTTTCTACCGGTTTCCCGGTTATATCTGTGCAGGGGTCGCTCCTTCATGATGAAACAGCACTGATCGGAAACGAAAAACGGCGCATCCAGCAGGATACGCCATTTCATGTATCGTTCATTGTATTTTGAGGGCGTACCGTCCGCGTTCAAACCGTTCAGATGGCACAGCGCCCACGGGCTGCCATGCTTTGCATAGCGAACGCGCCGTGCCACGTCCTTGGAAACGACGGGATAGCCATATTCCGATATGACCTTTGAAAAGGGCATTTCAGGCCGCAGCCACGTTACATTGGGAACGGTTTTGACAAATTCCCGTATCTCCGGGTATTCCAGCCCCGTGTCCACAAACACGGCGGGAATGTCGGGGAACGCCCGCCGCGCAAGGTCCAGCAGCACGGTGCTGTCCTTGCCGCCCGAAAAGGAGACGGCGACCTTGCCGCCGTAGTGGTGATACCACTCGATGATCTTCGCCTGCGTCACGCGAATTTTCCGCTCCAGCGGCCACGCCTGCATGACGCTCAGATCCTGCCGGGTGTAGGCGTTCATACCGCGACACCTCCGATCCGTTTCTCTGCCAGCGTACAGTATTCCGGGTTCAGCTCAATGCCGATGTAATGCCGTCCGAGCTGCTTTGCCACCGCCGCCGTAGTGCCGGAGCCGAGGAAGGGGTCCAGCACCACGCCTCCGGGCGGGCAGCCTGCCAGCAGGCAGGTTTCCGCCAGCTTTGGCGGGAAAGCGGCGAAATGCCCGCCCCTGTACGGCACGGTGTTGATCTGCCATACATCGCGCTTATTACGAAGCTGCGGGATATCCTCATCGGCGTACCCGTTCGGGCGGTGGTCGTTGAGGTGTTGGTGCTTCTGAGCGGGAATATCCGCGGAATATTTGTTGCCTGCACCAAATCCGCGCTTCATCCGCGCAGGAGTGGAGGCCGCAACCGGCTCCGCGATGGCGGCAGCATCGTAATAGTAGCGGCGGGACTTGGACAGCAGGAAGATATGCTCATAGCAGCGGCTTGGCCTGTCCTTGGTGCTTTCCGGCATGGGGTTCGCTTTCATCCAGATGATGTCCGAGCGCAGATACCAGCCGTCTGCGCGCAGCGCAAAGGCAAGCAGCCACGGGATGCCGATCATATCCTTTGCCTTGCAGCCCTCCACCTTGCTATTGAGGGCGACCGCCTGACCGGTCCTGCCGTTGGGGTACTTGGGGTCGAGGGCTTCGCCCTGATTGCCCTTTCCGGCATAGGTGTCCGCGATATTGAGCCAGAGTGTTCCGTCCGGCGCGAGAACGCGCCTGACCTCCCGGAAAATGGAAGTCAGGCGCTCCACATACAGCGCCGGGGTTTCCTCCCGCCCGATCTGCCCGTCCACGCCGTAATCCCGCAGGGCGTAGTATGGCGGCGAGGTGATGCAGCAGTTTACGGAGATGTCCGGCAGGGTTTTCAGCACGGTCAGGGCGTCGCCGCAGTAGATGCGGTCAGCCTGCATAGTCGAACTCATCCCTTAGAAGCGTGGTAAGCCCCTCGACAGCCGTGAGGATGTCCCTGCACACGCCGGTCAGCTCAGATATGGCCGGTTCTCCGTCGTACTCAAATACGTCGGCGTCCTCATTGTCCTCGTCCGCCTCACGCTCTGCGGCGTATTCGCGCTCGATGCGCTCGGCATACTCGCAGCAGCGTTCGCCGGGGCAGCAGGGATTTTCCGCAGGGACATAACCGGCATATTCCGGCTCGATCAGGTCGTTTTCGATGAGGTCGGACAAGTCCGCAAGGTCACGGGACTTGAGGTAATTGAGCGCCCTGCCCCAAGAACTGAACATCTCCTCGCAGCGCTCGTCAAAGTCGAGGGTGGATCTGCGTACAAGGTCCAGATAGCTGTCCTTCTCAGCTCCGTTTTTGATGTAGTGCATGAGGATGGTCGCCATCCACAGCAGCTCCAGCTTTTCCTCGATGTGGCGCAGATAGTCCTCGCCGTGGATCAGGTACAGATTTTCTTTTTTCATGGTGTTACGCTCCTTATTCGTTTAATCAATCAGTTGGAAGCGCCTCGCCGCAGCGGAGCAGTTCCTGGAACAGGCTCTTGCCCATGGGGGTGATGAGGGTGTACGCGCCGCTGTGACCGTTGCGGACATAATCCCTCACGCGGAACAGCCCGCGGTTGCGGGGGATGGCGTAGGGCATGAGGTTCCCCGCAGGGCTGCGGTAGAGAAAGCCGGTCTGCTGGAGAAAGCGGGCAAACCAGCGCTCCGGCACATTCAGCTCCTTTGCCGTGGTGCGAAGGTTGGTGCAGCCGTCCGCGTCCATAAAGGCGTCGTAGTAATCCGCCTTGGGCAGCAGCGTTTGGCGCTCCGCCCTGTGCCGCAGGTTCTCCGCATGGGCGGCGTAGAGGCTTTTCATCAGCGCGTCCAGTAGCTCAGGGTGCTCGGCGAACAGCTTGAGCTTCTCGTCGGTGATATACACGCCGTGCTTGCGGATGGCCGGAATGACCTCATGGGTGATCCAGCGCTTGAACGCCTTTGCCTCCGGCTTGCGGGAGCCAAGGACTAAAGTGTAAAGTCCCGGCTCGTTGACAATAGTGGCGTCACCTTGACGCCCTAAGTTGAACTTAGCCCGTTCATCTTCATCAAGGCGACTTACTGCAATCGTGGGATTGCTCAGGTCTAAGACGCTGCACACATCGACGGCTACGAACCACGGCTCGCCGTTGAGGTTCAGCGTTCGCACCTTTCCAAAGGCGTCGTTTTCAAAAATCATCAGTTTGTTTTCCATCGTGCAATTCCTTTCTTGTTTTGTTATGCAGTCTGCTCCTGCGGCTTGGTGGTCAGCAGGTCATAGAGTTCCCCGCGGGGGAAACGGTCTACAAAGGGAAGAATGACGTTGCCGTAAAAAAGCAGCCCTTCGCCTTCACCGCTGTGGGTGACATACGAGAGCTGATGCGGGGAGATATTGAGCTGTTTGGCGAGAATCTGCCGGTCGCCGCTGGCCTGATTGAGCATGAGGATGAAATCGCTGTTTTCAAAGATGTTCTCCACCTCGCGGGAGGAGAGCAGGTCCTTGACGTTCTGCGTGATGCCGGTGGGAATGCCGCCCCACTTGCGGAAGCGCTTCCAGATTTCCACGGTGTAGGCCGCCGTCTGCTCCTCGCGCAGCAAAAGGTGCATTTCGTCAATGTAGTAGCGGGTGGATTTGTGGGCTTCCCGGTTGACGGTCACTCGATTCCACACGGCGTCCTGCACGATGAGCATCCCGATCTTCTTGAGCTGCTTGCCCAGCTCCTTGATGTCGAAGCTGACAATGCGGTT
>OBYM01000856.1_pt1 | contig 14921 bp, 14 predicted proteins | sample 1538191 | NCBI WGS metagenome assembly OBYM01 (sample SAMEA2580165, study PRJEB22360) | human gut metagenome | biome: human gut; feature: human-associated habitat; material: faeces | place: Denmark | collected 2008/2010 | reverse complement strand
GGAGGGATATTTAATATTTTTGGAGATTATGTTTTTGTATTTGTGTTTGATATGGGAATTTATGGTGCAGGTTTGGCGACTGCTATTGGAGCAGTCATTTCGACACTTGTTATGCTCACTCATTTTTAAAAAAAGAGCAATACCTTAAAGTTAGTCAGACCAAAACATTTTATGGCTAGATTGTCTCAAATAACGGTGACTGGTTTTTCAACATTTTTTATTGATGTGGCTATGGGAATTTTAACAATCTTATTTAATCGTCAGATTATGAAATATTTGGGAACAAATGCTTTATCTGTATATGGTATTATTGTGAATGTTTCAACTTTTGTGCAATGTTGTGCCTATAGTGTGGGACAGGCAGCGCAACCTATTATTTCTGTTAATTTTGGTGCCCATCAACCTCAACGTATTCAGGAAGTTTTAAAATATGCACTTATGAGTGTTGCATTTTTTAGCCTTTTATGGACAGCATTGTCTTTATTTGCGCCAATGCTATTTGTTTGTATTTTTATGATGCCAACACCTGAAATTATGAAAATAGCTCCTTGGATTATAAGATGTTATGGTTTATCATTCCTTTTATTGCCTTTTCATATTTTTTCAACATATTATTTTCAGGCTATATTAAAACCAAGAAGTGCCTTTATCGTTTCAGTTTCTAGAGGATTGGTCATCAGTGGAGTCTTGATTTTCATTCTGCCACTTATAAATCCTAATGCTTTATGGTTAGCTATGGTATTGACAAATTCATTGTAGCTATTTATGCTGGTGTATCAATGATTAAATATACACGTCATTTATCAACACAATGAAAAATCTATAGATAAGAAGATACGAAGATGTATCTTCTTTTTTTGTCTTTTTTTCATATAGTAAAATGATGGAGGTGCCACCATGAAAACAAAAAAAATCACGATTTTAACAATCATCATTGTCATTATAGGATTAATAAGTGTTTATAGTTCTTCTCATATTTGGGCACTTTATAAATATGATGATGCTTTGTATTACATCAAAAGACAAATGATTTTTGCTGTTTTAGGTTTTATAGCCATGTTTGTGACTTCACGTATTGATTATCATCTTTACAAAAAATATTATAAGTTTATTTTAATCATCTGTTTTCTTTTATTAATTCTTGTCTTAATACCAGGTTTAGGGGTTGTCAGAGGTGGGAGTCGCAGCTGGTTTAATTTTGGTATTTTTGCATTGCAGCCAAGTGAGTTGTTTAAAATTGGTATTATTATTTTTAGTGCGGTTTATATGGAAAAGCATTACTATCATATGAAAAAAATCAGATATAGCCTGCCAGTTTTACTTATGATGGGACTAGGTTTTTTGTTGATTATGTTACAGCCGGATTTTGGGAGTGGTGTTGTTATGGCATGTAGCGTCATTGTGATGATGATTGTTTCGTCATTTCCCTTTCGTTATTTTGTGGGGTTGGGAATACTGGGAGTTATTGGAATTGTGATTATGATTTTATCTGCTCCTTATCGTATGGAGCGTATATTGTCTTTTTTAAATCCATTCCATGATCCATTAGGCAGTGGTTTTCAGGCTATACAGGCTCTATATGCCATTGGACCAGGTGGATTATTAGGCGTTGGATTTGATAAAAGTATTCAAAAACATTTTTATTTACCAGAACCCCAGACAGATTTTATTTTTGCGATTATAGCAGAAGAATTTGGCTTTATAGGGGGAATTATTGTGATTGGATTATATACCAGTCTATTTAAGACGGTTTTAAAGGTGAGTCAAAATGCACCTGATCTATTTGGTGGCTTTTTGATGATTGGAATTATTTCGATGATCGGTATTCAGACTTTAATTAATCTGGGAGTTGTGGTAGGATTATTTCCGGTGACAGGTGAAACATTGTAATTACGAGAAGAATATCTACTGCTTAAAAATAAACGTTACATCATCTAAAAAACATTGATAGGATGGTCATAAAATGAAAAAGAGAAGAATGGCGAGTATTTTTAAGGAACCGAGCAAAGTTTCATATGAATTAGCAAAATCGTTAAAAAAGGGTTCAAAAGTGCTTATCGTAGATGGATTTGATGGATGGCATGTTTTTCCTTTTGTGAGAGCAGGTCATACTGTAGAAACTTATGAACCACAATCTATTTTTATTGACGGAGGTGAGATTGTTGAAGGAAATAAAAGCACGAATGTAGATGGATTGAAGAAACGTATACATGTTTATAATGCTAAAAAGAAAGTGAAATATTTTCATAAAGATTTTTTTAGACAAAAAAGTGTGGATACATATGATTTGATACATGTTTATAAATCTTTGCACAGAAATTGTCATGGCGATATGACAATGAAGCATAAAATAAAAAAATTACAAGAAGCAGTCAATGATCATGGTGAAATATACATATACTACCATCTGGCTGTAAATGATGAAGATGATTATACATATCCCAAAAATCAATACTTACGAACAAGTGAAATGATTTCTTATTTCAATCTTAATGAATGGGATATTATTCATTATCAAGAAAGGAATAAATTAAGAATTGATTACGGTCATATTGGGCATATGAATCCACATTTGCATCGCATTGGATATATCCATGCAAAAAGAAAAAAACATATAATAAGAAATGATATGAGAAATTATAAATATCATTTTCATATTAAAATAGGAAATACATATTTTTAAAAGGTCATTTTAATGGCCTTTTATTTTTGAGGAGGAAATGATATGGATGATTTATTATTATATTTTGCTATGAAATATGAAGGAGATTTTAGAAAGATGTATGTTGCTATTACAACAAAGGAGTCTATTGATAACGAGATACTTAGAGAGTATAAAAAACAGGTTAAACATAAGTATGTGACTGTCATGAGTCATAACTATCCTGAATACTTTAAATCAAAGAACTGTCCACCTATAGTATTGTTTTATAAAGGAAATCTTGAACTTATTGATAAAGATTTACCAAAGGAATACTCTATACTTGAAAATGGTAAAAGGTTTATTAGTACAGTCATTCCAATAGAACAGAATGGAAAGTTTATATTTGATTATGTTGTTGGTGCTGAAAGTCAAGAAGATTTGGAAAAGATGCTAGAACATTTGAAAAGTAAAGGACTTCTTATGAAGAATTATGACAAACCTAAGAAAAAGCAAATGGAAAGATAAACATTTACAAACATATTTTATTGATAAGTCATCTTGATTATATGAGATGACTTTTTTACATAGCCGGAGTTTATTCTGGCAAAGTGGAAGGAGGATTAAAAATGTTATATAAATGGATTGGGGTGAATAAACATGGCTGAAGTTATTGCAATTGCCAATCAAAAGGGTGGCGTTGGTAAAACAATGACATCTGTAAGTTTAAGTGCGTGTCTAGCACTGCATGATAAAAAAGTATTACTTGTAGATTTAGATCCACAAGGTCATTCAACAAAAGCATTTGGATATTATGATAGTAGTCAATATCCTTTATCTATGAGGGATGTGATTTTATCTGTTATTCAAGATATTCCCATTGATAAGGAACAACTTATTTTACATAGTGATGAAAATGTAGATATTGTTCCATCGAATATATCACTTGCAAGTATTAATGCAACACTAGAGAGTGCTATGTGTCGAGAAACTGTTGTGAAAAGATTTATTGATACTGTCAGAGAAGATTATGATTTTATTGTTATTGATACTAATCCATCATTAGACAATTTACCTATCAATGCATTAACTGCTTCAGATAAGGTTATTATAACGGTTCAAGCCGAGCCTTATGGAGTGGAAGGTATGGCAGATTTATTAAAATCAATTAATATGGTTAAAAATAACCTCAATCACGATTTAAAAATTGAAGGGGTATTAATTACCATGACAAACGAAAGAACAAATCTTTCTAAAAAAATTACAAATGATGTGAGGAAGAATTTTGGAAGTCATATAAATATATTTGATATGACAATTCCACGATGTACAAGAGCAGCTGAATCGACAGGGACAGGACAAAGCATATTTTTGTATGACCCAAAAGGTTCAGCAACCAAAGCATATAACGCTTTTACAAAGGAGGTTATCTTAAATGCCGAAAAAGAACATAAACGACATAAGAATACCTTCATACGATGATTTGTTTACTAATGAAGAACAACGTCAAGAAGCGAAACTAGAAAAAATTATGGAACTACCAATTGATGAAATCCATGAATTTAAAAATCATCCATTTAAGGTTAGACAAGATGAAGAAATGATAAAACTTACTGAAAGTATAACTGAAAATGGTATATTGCTACCAACACTTGTTAGACCTTCTCCAGATGGAAAAGGTTATGAAATGGTTTCTGGTCATAGAAGAATGAAAGCTGCTGAAATGAATGGTTTAGATAAAATTCCAGCGATTGTACGTGACTTGACTGATGAACAGGCGACCATCATCATGGTAGATAGCAATATTCAAAGAGAAACAATATTGCCAACAGAACGAGGTTTTGCTTATAAGATGAAGTTAGAGGCAATGAAACATCAAGGAAAACGAATAAATATAACTTCGGCCCAAGTTGGACCGAAGTTTAAAAGAGCTAATGAACAATTAGCTTATGAAGTAGGAGAAAGTATTAATCAAATTAAAAGATATATTCGCTTAACAGAATTAATTGAACCATTAAGAGATATGGTCGATGGATTAAGAGAGGATAAAAAGAAAATAGCATTGAATCCAGCTGTTGAATTATCTTACTTATCTAAAGAAAATCAACAATTTGTTGTTAAATACATTGAAGAACTTGATTTAACACCAAGTCATGCTCAAGCTATCAGACTGAAAGAATTGTCAAAAATAAATAGATTAGATGAAAACGTTATTTATTCTATATTGACTGAAATTAAACCTAATCAAAAAGAAAAGATTTCTTTTAAAATGGAGGATATTGATGAATACTTTCCTAAAGATTATACACCAAGACAAAAAAGTGAAGTCATTTTGAAACTGTTGAAATCATGGGCAAAAAAACGAAATAAAGAACAAGAAAGATAAATGATAGTTACACATGTGACTTTAAAAATTGTAAATTATGTTTTTAACAGGCTTATAAGGGGGAGTCTGTCTTTTTTTGCCTGAAAACGTGACTGCGTTTTCCCCTAAGAACCCCTTTCTAACCAAACGGGTATATCTAACCAGACGGAAGAAAGTGGATTATGTTTCTATTGACTATATAAATTATCGTTTAATAATTTATTTCATATATTTGTTAATATCTTATTTTTAGTTTAAACTATAAATGAAAAGAATAGGAGTTGATAAATGTGAAAAAGTTATTGTTAATTTTATTTATAGTTGGTTTGGCTGTGTATTTGACTTGGGATAATGAGGAAAAACAACAACAAATGGAAAGAAATTTTGAACAAATAGAAAAGAATATTGCACCATATTTGGATTAAAACAAATGAATAAATGAAATATAGATAGGCATCTTGATACGAGATGCTTTTTTTGTTGGAAAGGAGAAATATGAAAATTAGAATTAGATCGCCATGCTTTGATTGAGGAACAAAATAATAGTTCCTCTTTTTTTTATGTAAAGAAAACAAAGATATGGAAGGAGAAGAAAAATGCTAGATAAAATAAAAACAATAACAAAGAAATCAGTTCTTTGTATAGCAAGTGTCATGATGTTAATGAATGGACTTGTTACAAATGCGTTTGCATTAACTGGAACAACCAGTTCAATTCGATATAAGGATTGGATTCTTATTGATCCTACTGATGGAAGTGAACATGGAACAGAGGGATACTTGTTGGTTGACAATCAGCCTGTATTCTGTGTAGATTACTTTACAACTTTTCGTAACAACAAGAAAGTAACAGCTGGAACATATAAAGATATTGGTATTAGTAAAGAAAAGGCAAAGAGATTGTCTTTGATAGCTTATTATGGAACGAAGGTTGCAGGAAGAACAGATAAGGATTGGTATGCAATCACTCAGGGGCTTCTATGGAGAGAGATTCATGAAAGAGATGATCTAGAGTGGGTGAGAACTCCAACTGCCTACACTTATGCAGAAGTTCAGCAAAAGTGGAAAGAAATTCTAGCTGATGTTGATAAGTTTTATGTAGCCCCATCATTTGCCAATAAGACGCACAACATTGATGCAGATAAGACATTGACCTTGACTGATACAAAAGGTGTCTTGGAAGATATGGTAGTTGTAGACGATGGTGGTCTGGACGTTAAGATCAGTGGAAATACGTTAACTGTAAAAGGAGCATCATCTATTACCGAAGCAAATATTGTATTGAAGAAAGACATTCCTGCAAGTGAAACAGGAGTCAGTATTTATTATACTGCTGATGACTGTCAGGCAGTTGCAAGTTTCAAAATTGATGATGTCATGCAGACTTCAATGAAAGTGACAGTCAATCAATTCGGAAAGCTTGTACTAACAAAATACAATGATGATAAAACATCTACAATTGCTGAAACATCTTATCGCATTACTGGACCAAATGATTTTGATGAAACACACACAACTGATAAAAATGGAAAAATCAAATTAGATAGATTAGTTCCTGGTGAATACAAAGCAGTAGAAACAAAATCTGCTAATGGATATCTTATCAATGTGAATGAGAAATCATTTGAAATAACAGCAAATGAAACAACTTCTATTGATTTTACAAATGATGAACCAACCGGAAAGATAGAATTAACAAAATCCATTGATTCTTCTAAAACAAATGGTTTAATCGGTGATGCAACATTGGAGGGAAATACTTATGAATTGCGTGCCAAAGAAAGAATCATGAATAAAGCTGGTACAAAAACATATTATGAAAAAGATGCTTTAGTATCAGCCAAGAAAACAAACAAAGATGGAAAAATTACTTGGGATAATCTCCCTCTAGGAGAATACTATATTCAGGAATCTAATTCTAATGATTCTCTAGTCTTAAATACTTCTATTATCAATGTTTCACTTGACTATCAAGGTCAGACAGTTTCTAAAGTTGTCAAAGAAGCTGATACATCAGATCGTGTTAACATGCAAAAAATTCAGGTGTTTAAATCTGGTGAAAAAGATGGGATTTCTGGTATTGTAAAGGGACTGCAGGGTGCAGAATTTACATGGAAATTGAAAAGTGAAGTCAATCATGTAGGTTGGGATAATGCAACAACATATGCAATCATCACTACTGATGAAAATGGTCGTGCTACGACTCCATATCTTCCTCATGGAGAATATTTGGTCAAAGAAACAAAGACTCCAAAGGACTATATCACTGCTCCAGACTTTACAATCAGTGTGACTAATGATTACACAGAATATGAAGATATTGAACAGATTAAGATTATCAATATCAACAATAGACCTTTCACTTCACAGGTTAAATTAATCAAAGTTGATGAAGAAACAGGAAAGACAGTCACTTTAAATGGTGCAAGTTTCAAGATTAAGAACAGCGAGGGTAATTATGTTGTTCAAAAAGTTGCTGGACAAAAAATTGATACTTTTACAACAAATTCAAAGAATCAGGTAACTGTTCCTTTTGGTGAACTAGGAGAAGTCACTTTACCATTAGAATTGGATGCAGGAACATATACCATTGAAGAAGTGAAAACTCCTGAAGGATTTTTAGCTTTAGAGGAACCAATTTCATTTACAATCACTAATCAATATGATTATGACGTAGACGATGATAAAGCACCTATTCTTACTGTAAAGGTAGCCAATGCTCAACCTAAAGGAAAAATCATCATCAATAAAACAGATAAGGAAACTGGCAAAGCCATGACAGATATTGAGTATCTATTGACTGCAAAAAATGATATTGTTTCTGCAATAGATGGCTCTATTCTTTTCAAAAAAGGAGAAACTGTTGCTAAAGGAAAAACGGATGTCAATGGACAAATTATTATTGACGATCTATTCATGGGTGAATATGAATTAAAGGAAACATTGACAAATGAAGGGTATGTTTTAGATGAAACTGTTCATGACATTATCTTCAAGGCAGAAGATACAACAACTAAGGAATATACTCATGAAATCAATGTCACTAATATTGCTCCATATGGACAGATTGATTTATTTAAAACTGATAAAGATACAAAAGAACCATTAGGAGGCATTACATTTGAATTAACAGCAAAAGAAGATATTTATACTCTTGATGGAAGAAACTCATTACTGTATAAAGCTGGTGATAAAGTATCCGTAGATATTTCTGAAAATGGATTATATGTAACCAACGAACTTGGAGAAATCCATATTGGAAATCTTCCATTAGGAAAATATGAATTGAAAGAAGTTCAGACTCTTGAAGGATATGTACCAAACGATACTGTCTATGATATTGATTTAAGCTATGATCACAGTGACAAAAATATCTATACAAAAGAAATCAATATAGAAAATGAAAAAACAACAACTGAAATCTCAAAGATTGATGCAACAAATAATCAAGAACTTGAAGGTGCTCACTTATCATTGAAAGATAAGAATGGAAACATCATTGAAGAATGGATTTCTGGTAAAGAAGCACATATCATCAGAGGGCTTTTGGCTGGTGAAAAATATACACTTCATGAAGATTTAGCACCAATCGGATATGCAACTGCTTCAGATGTCACTTTTACAGTTAATGCTGATGGAACTCCAACAAAAGTGACTATGAAAGATGAAATCACTAAAGTGGATATTTCAAAGGTCGATGCAACTAACGAAAAGGAAATCGAAGGTGCAAAACTCACTTTGACTGATAAAGAAACTGGTCAGATTATTGAAACTTGGACTTCTAAGAAAGAGCCACATCGAATCGAAGGATTAGAAGTTAGAAAAACTTATATCCTGCATGAAGATCTTGCACCAGCAGGATATGAAGTTGCCAGTGATGTTGAATTTACTATTGCTGATACTGGAGAAGTTCAAAAAGTCATTATGAAAGATCAACCTAAGACAACTGTTGTGAAAACTGGGGACAATTCTCAAACAGGATTATATCTAGCAGTCATGACAATGGCAGGAATTGCAATTTTCATCACGGCAAAATTAAAAAAGAAAGATGGTGACATAAGTGAATAATGCCCTATGGATTGCAACAGTTACATTGTCAATCATGATAGCTGTTTTAGGCATCAAGATATATGTCAAAGTCAAAAGACAAAAAAGAAAACTCATTGAAATGAAACATAAACAATAACAATCCATTTTAAAAGCAGGTAGCATCATTGCTGCCTGCTTTTAAATAAGCAAGGAAAGGAATGAAAATTATGATTTTTAAAACCAGAGCAGAACATATAGAAAAAGTCATCAATGAAATAGGAAATTCAAGTCTATATGAATATCCACATATTGATTTTATTCTTGTCAAGGAAATCAATGGAAAGGATTACTATACAGCTGGTATTTCAAATGAAATCAATCCAGATGAATCTTTTCTATTTCGCCCAAAAGCTAGAGCTAAATCAATTCCCATTCAAAACCTTCGCTATGAAAAGCAAGAATACAAAAAAATGTTCAAAGAATGTATTGAAGGTTATGTTCTCCAGCAAATGCAGAAGGGTTATAAGATTATCTATATGTCCATTGACTTTCATATTAAATTGTGGGGATTTATAGACAATTATTATCACAGCATTGATATTTTTGATGATGGTCTCATTTATTATATGTCTTTCTGTTATGGAATTGGTCTTACTTCTACTTTTTTATCCCACTATAGCTGTGGATATTTTCCAGATTTCATTCATGATTTTTTAGGTGAAGTCACATTTGAATCATCTAAGGAGCTAGCCAAAACCATTATAGAAAGTAACAATCGTATGATCACTTCGCTAGAACTCAGAAATGAACTATGCTACAAGATTCTTGACGGGAGAACAGAAAATGAAGAAAGTAGTTAAAGATTTCATCAATAACTCTTATCAAATATTAAGGGATAAGGAAGAATTTGATATGGTCATCAGTCAAGTATTATCATTTAAAAACGGAGATGGTACAACTGGATTTCAGGCAATAGCTGTATCTCAAAGTAATCTTGATGAAATAAGATGCATTCGTGAAAATATTCAAGGAAAATCAGAATATATGAAAATTCTTGAATGGGACTATAACATAGAGGACTATCTATTGGATGATCTTGAAAATGGGTTTGAGATAGAATATATGACAATAGATGAGCATTGTGGCATCTGGTACACCATCGATAACTGGCGTGACGACATTTTTCATATGGAAGGACTCCAGAAATATTTGTCTTACTGCCAACAACATGAAATCACTTCACAAGTCATTTCATTATATAGTTCAGAACATATAGATATTTCTGATCTTTATCAGGAGGCAAACGGACCATATAAAATTATTGCTGAAACAAGTATTGGAAGCAGAGCGATTGTTCTAGGACATAGCTCTATCTCCCCATCACCTTATGTGACATGGGATACTACCCCTAACAGAAAATATGGATATTATGCTGGTCACTATTTTTCAAGTTACACAGATGCTTTCAAGGATTATAGAGAGCGATGTCAAGTCATCATGAGCAAACATCTTGAATTTGAAAGAAATAAAACAAAGCCAATCAAAGGAACAAAGAGATATGAGCGATGAAAATTCATTCAAGATGATATTACAGAATGATGATAAAAAAGTATATATTGACCTTTCAAAAGGATATGATCATGTTTCTAATTCTCTACGCAAGTTAGGATATTATCCTTATGATGTTAAATTTATTCATGTAAGATTCAAGTTTACACATCAAAGTAACGAAAATTTAAAATATCTAGCTCAGATTATTGATAAAGATGATTACATCATGGACGTATTTAGAGCATATCAATACCTTAAACATGAAAAAGGATTTGATAAACATTTAAGTGTGTTAATAAAAACACAGCAGGTTCATTCGATCAAAGACGTGCTGATTCAAGGAAATCTATATCAACTCTATAAGAACAGTAAAAACAATAATATACCCAACCTACAAAAGATAAAACTGGAAAATATAAGATTTCAGGAAATAACAATTTTCAATAAACCTGCTTTATTCACACCCTATCGAATTGATAGTAAAGATTTGCCTAAGGGGTTATACAAATATGAGTGTCAGTGTGATGATAATCAAGATGGAATAATTACAATGATAGGAAAATCTATTCGTGTTAATTTTTGGGGAACCATATTGACTACAAAGAAGATTGTATTACATCATGGATATAGAAATGTAGATGAGACTAAAGATATATTATTTAATGATTCTAAAAGTATCTTGATTCATGATTACTTCAGAAAATATCCTATCAGTAAAAATAATTATGTTCATTAATATATATTGTAAACAAATTTTTTTTATGAGATAATCAAACTAGATAAATTGTAATTTTAGTGAATAGTAACTTAATTTTCTTTTTTATTAAACATATGGCGTACTTTATCTATTCGATTATTTGGTCTACGTGATTGAATAACTGGTTCACAAGTAGCAATTTGATAATCTTTTAATTCTGTCAAAAAAACTGCTTGCCCATTTGTATATAGAGTTAAAGTATTACGATATTCATTAATACAACGTACAGGAATATGTCCTGTAAAAATAACTTCATCATTTTTTGATTGACTTGTTTCAATTATTGCACAATGTTTTTGTGCATCTTTATATGCACGAGAAAAGTATCCCTCTGGTGTAAAAAGTATAAACGAAAGATATGGCTCTAATAATTGCGTTCCCGCTTTTTTCAATGTTTGTTCAAGTACAATTGGGGCAAGAAAGCGAAAATCCGAGGGAGTACTAACAGGGCTATAATAAACACCATATTCAAAACATATTTTACAATCTGTCACTTTCCAACCATACAATCCTTGCTCCAGTCCATAATTAATACCTTCTCTTACTGCATTTTGAAAACTTTGATTTAAATAACCGAGTGAAACTTTGCTTTCGTACTGTATTCCAGTGCCAATTGGAAGTGGAGTTATTGATAATCCAATTGATGCCCAAAATGGATTTGGTGGTACTTCAATATGAATAGTATAATCTGCCTTTTGTAATGGCTTTTCCAAATAAATTACGGTTGGATCTTCGATTCTTATGTTTATGTGATATTTTTCAATCAACAGAGAACAGATAACTTCTAACTGCACTGTTCCTAAAAAAGAAATGATGATTTCATGTGTTATCGTATCAACATAATAACGTAAAAGAGGATCAGTATCTGCAATTTCTGTAAGAGCATCCAATAATTTTTCTCTCTCTTCTATTTTTATCGGTTCAATTCTTGTTCGTAGTATTGGTACAGTCTTGTCATTCCATACATTGCATGGCAAAATCTTTTCATTTCCTATAATATCGTTCAATCTTAATGTATTGTTAGGTATAATAAAAATATCTCCAGAACAAACTATTTTTGTCTGTATCATTTCCCCATTTGAAGGAATATATATTTCTGTAAGTTTCATTTTCTTTTTTTCTGGCAACATAATTGTATCTCGTAAGTGTAATGTTCCACTATAAAGACGCAAATAAACTAATCTTTGCTTATGGTCTGTATATTCAATTTTAAAAACTCTTCCACATAGTTCTGAATCATTCTCATTCATTTCAGAACAAAAAAGATTTGAAATAGCTTCGATAAGTTGTTGAGTCCCTATATTATTTCTAGCACTTCCATGGTATATAGGAAACAACGAACCTTTTTTAACACACCTATATTCTTCATACATTAATTCTTGTATAGTCAATTTTTCTCCTACAATATATTTTTCTAAAAGTTTATCATTTTTGGAAATTACAGGATCCCAATCATCTAAATCAATGATATTTTTAATTGATATTTCTGGAGTTAATGTTACATTTTGCATAACAATAATATCATTTGAAAGTTTTTCTTTGATATTTTGATAAATATTATTTAAGTTAATTCCATCCTGATCTATTTTATTTATAAAAATAATTGTTGGTATATTCATTTTTTGAAGTGCATGGAATAGTATTCGGGTTTGTGCTTGTACACCATCTTTAGCAGAAATTACTAAAATTGCTCCATCAAGAACAGATAAGGAACGATACACTTCTGTTATAAAATCTGTATGTCCAGGAGTATCTACAATATTGATTTTGTAGTCATTCCAATTAAAAGAAGTAACTGCTGCCTGAATTGTGATTCCACGCTGACGTTCTAAAAACATAGTATCTGTCCTTGTTGTTCCCTTATCTACACTGCCTAATTCTAAAATTGCTCCACTTGTATAAAGCAGACTTTCCGTTAAGGTCGTCTTTCCTGCATCTACATGAGCAAGAATACCAATGTTGATTATTTTCATGGAATTTCCCTCCCTACAAATTTATCTTTTAACTTAAAATCAATATTTGCTAATTTTGTTCTTTTAAACTATTCTCAAAATCAATTATCCACTTTTCTAATGTTTCTACTAATGCTAATTGTTGTTTGAACATTTGTTTTCCAACATTAGGAATATGTTGTCTATGAGAACGTCTTTCATTTAGTAATTCTTTTAATTCTAATATCTTTGATTTTATATTAGAAACAAGAATCTGTTTTTGTTCATCATCTACTAAATCTAAATTCGTGATAATAACATTAAAATCCAAATATAGACTAACATCATAATTTGAAATATCATTCATAAGTCTATTAAAATAATCATTACCTTTGTCAGTAATAGTATATATTGCTTTATCTGGCATATTTCCCTCTTTCTCTTTATGGCTAACAATATATTCTTTTGATTCTAATTGTAATACTTTCTTATAAATAGACTGTTCACTAATTTTTACCCATCTTGGTATATTACGATATTCTATATTTTTTTTAATATCATAAGCACTTTGTGATTTTTGTTTAATAAGTCCTAATAATACCAAATCTATATTTGACATAATCTCTACTCCTTACTTAATATAATCTGTAACGCCAAGTCTATTTCCAAATGGATCTTCAAACTCGACTGCATTACCAGTTCCAATTTTAAAAGGCTCACTCAAAAATTTTATATCATTATTCAACATTTCTTTATAGAAGATTGCAACATCTTCTACTTCAAACCATATTGTAGGCTTTAAATTCTCAAATTTATTTTTGTCTTTTAAAATTATTGCAGGTTCTTCATTTCCAATATTATAAGCAACCATTCCCTTATCAGAGAAATCAAATTTCTTTTTTAACCCCAATATTTCCTCATAGTATCTTTTTGCTTCTTCCATATTATCTACAGGAAGAAAATAATTGTCATAATTTTTCATATATTTAATGTCCTCCTTTCTACTATAAACTACACTACTATATTTTATAGTAGTTATCGTTAAAAGTCAATATATAATAAAAAAATAGATTAGTTGCACTGAACTAATTTATTTGTATAACTGCCTGTCGTACAAAAAAGACTGTCATTACTGACAATCTATTTATTAAACAAATCACTAAATTGGAATTTATATTTCTTGTTCTTTTATGCTTTTATTTATATAAATTGCATAAACTAATGATATTATTATTAAAAACATAGATGATACATATAATGATACTGTATTTTCAACATTAAATATAGAAAGTGAATTTACTAAACAATGGGTTATGATACAAGGAATAAGAGATTTACTTTTATAAAATATAATAACAAATAAATATCCTATTGAAATTGCATAAGATATTTGCATTAAAGTTGGAATTAAATTTGAACCATTTAATAAGTTAACAATATGACCTATCCCAAAAGTAATGGCACTTATAATTATTGCTCTGTTAACATTATCTTTTTCCATCATTTTAAATAAAAAACCTCTAAAGATAACTTCTTCTAAAAAGCCAACATTAAGCATTGTTAAAATATAAAATATTATTTCGTTTGGTGTATTATTGATGTTAATACCATTCCATAGATTAACTGATATAATCAATAATAATGGTAT
>OBYM01000853.1_pt1 | contig 14945 bp, 17 predicted proteins | sample 1538191 | NCBI WGS metagenome assembly OBYM01 (sample SAMEA2580165, study PRJEB22360) | human gut metagenome | biome: human gut; feature: human-associated habitat; material: faeces | place: Denmark | collected 2008/2010 | reverse complement strand
AGTTCAACCGCCAGCAGCGGAAGGGCCGGGTCCAGGGCTCCACCCTGGACAAGATCCCCGGGGTGGGGGAGGTGCGCCGGGCCCAGCTCTTGAAGCGCTTCAAGAGCGTCAAGGCGGTGCGGGAGGCCCCCCTGGAGGAGCTGGAACAGGTGGTGCCCAAGAACACCGCCCAGGCGGTGTACCACTACTTCCGGGAGGATCAGGGGTCAGGAATTAGAAATTAGGAATGGAGATGGGCGGCACGTGAAACAGGGAGAACCGTGGCTGAAGTGGGCCAGTGAGCTCCAGAGCCTGGCCCAGGCGGGGCTGTACTATGGAAAGGACAAGTTTGACCGGGAGCGGTACGCCCGCATCCGGGAGATCGCCGCGGAGATGATGGCCCGGCAGACGGACCTGCCCCTGGAGCAGGTCAAGGGGTGGTTCTGCAATGAGACGGGCTACCAGACCCCCAAGCTGGCCACCAGGGCCGCCGTCTTTCAGGGGGAGCGCATCCTGCTGGTGCGGGAGCCCAAAGGGTGGGCTCTGCCCGGAGGCTGGGTGGACGTGGACGTCTCGGTGAGAGAAAATGTCATAAAAGAAGTCCGGGAGGAGGCCGGCCTGGAGGTGCGGCCTGACCGGGTCATCGCCCTCCAGGACGGGGAGAACCACCACGAGACCCTCTACCCCTGGAAGGTGTGCATCGTGTTCGTCCTGTGCACCCTCCTGGGCGGGGAGTTCCGGGAGAACCTGGAGACCAGCGAGAGCGGCTGGTTCTCTTTAAATGAGCTTCCGGAGCTGGACCTGGAAAAGACCACCCCGGAGCAGCTCCGGATGTGCTTTGAGGCCCGCGGGGCGGAGCACTGGGAGACCAGACTCGAGTGAAATTCATGCCACGAAAGGAAGATCAGACATGCGCGTGATTTCCGGTTCCGCCCGCGGGCGGCGGTTGAACGAATTGCAGGGGATGGAGACCCGCCCCACCACCGACCGGGTGAAAGAGGCCCTGTTCAATATCGTACAGTTTGAGGTCCCCGGCCGGGACATTCTGGACCTGTTTGCCGGCACCGGGCAGCTGGGCATCGAGGCCCTGTCCCGGGGGGCGGCCCGGTGCACCTTTGTGGACCAGCGGAAGGACGCGGCCGCCCTGGTCCGGGAGAACCTGAAGCTCACCGGCCTGACCGGGCAGGGGAAGGTGGTCCAGGGGGACTCCATCTCCTACCTCATGTCCTGCCGGGAAAAATTCCATGTGATCTTCCTGGACCCGCCCTATCAGAGCGGCCTTCTGGAGCGGGCCATGGAGACCATCGCGGCATTTGACATTCTCCGGGAACATGGTATAATGATTTGCGAAAGTCCGCTGGAACAGGTGCTGCCCGACTTATCTCAGCCCTATGAGCGTGGAAAAGACTACCGGTACGGAAAGATCAAGCTGACGGTGTACCGGAGAAACGGAGGGGAGCGCCGTCCATGAAGACTGCCATTTACCCTGGAAGCTTTGACCCGGTGACCCTGGGTCATCTGAACATCATCAAGCGGGCCGCCGCCTGCTTTGACCGCCTGATCGTCTGTGTGATGATCAACTCCAAAAAGCGGGGGATGTTTACCCCGGAGGAGCGGGTGGAGCTGCTGAAAAAGGCCACCGCCCGGTTTCCCAACGTGGAGGTGGACTACTCTGAGGGGCTGCTGGCCGCCTACGCCAAGCGCCGCCGGGCCCATGTGGTGGTCAAGGGCCTGCGGGCCGTGTCCGACTTTGAGCAGGAGGTCCAGATGGCGGTCATCAACCGGAAGCTGAACCCCGGTCTGGAGACCATGTTCCTGGCCTCCAGCGAGAAATATACATACCTGAGCTCCACCATCGTCAAGGAGATGGCCCGGTACGGGGCCGATCTGGGAGAGTTCCTTCCCAGGGAGATCGTGGACGATGTGAACCGGCGGATGCAGGAATTGCAGGAAAGGAAGGATTGACCATGGCAAGCGGAGTGGAAGAGCTGCTGGACATGTTATTTGATATGGTGGACGAGGCCAAGAACGTGCCTTTGTCCAGCGACCGCTGCATGATCGAGCGGGACCGTGCCCTGGACCTGATCGACGACATCCGGGCTCAGTTCCCGGTGGAACTGTCCGAGGCCAAGAAGGTGATGGCCAGCCGGGCGGATCTGATCGCCTCCGCCAAACGGGAGGCCGAGGCCATCCGCCGTCAGGCGGAGGAGAAGGCCAAGCAGGTGCTCTCGGAGGAGACCATCCTCCTCCAGGCCAAACAGCGGGCCAACGAACTGATGCAGCAGGCGGAGGACCGCAGCCGGGAGCTGAAGCGCTCGGCCAACGAGTACTGTGAAGACGCCCTGCGCCGCACTGAAGAGGCGGTGGCCGAGGCATACAACGAGATCAAGCAGTCCCGGGCCCGGTTCCGGGCGGCGGCCAGTTCCACCGCGGGTGGACAGACCTCCTCCGGCGGCCGTCCCATGTACGACGCGGCGGCGGACGAGGACTGAGAGAATCTCTGTCAGACATTATTATCAGTATGGTTGGAAATCCGGACCGGTACAGAGACGGCGTCTGTGCCGGTCCGTCTGTGTTCAGGCGGCGGAGCCGGGAGGAAAACCGCTGAAATTTCTTCAAAAAATGTGAGAATTTTTTTGAGACAAAGGGATGCAATCCGGGAAAAGAACGATTGCATTTTTGACAAAAAGGGTGTATGATAAAAGCCAATGATTGCCCCCGCCTGTGGGGCGATCCGCGGTCAGCGGCCGCACAGCTCCGAGACGGCTGGAGGGCGCTCCGCTCCGGGAGGACCGGCGGGGCGCGCCAGGAAAACCGACGGTTTTTCACACAAGGGGAGAGACCGGCGGGTTTTGCTGTGCCGTGGAGGGGCCAAAAATTGCAGAGAACGGATCTAGGGAGGGCTGAAAAGAAGGGCCGGACCGAGCTCCCGTGGGAGAGTGGAGCGCCGGCAGGAGAGATACGATTATTTATTCCCAGCGATTGCAGTATAGGGAGGTTGAAATCCGAATGAGCAAATTTCTCAAACGCTCTGCGCAGGGCGCGGGCGTGCCGCATGAGAAGCGGACGGCCGGCCTTGAGACGGTAGCCATGCCGCTTCCGTCAAAGATCGTCCTGTCTATGAACCAGCACATCGGCGCTCCGGCGGCCCCTGTGGTGGCGAAGGGCGATCAGGTGTACGTAGGTACCGTGGTGGGCAAGGCGGGGGGCTTTGTGTCCTCCGACATCCACTCCGGCGTGTCGGGTACCGTCGCTGAGATCTCCACCATGGTGGGGTCCAACGGGTCGACCCAGACCACCGTGGTCATCACCCCGGACGGGGAGCAGAAGGTGGACCCCTCCATCGCTCCCCCCCAGGTCACAGACTTCAAGTCCTTCACGGACGCCATCCGCGCCAGCGGTCTGGTGGGTCTGGGCGGCGCCGGCTTCCCCACGGCGGTGAAGCTGTCCCCCAAGAACCTGGATGAGATCGACACCCTTCTCATCAACGGCGCCGAGTGTGAGCCCTATATCACCTCGGACCACCGGTGCATGCTGGAGGACACCCACTTCATCCTCAGCGGCATCAAGGCCGTGATGAAGTATCTGAACATCCCCAAGTGCATCATCGGCATCGAGGGCAACAAGCCCGACGCCATCGCCAAGATGCAGTCCGCCATCGACGTGGCCGGCATTGAGGTCAAGCAGCTGCCCTGCCGCTACCCCCAGGGCGCTGAGAAGGTGCTCATTGAGACCTGCACCGGCCGGGAGGTTCCCTTCCCCGGCCTGCCCTCCGACGTGGGCGTGATCGTGATGAACGTCACCTCCACCGCCTTCGTGGGCAAGTACTTAGAGACCGGCATGCCCCTGACCACCAAGCGCCTCACCGTGGACGGCGACATTGTCAAGGAGCCCAAGAACGTGGAGGTCATCATCGGCACCCCCATCCAGGAGCTGCTGGACTTCTGCGGCGGCCTCACTGCCCAGCCGGGCAAGGTGCTGTACGGCGGCCCCATGATGGGCACCTGTGTGGCCAGTCTGGACCAGCCCATTCTGAAGAACAACAACGCTGTTCTGGCCTTTTCCGAGGCGTGGGCCCATCTGCCCAAGAAGACCAACTGCATCCACTGCGGCCGGTGCGTCAACGCCTGTCCCCTGGGCCTGGCGGCCAAGGACATTGTCAAGGCCTATGAGAAGGGCGATGTGGAGCTGCTCCAGGAGCTCAACGCGGACCTGTGTATGAGCTGCGGCACCTGCTCCTTCGTCTGTCCCGCCAAGCGGCCTCTGGCCCCCTCCATTGCCCTGGCAAAGATCCTCATGAAGAATGGAGGTAAGAAGTGATGGACAACAATAAGCTGATCGTAACTGCGGCCCCCCATATCACCAGCACCGACACCACCCAGAAGATCATGCAGCGGGTGTGCCTGGCGCTGCTCCCCACCCTGATCGCCTCGGTGATCATCTTCGGCATCAACGCCCTGATCCTGGTGGCTGTGACCGTGGTGGCCTGCGTCTTCTTTGAGTGGGGCTACTGCAAGCTCATGCACCGGGAGAACCCCACCGGCGACTTCTCCGCCGTGGTCACCGGCATGCTGCTGGCCTTCAATATGCCCGCCACCCTCCCCTGGTGGATGGCCATTGTGGGCGCCTTCATCGCCATCGTGGTGGTCAAGCAGCTCTTCGGCGGCCTGGGCTACAACTTCGCCAACCCCGCCATCGTGGGCCGTATCGCCATGGCCATGGGCTTTGCCGGGGCCATGTCCAGCTACCCCCATCCGGTGAATAACATTGACGCCTTCGCCTCCGCTACCCCCCTGGCTGTGGCCGGGCAGGTGGGCTCTGAGAGCTACATGACCCTGCTGCTGGGCACCCACGGCGGCGTGCTGGGCGAGACCTGCGCAATCACCATTCTCATCGGCGGCATCTTCCTCATTGCCACCAAGGTCATCAGCCCCACCATCCCCGTGACCTATCTGGCCACCGTGGCGGTGCTGTCCCTGGTAGCGGGAGAGGACCCCATCTATCAGCTGCTCTCCGGCGGCCTGCTGCTGGGCGCCTTCTTCATGGCCACCGACTATGTGACCTCGCCCACCACCACCAAGGGCAAGCTGATCTTCGGCCTGGGTCTGGGCATCATCACCTGCGCCATCCGGTTCCTGGGCACCATGGCAGAGGGCGTGTCCTTCTCCATCCTGCTGATGAACCTGACCGTCCCCTACATTGAGGTTCTCACCCGTCAGGACCGCCTGGGCATCGCCAAAGTCAAGAAGAACAAGGAGGGTGCCGGGAAATGAACAACTGGAATCGTATTTGGAAACCCATCGTGGTGCTTTCTTTGATCTGCGTGGTGGTGACCGGTGCTCTGGCTGCCACCAATGAGGTGACCGCTCCTATTATTGAAGAGGCGACCATCGCCGCGGAGAATGCCGCCCGTGCCGAGGTGCTCCCTGAGGCTGACAGCTTCAGCCCCGTGGAGGGCATCACTGTGGAGGGCGTGTCCGCCGTCTACACCGCCGACAACGGCGCCGGCGCCGCCATCACCGCCTCCGCCAAGGGCTACGGCGGCGACGTGGTGATCATGGTGGGCATCAACGCCGACGGCAACATCGAGGGCATCACCGTCACCCAGCAGACCGAGACCAAGGGTATCGGCAGCAACGTGGTGGACAACCCCGAGTATCTGGCCCAGTACAGCGGCCTGTCCGCCGCCGAGCCTCTGGTGCTCAACGAGGACGTGGACGCCCGTACCAGCGCCACCGTCTCCAGCACTGCGGTCATCAATGCGGTGAACGCCGCCATTGAGGCCTACAATCAGATTCCTTGAAAGGCGGTGAGTTGAGATGAGCAGCAACAATAAGCTGAAAGTATTTACCAACGGTTTTCTGAAAGAAAACCCCGTATTGGTGCTCGTCCTGGGCACCTGTCCCACTCTGGCCACGTCTACCATGGCCTCCAACGGCATCGGCATGGGCCTGGCGGCCACCTTCGTGCTGGTGTGTTCCAACATCGTCATCTCCGCTCTGCGGAAGATCATCCCCAATCAGGTGCGTATCCCCTGCTACATCACCGTCATCGCCGGCTTCGTGTCGGTGGTGCAGATGCTGGTCAAGGCCTTTGTGCCCGCACTGGATACGGCCCTGGGCGTGTACCTGCCCCTGATCGTGGTGAACTGCATCATTCTGGGCCGCGCCGAGATGTTCGCCTCCAAGAACGGCATCGTGGACTCCGCTCTGGACGGACTGGGCATGGGCCTTGGCTTCATGCTCACCCTGACCATCATGGGCACCATCCGTGAGATCCTGGGCTCCGGCACCTGGATGTCCGGTTTGGACGGCCTGTTCCCCTTCCTGCCCGAGGGCTTTGCCATTCAGGTTCTGCCTGAGTCCATCGACCCCTTCACCATTATGACCAGCGCCCCCGGCGGCTTCTTTATCTTCGGCGTGATGATGGCGGCGGCCACCTGGCTGACCACCCGCCCCAAGAAGGAGAAGGCCTCCGCCCCCGCTGAGGCTGCGGAAGGAGGGAATGCATAATGGCTGTTGAGCTTGCTGTTATCTTTTTCTCCATGATCCTGGTGGACAACTACGTGCTGGTCCAGTTCCTGGGCATCTGCCCCTTCCTGGGCGTGTCCAAGCGGCTGGACAGCGCGGTAGGCATGTCCCTGGCCGTCACCTTCGTCATGGTGCTGGCCACCGCGGCCACCTGGCCCATTCAGATGTTCCTGCTGACCCCGGAGAGCGGCGCGTGGGATATGGGCTACCTCCAGACCATCGTGTTCATCCTGATCATCGCCGTGCTGGTGCAGCTGCTGGAGAGCATCCTGAAGAAGTACATCCCCGCCCTGTACAAGTCTCTGGGCGTGTATCTGCCTCTGATCACCACCAACTGCACCATCCTGGGTGTGACCGTGCTGAACATCGACAACGGCTATGACTTCCTGGAGAGCATCGTCTGCGCCGCCGGCGCCGGCATCGGCTATCTGGTGGCCATGGTGCTGTTCTCCGGCGTGCGCCGCCGGGTGGAAGAGGCTATGCCTCCCAAGTGCTTCAAGGACCTGCCCATCACCCTGGTTGCCGCGGCGATGGTCTCCCTGTCCTTCATGGGCTTCGGCGGTATCGTCGAGAACATCTTCGGCGTCTGATAGGAGGGGGAGATAGAGTATGGATATGCAGATGATTCTGATGGCGGTGGTGCTGGTTACGGTGATCGGCCTGATCGGTGCGGTCATTCTGGTGGTTGCCTCCATCGTCATGTACGTCCCTGTGGATGAGCGGGTGGAGCAGATCACCGGCGTGCTGGCCGGGGCCAACTGCGGCGCCTGCGGCTGCGCGGGCTGCGCCGACTACGCCAAGAGCATCGTGGAAGAGGGGAACGGCATCAACAAGTGCATCCCCGGCGGCGCGAAAACCGCCGCGGCCATCGCTGAGATCATGGGTGTGGAAGCGGGAAGCATGGTGCCGATGAAGGCCGTTGTGGCCTGCTCCGGCACCTGTGAGAAGACCTCCAAGCGCTACACCTTCGAGGGTATCTCCAGCTGCCAGGCCGTCAAGGGCCTGTACGGCGGCGACGGGGCCTGCGCCTACGGCTGCCTGGGCTACGGGGACTGCACCCGGGCCTGCGCCTTCGACGCCATCCACATTGAGAACGGCATCGCCAAGGTGGACCGGGAGAAGTGCACCGGCTGCGGCGCCTGCGCCGCCGTGTGCCCCAACCACGTCATCGAGGTGGTGCCCGAGCACAAGCGCAAGCCTGTGGTCCTGTGCCAGAACAAGGACAAGGGCGCCCAGACCCGGAAGGCCTGTACCGCGGGCTGCATCGGCTGTATGAAGTGCGCCAAGGCCTGCCCCAGAGAGGCCATCACCGTGGAGAACAACGTGGCCTACATCGACCAGGAGAAGTGTGTGGGCTGCCAGCTGTGCGTGAAGGAGTGCCCCGTGGGGGTCATCCACGTGCCTGCTGCCATGTAAGATTCTCTCAGAGATTACAAAAACCCAGACCCATATTGGGTCTGGGTTTTTCTATGTTTTGGACATAGGTGGTCTGCTTGCAATACCGGTGGAAATGCGGTATGCTGAGGACAGAAGATTGGGGCGGCGCAGCCGCGGAAAGGGGAGAGGGCCATGGAGACCACAGTCCGAAAGGAGCGGACAGCGGAGCCGCCGTACAGCCTGCACGACGCGTATCTGATGGAGCTTGTGCCGGAGGGGGACTCTATCCGGCTCCGGTTTCAGGGGGGCTACCTGCGGGTGGAGGATGCCTGCCAGGTGGACGGCGACGTCCGGATCACCGGGGTGGACTGGAAGTTCTGCCGTGCCTATGTTCTGGAGTACCAGGACGTCCTCTGCGGCAACTTCGGCAGCTTCACCGGGCGGAAAATGTCCATCCAGGAGTTTTTGGAGCGCTATCCCGGCGGGACGGTGGACGTGATGGACGAGATGTACGGATACAATCAGGCATGGATCAGCGGATTTCTGAATTATGGGTCAAAGTGCTATGAAATCCAGCTGGAGTTTTATTATGCCGGCGACTTCTGCTATCTGCTGCGGGAATGAAAAACGCTCCCCGGGGCTTCGGTTGGACCGAAGAACCCGGGGAGCATTTTTATGACACTATATTGGCGTGCGGCAAGGCTTCTCAGCCGCCGAACTTGTCCCAGTAGCCCATGACAAAGATGACCAGGACGATCACCGGCAGGATATATGTAAAGTAGATCCGGAACCGGGCGGGGAAGCGGATGCCCTGGCCCTGGTCCACCTCCGCCAGGAAACGGTCGAAGCCCCAGCCGTACTTGGAGGAGGTGCAGCAGAACAGCAGGTAGATCACCGAACCGATGGGCAGCAGGTTGTTGCTCACCAGGAAGTCCTCAAAGTCCATGATGCTCATGCCCAGAACCTGCACGCCGCTCCACAGGTTGTTGCCCAGCAGGCAGGGCAGGCTCAGCAGGAGGATGAGCACCAGATTGGCGGCCACCGCCTTGTTCCGGGAGATGTTCCACCGGTCCATCCAGCAGGCCAGGATGTTCTCAAACACCGCGGTGACCGTAGACAGGGCGGCAAAAAACAGGAACACGAAGAACAGCGCCCCCCACAGCCGCCCGCCGGGCATGGAGTTGAACACGTTGGGCAGGGTGACGAAGATCAGGTTGGGGCCGGAGTCCGGGTTGACCCCGAAGGCGAAGGCGGAGGGGAAGATGATGAGGCCGGAGGTGAAGGCCACGAAGGTGTCCAGAATGCCCACGTTGATGGCCTCGCCGAACAGTCTCCGCTCCCGGCCGATGTAGCTTCCAAAGATGGCCATGGCGCCGATACCCAGGCTCAGGGTGAAGAAGGCCTGGCCCATGGCGTCATAGACCGCCCGGAACAGGCGGAAATTTCCCTCGGCGTCGTACATCAGATTGTGGAAATTGGGGACCAGGTAGAACTTCAGTCCCTCCACCGCGCCGGGCAGGCTCAGCGCCCGCACCGCCAGCACCACCAGCAGGGCCAGCAGGCAGAGCATCATGGCCTTGTTGGCCTTCTCCACGCCGTTTTTCAGGCCGCGGCTGCACACCACCATGCCCAGGACCACCACCAGGGCCATAAACAGCAGCTGGATTCCCACGTCCTGGGTCTGCATGGCGGTAAAGGCCTCGCTGACCTGGGCGGTGGTCATCCCCTCAAACTGGCCGGAGGCCACTTTGAAGAAGTAGAGGAGCAGCCATCCGGCGATGGTGGTGTAAAACATCATCAGAAGATAGTTTCCCGCCATGCCGAACCAGCCGTACCAGTGCCACTTGGTCCCTTTGGGCTCCAGCTCCTGAAAGGACATGGTGATGCTCTTGCGGCTGGCCCGGCCCACGGAGAACTCCATGGACATGATGGGCAGACCCATGATGAGCAGGAACATGATGTAGATGACCACAAAAGCGGCGCCGCCATACTGCCCTACGATGTAGGGGAACCTCCATACGTTGCCCAGGCCGATGGCGCATCCGGCGGAGATGAGCACGAATCCCAGGCGGGAGGCAAATGTTTCTCGTTCTTTCACGATGAGAACTCCTTCCCTCTTCTACAAACATACCGGATTCGGGGCAGAGCGGGCCGGCCGGTCCGCCTGCCGGAAAAATCCAGTGAATCATATCATATCTTATTTCACTGATGATGTCAATTCGCCTGCGCCCTTCCAAAGCTGTCTCCCAGGCGGATTCAGCGGACTGGGACAGGGGCGTCTCAAGCCTGAAATAAAGGGGTTGACAAGCAAACGGCTGTGAGACTATAATAAAGCCACAACTGAATGAGGATCTTCAGGGCAGGGTGAAATTCCCGATCGGCGGTATAGTCCGCGAGCGCTCCGGCGCAGGATTTGGTGCAATTCCAAAACCGACAGTATAGTCTGGATGGAAGAAGATTTGAGTTTCGGGGGAGATTGCATGCCCCGTGATTCGTGTATGCTCTGAAATGGTACGCCGTTTCAGAGTTTTTTGTTTCACGGGAGATTCGATTGCCCCTCCGTCCTGCCATACTGCGCCTTGAAGGTTTTCCTTCCAGGCGCTTTTTTGTTGGGAGGCGAGTATTTGAACGATTTAGACTACATGAAACTGGCCCTGGCGCTGGCGGAGCGGGGGAGGGGATGGACCTCTCCCAACCCCATGGTGGGGGCGGTGATCGTGAAGGAGGGACGGGTGATCGGCCGGGGGTGGCACCACCGGTGCGGCCAGGCCCACGCGGAGCGGGAGGCTCTGGCCGGCTGTACCGAGTCCCCGGCGGGGGCCGTTCTGTACGTCACCCTGGAGCCCTGCTGCCACCAGGGGCGGCAGCCCCCCTGCACCCAGGCCATCCTGGAGGCGGGGATCGCCCGGGTGGTGGTGGGCTCCGGGGACCCCAATCCCCTGGTGGCGGGGAAGGGGATTGCCCAGCTTCGGGAAAATGGGGTGGAAGTGACTGAGCACGTACTGGAAGAGGAGTGCCGGCGGCTGAATTTCATCTTCTTCCACTACATTCCCAAAAAGCGGCCCTATGTGGCCCTGAAATATGCCATGACTCTGGACGGCAAGATTGCCGCCTGCACGGGGGTCTCCCGGTGGATCACCGGGGAGGCGGCCCGGGCTCATGTCCACCAGCTCCGGCACCAGTACCGGGGCATCCTGGCGGGGGTGGGGACGGTGCTGGCCGACGACCCGCAGCTCACCTGCCGCCTGCCCGAGGGGCGCAGCCCGGTGCGAGTGGTCTGTGACACCCGCCTGCGCACCCCGGTCACCGCCCAGGTGGTCCGCACGGCGGGCGAGGTCCCCACCCTCCTGGCCACCTGCTGCGGGGAGGAGGAGCGGTGGGCTCCCTATCAGGCGGCGGGGTGCGAGATCCTGCGCCTCCCGGAGCGGGAGGGACATGTGGACCTGGGGGCCCTCCTGGACGAACTGGGGAGGCGGGAGGTGGACGGCCTCCTGATCGAGGGGGGCGGCGCCCTGGCCTGGTCCGCCCTGGAGCAGGGGCTGGTCCAGCGGGTGTACGCCTATGTGGCCCCCATGCTGCTGGGGGGCGCCGGGGCGAAGACCCCGGTGGAGGGGAAGGGCTTCCCGGCCCCCGCCCAGGCTGTCCGGCTGGGCGCCTGGGAGGTCACCCGGCTGGGCGGTGATTTATTGCTGGAGAGTGAGGTGGTCCCGGGTGTTTACGGGAATCATTGAGGAAATAGGGACTGTGGAGCGCATTCAGCGGGGGGCCCGTTCGGCCGTCCTCCACCTGAGGGCCCGGACTGTGCTGGAGGATCTGAAGCTGGGGGACAGCGTGGCGGTGAATGGGGTGTGCCTGACCGTGACGGCCCTCCGGCCCGGAGGCTTCTCTGCCGACGTGATGCACGAGACCCTGGACCGCTCCGCCCTGTCGGAGCTGAGGTCTGGGAGCGCCGTCAATCTGGAGCGGGCCATGGCGGCCAACGGCCGCTTCGGGGGGCACATCGTGGCCGGCCATGTGGACGGCACCGGGAGGATCACCCGGCTCCGGCGGGACGACAACGCCGTGTGGTACACCCTCCAGGCGGGGCCGGAGGTGCTGCGCTATGTGGTGGAGAAAGGGTCCGTCGCCGTGGACGGCATCAGCCTGACGGTGGCCCAGGTGGGGCAGGACTGGTTTTCCGTCTCCGTCATCCCCCACACGGCCTCGGCCACCGCCCTGGGACAGCGCCGGGCGGGGGACCGGGTGAATCTGGAGTGCGATATCATCGGGAAATATGTGGAGAAGCTCCTCCGGCCCGCTCAGGGCCAGTTGCCGGAGGGAGAGGGGATTACCCTGGAATTTCTGGCCCAAAACGGAATCTTATAACAGCGAGGAGCGCGAGTGACATGTATTCTTTTAACACCATTGAAGAAGCGCTGGACGATCTGCGGGCGGGCAGGCTGATCTTGGCCACCGACGACCCGGACCGGGAAAACGAGGGGGACTTCATCTGCGCCGCCCAGTTTGCCACCACCGAGAACGTCAATTTCATGGCCACCCACGGCAAGGGGCTTATCTGCATGCCCATGTCCCTGGAGTACGTCCAGCGGCTCCGGCTGCCCCAGATGGTGGCCCAGAACACCGACAACCACGAGACGGCCTTTACCGTCTCCATTGACCACGTGTCCACCACCACCGGAATCTCCGCCGCCGAGCGGTCCATCACCGCCATGAAGTGTGTGGAGGAGGGGGCGCGGCCCGAGGACTTCCGCCGTCCGGGGCACATGTTCCCCCTGCTGGCCAGGAAAAACGGGGTGCTGGAGCGAAACGGCCACACCGAGGCCACCGTGGACCTGCTGCGGCTGGCGGGGCTGAAGGAGTGCGGGCTGTGCTGTGAGATCATGCGGGAGGACGGCACCATGATGCGCACCGGGGAGCTGGTGGAGCTGGCCAGGACCTGGGGGCTGAAGATCATCACCATCCAGGACCTGCAGCGGTACCGCAAGCGCCACGAGAAGCTGGTGGACCGGGTGGCGGCGACCCGCCTGCCCACCAAATACGGGGACTTCCGGGCCTTCGGCTATGTGAACCGCCTCAACGGGGAGCACCATGTGGCCCTGGTGAAGGGGGAGATCGGAGACGGAGAGAACCTGCTGTGCCGGGTCCACTCCGAGTGCCTCACCGGGGACACCTTCGGCTCCCTCCGGTGCGACTGCGGGGAGCAGCTGGCCTCCGCCCTGCGGCAGATTGAGTCGGAGGGCCGGGGCGTCCTGCTGTACATGCGCCAGGAGGGCCGGGGCATCGGCCTCATCAACAAGCTGAGGGCCTATGAGCTCCAGGAGCAGGGGCTGGACACCCTGGAGGCCAACCTGGCCCTGGGCTTTGCCGGGGACCTGCGGGAGTACTACATCGGGGCACAGATCCTCCGGGACCTGGGGGTCAGGACCATGCGCCTTTTAACCAACAACCCGGACAAGGTGTATCAGCTTGCCGACTTCGGCCTGGAGATCGTGGAGCGGGTCCCCATCCAGATGGAGGCCACCCAGTACGACCGGAAGTACCTGCGCACCAAGCGGGAGAAAATGGGCCACTTACTTTTCTTGAAAGAAAAGTAAGCAAAAGAACGCTGTGCGAAACTGCGTTTCGCCTCTGGGTGGAGCGAGGAGCCATGCAGGATAATAAGGGCGGAGGGAAATGCAGGCCGCAGCAAGAAGGCCGCTCAGACAGAGCTCAAAGAATCAGATGAAACGTCGGAAAGGAAGAGAGAATTATGAAAACATTTGAGGGAAATTTGGTTGCGGAAAACATCAGAATCGGCATTGTCGTGTCCCAGTTCAACGAGTTCATCACCTCCCGCCTGCTGGGCGGGGCCCTGGACGGCCTGAAGCGCCGGGGCGTGCGGGAGGAGGATATCCAGACCGCCTGGGTGCCCGGGGCCTTTGAGATCCCCCTGATCGCCTCCAAAATGGCAAAGAGCGGGAAATACGATGCGGTCATCTGTCTGGGGGCGGTGATCCGGGGGAGCACCAGCCACTACGACTATGTGTGCAACGAGGTGTCCAAGGGCATCGCCGCCGTCTCTCTGGAGACCGGCGTGCCGGTGATGTTCGGGGTGATCACCACCGAGAACATCGAGCAGGCCATCGAGCGCTCCGGCAGCAAGGCGGGCAACAAGGGCTCCGAGTGTGCCGAGGGAGCGGTGGAGATGGTGAATTTGATCCGCTCTCTGGAGGCGTAAGGTGGTCCGGGTCCTGCTGGACTACGACGGTACTCTCCATGACTGCCTGAAAATCTACGCTCCCGCCTTTCAGAGAGCCTATCAGACCCTGGTGGATGGGGGCTTCCGGCCCCCAAAAGACTGGCGGCCCCAGGAGCTTGCAGGCTGGCTGGGGATGTCCCCCAAAGACATGTGGGAGGAATTCGCCCCCGACCTGCCGGAAAAGCTGCGGGAGCAGTGCAGCCAGATCATTTTTCAGGAGATGCTCCGGCGGACCGCCGGAGGAGGGGCGGAGCTCTACCCAGGTGTTCCCGCCCTGCTGGAACGGCTCAAAAATGAGGGATACTCTCTCATTCTCCTGAGCAACTGCCAGCGCCGCTACCTGGAGGTCCACCGGCGGCGGTTTTCCCTGGACCGGCACTTCGATGGGTTCTATTGTACGGAGGACTATGGCTGGCCCGCCAAGTGGGAGCTCTTTCCTGCCATCCGGCGGGAGTTTCCAGGGGAGTACATTGTTGTGGGGGACCGTTCCTCCGATCTGGAGATTGCCCGGCGGCATCGTCTGCCCAGCGTGGGATGCGCGTACGGCTACGGCGGCCGGGAGGAAATGGCCGGGGCCTCGGTGCGGATTCAGAGGCCGGAGGAGTTGGAGCGAGCGCTGCGTTCCATCGCTCCGGCGCGGAGAGAGACGCCTGTCCCACATAGAGAATAACGAGAGGAAAGAAACCGCAGCCCGCCGTTCTCAACAGGAATGGCGGGCTGCGGTTTTATTTTTCGGCTTCTGCGGCGGAAACAATGATGCAAAAACGGAGAAAAAACTTGACAGACGGTCCAAAATGTGGTTTGCTGGAGGGACGAAACGA
>OBYM01000848.1_pt1 | contig 15051 bp, 10 predicted proteins | sample 1538191 | NCBI WGS metagenome assembly OBYM01 (sample SAMEA2580165, study PRJEB22360) | human gut metagenome | biome: human gut; feature: human-associated habitat; material: faeces | place: Denmark | collected 2008/2010 | reverse complement strand
TCTCCTCCTGCGCGCGGCGGGGCGGCCGCGTGTCCCACCCCGCCGGTGCGGATATCTCTATCGCCGTGAAGGGGACCCTCTTCGGCGCACCGGAGGCAAAGCTCAGCGTGGTGGGCGGCAGCGCCCATCTAGCCCGCATTCTGCCCCCCCAGATCCAGCGGGATATGAGCTACTGCGGCACCTTCATCACCGCAGAAGAGCTCCACGACAAGTACGGCGGTGTCACCATGGTGGTAGACACGCTGGAGGAACTGATGCCCGCGGCCATGGACAAGGCGCGGGAGCTGTGCCGCCGTGGTCCCCTGGTACTGCGGTACCTGAAAGCCTGCATGAATGAGCAGGAGGATTTCCAGATCCACCGGAAGGATGAGCTGGAGGTGACTTACACCCGCTACATGGCTCGTCATGCGGATTTCAAGGAGGGTGTTTCCGCCTTCCTGGAAAAGCGGGAGCCGCAGTATACCGGCCAGTAAAACACATCCCCCATACAAGACTTTAGGAGGAAGGATCATGAGAAAGAATGCAAAAAAACTGTTTGCGCTGATTCTGGCACTGTGTATGTCGCTGACGTTGCTGACTGCTTGCGGCGGCGATACCGCTGGCAGCGATTCAGGCGTGGGAGAGAGCTCCTCCGGTGGCGAGACGATCACCTGGCGCCTGCAGAGCAGCTACTCCCTGAATTCCTTGCAGGGCGATATGGCCACCAACCTGAAGGAGGCTCTGGAGACCGCTACCAATGGCCGCCTTCAGGTGGAGCTGTATGAGCCGGGCGCTTTGTGCCAGACCTCCGATATACTGACCTATCTCTCGCAAAATGCCTTTGACTGTGCCGTCATCTTCGGCTCCACCTTCTCCGGCCTGATTCCGGAGGCGGATCTGGCCTGCGGCATCCCCTTTGCATGGGAGAGCTCCGCCGAAATCTATGACGTAATGGAGAACTATGGGTTGCTGGATGTGATCCAGGAGGCCTACGGAGAACTGAATCTCAAATACTACTGGAATGCCCATGAGCCCAACTACAACGTCCTGGCAAACTTCCAGGTAGAGAGCCTGGAGGACTTCCACGGCAAAAAGATCCGCGCTCTGGGCGTGTGGGGCGACTTCCTGGCTGCGTTGGGGGCCTCTCCCACCAACATCGCCGGCACAGAGGTCTATCAGGCCCTGCAGCTGGGCACCATTGACGGCGCTCTGTATGGCTGGTCCTCTCTGAGTGACTCCAACAACATCCGCGAGGTGGCGCAGTACGCCCTCAGCCCCTCCATGTGCTTCTGCCAAATGGCCACCGTGGTGAATCAGGACAGCCTGAACAAGCTCCCTGAGGACCTGCGGAGCATCGTGGACGAGACCATCCGGCTGGCCAACATCGGCGTCATCGGCCAGGCCCATGTGGTTGGTACGGAGAAAAGTGTTCGAGACGCTATCCAGGGCGGCTACACTGAGCTGTCTCCGCTGCCTGATGACGTCCTGGCCGAGATGCGTGAAATTGCTGTCACCCAGACCTGGGAAGAGCTGGCCGCCAAGAGCGAGCGTATGGCCCGCGGTATCGAGATCATCAAGCAGCAAAACCGTGACTATGGCCGCCAAGTGGATTACTGAGTCCGCGCGTTCCTCACAGAAAAATAGAATTCAAGAGAAGGGAAAGTGAGACATGAACGCACTATTGAAATTATCAGGCGGCATTGACGCCATTAATCGGACCATTGGCAGAATCTTCGCCTGGATTCTTCTGCCCATGATCTGCCTCACCGCCTTTGAGGTATTCTCACGTTATGTCCTCAAGTCTCCAACCGTCTGGGCATGGGAGCTGATTATCCAGATCTGGGGCCTGATGCTGATGGCCTGCGGCGGATACTGCTACTGGAAGGGCGGCCTGGTGCGAGTGGATCTGCTTTATAATAAATTCCCTGTCAAAGTCCGCTGCGGTATCAATATCGCCACCGCCATTCTGGTCCTAATCTGTATGGGGCTGGTATTTATCTACGGCATAAACATCTTCCTACTGTCCTTCCGCCTCAATGAACGGATCTCTTCCGTGTGGGGGTCTCCCATGTGGACCATCCGGTTTTGGGTGCCTCTGGGCGCTGCACTGATGTTCATTCAAGCCATCAGTGAGCTTATCAAGAATGTAGCCGCTATGGCAGGCAAGATTGAACTCACCAACAACTCCGACGAAGTCGCGGAGGCAATTGAAATCGTGAAGTCCGCTGAGCATCTGCCTGACGAAACCGGAAAGGAGGACATACAGTGAGTCCTGATATTATCATTTTGCTGCTGGGGCTGGTAGCCCTGATGGCGCTAGGCATCCCCATCTGCTTTGCCATGATGAGCGTGGCTTCAGTCATCCTGCTGGTGTTCTACGGCTCTGGCCTGCTGAATGTGTTGAACGCAGCATTTGTTTATCAGATGCAGTCGGAGTCCCTGCTGGCCATCCCCATGTTCGCTCTGATGGCGGCGTTCCTCCAGACCTCCGGCATCGGCGGAGACATCTACGAATTCTTCCACAAGTGGCTTGGCGGTATCAATGGCGGTCTGGCTATGGCCACAGTGGCCACCACAGCAGTCATCGCCGCTATGAGCGGTGTGGCGGCCACCGCTACCATCATGATGGGGCTGATTGCACTGCCAGCTATGTTGGACCGTGGTTATGATAAAGCGTTGGCCACCGGCCCCGTGCTGGCAGGTGGCTGCCTGGGCCCCATTATCCCGCCCTCTACCATCATGATCATCATGTCTTCCTATACCGGCGTGTCCGCAGGCTGGCTGTTTGCCGGCGGGGCGTTGCCCGGCGTAGGCTTGGCCCTGCTGTTCATCTATATCGGCATCCGCTGTGCCATCAATCCCAAGCTGGGCCCCGGCATCCCCAAGGCCGAGCGTCCCTCCTGGGGCGAGAAGATGCGGGTGTTTAAAAAGGTCATCGCCCCCATTGCCATCATCGTTCTGGTGCTGGGCTGCATCTATGCCGGAATCGCAACACCTACTGAGGCCGCCGGTGTGGGCGCCTTCGCCTCCATGGTGTATGCCCTGATTACCCGGAAACTGAATGTGAAGAATCTGCGGGCCTCTCTCATCCAGACCATGGAGGTCTCCGCCATGCTTATGTGGATTCTCATGGGAGGCGCCGCTTACAACTCCCTGGTGAATATCACCCGCCTGTCTGACGTGGTAGCCGCTGCTTTTGCAAGCTCCAATCTGGACGGCCTGCCCCTGATGCTGCTGATCTTTGCGCTGTTCTTTGTGATGGGGATGTTCCTGGACACTACGCCTATCATCATGATTGCCATTCCCATTCTGCTGCCGGTAATCCAGGCTTCTTCCCTGGACACCAACGCCACCATCCTGATTCTGTGTGTCACTCTTTGCCTGGGCATGATTACTCCGCCTTTTGGCATCAATATGTTCTACTTGCAGGGTGTGGCACCTCCGGGAGTGGACACCAAGGTTATGTACAAGGCGGTCATGCCGTATGTTATTATTTTCCTGGTTGCTTGCTTCTTTATGATGCTCTTCCCGGAACTGATTGTCATCTTCCCGAACGCTGCGATGGGATATTGATCTGGAAGAACATCGGAGCTGCAAAGACCCAGGGCTCGTTCCGTTTGATTCATGCAATGTGGTGTTAACACATCTCCCCCAATATGTAAGCATAAACCGTTAGATGCATTTCTTGTGCTCCTTATTTTCGGCATCTTTCCCCGCCCCATGACCTGCCACAGATTGCTGAAAACCGTCATGGAGTAGGAAGAAATGAATTCCGGGTTTTGGACGATTCCAGGTCCCACAAAAGTCCGGAAAACGTTGCGGTGCAGCGGATAGAGAAAACGATAGCAGTTTATAACCCGGAGGTCGTAGGTTCAAGTCATGCCCCGCAATCACAAAACCGTCTGATTTCATAGAAATCAGACGGTTTTTCTGCCTTTGCATCCAAAGGTTTCCGGAGAAATAACGCGATTTTACAAAATTTGCAGTTGCCCCAAACCATGACCCATACAGGGCAAAAAACGTGCCTTGGCGCAACTCTGCCGTGCCAAGGCTTCCCTGCTGTTTGGAACCATTTTTCCACTTTCAGCTTGGTCGTCGTCTCTGCCTGGGTCCTGCCAAGGACGTTCTTGTAGATGGCCTTGCCTGTCTCGGGATCATGCCCTGCGGTATCCCCCCCTCCATCTTTTCTCTTTCTGATGTTACCTTCGCCGTTGATCTATTTCTTCACCATAGTATTCGTCTCCTTTTCAACGACACAATATACCACAGAAAAAAGAAATAGCCAGGGAAAGGTGACGGTTTTATTAAAGTTAAGAAATAACTGCCAACTGCAGCAAATTCTCCTGGGTCTGGTGGGCTAACGTTTCCTTAATTTTCCTATAAGCCTGTTCCGGTTTCTGCCGGACACCCTAAGTTTCGGTGCCCGGCAGAACCTTGCGTGTAGGGAACCCATGTAGTCATGCATTGTGCTGCATCCTTGTTAGTGACACATCATATCACGACGCTGGTTCAGTAGCCAGGAAACTGGATAGAAATTTTTAGAAAAGTAACAACTCGGCTGCCTGGCTGGAGGCCCTATGTTTGTTTTCAGTACCGCAAGGGGATGCGCTCTGGAACCGTGGGCCAAAACCGCAGAAAACCGTACATATCCCCGGCACGCCCCCACTTTTTGATTTTGTCTCTAAGCATTCCGGGAAAGTGATCCCAGAGCGGATCCCATCCCCATATTTTTGCCCCACTTCACAGCCCTATGAAAACCCTTGAAACAGCCCGCACTGCGGACTGCTGTGATCCGACCGGAGGCCGCTTGCGCTCCCCCGGTCTTTATCCTGTTTTTTCTTTCGTCCTCCGCAGAGCCTCAAAACTACCTTGTTTCCGCTCCCAATGGTTCGGTGGGGCTGGGACTATTCCCTGCTTCCGTGGCGGGCACACAGGCCACACACTGTTCGTAGCCGCTTCAGCCGTCCTGGTGCTGCCCTCTCTGCCAAAGCCTCAGACAAACCACTCACAGGCGGCAACGTGTGACTCTCCCGTTCAGGGCCCCAGTTCTCGGTCTTGTCTCTTTGCATTATTCATCGAGAGCCTTCTATATTCTTTAGTGCGGTGCAAATTTTGATAGATCTGTCCCTCAAAATCCTGCACCAGAATATCAAAAGCCACCGCAGAGCGGAATGAATCGCCCTTTGGCTCTTGGGGATTTTAGGAAGCAAAAGGTCCGAAAAGCACTGCGGCACAGCAGTTTGACGGACGGAATGCAGCCGGGGAACCGAAAGTCCTCATGCCTTCAAACCAGCGGTTTCCGTCCGAATACTGTCAGGATCCAAACAGGCCGGACCGTTGCTTATTAATTATTTTTCGAGATATTGGTTAATTTTGCTGCCCAGAATGGGGATGTACTGGACGATCTTCTCCTTGCTGACCGTGTAGAAAAACCTGCCGGGAATGTAGGCGATATTTTAGTATTAAAAACAAAGTCAAATATCCCTATGGTATCCATGCCCTCAGGCAGGTCCGCCCAGAGGAAGACATCAGAAAAAGAAAAGGTGGCTGCTGGGAGGGTCGCTACACAGCCGGGCACGATCTGGAGACCGGAAAGCCGATCTACAAGAACGTCCTGGGCCGGACCCAGGGAGAGGCAAACCCGAAAGCGGCCATTGAAGAAATCAAGGGCCTGGACGTGACCATGACGGGAAAGTACATAGTAGGTGCTTGGATGGATGAGTGGTTCAAAAACTACGCAAAGATCAAAGTGAGGCCATCCTCCCATCATGCCTACCAAGGGTATATCGACAACCACATCAAGCCGGATATCGGCGAAGTTCCGCTAGAAAAACTCACTTCTCTGGAATTACAGAAGATCTGCAAAAAATTACTCAACAGTGGAAGAATCGACAGAGTCGAGAGCAAGCGGCAGCCCAGGGGTCTGAGCCCCAAGACGGTGCGGAACATCTGCCAGATCATCGCCTCAGCCATGAAGCCGGCCAAGGAGTAGAAAATCATTGCCACCGATCCCACCGAGGGCTACGCCCTACCGAAGCTGGAACATCGGGAGATGAAAACATTGCCCGTCGAGCAGTTGACCTCCTTTCTGCAGGAATCCAAGGAGAGCGGCGTCCTCGAGATGTACTATGCGGAGCTGGCAGCAAGATTGAGAAGAGGCGAATTGCTTGGCCTCAAATGGGAGGACATTGATTTGGACCGGGGCGGCCTTTGGGTGAAACGGCATGGCGCTCGCATCAACGGAGAGGTGGTGGCATCGCTCAAGACGAAAAACGCCGACCAAACGCTGCCGTCGGCGGAGGATACCATCCAGGTTCTGAAACAGCAGAGGAAAAAACGTCAGCAGCCCCTGGGTGTTCCCCTCTCCCACTGACGGTCTATCTCACCGGATAGCGTCCTGCATATACTCCACCGGGTGCTGAGGCGGGCGGGTCTGCCTCGGGTCAGGTTCCACGATTTACGGCACACATTCGCAACGCTGGCCCTCCAGAACGGGGTAGACATCAAGACGATATCCGGGATGCTGGGGCACTTCAGCGCGGGGTTCACCCTGCATACCTATGCCCCCGTCACCACAGCGGCCCAGAAGGAGGCGGCAAAAACCATAGGAAAAGTTCTGGCGAATGCCCTCTGATATCATAAAAAGTCAGGAAATCCGGACACGGAAATGCCGCGTCCGGGCCTCTTTTTGACCCGTCTGGGTCACAGTTTGGGTCAACTGCAAATGAACTGCAAATTTTGCAAAATTACGTCATTTTTCTGAGGACCTTTGGAGGCAAAAAGTGAAGAAAAACCGTCTAATTTCTTGCGAAATCAGACGATTTTGTGGTTGCGAGGGCAGGCCTTGAACCTACGACCTCCGGGTTATGAGCTGCCGTCGGTTCCTCCATCCGCTGCAGCTCAGTGCTTTCTGGGCCTTTGGGGGCTGAAATGGCCTAGAATCCGAGGGTTGTACCTTTTCGCTCCACGAGAATTTTAGGCGGTCTGGGTCATGGGTTGAGTTAGACACACCTGCCGCAAAAACTCCTTTCGGCCATTCCAATTATGAAATCGCGCTCGTATTTGTCCGCATTTCCTAACTCAACGTTATTGCTTGCGAGTGTTCTAGAAGTGGAGAATATTCTTGTGTATAACTTGATGGACTCTATTGATAAGCAGTCCCACATAGAAGGCCACCGAATCACGGCGATCAACAGCACCAACTTTGGATGGGTTTCGCTTGCCATCGAGTCAAACCCTTGAGGAACGAGATTGCATCTACTCCCAACAGTCAAACACCGCACGGGAGAGTAAAATGAGAATGTTATCTTTCCTCGGAATTGCATCAGCCTTAAAATATAGGCATCCCAAAATCATTAGTAGGAAATTCTTTAATTTTATCGGTGTTTTTAACAAACAGTTCCCGCGGATTCTGTAATGTACGCGATGCTAGAATGTCGAACGTTTTGCGTTTTTTCTGTCTGGTGAACTTTCTTGCGACTGTGCTTGCCCTTGATTTCAGAAAAAATAACTGGCGATTTCATAGCTCAGATATATACAAATATTCATCTATAAATGCGAACACAACCCGATTTGTTTCATGAAACGAATCGGGTTGTGTTCGCATTTTAACTAATTTATTTTTGCTAAAATAATAAAAAAATAGAATATTTTTTTCAATATTGACTTGTGAATTTGGCGGAATATAATTGCATTAGAAATAGAATTATTATGTTTCATGAAACAAGAGAGGGCGACAATGAAACCTGAAATCTGTGCTTTGAATCTTGTTACGCTTGATTTTATCTATTCCGGGATCCACCGTCTGCCGGGACTAGGGGAGGAGGTCTCCACCAACCATCTGACATTGTCGCTGGGCGGTGGCCCAATTGCCTCCCTGATTACAGCTGCACGGCTGGGGGCAACAGTCCGGCTGGCTACCTGCCTTGGACGAGATCGCTTTAGTTGTATTGCCCGGGATTTTTTGAAGCAGGAGGCCATTCCATACCGGAGCTTTGAGACATCCATGAAAGCGGGACAGTCTCCTGTCAATGTGACCAGCGTCATGTCAATCCAGGGGGTAGATCGCTCCTTTGTATCCTATTTTCCCAATACAGCTTTCTACAGGGACACCTCCCCAGAGCTACTACACTATCTTAGCGATTGCGCCTACTGCATCGCCTCCTCCCCAAATGTCCAGCTGTTTCACATGCTAAAGAACGCGGGCTGCAGGGTTGTGTATGATGTGGGTTGGAGTGACGATCTCAGTATCGAAGAACTCCGAGATGTTCTATCCGCCGTCTATCTGTTCTCGCCAAACGAGAAAGAAGCTCTCAAGCTAACGGGTGCAGATAGCGTCCGTTCCGCGCTGCTCAAGCTGGCGGAATATGTAGAGCATCCTATTGTGAAGCTGGGCAAGGAGGGTGCACTATTCCTTTGCCAAGGGGAAGTAGTACACGTTGATCCCGTGGATTTCGACAATATCGTGGATACCACAGGCGCAGGAGACGCCTTTTTGGGTGGTGTCACATACGGCCTACTACAAGGGTGGGAATTGCATCGCTGCGTGGAATTGGGAAACTACGCCGGTGGAAAGGCTACCACTGGAATTGGCTGCCTCACCTCCAAGGCAAGCATTGACGAATTTGAACGGCTATGCAGAAAAAGAAGATAAATATTCGAGAGATTGCCAAGACCTGCCAGGTCTCCCCGGCCACGGTGTCCAGAGCTCTCAGTGGAAAGGCCCCAGTCCGAGAGGAGACCCGACTGAAAATTGAACAGGCGATTCGAGATACCGGTTATCAATCCCGCCAGGAAATGCGGAAGAGACGGGAGGATCGCATTAAAACTGTAGGTGTTTTTATCCCCACACTCAGCCATGTATTCTTCCAATATGTTCTCTGCCAGCTGCGGGATCTTTTGGACGAGCGAGGGGACTACATGGTCATTCTCCCCGAAAAAGGGCCCGAAATTGTCGAACAGATCAAAAAGCTAGACTTGGATGGGGTTATTCTGCTGAATGAGGAAATTAGTAGCACCACGGTGAAGCGGATCCAACAGATGCAGATTAGCACTGTCATTTGTAGTGCACTTTCCTTAAATCGGTTGTGTCCTGCAGTCCATGTAGATGACCTAGCCGCTGCCTATGACGGGACGAATTATCTGATCGGCCTCGGTCATAGGCACATCGGATTTATCTGTGATTCTCCCCGGTCCATCAGCTCCGGCTTCCAGCGGATTGCTGGCAGCCAGAAGGCTATGGAGGACCACGGTCTCCCCCTCCCGGACGACTGTATCTACACTGGAGCAGGCAATTATGCCGGGGGCTATGAGGCGGCGAAAGCACTACTCTCCCGGCAACCGGAACTCACAGCCATTTTTGCCCACTGTGATGCGGCCGCCATCGGCGCCATGGCCGCCCTGATGGATCTGGGCCTTTCCATTCCGGGGGACGTCTCGGTCCTCGGGTTCGACAACACGAATCTGGGAGAGGAATTCCGCCCGCGGCTTACTTGCGTATCACAGCCAATCCACGATCTGATTGTTCAGTCCTTGGAGCTTTTGTATGCAGGCATGAAGCAGGCCGCCTGGGAGATCCCGCCTTCCATCACGTTGCCTCATAGCATCAAGGTGCGTGATAGCTGTCGGGCTTTGGACTCATGATCGAAAGCCCATCTGACAAGTATACTGCATAAGGAGGTTTTCCATGAAAAAACTTACGATTATTGGCGGTGGCAGCGTACGGGCACCATTTTTTGCTAACAGTCTGGCCAAGCGGGCCCATACGCTCCACATCTCCACTCTGTGCCTCTATGACATAGACTCCGAAAAGCTCCGTGTCATCGGCAGTATCGCAAAGCACGCAGTTGCGAAGATTGCCCCAGATCTTCAGGTGATCCTGGAGACCGATCTTACCAAAGCCATCACCGGGACGGATTACTTCGTGACTACGATCCGGGTGGGTGGGGACCACTCCCGTGTAGTGGACGAACAGATCGCCATCAAAAACGGCGTGCTGGGCCAGGAGACCACGGGCGCCGGCGGGTTTTTTATGGCCGCCCGGTCCATCCCTGTTCTGGCGGACTATTGTCGCAGGATCAAAGAACTGGCACCGAATGCGTGGATCTTCAATTTCACCAACCCCTCTGGATTAGTGACCCAGGCCATGCACTCCCTCGGCTATGATCATGTGATCGGCATCTGCGATACCCCCAGTTCCACGAAGCTCCGCATTGCCGAGGCGATGGGCTATGAGAATGACCGCTTCACTATGGAGTTCTTCGGTCTCAATCATCTCTCTTGGGCCCGCAAGGCGCTGTACGAGGGGAAAGATGTTATGCCGGCCATTCTCTCCGACACCCAGCTGCCTCAAAAGGTCGGTGAACTGGCTATGTTCGACGCGGACCTCCTCCGCCTCCTGGGGCACATCCCCAACGAATACCTCTATTATTATTACTACCGGGACAAGGCCTCCGGCAATATTCACCAGGCCGGTACTACCCGTGGCATCAGTGTTGAGGAGAATAACATCCAGATGCTGAAGGAATTGAGTGCCCTGGACCTGGAGAGCTGTGCGGAGGAGGCCGAGCGGATCTATCTGCGCCACATGTATGCCAGAGAGTCCACCTATATGCAGATTGAGACCACCAAGAAGGTCATGCACACCCCGGAGGTCCTGGAGATGCCCCAGGGCGAGGGATACGCAGGCATCGCAATGGATTATATCGCAGCCGTTGAAAGCGGTCAGAGCCGTCAAGTCGTCCTCTCTGTCCCCAACAGCGGCAGCATCGACGGGCTTGCCGATGATGATGTCGTGGAGATCACCTGCACCGTAGACCAGAGTGGAGCACATCCAATCCATATCGGGAAAGTCACGCCGCCCATCTTTTCCCTTATCACCGCAGTCAAGGCGTATGAGCGACTTAGCGTCCAGGCAATCCTAGAGGGCTCTGCCGACGCTGCCGTTAAGGCGCTGATGGCACACCCCCTCATTGGTTCTTACAATGTGGCAAAGAGCCTGATCTCTGACTTCCGTCAGGTCGAAGGGCAATATGCTGCGCATTGGAGATAAATATTTTTGGGAGGTATTGAAATGAAAAGATTTTTGAGTATCGCGCTTCTTCTCATGATGCTGCTGTCACTTGCCGCATGCGGTGGGGACACGTCTGCGGGAGACTCTTCTGAAGGCTCCGCGCCCGCCGGCGAGGAGGGCGCTTCCTCCGCCAGCGGCGACCTAGTGATCTACACCGGCTGCGGCCCTGAGATCACAGATCCCATCCTGGAGCTGTTCCAGGAGACGTATCCTGACATCAACGTAGAGATCATCAAAGCCGGCTCTGGTGAGCTGATGGCCCGCATCCAGGCAGAGGTGGAGAACCCTGGCGGCGATATCCTGTTGGGCGGCGAGCCCTATCTGTTCGAGGCCAATGCCGACGTGTTCGAGCCTTATGTCTCCGAGACCGACCAGGATATGATTTTGTCCCATCCAGAAGGCTTGTGGCACCCTTGGAGCGTCATGCTCACCCCCATCGCCGTCAATACGGACCGCCTGCCTGACGAGGCGGACTGGCCCAAGAATCTGGGTGATCTGGCCGACCCCAAATATGCCGCCGACAAGATTGCCTTCTGCGACCCCGGCAAGAGCGGCACCGGCGCAACCATTGCCAACAACATCGCTTCTCTCTATGGCTGGGAGTACATCACGGAGATGCTGGACAACTGCGAGGTTCTCTCCGGCTCTGACCCCATGTTCGACGCGGTGAAGGACGGCACCTATCCCATTGGCTTCGTCAACGAGGACCTGGGCCTGAAGTGGCTGGAAGCCGGCCTGCCCATCGAGCTGATCTATCCCGAGGACGGCGTCATCAACACCGTTGACTGCCTGTCCATCATTAAAGGCGCCAAGAACATGGATAACGCCAAGTTGTTCATCGACTTCTTTGGTTCTCCTGAGAACCATGCGGTACTGGTAGACCCCATTCTGCGCCGTTCTACCCGTACCGACGCGCCCCTGGCAGAGGGTCTAACGCCCACCACTGAGTATAACCTGGTCGATGCGGACAAGATCTCCCGCGACGACATCACCGCGCAGTACAACACTGCCTACGAGCAGTCCCGCGCGAACTGAACCATGTGTGGGCTGGTCATCACGCTGGCCAGCCCACGCTTTTTATCCATGCCACTGATTTCTTTCATCATTCTGTATGCTCCGGAGGTGCATCATGAGGGGCAGCACACCGCTACATATTAGACGGTCTCTTCGGGATCCCTGGATCTTATTCGCCATCATCTGTCTGGTGATCTCCCTGGGACTGATCGTCATCCCACAGCTCTCCATCTTCCTCTCCTCCCTCAAAGGGGAGGACGGCTCCTTCTCCCTGTCAAATTACTCCACGTTCTTTACTAGCTACCGCTATCAGATTGCTTTTGTTAACAGCATCAAGGTCACAATTCTGACCACACTGTTCGCCACGCTGATTGCTGTACCCCTGGCCTGGCTGCTAGCACGGTTCCAATTCAAGGGCCGGAATGCGGTGGTGACTCTGATTACTATGGCCACCGCTTCTCCCCCGTTCCTGGGGGCCTATGCCTGGATCATTCTGCTGGGCCGCTACGGTGTGGTGAACAAGATTATCAAGGCGCTAACCGGCGTCCAGCCCACCTGGGGCTTCTATGGCGGAAACGCTGTCATCTGGGTCATCACCTGGATGGTCTTTCCCCTGATCTTCCTGATGACATTCGACTCTTTCAGCGATGAAGATGTTTTCCATAAAGAAGCTGCCATGAGCCTCGGCGCGAACCCGATCAAGAGCTTTTTCCACATTGAGCTTCCGCTGGCTCTGCCGGGCATCCTCACCGGGATGCTGATGGCCGCGCTGGCAGCATTCGCGGATTTCGGCACACCGGCGGTGATCGGTGGCGAATTTCCGCTTCTTCCCACCGCTGTTTACAATGAGTTCGTCAGCGAAGTGGGCGGCAATATGGGTATGGCCTCCACTGTGGGCATCGTGATGATTTTCCTGTCCACCATCATGCTGTATGCCCAGCGTACCATCCTGGCCAAAAAGACATACGCGGCCGTCTCTGTGAAGCGGTACACCCTAGCCAAGCCCAAAAAGGGCACCTCTGCCATCATCGGTGTCTATGTGGCAGTGGTTCTGATCATGTCCTTCCTGCCCCACGTTACGCTCTGCGTGGTCTCCTTTATGGAGTGGAAATACGGCGTTCTAATGGGAAACTTCACACTGTCCAATTACCAGAAGCTATTTGAGCAGCAGCTGACACCCATCTGGATGACCTTTGCCCTGGGCCTTGCCGCCACCTTCCTTACGCTGGTGTTTGGTATTGGCATCGCCTACATAATCGTCCGCAAGCGCTACAAGGTCATCTCTGGCTTTATCAACTCCATTATCATGGTGCCCTATGTGATTCCTGGCACAGTGCTGGCTGTCGGCTTCATCATGATCTTTAACAAAGAGCCTCTGCTGCTCACTGGTACCTGGGTCATCCTGGTCCTGAGTTATTTTATTCGAAAGCTACCATACCTCGTGAAAAGCGCAGAGGCATCCCTGTACTCGGTCCACCGTGCTTTGGAGGAGGCAGCCATGTCCTCCGGCGCCACGCCACTCCGTTCTTTTAAGGACATTACATTCCCGCTGATGATCAGCGGTGTCATCTCTGGGGCGACGCTGTCCTTCCTACAGATCATGACGGAACTCTCTTCCACAATTATCCTCTACCGGCCTCCTTATGTTACCATGCCGGTGGTCATCTTCGAAAACACCATGTCCTCCGGCGCGGACTTTGGAATCGCGGCTTCTATGGGAGTGCTGCTGATGCTGTTTGTGTATATCCCGCTTCTGCTGGTCAACAAAGTGACCCGCGTAAAAGCGGAGGTCTAAGAGGGAGCAAAAGAGATGAATCAGACTGCTATCACATCCGTCCCCATGCATATTCAAAATATCTGCAAGTCTTTTGGGGACCATGAAGTTTTGAAACAAGTCAATATTGAAATCCAAAAAGGCGAGTTTTTCACGCTGCTGGGTTCTTCTGGCTGCGGAAAGACCACTCTGCTGCGCTGTATCGCCGGGTTCGAGAAGCCCACCTCCGGCACCATCCGCTTTGGAGACCGGGACGTGGGGCTGCTGAATCCATGGGAAAAGGACGTAGGCTTCGTCTTTCAGAACTATGCTCTATGGCCTCACAAAACTGTATTCGAGAACATCGCATACGGTTTGAAGCTGCGAAAAAAATCCAAGGCTGAGATCGATGAGATGGTCCGCTGGGCCGTGGACCTGATCGACCTTCCCGATGTAGAGAGCCGCTATCCCAATCAGCTCTCCGGAGGCCAGCAGCAGCGGATTGCTATTGCAAGAGCGCTGGTGATTGAGCCCCAGGTCCTTCTGCTAGATGAGCCTCTGAGCAATCTGGATGCCAAGCTGCGCATCAAGATGCGCCAGGACATCAAGAACCTTCAGAAAAAGCTGGGGATCACCACGGTCTATGTGACCCATGATCAAGAGGAAGCGCTGGAGATCTCCGATCACATCGCCGTATTCAGCGAGGGCGTCGTGCAGCAGATTGGATCTCCCGAGGAGATCTATGAGGACCCTCAGAACCGCTTTGTGGCAAATTTCGTGGGCAAGAGCAACTTCGTGGATGGCACTGCCTCTGCTGACGGCTTCCGCACATTGGGCGGCACGGATATTCCCTATAATGTCCCCGCATCTGTCCGCGGCGCGTGCGTTCTCAGCTTCCGACCGGAGTCTGCAGTTCTTTCCGAGGGACCTAACGCCATCCAGGGTGAGATTGTGGACAGCTTCTACCGCGGCACCGGCTACCAGTACATCGTCCAACTGGATGCGGGGTGCCGGGTCGCTGTGGAGCACGCTGGCAAGCTGCACACCGGCGACACAGTCTCTCTCGTGCTAAATCAGGCCATCTTTTTTGACGCCAAGACAGGTGTGAGACTATGACCATCCAAAATCCCTACACGTATACCGGTCAGTGGTACCGAGGAAGCCTGCACATCCACTCCACGTTCAGCGTCTGCGGCTGGGCGACCACTCACGGGCCGGCACTGGAAATCGCCTG
>OBYM01000847.1_pt1 | contig 15057 bp, 12 predicted proteins | sample 1538191 | NCBI WGS metagenome assembly OBYM01 (sample SAMEA2580165, study PRJEB22360) | human gut metagenome | biome: human gut; feature: human-associated habitat; material: faeces | place: Denmark | collected 2008/2010 | reverse complement strand
GGGGTGAAGCTGAGCAGCCCGGGGCCTGTTATATTTAAACAGAATAGGGTGGGTAAAAACAAAAAAGTTTTTAAAATGTGGAAATTCCGCAGCATGCGGATCACCGGAACGGAGGATACGGGCTGGAGCACCGAAAACGACCCGCGCAAAACAAAATTCGGTAGTTTTATCCGCAAATTCAGCATTGATGAATTACCACAATTTTTTAATGTTCTGGTTGGCAATATGAGCTTGGTAGGCCCCCGGCCGGAAGTGCCTTTTCATGTAAACCACTTTAAAGAAGAAATTCCATTGTACCTAGTGCGCCAGCAGGTGCGGCCGGGAATCACCGGATGGGCACAGGTGCACGGCCTGCGGGGCGATACCAGCATTGAGGAGCGGGTCAAGTGTGACATTTGGTATATCGAAAACTGGAGCCTGGGGCTGGATTTGAAGATTTTGTTCCACACTGCCTTTGGCGGGATGGTAAACGATGAAAAAATGGAAGCAGGAAGGGGAAAATAGATGAAGGTCGCTCTTGTTCATGATTGGCTCGTAACGGCCGGCGGCGCCGAAAAAGTATTGTGGCAGCTTCACCTGCTTTTCCCAGAAGCTCCTATTTATACGTTGGTATACGACCCCGCATGTGGGAAAGAAATGTTTAGGGAATGTGACGTGCGCACGACCTATTTGCAAAAGATCCCTGGGGCCACAAAGCTTTATAAAAACATGCTGACCCTTATGCCGGCGGCGTGGGAGCAGCTTGATCTGTCGGAATACGATCTGGTTATCAGCAGCTGTTCCAGCTGCTGCAAAGGTGTGATCACCCGGCCAGACGCCGTGCATATTTGTTATTGCCACACCCCCACGAGATACGTTTGGGACTTTTATTATCAGTATTTGAAAAATGCAGGTTTTCTGAAAAAGCTGGTTATGCCTCACATGATCCACAAAATGAAAATTTGGGACCAGCTTGCGGCCAATCGTGTGGATTATTTTATTGCCAACAGCAATTACATTGCAAAGAGAATTGAAAAGTATTACCGGCGCGAGGCGGCTACCATTTACCCGCCGGTGCATATCAACGATTACCCCGTGGCGGAACAAGCCGATGATTATTATTTGGTCGTTTCGCGGTTCGTTTATTACAAGCGGATCGACCTGGCGATCGGGGCCTGCAATCAACTTGGGAAAAGGCTTGTGATCATTGGTGGCGGCGACGAAGAAAAGAAACTGCGCGCAATGGCCGGACCCACCATTGAATTTGCAGGGCGTGTGAACGATGAAGCGATGATGCGGTATTACGTAAAGGCAAAAGCCTTTTTATTTCCCGGAGAAGAGGACTTTGGGATCACCCCTGTAGAGGCCCAAAGCGCGGGCTGCCCAGTGATCGCGTATGGCCGAGGCGGCGCACTGGAAACGGTGTTGGAGGGAAAAACGGGCAGGTTTTTTGCTGAGCAGACAGTAGAGAGCTTGTGTGAATGTATCGATCAATTTGAACGGGATGGCGTGGGATATTCACGCGAAAAAATCCGGGAACACAGTTTCGGCTTTAGTGAAGAGCGGTTTCGAAAAGAGATGGCGGAATTTTGTAATGGGTATATTGGGAAATACGATAAAAGCTAAAGAAACGAAAACTGCACTACTTATCTGTAAACGGCATAAGACAGGCGGCGCCTACCACCAGCGCAATAGTCAGGGTAAGCGGCTGCAAATAATGATACATACCGAAACAGAGATACAAAGCGTCAGAACAGGAACAGGCGATGGGGTCGACGCATTGGGAAAAAGAAGCTTGCCCTGGAAGATTTGCAGGGAAAATAGGAGGAAACAGGTGCAGGAGAAAAAACGCCTAACTTATGAAAAAGGAATATTTGTGCTGGGAACTTTGACGATTGTTTTTGTTGGAACCGTAGTGCTGCTGGCATCTCTTTTTTTGATAATAGGGGTATCCATTCAGGCGTTTGAATTTTACGCTGCAATTTTTATTTCATTGGTAGTTACAAGCTATTTGTTTCAACTTTCTGCAAAACAAACCATACGGATTGCAGTTGTATGGATGGGAATCTTAATAGCCGGCCTTATTTTGTCGGGAGCCGTTTATGACTTTGCATGGGATGGGAACGCATATCATAAGGCAGCAGTGGGAGCGCTGCGGTATGGGTGGAATCCCATAAGGGAATCAATTGCTTCGTTTATCCAACATCTGAATATCGAGGGGTTTGAAAAGTTCAACAACATTCCGTGGGTAGAGAATTTCCCCAAAGCGAGTTGGTATTTTGGAGCCTGTATTTATGCAGTGACAGGCAAAATTGAAACAGCGAAGGTGATTAATCTTTTATTGCTTTTTTGCACATGGACATTTTCTTATCATGCAATGAGCGGCTATTGGAAAGAGAGAAATGCTGAGAAGGGCAATAAAACGTTTTTCTGTATTGTCTTCGCCACTTTTTGCGCAGCCCATCCCATTGCGATCAATCAGATGTTCACCTTTTATGTTGACGGCTTGCTTGCCAGTTGCTTAACAATTCTGCTGCTGTGCCTGTTCTGCATGTCGAGTACGGCATTCTGGAAGGAGTGTAAATGTTTAACCGCATCGTTATTTTGCGTTATTCTTCTTGCCTGCAATCTAAAGTTTACGGCGCTGGGAATGGTGGCGGTTTTTTGCGCGGCCTTTTATATTGTATGGGTTGTGAGAGCCTTTTTGAAAGAGCGCAGTACAGAAAAACAGAGTTTTAAAAGTGACATTTTAAAGTTGACAGGCTTTTATGTTGTCGCAGTTTGTTGTGCAGTGTTTTTGGTGGGAGCAGGTTCTTACCTGAAAAATTATATTGCAGGGGGCCATCCATTTTATCCAATTATGGGAAAACAGGCGACGATCAGTGAAGATACGATGATGGCCGGCTATTTACCGGATGAAGTCGAGCCCTTGGGAAACTTTTCGAAATGGACGCTTGTGTTATTATCCAGGACACAAGGGGGAAGAGGAGACATTCCAATACAACTTAAAATCCCGTTTACCTTTCATAAATCGGAATTGATTGTGAATGCGATCGACACAGAGAGGGCAGGATTCGGCTTTTGGTTCAGCGGGCTTTTTATTGTAGGAATGGTAATTTCTATAGCAGGGGCAATACAATTGGGGAAAAATGGAGAAGGATTAAAAGCGATCGAAATATCGGTTTGCCTTGCATGCTGTGTTTTGCTGGTTGGAATTGTGAGCGCCAGTTGGCTTGCAAGATATTCGCCCTATCTATATCTCCCTGTACAGATAGCGGGGGGACTGCTTTTCTTTTACCGCGGTAAGACATTAAAAGGGGTGTGTTTGGTTTTTATATCGCTTGCTCTCATAAACTGTGCAACGTTGGCGCGCTACCCTTTATTAGAAATAAAATGGAGCGGTTCTCTTCATCAGACGTTTGCTTCCATGCGGGAAGAAGGAACAGTACAAATAGTAAATTCTACTTTTCCGGGAGTACTTTTCGATTTGCAGGATGAAGATGTTTGCTATGAAATTGTTGAAAGTCTGGATCATGAAGAGGGAAGGATCAGTCAATGGGGAATGGTTTACGGGACAAAATGAAAATGGAACAGAGATAAAGACCAGTCGGCTAGCTTGCAGACCGTATAAAAGATGGCGGGAAACTTTGTGAAGACGTTGTGCACTTTTACCGAAAAAGATATTCTGGCCGAGAGGTAATAAAAATTGATTTCCGTTATTGTTCCAATTTACAACGCAGAAAAGCATCTGCAAAACTGCGTGGAAATGATTTTGCAGCAAAGCGTAAAAGAAACAGAGATTTTGCTGATCGATGATGGATCTACAGACACAAGCGGAACATTGTGTGATGAATATGCCACCCAAGATTCAAGAATTAGAGTGACCCACACTGCAAATGCAGGCGCTGCCCATGCGCGCAATACCGGCCTTGACCAGGCTCGTGGAGAGTTTATTGTATTTGTGGATGCGGACGATACAATTCCAGCAAACCATTTACAGGTTTTGTCGGAGACGCAGAAAAAGTACGATGCAGATTTAGTAACGGGGGCGGTCACCTATATTCCCGGGCCTAAGGTCACACATAAAGAATGTGTGTGTACAACTTGGGCGTTTATTGAAAAAATATTGTACCGCGACGGAGTAGGAGATTACCCGATAGGGAAACTATATCGCCGCGAATTATTTGAGGGCGTACGATTTAAAGAAGGAATTACCAGTGAAGATTTCGAGATATTCTACCGCTTGTACCAAAAGGCAAACCGAGTAGCAATTACGGACAGAACCACATATTTTTATCAGCAAAACAGCAGCAGCGTAAGTAATGCAGGCTTTTCAGAAAAATTTTTTAATCGGATCGGAATTTGCGAGAACATTTTAAACGAGGTACAGGCTAGCCGCCCGGAGCTTTTGCCTGCGGCCCAATCCAGGGCAGTGGAGGAAGCGATCTGGCTGTGTGGTTTGCTGCCAAAAGGATATCCAAAACAGGAGCAATGGGTGAAGGCTACCGTGCGCAAGTATGGAAAAGCCGTTTTAAAGGATCCTAAGGCTACACGGAAAGTAAAGCGCAGGGTTATAGTTTTCGCCATTAGCCCACTTCTGTGGAAGTTCCGGATGAAAGCGAAAGGTACGCTTGTCTTTTTCGCTTCCCATTTGAGAAAAGCATAAGTAAAAAATGCTGCTTTGCAATGGAGAATGAATTTGAAACTACTGTTTGTTTGTTCCGAATATCATGGCAGCCGGGATCCGGCCGCGCGCTGTATAGAATATCTGCGAACTGAATTAAAAAAGAACAATGTACAGAGCGATGTTCTCACCTATGCATGGAGGGGAGAGCGGGAAAAATGCGTGCCGGATGAGTTGGGAAAAACCTTTTTAGCTTCGACCTGGTATCGCTTTTCCAGATTAAAACGAGGGGCAAACGGCAAAATTCAAATGCCCCTTTCAAAACTTTTTCTTGCCGCGCTCACGCGGCTGTTTGCGTTTGCAGTAGAAGGCAAACACTATAGCCAGATGGGCTTACCCATGAAGGCCACAAGGCAGATGGGGGCGAGGCTGCGGCGACTTTGCGCCGAAAACGATTATGATTGGATCATATCGGTGGCCTATCCTTTTGCAAATCACAAAATGGTGCTGGCCTGGAAACCGCCAGAAATACCGGTTGCGCTTTACAACTTTGATCCTTACTATAACAATGGTACATACGCGCCAGCAGCCAAGGCAGAGCGTTTGCGCGAAGAGGTTCAAGCGTATCAACAAGCCAAGTGTGTGTTTTGTACGCCTGAGCAATGGCCGGATTATCAGCAAGACGCATTCCAAAAGGTCATAAACAAGATATACCCCTTACCCTATCCCAACCTGGTCCCACCAAAAGCCCAGCATAAATGCGATATTTTTTTTGATCCACAAAAAATAAATTGTGTTTATCTGGGAACGATTTACGGCGATATTCGAAAACCGGACGCGCTGTTTCACCTGTTTGAACTAGCCGCCAAGAAAGAGCCCAATTTGAAACTCTATATTATAGGCAAAAAATTCGGCCGAGATGCGGAGCAATATCTTGTGGAATATACCCAAAGGATGCCGCAAAACATTGTCTGCTTAGGTCCGATACCCGCAGAGCAGGCGATGGATTTACTGCTTCGGGCTGATATATTAGTGAACTTGGGAAACAGCGTTGCCAACCAAATGCCCAGCAAAGTTATGGAGTATATTTCCACAGGAAAACCTATTTTGAACATTAGTATAATTCCAAATTGCAGTGCCTTGCCAATCTTAAAAAGATACCCGCTTTACCTCCAGTGTTTCCATGAAGACTGTACACAGGAGCAAACGATTGACCAGACGCTGGCGTTTTGCCGCCAAACTGCGGGGCAAAAAATTCCATGGGAGCACGTACAGAGTCTTTATCCTGATATGAAGATTGACACCGTGGCGGCACAATTTTTACGAGCTCTGCAGCCCTAACGTGAGAAGGCAGGATAGAAATGCAAAAAAAGTGTTTGGTCCAGATCAATGGCTGCGCGTACGGCAGCACCGGTTCAATCATGCAGTCAATTCATACGGCGGCGCAGCAGGCCGGTTGGGAGGCGCATATGCTTTGCCCCAATGGAAGAGAAAATCAAGCGGCAAAAAAAGCAAGCCCGGAAATTACATTTGTGGGCAGCTGGCTGGAAATTTCGGCGCAGAGGAAATGGAATAAATGTACTGGATGGTACGGTTATGGCTTTTGCTATACGACCACGCAGATACTAAAACAGTTGGATGAATGGAAGCCGGATGTGGTACAACTGCACAACCTGCACCATCAGTATGTGGACTTACAAAGACTGTTTGGCTATATCCGTGAGCGTAAAATTCCAGTGGTTCTCACCCTGCATGACTGCTGGGCTTTTACGGGGCACTGCGCGCACTTTACCATGAACAACTGCGAAAAGTGGCGGGAGCATTGCGACTCGTGTGCTTATCTATCGGCGTATCCGTTAACCCTGAAAGATAAAACAAAAGAGAATTTTTATAACAAGAAAAGACTGTTTGAAAGCCTACAGAATCTTGTGCTCAGCGCGCCAAGCCAGTGGATCGCGGATCGGGCTAAAGAATCGCCCATGTTTTATGGGCGACGAATTGAAGTGATTTATAACGGGATCAATTTAACGCAAAGCTGCGTTGTTGCGCGGCAGGAAATTCAGGATTTGCGAAAACGTTACGCACCAAATAATGAATGGATTGTATTGGCGGTTTCACGCTTTTGGACAAAAGAAAAGGGCTGGGACCTTTTGAAAGAACTGGCAGCTCATCTTCCGGCAGGGATAAGGCTGCTGGCGGTAGGAGAGGCTATGGAAAATACAAAATCGGCGCTGCCGCCCGCGATGACGCTGATTCCGCCAGAAAAGCCGATGCAGCTGGCAAAGCTATATGCGGCGGCGGATGTGTTTGTGAATTTTACAAGAGAAGAAGTTTTGGGACTTGTAAATGTGGAAGCACTTGCAGCGGGGATCCCCGTGATCACGGCACCAAGCGGAGGGGCACCGGAATGCATTGATTCAACAAGCGGCATTGTTCTGGATGAAAACAGTTGGGAATGCGCACTTGCGGCAATTGAAAAAGTGCGAAATGGAGAGATTGTGTTTTCAAAAGAAGCCTGCCGCCAAAGAGCAAGTGCTTTTGACCGCAGGAAAAAAGCAAAAGAACATATTCAACTCTATCAAGAAATGTGTGGAGAACAAGAAGAAACATAGAGAGGAAATAAGTGATGCCTTGTTTCAGTATTATTGTGCCGGTGTATAACACAAAGAAATATCTGCCTCAATGCATGGAAAGTCTGCTCAGACAGCGTTTCTCTGATTTTGAAGTTCTTGTGGTGGATGATGGCGCTACAGATGGCAGCAGCGTGCTGTGCGACCAATATGCGGCAAAGGATGAACGAATTAAAGTAATACATCAGGAGAATAAAGGTTTGGGCGAAGCACGCAATGCAGGATTGCGTTATGCAAAAGGAGAATGGATCCTTTTCCTGGACAGCGATGACTATTGGGCGGAAAACGGCCTCCAACAGCTTTGGGAGGGGATAAGGCGTTGGCCAAACAATACGCTGTATATAACCCAGTGGCGCATTCTTGAAGGCGATGCTGAAAATTTGGGAATACCCCACTGTACAGAGCCGTTTCCGCAGGAGGGTATAGTTGAATTACATACGCTGCAAGAAAAAGTACAATTTTATGATAATCATTATGGCTGGGCGGTTTGGAAGCTTGTGATTCACCGGAGCTTGGTAGCAAACAATAGACTCTGCTTTTTACCGGATGTGCGAAATGGCGAGGATCTTTATTGGGTGCTGCATTTGCTGGATCAGGTAACAGTTTTTTGCTGCTTGAGCACAGTTTTGTGTTGTTATCGGGATCAGGAAAAAGGTACTCTGTCAGAGCGGTCGCCTCAAAATGCCCTTCGCTGGCTGGACAGCATAGAAAAAACAATCTGCCAAATTTCCCAAGAGGCGCTTGTCGAAAAAGAATTTGTGATAGCATGGCTGATAAATATTGATGCATATTATTTTTATCTGGCCGCAGCGATGGGGCAAAAGGAAGAGTGGATAAAGAGGATACAGCGTCATTTGCCTTATTTTCGCGCTGTAAAAAAACAAGTTGCTTTTTTATCAAAGAAAGCAAAACTAATTTGGTGCTTTTCTGGATTCAGCATACAGTTATGTTGGTTGTTGTGTAAAAAGTTTCGCGCGAAATTGACGCGGGAGGAGTGAAAGAAATCCATAGGCGCTCACGTCCCAATGAGCAGTCCTAAAGTGAAAAAGGGGACCACCGGTAAAGCCTAAAATCAAGAGTATATATGTAATGTATAGTTACATAGCATCGAGGGCCTTTATGGTGGCAACGGGAATAAACGCGGCAAACTTAACAACCGGAGGAGAAGAATGGAAAAGTTGTGCAGCATTCAGGATGTGGGTATTTACCTTTCAGTTGATCATGAGATGCGAAAAAATATTTTACGCAACCGTTTAATGGAACAACTGGACGGCTTTGATTCGTATTACAGAAATACAGCGGAAATAGAAAGAATCATTGTTAAAGATCTGCAAGAGTTGCAGATACCGCAAAACAGCATTGTAGTACCACAAAATGCTTATTATTTCCCGGACGGCACTTTCTACAGTCTGGAAGCAAAAATTGCTTTTCAGATGTGTGATGTGGGGATGACGTTCTGGTGTGATGAGAATGTTTGGTATCTGCCATATATGCTTCAGTATTTGCTGGAAGCAAAACAACGAACTTTTTTACACGGCGCCGGTATTGCGGTGAATGGCACAGATGGTTATTTGCTTGTAGCTTTTGGAGGGATTGGGAAAACCTGCTTTGTGGCCAATGCGATAAAGCAGGACAATGTAAAACTGCTGGGCGATGATCTGATTATTGCAGGTGCAGACGGCACGCTGCGCTCTTATCCCAGACCATTTTGCCTGTACCCTTATCATAAGACGCTGTTCCCGCAATTCTTTGACGGAAAGAAACTGCATTTTGAAGAAGTGAGGACAGACCGCTACTTTTTGCGCGCAAGCCGCAAACTGAAAAAGAAGCTTCATATACCAGATTCAATTATTTACGATTATCTGCCCGTATCACCGATCCATTTATTCCCGCAGGAAAAGGTACAGGTGGAGCCTGTCAGAGTGAAAAAAGTATTCGTGCTGCGCCGCGTTGTTGGTTTGACGGGACTTCAGATAAGACCTGCAACGGATTTAGACGGTATCGCCAGTTTTGCCCATAGCGTTATTCAGCATGAATGGAGCATAGGGATTCGGTTGGAATTTAACTATTTGGCGCATCAGGAACATGATTATGGGGATATGGCGAACGCACAGTATCAAACGATCCGGAACTGCCTGAAGCATGCAGAAGAATTTTATTATATTGACATTCCTGAGAATATGGAAGCGGAGAGGGTCAGTTTGGAATTGAATAAAGTGATTTTGGGCGGCCAAAAATGCGAGGATTGAAAAGGAGCAATAAAAATGTTTGTTATCAAGATTCAGGGTGGATTGGGAAATCAAATTTCTCAATACGCTTTTTCCAGGCTGATACAAAAGCATTATCCAAATCAGGTCGTTGCCCTGGATGTTACCTGGTGCGAATATAACGCACCGGGGTTTGAATTGATACAAGCATTTAAGGCGGATCATTTGGACTATAAGATTGCTTCGAAGCAGGATCTTTATCACGTAACTGGACAGAGAGATTATGGATGCCCAGGTAAAACAATCGCGGTGAAAGTATGGAATAGAATGGTTCGTGGTTTTCAGAAACTTAGCGGAAAACAGCCGATCTTCACACAAAAAATAGAATCGGGATATCCTGAGCAAAAGGATGTTTTTTGCTTGGATGAAAACAGAAGCTGGTATTTGGACGGGTTTTGGCACAACTATGATTACACCGAAATATTGCCGCAATTAAGGCAAGAACTTGTATATGCTCCATGGGAGGAGCCTTCGTTTTTGAAACAGGCGGAACAGATGGAGAAAACCTCTTCGATTGGAGTACATATCCGGTTGGGAGATTATGTTGGCACCAATCGTGATATTTTGCTGAACAGCAACTATTATAAAGATGCTATTTCGTTCATGGCAAAAGGGTTAAAAGAACCATTGGTTTTTGTTTTCTCCAACAATCAGGAGCAGGCGGAAAAGTATATAGATTCACTGCAACTGCCTTATGAGTTCAAGATCGTGGATGAGGGAAACCGCCCAGCTTACACAGACATGATTTTGATCGGAGCATGTAAAAATAAAGTGTGCGCCAATTCCACATACAGTTATTGGGCAGCGCTTTTGAGCAAAAACGAGGGAGATATTACTATTCCTGAATATTACACACAAGAGCGGAAAATGTGGACAAACGCCCTGTGCAAAACCGTAAACTTTAAAGCCCAATTTATGGTTTGAGAAAATAAGGTTGTTATGAAAGACGGCAAGCTGACAGGTTTCCAGATTTTGTAAAGAGGAAAGAGCGTTATCTGAATATGTGCCGGCGATTATTTTCGGTGCCCAAAGGCGGCCAGTGATTGAAGGGTATAAAGGATGTTCAAAGCCGGAATGTTCTGGAAGACTGAATTTTGATAAAAAGGTGTGAAACAGCATGAAAATATTGATGATTTTTATTGATATGCTGCGGCCAAATCTGCTGCACATCATAGATGAAAGTCAACCAGCAAGAGAAGTAGAAAAAGTGTTTGAAAAGTGGGGTGGAACGCTTTACACAAATTGCTTTACCCCATCGCCGGATACGCCGAGGTCAAATGCATGCATTTGGTCCAGCCGTTATCCAAAGCATAACGGCTGTGATAACCGGTTAAAATACCCAAAGTTCTTTTTCAGGGAGGCGAATCAGGACATATGGGCCGTGATGAAGGACGCAGGTTATACCTTTAATGTGTATATGCATCCCGCAACTAAAATGATTGGAGAACTTCCGCCATGTATGGAGAACTGCGGAAATTTTTCGGATGGAAAAACTTTAAAGGACTTTTTGCCCACAGTGGAAGTAAACGAAAATAGCTTTACCTATTTTTGTCTCGAGGATTTTCATGCTGCTGTCACCGATTATTTTGGAGCCCCTAAATGTATCCCGATTGGGGATAAAAAAATTGCGGATGCTTTGCGTGTGATCGATAAAGGATTGGACGTGGAGTCGTTTGATTTAATGGTTGTTTTATCCGACCATGGGTTCCGCATTTATAAAGAACCCATGCCGGACTATGCGGCGCAGATGGGGCGAATGCGCTCGCAGGTACTCATGATGACCCGCATAAAAGGGCAAAAGGAAGTAACCATAAACGAAAAGTTTTGTAGTCTGTTAGATGTGTATCCAACGATTTGCAAACAGGCAAATCTTCAGCCCCGCGGCCCGATAGAAGGGGTGAGTTTGATGGAACAGGAAACCCGCCTTCCGCTTATAATCGAAGATCATCGTACATTTAACGCCGAACTTGGACAAACGATAGAATATTGGGGAATTTTAGATCGGGAAGGAATGCACTGTGTAGATAGCTGGCATAACTGGATCGGGCCGGCGCTTTCAGAAGAAAAGAAACGGGAGTATGAAGAACTTCTATTGCGAAAAGCAACAGACTATGAAAAAAACGTAAAAATGGGCCAAATCAGGAAGTTCTATGAAGATTGTCTTGTAAGTACGCCATATTATTTTGATGGTGAACCACGCAAAACACATTGTCCGCTGGAAATGAAAATTAAAAAAATGGTAAAACATGCTTTGCACAACACAAAGGGATAAAAAATAAAGGAGAGGCGATATGAGAATAAAAAAAGCCTTAAAGAACATTTTCTATTCGCTGGGCTCCTATGTATTGCTGATGGTTGCAGGCATCTTTATACGCAAGTTGTTTATAATGCATTTTGATATTGAGCTTTTAGGTTATGAAAGCTTATTTGGCAGTGTATTTATAATTCTTTCCATGGCGGAAATGGGAGCGGGAGGCATGTTCAATTACATGCTGTATCGTGCTGTGGCGGAACATGACGACCATGAGATCAGTACGCTAATGCAAATGTTTAAGCAACTGTACCGTGTTGTGGGTGTTGTTGTTGCCGTGCTTGGATGCATCCTTTTTTTGTTTTTGCCGCTTTTTGTGAATCCAGATGTAGAGAATTGGAATTATGTTTGTATTGTGTATTGGATACAACTTGCTACAACATTAACTACATATTTTCTGGCATATAGACGGTCCATTCTGATAGCGAACCAGTGTGAGTATGAAGTTGTAAAAGTTGAAACTAATTTTAAAATGTTAAACATGGTGCTGCGAATTGGCGCAATTGTGCTGCTACAAAGTTACACCGTGTATCTTTTGATATCTGTATTTTGTAATGTCCTTGCTAACTTTCAAATTTGGCGGCTATGCGGCAAGAAATATCCCAATATTAAAAATGTGCCAATAGGGCTGCAGGACTATCAGAAACGCGGCGTATTTACAGAATTAAAAAATTTGTTGATCAGCAAAATATCGTCCACAATTTGGAGTTCATCCGACAACATTCTGATAAATGCATTTTTGGGGATTCGGATTACAGCCATTTATGGCGGTTATACAATGATATACAGCGCGGTGAATACGGTGGTTTCCAAATGTACACAACCCATGGTTGCCAGTGTCGGGAACCTAATGTATGAAAAACCGGACAAGAACCGAATAAAGCAATTTTATGAAGCTTATAATTTGTTTTGCGGTTTCGCCGCAACTTTTTGCTTTGTTGCCTTTATCGTCATGTTTCAACCATTCCTGGAGTTTGTATACGGGAAAGAATATTTGCTGCCAATGGCATTTGTGGTAGCGCTCAGTGCAAATGGGTATGCCGGGATCAAGCAGCAGGCTATTTGTGCCTTCCGTAATTCGATGGGTAACTACAGGCTGGACAGAAATTATTCAATTTGCAGCGCGGCTTTGAATGTGTTGCTGTCAATTTTGTTGGCAGGACCTTTTGGCATTACAGGTATTACTGTTGCTACAGTCGTTGCGCACATGGTGATCTGGCTGGGGAGATTAATCGTTGTACATCGTCATTATTTCGGGGAAAGCTTATTCTCTGAAATCACCAAGGAAACGGTTTGGATAATACTGGCTGCATTGGAAGGCGGAGTTGTGCTTTGGATATGCACTGATCTTTCAGCTTCTGTAAGCGGAATTATATTGCGGGGGATCGCTTGCGTTGTTATTCCAAATTTAATAAATTTAGCGTTGTTTTTTCACACAGCGTCTTTTCAGTACATGTGGCATTATGCTAAAAAAACGTTTTGTACATTGGGCGGCAAGTTAAAAGAAAAGCAAGTGGAGCAATTGCGGCAGCATCGTAAATGATTTTGCAGATCTAAAAATGGAGAGTATTTATGGAAGGGCTGTACATGGAAAGCAAGACGCAAGCAGGCCAAAATGCAATCACAGTTAACGTATACGAACGGCTATATAACAATGCAATAGAAATTATTGCACAGGTGTTGCATAGCCGGCAAGAGGAAATACGAAAAATTACTGCATTGAAAACAGGAATGACCAACCGATCGTTTCTGTTTGAATGCAGAGGGAAAAAGTATATTATGCGTATCCCTGGTGAAGGAACGGAACAGCTTATCGACCGTCGTCAGGAATATGCAGTATATAATACGATTCGCCCGTTCGATTTAAGTGATGAACTGCTTTACATGGATCCTCAAAACGGATACAAGCTGTCTGGCTTTCTGGAAAATGCACGCACCTGCGATCCGCAGAATATAAAAGAAGTTTCTGCTTGTATGCAAAGGTTGCGGCAATTTCATAAAAAGGAATTAGAGGTTCCACATACGTTTGATATTTTTCGGCAAATTGAGTTCTATGAATCGTTATGGGGCTCACACCCATCGGTTTATGAGGATTATATTGAAACGCGCAGAAATATATTTTCTCTTCAGCAATATATAGAGGATCAGCCCAAACAGTGGACGCTGACACATATTGATGCGGTTCCCGACAATTTTTTGTTTGTACCGGAAGGCGATCACGAAACCATAAAGCTGATTGACTGGGAGTATGCAGGCATGCAGGATGCTTGTGTGGATGTAGCGATGTTTGCACTTTATGCACTGTATGGGAGAAAGCAGATAGATCAGTTAATTGATTTGTATTATCCAGAAGGCTGTGAAAAGGCTATACGGTATAAAATTTATTGTTACATAGCTGTGTGTGGCCTTCTGTGGAGTAATTGGTGTGAATACAAACGCCATGTAGGGGTGGAGTTTGGAGAATACGCAAGGCGCCAATATGAATATGCCAAAGAATATTTCGCTGCCGTTAAGGAGGAAATGTAGATTGGAGGCAAGTCAAAAGCCTATACATGTTGCACGGCGCGCCATTATTTTGGCCGCAGGGCTAGGTGAACGGTTGCGGCCAATTACGGATAGGACACCCAAACCCCTCATAATGGTAAATGGAAAACGGATCATAGACACAGCGATTGATGCGTTGCTTGAAAATAATATTACCGAAATTTATATTGTAGTCGGTCACTTGAAAGAGCGTTTTTCTGTATTAAAGGAAAAATATCCTACCCTTCGATTTATTAACAATGCATTTTACAGCAGCTGCAATAATATTGCTTCACTGTATGCGGCGCGTGAACATCTTGAAGAGTGCGTCATTCTGGATGGCGACCAGATTATTCGGAATCCGACGATTTTTGCATCGCCCTTTTTTCGCTCAGGCTATTGCAGTGCCTGGACAGATATAGAAACAAATGAGTGGTTGCAAACAGTTGAGGATGGTGTAGTAACAAGCTGTAATCGAGAGGGCGGCAAGAAAGGTTGGCAGCTTTTCAGCGTTTCATTTTGGACAGCAGAAGACGGAAAAAAGCTCAAAGGTCATCTGGAAAAAGAATTTGAAATAAAAAAGACCACACATATTTATTGGGATGATGTGGTAATGTTCTGCTATCCGGAAGAATACCAGCTTGGGATCCGCCCGATAACCAAGGAAGTGTGCCCTTCCCGGTTTCGTGGACAGTAAAAATGAAGAAAAAACAGAAAGAAACG
>OBYM01000845.1_pt1 | contig 15072 bp, 29 predicted proteins | sample 1538191 | NCBI WGS metagenome assembly OBYM01 (sample SAMEA2580165, study PRJEB22360) | human gut metagenome | biome: human gut; feature: human-associated habitat; material: faeces | place: Denmark | collected 2008/2010 | reverse complement strand
TCAAAATCTCCGGGTGCTGGCTGGTGGCCGTGGTCGTATGTAAACGTGACTGCCCAGTCGCTTTCCCCGAAATTCGTATAGGCCAGCTGGCAGAAATACCGTCTCGCTATCATGTCGTTATACTTCTGCTGCGCAATGGAGGTTGCCAGTTCTCTTTTGCGGCGGGTGCTCGCGGTGTGTTCCTTGTCCGTTGTTTCAAAGAGATCCACTTCTGCATAATCGGATGTTCCGAGAATGTGTTTCTGCTCCCGAATGTACCATGCCCGCACCGTTCACTTCCTCCTTCCGCAAAGTTCTACTGGGATTTTCTTTTCTGTGGACCAAACACACACGGCTTCGCAGGACAAGGGGGACACAACGCCGGGCAGGTCTTTCTAAGTTTCCCATTCCGTCAAGCCCTACAGACCCGCCCTCGTTTTCTCCCCCTTGACCCCCGCTTTCCCCGGCGTGTTCTTCCGTGGTCGCTAGATTAAGTTACACATACAAGCCCCTTGCCGCCTCGTCAGGGCGGCAATTTAACGACGGGCTTGCTTAATTCTTGATTAGAGCTTGATTAGTTTACTTCGTAGTCACCGATGCTGTTTTCTTCCGTTCTGACTTCCCAGCACTCGCAGGTGTCCTCCGGGTCAGTGAAGTCGGCACGGTTCGGAGAATTGCCGTTGAAGCATACCCAGGTGTAGCCCTCATGCCAGCGGCAGGTGCAGCAGGTTCTTTCAGGTTCCATCATCCTGTGTTCCTTTCGTCACGGTTCTAGCAGTGTGTGGCAAATCTGACAGGCGTGCGGTTCCCAATCTGTCCTGTACCCGCATACCGGGCACTCATACCAGCCGTATGGAAACACACCGGTAGCGTCATAGAATTCACGCTGCCATTTAAGTGGTTTCGGCAGTGGGGTGCCGGTCGCTTTCGCAAATTTGGCGGCCCGCATAGCAGTTGCAATGGCATCCCTTGCAGGTTTCAAAGAATCGTGTTCTTCCTTTTTCTGGGAGTTATCTGTCTTACCCTCCATGTCGGCCACCTTCATAAAAACGATCCATCGTTTCGCGGTACACTTTGTAGCACTCCGGGCACAGATCTCCGATTCCATGGATGTTTCTCATTTCAAGCGCCCAACCATCCAATGCTTTCTGGTCAAACACACCATCGTCGAACCGTTCCGCGAACACCTGCTTTCTGCACCGGTTGCAGATAAACATTGCTCCGTTCTGTCTCATGGTACTGTCTCCAACTTTCCAACTTCAAAATCTTCAAGGTTCGGGTGCAACTTCTTCCTCTCGATCCCGAACTTTGCCCTTGCTCAGTGCCAGAGGACCACGTTTGACGAATGGGCCAGATATGTTGTTCCGTTAATTTTGACCTGTAACTGGTCGCCTTCATAATCGTTCCAGCTATCCACCTTGCCCTCAATTACGGTTCCATCCGGCATTTTAATCTGTGCCTGCGAATATTCGTAGGTCAAATCAATTACCTGCTTGTTGCATCCCGTCATCAGCAAAACGCTTGCCGCCGCAGATGCTCCCACCATAAAAATCTTTCTCATTTCTTTGCCTCCTGCTTTTCATTGAGTTTTACTACCGGCTGCGGCTGGTCGCTGCGGTTCAGCGGCTTATCAAAGCACACATTCCATGGATCGCCCTCCGGCTTGTCATGCCATGCCAGGGCGTGGCGAATGACAAGCCATACCTGTTCTGCCCGGTACGGAATCTCCATCAGGTCGGAGATTGGGGCAGGGAGAACGTACCGGCGATATAGGTTATCCAGTCCATCCTGCATATCGTTCCGGCGGTGGATTGAAACCGTGAAAGCGTTGTCCCGCTGTTCCTTTGTCTTGAACTCATTATGTTTGGCATCGGAATAGAACTTTGCCATGCACAGATCATCGGCTACATCCCAGAACTGGCCCATATGTAAGCGCAAGTACCACTCGCAGGCCGCTTGCACAGCCTCGGCCACCGGGCGGCTCATGGTCAGCGTGATGGTCTCGATTTCGGTAGGTGCGTCATTCTTCTTCACCATAGTGCGGATCCTTTGCCCCCGGCCAGTGACGGCGCTGGCTGCGCTCAAACTTCCGGGCCATCGCTGCTGTCTGAATAGCTTCCACGGCCAGAGCAACAGCCCGGTCATATACACCCTTCGTGGAAATCTGCGGATTGTTGGAGTAAACATTCATCCACATTGCATTGAGTTCCTGACGCAGACCGTCCATCTCCTGCGCAGCTTCCACGACTTCTTCTTGGATGATTCCCGCGCCCTCATGTGGCCCAGCAAACATCCGAAACTTCTTATTGGCAGCGGCCAACTCGATTTTGACCAGCCGCTTCACGTCATTTTTTACCGCATCCATGATTAGCCCTCCGTCCGGCTCTTGATTTCGGCCAGCAGGTCATCCAGCGGAACATCGGAAAGCGAAAACCCGGCCTCTCTTTCGTCCTCGACAGAGACCAAGAGTGCAGAGGAAAAGCACAAAACGGGGCGAACACCATAGGAGCGGCTGCACCAGTTGTAGTTGTCGGAGCCATCGGTGTTGACGTACCAGACGATGTAGTTATAGTTGGTGCGCGGAGAGCAATTCGGCGTACCGTAAGGCGTTGCCAACCACCACGGCGCATCTACCTTCGGGATCAGCCGCCAATATTTTCCGTACCCGCGCAGGGTCAACAGGCCAATCCTCACTTCAAAGATTCCGTATTCGTTCTGGCCGGTCGTGTCCTGAAGGTCGATTCTGAGCGGAATGAATGTACTCAGCGGAGTGCCGTTCTTTGTAAACTCTGCCAGGCAGTTACCCAGATATGGCATAATCTCGCTCCGGCGCAGATCGTTGGGGCATTCTGGGTCGTCACCTTCACGGAACGGCATTCTCGTCCAAATTTCCTTTGCCAGTACAAGGCAGCCGTGTTCGTCCGCATCCAGCTTCACAAACTCCTTGCCCAGCGCTCTGAAGATGCCACCATTTTTCACATCACCCAAGGTTACACTTTTCAAAATCTTGCTCATCGTTATTCCTCCACTAAAACCACATTGGCCCAGCTGGTCTCGTATGTTTTCCCGTCAATCGTGACTTTCACGATACGATCATTGTGTACAAATGAACTTACCTTGTCTGCCCTTCCTTTGTCCAGCAAAGTGCCATCCGGCAGATAAACATATACCGTCTTGACCGGATTTTCGCCGATTGTTGCATCCTTGACAGCTTCGCACCCGGTCAGTGTAGCGCACAGTGCAGCAGTCAAGGTGGTCAAAGCCAGCAGTTTCAAAGTCTTACGCATCGTTTTTGTCCTCCTGTTCGCTCAAGTCCTCCACATCGGCAACATCCCTAGTCTTTTTCACCATGTCGGCAAGCTCACGCAGTCCAGACTTTGCCAGAGGTTCCAGCTTTACAGGAAGCACCGCGCCGCGCACCACCATTCCGTCCTTGATAACATAGTAGCGTCCGCCGCTCGCCATCTTCCTGGCGCAGTATTTGAAATATCCGCTCTTGCGGATTTCATCTGCTACTGGCATGATCTGCTTCGCATCCACAAAACCGACCGTTCCCGAAACAGGCTCGATCATTGGAACCAGTTCACACCCGCAGTACCGGATACCGATTCTTCCGGTCACGCAGTCCATTTCTCCGTCTGCCGTGTCGTCCAAATCCATCCCTTCGATGTGATGGAGATCATCCGGGCAGTCATTATCAAACTCGATGTCTGCCCATTCCTTTTTGCTGATGCCCAGGAGGGTTGCCAACTCACTTTCATTTTGTGCCTTCGGAAATCCGGTCAGCGGGAAGATTGCCGTTTTGGTTCCAATGTACAAATCATAGGTTCTGCAATCGTCATAGAACACTTTGTAGAGTTTACAGTACCCATCTGCCTTAATGAGCTTTGCGATTGCTGCCAGCTTCATTTGCTTCTCCTTTCAATTTCGATAGCCTGAACTTCAAACTTTTCGTACTCCGGGTAATGATTCTCGGCCTGCTCCTTGGCTTTTTCAACAGCCTGTTCGGCGCTGTCCGCATCCAGCCGGTACGGCAGCCAACCCGGCCACCCACCAGCACCGGTCGCTTTCAGCAAAATGTAGTACCTCTGCATCGGTGTGTTCTCCTTTCAGTTTTGGGCAATCCCGGAGTTGAACCGGGCCGGGCCTGTTCCCATGCTCACAAAAAAGGCCGCCGCAGCGGGCGGCCTGTGTCAGGAGTTGTTCGACCTTATTTTCAAAATTTTCTTTGCTTCCTCTGCGTGGAGAAGGACGCTGTCCCGGCAGGTCATACCCGGTTCTTGCAGCTCATAGAGTTTGCACTCTTTCGTGCATCCCTTACTGCCTTTTCGGGCCTGCTCATTACACGTTATAAATCGTGCGGACAGAATCCGTGTCAGCGTTTCATTGTCCATCATGCCACCAGATAAAGCCAAAGGAACTTAATCAGTGCGGCAGGCACAAAGAAAATCAGTGCCGCCCACAGTGCCACAGCTGCCAAAACCATCAGAACACCCAGTGTTTTCACAAATCCGTCCATATTTTTATTCTCCTTCTTTGATAATCCAAACTCTATGCGTCCCGTAGCCATTCCAATTCAGGGCATCTTCATGACTGCCGGAAACCGCCACATCCAGGTGCTTTCCCTGGATTCCTGCCCCCTTGTCCTGAACGATCCGCACTCCTATGTCCTCGATATAGAGGATGGTTCCAAACGGGAACACATCCGGGTCAGCCGCTACCGTCACGTCAGCTTCTACCGGTGCACCGCTGGCTGTGATCCCGGTTCCTGTGCCGCAGATATGCTCCCGCTTTTCGGTACAGTAGGCCGTGCAGAGAAAATCGCCAGCATCCTCAACCAGCAATTTTCCATCCAGTCGGTCCCGTGCTTTCAGAGAATCCCGCAGGGTATCGGCGTACTCTGCAATCTCTTTCGACACGCCCTCCCAGTCCTCATACCGGGACTTGTAAATATCCCGCTGACATTCCAGATCATCAATACGGTGATAAAGCACGCCGGTCTGTATGCCTGCAATCATGACTACTACCAAGGCAATTTTTGATATGTCCACTTTCATGTTTTTTCCGTTCCTCCCATCTTGTCAAAAGTAATTGGCGGATGCCCATGCTCCTGCGCTCTGAGCGTCCCGGACGTTCCCTGCGTGACGCTCATTCTTCCTCCGCCTTGGTCATTCAGTACCATATTTCTCAGCTCAAAAAGCGTTTGATCCTGATGTGTCGCCAGTGTTGCAGAAAGTTCTTTCTGAACAAGTGCTCCTTTTCCGCCACCCTCACACCCTGACCGGATCTTCACGGTGTAGGCTCCATGCTGCCCCCCCCGCTGGCCTCGATGCCACCATTCGATCATGCCATGAATAGCAGTCAGCAGTAAGTCCGGCAATTTCTTCCCCCTTCGGGATGCACGGGTTAAAATCCCATTGAGTGCCTTTTCGCTCAAAAGCGACCACTCCGGCGGATTCTCTACGAGTATCGCAGACAGCATATACTCTGCGCCTGCGCTGGGGGATTCCCCAGTATTGAGCATTGACGATTCGATAGGCAACAGCTCCGTAGTTTGCGAAGCCCCCCCACTTGCCATGTTGGAGAATAGGCTTATCTGCTCTACCTCCGGCAAATCCTCTGATACGAAGTAGTTCATTGAGGACCGTTTCAAAATCCTTCCCTCCATTTGACGAAAGTGCACCGGGCACATTTTCCCAGATCACAAAGCGCGGATATTTGCCATTTGTTGCAACCAGCATTTCTATGATGATTCTGATTGCTTCCCAGAATAGCCCAGATCTTCCGCCACCCAGGCCGGCGCGTTTTCCAGCAATGCTCAAGTCCTGGCAAGGAGATCCGAACGTAATAATATCTACTGGCTCGATTTTGTCTCCCCGGACATCCTTCACGCTTCCTAGGTGCTTCATATGCGGCAGGTGCGTTCTCGTGACGGCAATAGGGTACGGCTCCACCTCACTTGCCCATACTGCCCGTCCACCGCACATTACCGCGCACAGCGGCATCGTTCCGCTGCCGTCAAACAGGCTTCCCAACTTCACGTCCTCGGCTGGTTTGCCCAGTTCCCGGAAAGCATTTTTGACAAAGAACAGTGCGTTCGGCAACGCCATACCATTGCCCCACATGGCATACTCTGCTGCCATGCTATGCAGGCCGTCATGCCAGCGCATCAATGCCTTGTCGCTTTCAGTGCTGCCACCCTGCACAATTTTTCTGCTCGGTCTTTTCCCTTTGATTTCGCAATCTCTGGCATATACTTCACGCCAGAATGGAAACTCTTGTGGAGAGGTCAGCGGTGCGATTTCTGCCCACCCATCAGGGAAGCCCTGCAATCGGCCGCATTCCAATGGGATAAGACGGCGAACAATCCAGTCCGGTGAACCCTTTTCGCCGGCTTGAATCACTTTTGGTCCACTCGTTGCTACGCCGTTCACTTTTGTAAGCGTTGCCGCCACCTCTCCGGTAACAGTTCCATTATAGGTATCCGCTCCGGTTGCTTCCGGCAACGGTTGAATTACCGGATTTATGTAGTTCAGGCTCCATCCGCCTTCCCCTTTAGCCTGCAATGTTCCGCTCACATTGCCGTTCAGGCAATGGTGCCTTGCGTCATAGGCTACCGCGTGACGGTCAACGGTGTTCAGCGTGAATGTCACATTCTCGTCTACTCCCGTGCCGTTCATCCCGGTGTTGCGGTCTATCATATTCCCCGCCAAGCAGTATGATCCGGCAACAATAGGTGCTTCATGGTCACACGTCAGACAAGGGCAGGTGTTATCCAGCGTATCAGCCGATGCCTGCCCTGACGCTCTGCAAATCACCGGCTTACTTTCGCATATTTTCATGCTGTCCCACTCCCCCCCCGCAGACCAAAAAGCCTTGCGATCTCATGGCCGAAGCGCTATTGAGCAGCGACGGTGCCACCCCGTCCACGCTGTAAATTCTCGCTCCTTGTGGAAACTCCGGCGTTAAGCATTCCAGTTCCATTCATTTTCCTCATTTCTTTTCTTGCACGGACGGTCGGTATCGAACCGGCTCACCTGCTCATGGGGGATAGTCAGAAGCAAGTACATCCTCTATGCGTCCGCATATCAAACCCGCCCGGCAAGAGAGTACCGGACGGGGCGGCCACGGCAATGGCCTACCGCTTTTGTTCCTGGGCGGATTGAACAGGGCATTTCTACGCTCATGCTGCGGCGCACCCATTCCCGTCAAATCCATGCGGGTGCGTCTTTCGCGGAAATGGCAGCCCGGTCTTTCACCGGGCTTGAACGGAAAGGAGGACGCTGCTGTACAGCACCATTCCGCTATGTCGGCCGGCTGATTTCCTGACCGTACCGGCTTCCATGGAAAACTCAACTCGGCACATACAGGGTCCGGCCCTGCTTGCAGCGCTCAATGCCTAGAAAAAGCGCCATGCGCCATATAAAAGCAGCCCCGCTTCTGCGGTGCAGGGCTGCTTATTTCACGTTCGAGAAGAACCATGCTTTGTATCAGCGGCACTGTTTTTCTCGTAGTGCTCGCACTCCACGTTGTAACCACTGCAAGGCGCGCACCGGGCTGCGGTTATCTTGAATGTGTGCTTGCACTGTTCTTCAGTACCCTTTTGTTTTCCCTTGTGCAGGGATACTCTGGTATGTGTACTTCTTGCCAAGCTCTTGATCTTCCTTGCTTTATATAAATAGGTGTTTCGGCCCAAAGGCTTTGGGTTTCGACGCTTGTCCTGCATCGCTTCCCAGCGCACCGGTGGATTGAAGTTTTTCCGCAATTTCATCCAGATTTTGAAACTGCTGAAGTCGCTTTCCCATGTTCCGAATGTTTCATCCATCCACTTGAACATTTCTTTTACGGCTTCTGGCAATTCAAATTTTCCATCACATAGGGGTCCCGGCACTTCCTCAACATCCGGCATGGTTGTCGGCAGTTCTATTCGCTCACCATTCGGAAGATCATAGTAGGCGGTGCCTCTGCTCACTCTTCTACCTCCATGATGTGCGTTGCGATCATGTCAGCCATGTGCAGGCACAGAGCTTCCGGGCAGCGGTCGTATACTTTGCTGAGCGTTCCCCAGTCCTGCTCTCCGCTATATGCTCCCATGTGCCACCTGATTGCCAGGGCTTCCGTATCGGTCAAGAAAATCCAGTCTTTGATAATGCTGACGGATGCTTCACCGTGTCCCATCAAGTGACTATCTTCATAACGGTAACTGCCATCCGGCTTTTTGATGTACTGCCCAGCCTTGCAAACGTCATGGAGTAACGCGGCGGTCAAGACTGCGCCCTTATTGCATTTTGCAAACTGCGGCATCTTGTCGCATAATTCCAGGGCGGCTCTTGCCACATTGAGAGAATGCATCACCAGACCGCCGGGGACATTCAGGTGATGCTTCGCGCTGGCCGGGGAATTGTAAAAGTCCAGTTCTTCCAGCACCCGCATCAGTGCCATACCGCCGCGCCTACCCTCAATAGCCTGTACCAAAAGGCTGTTGAACTGGTCTTTCAGCGAGATTCTTGTTGCTTCATCCATAGGTCGTTCCCACCTTTCAATCCCAGTCCCGGACTTCATTGTTCCAGTCATAAGCCTTGTTGACCAAAGTGTCCAGCAACACCGGCACTGCCCATGCAACGGCAATGAGATCTGGGTTGTAATTGATTTTGAACAGCCAGCAGACACCCCAGATCAGGGTTGAAAAAATGCCATACAGCACGCCGAACACCAGCAGGCTTTCTCCCAGGTGCAGCGCATCGCGGCGGAAGCGCCGCCAGTTGAATGTCTTGTTGAAGTTGTTGATTGCTCTGTGAAGTTTTTCAAGAATCATTTTTTCTTTCCCTCCATGTGAAACAGGCTTGTTTGACTTGTGTACTCAGAAAACCGTTCTTCTTCCAACTGGAAATAGAACGGATCAATTTCAAATCCGATAAAGCCAAGCCCCGCCTCATATGCTGCTATGCGGCTGCTTCCGCTTCCGAGGTGGGTGTCAAGGATCTTCTGCCCTGGCTCTGCATAGTTTTTGAAAATCCAGTCATAAAGAGCAACCGGCTTCTGCGTTGGGTGGATTCGCTTTTCGTTCAAGCTCTTGTTTCCCTGCATGGTGTCGCCTTCTGTGATGCTTTTTCCCTGCATCATGCCGGACCACATATACCGGAACATTCTCACTGAGGAAAACAAATTTGTCGCCGCAATCTCGCAATCTGAAAAGCTAGAATTTCCATTGCACTTGTCCCACACGATCCGTCCGGTAGCAAACTGGTAGTCAAAATAGTTGCAGCCCCATACAATATAGTGGCGGCACACTCGAAACAGCTCCCTGAAATACTCCGGCTCTGGTTTACTCCAAGCAGGAGAGACGGGGTAGTCACGGTGTACGCCTATTTTGCTGACTTTGGATCCGTAAAAGCCTCTGCGTTCCGGACCAGAGAAATACGGCGGATCCACAACCGCCAGATCAAAATAATTATCCGGGAACAGTTCCATTGCCGGCAGGCAGTCCATGTTATAGCAATGGTTCAGCTTAAACACTTCTCCCATGCCTTACTCCGCCGGGCAATCCGCCCGATACCTGAGCCGCTGCTTTGCGTTGTATAATCGCTGCTGCCCAAGCTCTGCACTATATCCTGCGCGACCATTGGCATCCATCTTTCCAGTGTCACCGCGCTTCAGTTCCTTATAGATGGTGGAATAGTTGAAGCTCATCGCCCTGGCGATTCCGGCAACACTCTGTCCGGCATTGTACCGAGCTTCCAGCACCTTGCGGTCATCCTGCGTCATGTGTTTTGCCATTCCTGTTCCCTCGCTTTCCTGAAAAATGCGCAAAAAAAATAACGCAAGAGAATCCGCTAAGATTTCTCTTGCGTTTTCTCTTGCGTTTATTTTACAAATTCAGCGAATGAACTGTGAACAGACCGCAAAGCCTCTCCATCCGCTCGACCGCAGCATGTGCATATCATCCCCTTTCCGGAATACAAGCATGAAAAAAAGCACCCAAGAACCATCGTTCTCAGGTGCTTTTCTTCATGCCGCCGACGGGGGTCGAACCCGGTCCAGAACTTTTCCGGCGAAAACCCGGCATACATATCCAACGTACTTCCGTTAAATTCCGAAATCCACTTCTCCGGGAAGGAAACCGCAAACACGGTGCGAGAAATAGAAACGTGTTACAAAATGTGTTATTTCTCAAGACTTTCCGGATCAAGAACCCTGCTGAGAACGTTGTCCAGGTCTGCGGCAGTCTGCACATCCTCGCCATGAATAAGATGCGCGTAGATCCCGAACGTGTCCATCTGGCGGGAGTGGCCAACCAAGGGCTTGACTTGTCCCTCTGGCAGCGTTTTTGCCAGTGATACGAACGTGTGCCGGAGATTATACGGCGGAACATAGTGCAGGCCGTTGGCCTCGCAGTAGCGCCGCCAATATTTTCTATAGGTGTCCTCACAGGAGATGCAAAACACGCTCTCCTGCCCGCCTGTCAGCTTTTTCTGTGCCTGCAGAATAGCGGCCGCACTATCGGTGAGTGCAAAGGCGCGCACAGCGTTGTCGTTCTTGCCGCGGGTTTCCTCGCCACGGGTGTTTATAGCTCGCCGGATCTTTACCCTGCCACCCTTGACGTCCTTCCAGCTCAGTCCGATCAGCTCGCCCGGACGAAGGCCAGTCACAACGCTAAACCTGTACGCATTGACATAAGGATCCTCGATCAGTTTGCCGTCCAGGATCGTAGTGTCCACCTCAAAAAGTGTACGCAGATCCTCCGGCTGCAATATTTCTTTTTCCTTGGAGCGTGCACCCTTTGGCACATGCAGTTCTTCCGGCCGCAGAGTGGACATTTTGCTCAGGCGCAGCCATTTGCAGAACATGGTCAAATCCGTGCACATGTTGGAAAGGTATTTTTTGCTCAGTCCTCCTGCAAATCCTTTGTTGATGATGGCTTGCAGCTGTTGTTCCGTCAGGTCTCCCACACGCCTCCGGCCAATGACTGGATGCACCCAGACGTTCCACCGGCTCTGGATCGGTTCCCAGTTGGAGCGGCTGGTGGTCAATTTCAGCTCGCCGATCCACTGCGGATAGGCTGCTTCTACCAGCATCCGAGTATTGCTGATGCCGTCATCCAGCCATGCGTCCGCCTTTGCATTGGCTTCACGCTGGCCGGTGCGGCCGGGCTTTGAGCTGGTAAAGGATCTGCGCACACCATTCTTTTGGACGTTGATCTGCCAGCGCTGCTGATTCGGCAGCCAGGCTGCCGTGTTGGTTCGTTTTCCCATAAAATGCACCTCCATGGGTACGCTTTGACAAGCCTGCCCGGAGGTGGTACAATACAACTGCTGGATTGGATTGTTCCTCGTGAGCAAGCCATTCTTTCACGCCCTGCCGGTTGCCGCCGGTGGGGCGTTTTTGTTTATTCAAAAATCAGGATGCCTTCCGGCCTTCGCTCTTGCCGGAAGAGATATAGTGCTCATAGTATTTCTGGTTATCTTCGCCAAAAGCGGCAACCAGATCAGGATTGTTTGCTTTGTAGGCGGCAAGGTTAAATGCACTGCTGCCCTGACGGCCTTCCTTCATGCCGCTGTTTACGAAATGCTCCAGATACTTCCACTGGTTATCTCCAAACAGGGCAGCCAGATCGGCGTTGTGCTCTTTGTAATACTGATAATCGTAAACAGGGGCGTATTTGCTGGTCAGCACATAGTAAGGCTGATTCGTCGGGTCGCTTCTGAAGTGACCCGAATACAGGGCTTTTTGATTGACAGTCTCTTTACTTCCGTCCATATAGATGATATCCGCCTTGGTCACGGCAATCTCGTCGATCGTGCTGTTGTACCAAAGGCAATCCCATTCCACTGCTGCATTGTAAATTGCATTCTGGAGTTCGTCATCTGTCAGATAAGTAGTAGAATCCAGCTGACCCCGCGTCTTGGAATGGTCGATCACAGACAGAACAGAGGACGGAGTGTAGGAATCAGCATAATAGGCATTACCGTCCTTGTCCAAAAAGATTCTATGCCCGTTGCGCTCTTCTGCGCCAAAGTAATAATCCGTTGCAAGCTGCTGCTGTGCCTGGAACGGCCCAAAATCCCCCATGGACGCGGGGGAAGTCACCGTGTTTGCGACCGTTCGGTCGAATCTTGTCGGAGCAATCGGCCCTACTACCTGTGCCGTCACCGTCGAGCGGCCGCTGATTGTACAGGAAGTTCTATCACCGACCGCATTAAGAGGAACCAACGTGAACGTAACGTATTTAATGGTTTTGTTTGAATTATTCCGGAAGCAGACCGTGGGGCTGACGCCGTCAAAAGCATCGACCGTAAAATAGACGTCGGTGAGCTCGACCGCAGGCTTTGCCGCAAAGGCACCGCATGCGAGAATCGTCATCAGCGCCAGTGTAAAAACAACGCCTAAAAGCCTTTTTGCTGACTTTTTCATGATTCTCTCCTTTTTTCTGCTGAAAAAATCCCAGTTTTCTGCGATTTTTTCGTTTGTTTTCAGTTGTCAAAAGTTGTTGCATTCAACGCCGAATGGTTGTATAATGTTCTTGAACATAAAACCGAATCGGAGGATTGCCACATGACACGCCAAGATCTGATCAACGCCATCATGGAACTGCTGGAACGAGCCGACTATCGCAAACTGCGCCTTGTGTGGGTCTGCGCAAAGCGCCTGATCGACTGACCTTCCAGCGCTCGGGGGAGAACCTTTTACGGGTTCTCCTCTTTTTTTTGCGTCAATTTTTCAGCCATGCGCTCCAACAGCTCCCAGTCCGCCGGGTCAAGCCCCGCCAGCATCTCCAAAAAGCGCTTTTTGAAAGTGCCGTCATCATCACGGATTACCTCATTGATAAAGTCCTCGATTTTTTCCGACTGGGCATCCTCACCTAGGCGCATCTCACCTTCACCAGTGCGGAGCCATTCTTCGCGGATGCCGAACTTATCGCAGATATCTTTAATAGTGCGGTCACTAGGGTCAACAACGTTTACTTCATAGCTGCCAACCGTATTGCGTTTAAGATTCAACCGGTCAGCAAACTCTTGTTGAGTCAGCTTTTCAGTTTTTCTGACCTCCTTAATTCGTTCGCCTATCGTCATTTTAGTCACCCCCTTTGCCATCATTATAGCAGGTGCACGTTAAAGCGTCAAGGCCTTTTTGTTGGAAAAATCAACAAAACGCCTCTTGACAAATGTTGTTTAATGACTTATACTTGTCATGCAATCAACAAATTGCAACCCAGTCAACACGAAGGGAGGTAAAGAAGATGGATCACTCTCCCCGAACACCGGAAGAACAGGAGCAGCTTGACAAGAAGATGCTGGAGGAAACCAAGCGATACTATGCACGCCTTGACCTGAAATACAGTATTGCTTTCGCTCTGTCCATCATTGCGCTGCTCATCAACGTCATCAACCTTTTAAGGCTGTAGCAATGGCAACAAGCAGGCTCAAAACCGACAAACTAAGAGCAATGTTGGCACGCCTTTCAGTCTTTGTGAAATGCTTTTGTTCTTCCAGCGCAACTCGACCACCAGCATTGATCTGATAGGTGTACTCCGGCTCTTCATACTCATATCGGAACGCATCCTCATCTTCATAACGAAAAACCATATTTTTGTCCGTCAGCCATTGCATCGTTTCAAAGTTGACGGTCATGCCACGCTTTCCCATCTGATAGATGGAAAAGGCTTCATCAGGATGCTCATTCAGAAACTCCAGAACCTTCAGCGTTTTTACGTCCAGCATTTTTAACACTCCTTTCTGCCCCAGTATACCGCAGAAGGGAGTACCCCACAACCCACCCGATGATGGCCGCATGGCAGCGGCCGAAACCATTCCGGTGACGCCGCCGGGATGGTCGTGGGAGCCACCCACAGAAAGGAGTGCTTATTATGGCACGAAAGAGCTATTCCCTGAACCCCGCCATGTATGGTCTGACGCAGCAGGACGTGGAGCGTGTGATTCGCATCCACACCATGTGCAAGGACATGGACGAGGACGCATTCGAGCAGATGGAGACCGCTGCGGCGTCCATCAATCTGGTGGCCAGCCTGAAGAATCTGGACGGCCGCCCCGTGGCATGAAAGGAGAAACCACATGACAGACATCACCATAATCAACAAGGAGGTGAAGAAGATGAAGGACAGCAAAAAGCCCGGCTGGAAAGAACGGCTTTCCAACTGGACAACGGCAGAGTTGATGAGGCTTGCACTTTTCTTCCAGTGCATCGCACTGGTTTTTCAAATTGCCGCACTCATCCTAACAATTGTAAGATTAGCGTTATGAGCGCAGCCAAAAAGGACGCACCGCCAAAAAACGCGGCCGCAAGGGAAACCTTATAGCTTTTGAGAGCGAGCTCTCTATTCTTCTTGTTTTCCTCGGTTTGCTCTTTTTGGTCAGCTTCCATCATCTCTAACATTTTGCGAATATCTTCCGCGGAACCAAGTTGGGCGTTTGCCAATTTTTCCTTGCGAGCAATCGAATTTTGTATCATTCGATTTTCTTGCTCTTGTTGTTCCGCAAACTGCCTCATGACATCATGAACCTGCCAGGCACTGTTAAGATTATCGTAAAGACCCATACAACACGCCTCCCTTCCTCTTAAGTATACCGCAGAAGGGAGCCACCAACAAGGAGGTACACACTATGAACCGACTGACGAACCCCCGGTGCAGCGGCATCAAAGAGGGCTACTGGAGCCCAGCCAAGAAAGAAGAGCTTGTGCAGCGGCTGGCAGCTTATGAAAACACCGGCTGTACGCCGGAAGATATCCGAGAGTTGAAAGAATTCAAGAGCCGGCACGATGACCGGTTCCAGACTTTCAGCCCGGACTAAAAAGAGGAGACACACAGCCATGGAACGTTACATGATTTTGCTCAAACCCGGCGGGGAGGAGCTGATCGGCTTTTCCCTGCCGGTGTGCCAGACCTTGGCCGAGTTCTGGGCGCTGGAACTGGAAGCGTGAACGGCCACAACAAGCGCTGGGCAGAACAGCGCTGGGACAAACGCCAGCCGGAGCGGCTGGAACACATCTGCAAAAAGAAGGAGGATGAAAGCCATGAGAAAGCCAAGAAGCCCTTACCTGAAGCTGGCCCGCCTCATCGAGGACGAAGGGTTTGAG
>OBYM01000844.1_pt1 | contig 15092 bp, 17 predicted proteins | sample 1538191 | NCBI WGS metagenome assembly OBYM01 (sample SAMEA2580165, study PRJEB22360) | human gut metagenome | biome: human gut; feature: human-associated habitat; material: faeces | place: Denmark | collected 2008/2010 | reverse complement strand
TTGCAGTTCTGCCGCTTTTTCGCCTTTCCTGCAAAATTTTCCGTATATTCAGGCACAAGGCAAAAAACACCAGAGTTCCCACTTTGGGGTACTCTGGTGCAACACATAACACCGCCCCGCCCGGTGGCCGCAGGGTGCGGGGTTTTGTAGGCATCGAGCCGCTTGTCCACCCCTGCCCGTAAAAAGTGCATTTTTTCACGGAAGAAGTTCGTACAACCTGTACGGTCTGTACTTGTACGCACCTGTACGGCGAATTGAAGCAAATTAAGGCGTGTTATCGTTTGTATTTTGGATTTCCGTACGCCGTACGAACCGTACAGGTTATTTGAAGTCCGTACGCAATTTTTTCAGATGCGTACGGAGCAATCAAGTTCGCATTGTGCGAACTTGATTGTAACTCTCCCGCAGGAGACGTTCCCCCTCGGAGAGTCCTCGAAGAGCCCACTACACTTTGCAGCCCATAGGGATGAAAGTGTTATAGTGGGTTATTACACTTCCGAAGAAGTGCATCTCCCCACCGCAAACAAGCTGTTCACCTAAAGACAAGCCGCATAACGGAATATACCTGTCCCGACTCCCTCTATGTTTCATCGTATTCTAAAATGTCTCCCGGCTGACAATGAAGCTCCCGGCAAATTGCATCCAGTGTAGAAAAACGAATTGCTCTAACCTTTCCGGTCTTTAGATTTGAGAGGTTCGCCATAGAGATTCCAACACGTTCAGAAAGTTCTGTCAAGGAAATCTTTCGGTCTGCCATAATGCGGTCTAATCGTAGTATGATTGCCATTCTTATCCCCTTAAAGAACTTCGTTTAATTCCTTCTGCATCGCAACAGCTTCTTTCAACAACTCAGCCATGATAATCAAAAGTACTCCGGGCAACAGCAATACTGAATCACAGAAGAAAAAGGTCGAACCAGACGCTTGATATCCCGGTAAAAGTGGAAATATCACAGATGCAACCGCAATAAGATAGCCTTCAAGACGAGTGCATTGAACCAGCGTTTTAGAAAAAGTTTTATCACTAAGCATCATCTTCAAAACAGAGATTCCGGCAATCGTCATTACAAGGAAATACAGTTCCTGCGATGCAATGGAAGTGACATTAAGAACCACTCCATGCCTTGCACCCAAAAGCCATTGAATAGGAAGAATCACTGCACTAAACATTTGCGGAACAGTCAGTAAGAATGCCAGTCCGAGAAGTGTTTGTTTCTTTTTGAAAAACGTCTTTTTCTCGGAAGAAGTTGTATCAACCCGAAAATCATTCTTACCCATATTGCATCCCCCTTTGATTTCACATTTAGAATAGCACACGTTAAATTGAAAATCAATATATTTTTATCGTTTATCAGCAAAACCATCTGCATTATGAGTAAGAGTGTTAAACAGTACCCCTTGAAAGGAGGGATGCCCTTTGGCAAGAAACGATGGCGTTGACCGCACCAGTGTCCGAAATCTCGCTGTTTCGGACAAGGCAGTTGGTAACACCCAGCAGCACAATGAACGCGAAAAGGACAGCTATCGAAACCCCGACATTATCCCCCAGCGCACCTCATGGAACGTCCACTTCAAAAAGCCAACCGCCAGCTACACCGACCTATTCGCCCAACTGGAAGCCGCCGGAACCATTTCCACGCGCGGCCTGAAGCCGGATGCCACCCACTACTGTGAGCTGATCTTTGATGTCAACTCGGCCTACTTTGACAACCACGGCGGCTACGAGTTCGCCAAGCAGTTCTATGAGGATACCTACCAAGCTGCCGTTCAAATCGTGGGCGGTGAGCAGTATATCCTCTCGGCAGTCATGCACGCCGATGAGATCAACCGTGCCATGACCGAAGCATTAGGCCGTGAAGTCTACCACTATCATCTCCATGTGGTCTATGTGCCTGTGGTGGAAAAGCAGATCCTCTGGTCGAAACGCTGCAAGGACAAGGCACTGGTCGGCACCGTCAAGGAGACCGTCATGCAGGTCAGCCGAAGCAAGAAGTGGGCTTCCAAGCCCCTGCTGGACGATGCCGGAAAGCCTGTCCTGCAAAAGAGCGGCAAGCCAGTCCTGAAGAAGTCGTACAGTGTCCTACAAGACGATTTCTTCAACTATATGCGCAATGCCGGGTACACGGATGTGGAGCGCGGTGAGCGTGGCAGCACTGAAGAACACCTGACCGTCACCCAATTCAAAGTCCAGCGGGAGCAGGAGCGTCTGGACAGCCTGACCGCCCAAGCCGACCAAAAGGCGCAGTCGCTTGTCAAAACCAGTCAGACCCTCTCCAAAAAGGAGAAGGAACTTGCCGCTGTGCAGAAAAAGGCCACGCTCACGAAAGAAGCCCTCATTCATGCGCGCGATCTGGATTATATCGGCAAGCGCACCTTTCTCGGTAACTACTCGCTGACCGAAGAAGAATTTTCCAAACTGAAAAAACAGGCTGACCACGGCTATATGATGGACGTGGAGAACCGCCGCCTGAAAGAAGAACTTTCCACCGCCAAGAAAGAGGCCGTTCGTTGGAGCAACAAGTACCACGACCTGTGGTACGACGTGAAACCCTATCTGGATGCTCTCCACCGTGCGCCCGAACTGGTGCGCGGCTTTCTGGAAAAGATTCTTGCCCCCAAGCAGGAGCGCACCATGAATGTGCCGCAGCGAAACCGCAAGCGTGGGCAGGATATGGAACTTTGATTTTCGGAGGATACCATTTGAACAAAAAGAAGAAGTCGAACAAATCCGGCTACCCGGATGAAGCGATCAAGACCCTTGCGCGTTGCTTTTATCCCTCCATGGTTGAGTTTTTCAACAGTGAGGAAGGCCAGCGTGAATATGAGGAATGGCTGAAAGAGCAGGAAGCTCTGCAAGCCTTGCCTGTTGCCGCATAAAAACAGCAGGACGCTCCCAGTAAAGAGGGAACGCCCTGCCTTATATAGATGTATCTCACCGAGTTGTGTCCAGTTGGACACAACTCTTATTTTTTGTCCTTAATCTTCTAACCCATGGCTCCCTGCTACATTCTTCAAATATTCCTCTGGGTCGCCATTCAAAATCAAGTCCGCATAGCCCAGCGGGTCATTGTAGATGAGGTAGTCCAGTTCTGACCTCTGCTCCATGGTAACATCCAGAGCATCCTCAACCCCGGTGCAGTCAATGGAAATTTTTCTCCCATCTTGGAGAGTCAACTCCACACACTCGGTATCCATGTTAAACTTGCAGGCTCTTTCATCGTACTTCATAATCATACCCTCCAAATCTTGTTATTGGCTTACGGTCTATGACAAGGTATCGGAGTTTTACGCCGTCCACGGGAGCCTTCATTCTCAAACCCGAAGAAAACGAAAAATCCGAACCCTTCTCCAATCGGAAATAGGTTCGGATTTTTCTTGTTTGGTGGGCGCGGGTGGATTCGAACCACCGAAGCTGAAAAGCAGCAGATTTACAGTCTGTCCCCATTGGCCACTCGGGAACACGCCCAGATTCACTTTTATGCGGCCATCGCTGACCGCCTGTATATCTTACCATTGAATCTGAAATTTGTCAACCATTTTTTGCAAAAAAATCTTGACATCTTTTGTCAGTCGGTGTATACTACAACCAATGATTGTGGTTCAGACGCACAAATTAAAACAGAAAGGAGACTATTCTTTATGACGACTGACCGCGAAGCATTTCTCGCATCGTTCAAGGAGTATCTTGCCACCACCCCGGCTGTGGAACTGCTGAACGACTACACCTATTTGTTGATATACATCAATCACGACCCCTACGATGAGCAGGAACGGTACCAGTACCTTGTGGATGCCGTTTCTACCGTAGGCACGAAGTTTTCTCAGGTCGATACATGGCGTGCCGGGTGCGCCAAGCGCCAGCGTGAGGACGACAACGCCTTTTGGGAATCCGCAATGGCATGGCACGACCACCACTACGCCAAGGCCCCGGAGCCCTACTGCCTGAGCGATGTGCCCTGCGAGGAGACCGAATGGCTGGTGCCGGATGTCCTGCCGCGGGGCGAGATCTCCCTGCTGGGTGCCGACGGCGGCACCGGCAAGGGCATCTGGCAAGCCCAGCTCATCGCCTACGTCACCGCCGGGCAGACCAGCGGCTTCTTCCCCGAACCGCCCGCCCAGACCGGCCGGGTGCTCATCCTTGCGGGCGAGGACGACCCCGGCAAGGTGCTCAAGGGCCGCATCGCCGCCGCCGGAGCCGATATGTCCAAGGTGATGGTCGTCAGTGCCGACGACTACTACCTGCGCACCGGCCACCAGCTCTGCATCGGAGACGACGACATCACCACCTTTGTGGCGAAGATCAACCCCATCCTGTTGATCTTAGACCCGCTGCAAAGCTTTCTGCCCCCCGACGTGGAGATGGCCAGCCGCAACCAGATGCGCGGCGCCGTGCTGCCCCTGAAGAGCCTGAGCACCAAGTACCACCTCGCCACCCTCATCTCCATGCACACCAACAAGCGGCCGGGCGTTTCGGGCCGTGGCCGCCTCGCCGACAGCTCGGACCTGTGGGACATCGCCCGCAGCGTGCTGATGATGGGCCGCTGCAAGAACAGCACCGAGGGCCAGATCTACCTCAGCCACGAGAAGAGCAGCTACTCCAAGCCCGCCCAGACTGTGCTGATGCACATCGAGGACGTGACCGTGGACGGCGTGCCCACCGCGCGGGCCATCTTCGACGGCTCCACCGACAAGAAGGACGCGGACTTCATGGAGGAGCGCCGCCTCCGCCTTGCCCAGACCAAGGACGACACCACCGCCGCCATCCTCAACGCGCTGGCCGAGAGCCGCCTTGGCAGCATGGCCAGCAGCGAGCTGCGCGCCGCCGTCACCAAGGAGGTCGGGTGCAGCGAGCGCACCTATGACCGTTCCTATGCAGACCTTGTCAAATCCGGGCGCATTACCAAAAAGACGATCCGCCAGCGGGACGGAAAGAACAAGTGGTATTCCTACCTCGACTGCGGAGAATCTGATGGCGAAGTTCAAAAATAATAATTTACCTACGTTCTATCTTTGATCTCCGCCAACTTGGCGAACTTGCTTTGCTTGGCGAAGTTCCAACTCCGCCAGCCTTTTCGAATTCCGTCACCTTGGCAAAGTTCGATTTTCAGCGATACATCGTCATTCTTTTCGATGTCCGCCACCAAACCAGCTTGCAGTAGAGATGCAAAAGGCCCCAGAGCGGTGAAGCTCTGGGGTCTTTTTTCGTGGAGCCAGTGACAGGAAACGAAATTCCAGCACAGCTCCTTTCACTCTATCAAGCTGCACAGTCCGGGTAGTTCACCACAGTAATCTCCGCCACAGCCTTTTCAACGGTCTGCAAGATGCGTTCTATCTTCTCCACCGTAGCAGCAGACAGAACCACCTCGCCGCATTGTTCACACTTCATGCAGGGAACATTTTTGATAACGACAAGGCAGTTTTTCAGTTGTACCGTGTGAATGGTGGTGCTGGGCTTCATTTCGCCTTTGCAGAAAAAGCAAGTCATATTTATTCCCCTTTCTTCTTTCGCTCTGTATAGGTAGCGTTCCAGTGGTCGAGATCAGGCCAGTATGCTGTAATAATCCACAGCGCATCCTCGTGGATACCGCACACCACATGGAGCCAGCGTCCAGCCAGATTCACGCCCAATACAAGGCAGGAAGGACAGCGGTAGTCCTCTGGCCTGTATTCTATGATCTTCCCGCTCTGGATGGCTTGCCGAATGTCAGCCAGCAGGATACCGCGCTCATATAAGCGAGCCTGTGAGTGCGCCGTCAAGAAGATTTGCCCGCTGCTGGATAGTGTACGCAGATTCTCTATTGTCAATTCCATCAGGCGGTTTCCTCTCCATCTGGTTCAGAAAGAATCTTTTTGAAAAGTTCTTCTGTCGTTCCACTGAAATGTTCCCCGCCGCCATTGTCCAGTTCTTTCATTGCAGCGAGGGTTTCAGCGTTCGGCGTTTCATCTGGTACAGACTTCAGCAGAATATCCAGACAATACCGCTGAACGCTCTTGCCAGCGTCCGCAGCAGCCTTGCGAATCCTTGCTCCATCCTCTTTAGACGGGCGGAGCATGATATTGTCCTTGCTTGCGTTGTATTTGACCGATGCTCTTTTGTGTGCATCAGATACAGCCATTACAGCACCCCCCTTTTTACTATATTATAACCGTTCCTTATATAACCGTCAACGTATAATTTGCATCAAACACAACCGTTAACATTGTGCAGTTTGCACCGCATACAAAAGCAAAAATCCCACGATACACGCCGCCACTATAGCGGTATATCGCAGGATTTTTCTTGGAGCTAGTGACAGGAGTTGAACCTGCAACCCACTGATTACAAATCAGTTGCGCTGCCATTGCGCCACACTAGCACACGTTACTTGAATAGTATACCACTGGCGGGCGGGTTTGGCAAGGCTGATTTTCGGGTTTGGGGCCGGGCGGCAAAACAAAAGCCCTCCGGCAGGGGCCGAAGGGCGCAGGGCGTTATTGGTCTGCCAGTGCCGCTTGGATCTTCGCGAAGTCCTCCAGCGTGAGGGCTTCGGGGCGGATGCGGGCGTCGAAACCCGCAGCCTCGATGGCGGCGATGACGCCCTCCTTGGGGCGGGAAAGGCCGCTGGCGATGGCGTTGGCGGCGGTCTTCCGGCGCTGGCCGAAGGCGGCGCGGATGAGGGCAAAATAGCCCTCCTCATCGGCCACCTCCACGGCGGGGGTGGGGCGGATGTCCATCCGAACCACGGCGCTGGTCACCTTGGGGGCCGGGTAGAAGCTGCCCGGCGCAGCGGTGAACATCATCTTCGACTGGGCGTAGTAGCTCACCGCACAGCTGATGGCGCTGGAAGCGCGGGTGCCGGGGGCTGCGGCCCGGCCGGCGGCGGCCCCCTTCTGGGGGGGCTGCGGCCAGCCGGTCGGCGGCCTCTTTCTGGACCATGACGGTCAGGCTCTCCACCGGAAGGCGGTCGCCCAGCAGCTTCATGACGATGGGGCTGGTGATGTAATAGGGCAGGTTCGCGCAGACGGCCACCGGCATTCCGGGGAACTCCTCGGCGATGAGGGCCTTCAGGTCCACCTTGAGCACGTCGTTCATGACCAGCTTGAAGTTGTCCACGCCGGCCATCGTCTCCGCCAGCAGAGGCGGCAGCCGCTCGTCCACCTCGATGGAGACCACCTTGGCCGCGCGCTTGGCCAGCTCGCGGGTCAGCACGCCGATGCCGGGGCCGATCTCGATGACGCCGTAGCGCTTGTCCACCCGGCTGGCGTCCACGATCTTGATGGGCAGACCGGGGTTGATGATGAAGTTCTGGCCGAAGCCCTTCGACAGCGCGAAATCGTACTTTTCGCACAGCGCACGGACATAGGACAGGTCGGTGAGTTCTGGCATAGGGGCTCCTTTGTTATCATTCAAGCTTCGTCTTTGTACAACCTCTCAGGCCGCCTAACGGCGTCCAGCTCCCCTAGTAGGGGAGCCTCTGGCGTGCCGCTGTGCTTCGTTCTCGTGGTGTGCCATGCTGCTGCCGTAAGGAGCACAAACTGCACCGCGATGCCAAGGGCTCCCCTACTAGGGGAGCTGTCTGCGAAGCAGACTGAGAGGTTGTACGGAAGGCACGCCTTCCCTTTGCAAGCAGCATCTGCCGGTTTGCAATTTGAGAGGTTGTGCAGAGGGTAACCTCCCAGTTATTCCCCCGCTCCCTCGCTGCTGGCGGCGGGTTCGCTCCCCCTGGCGGCTTCCCCTGCCGCTGCGCTCTCTGCCTCACCTTCGGCGGGTGCGGCGGGTGCGGCGGCTGCGCTGTCAGCGGTGCTGTCGGCTTCATTGACGCCGGAGACGGTGGTGGTGCCGGTCATCTGCTGGGCGGTGGCCACGGCGCGCTGGATCTGGGGGTCGGTGGAGGTGGTGTAGTCGTAGTAGGCGGTCTGCTCGTCGGCGGTCAGGGTACGATCCACATCCACGGTCAGGCCGGTGCCGTCAAAGGACGAGCCGTCGCCGCAGAGCAGCTTTGCCACGGTGACCACCACGGCGCTGCCATCGGACAGGCGCTGGGGGCTGCTCTGGATGGTGCCCTTGCCCATGGTGGTGGTGCCCACAAGGCGGGCGCCGCTCATGGTGCGGAGACTGCTGGCGAAAAGCTCCGCCGCGCTGGCGGTATTGCCGTTGACGAGGCAGACCAGCGGCTGCGTGATGATGCTGTCGCCGGTGCTGGAACCCAGCGCGGTGCGGTTGCCGTCCTTATCCTCGGCGTAGGCCACGGTGCCTTCGGGCACGATGAGGTCGATGCAGCTGATGGCGTCGTCGAGGATGCCGCCGCCGTTGTCCCGCAGATCAAACACGAAGCTGACCGCGCCGCCCGCATTCAGGCTGCGCAGGGCGTAGTCCAGCTCACTGGGGGTGGAGCCGTCGAACTGGCGAATCTTGATGTAGCCAACGTTGTCTTGGAGCATCTCATAATCCACGGTGGTGGTATTATAGCCGGAATGGGTCAGGTCGGCGGTGTGCTCGGTGGCCTCGCGGTCCAGCCACGTGACGTTCACGGTGGTGCCGCTCTCGCCCCGGAGCTTGGTCTGGACGGCTTCCACGCCGGTCAGGTTCTTGATGTCGGTGCCGTCCACGGCGGTGAGGTAATCCCCCACGGTGATGCCCGCCTCATGGGCCGGGGAGTCATCGTAGACCTTGGTCACCTTGGCGTAGCCGGACTGGTCGATGGCCAGCTCCACGCCGATGCCCATGAGGGTGCCGTTCTGGGTGTTCATCAGGTCTGTATAACCTTGGGCGGTATAATACCGAGCGTATTTATCGCCGGTGCCCAGCAGGTAGCCCGCTGTCAGGCGGTCGTACAGAGTCGTTTCGTCGATGGTATAATAATCGTTGCTGCGGACGTAGCGGTCCACCTCCGCGATCTTATTGTACATGCTCTCCTTTTCCTTCACGCTGGAAACGGTGCTGTCGAACAGGCGCATCGCCACCAGCATGGTGATGGAGAAGGTCACGGTCATGGCAAGGATGACGATGCTGACCGCCATGCCAACGGATATCTTGCGATTCATAGTTGCTTTTCCCTCCCGCTCAGACCAGCAGCATCATGACCAAGCTGCCCAGCAGGGACAGGCCGAACACGCATGCCAAGATCAGGCAGCCCACGCGCAGGATGCGCTTGCGTTTTTTATCGTTCATCGTCCGAACGACCTCCTTTGATACAGACAGGAATTATTTCATGGGGATATAACCTCTAGGATTCACGGCATTGGCCTTGGAACCGCCCTTCCAGACTTCGAGGTGGAGGTGGTTGCCGGTGGAGTTGCCGGTGGAACCCACGTAGCCGATGAGTTCGCCCTGCTGGACATACTTGCCCGCCGAGGTAGCCACCGACCTCATATGGCCGTACAGGGTGCTGTACTGCTGGCCATCGGACATTTTGCCGTGGTAGATGATGACATAGTTGCCGTAGCCGCCGCTGGACCAGCCCGCCACCTGCACATAGCCGCTGGCGGCTGCGTAGATGGGGGTGCCCCCCGGGGCGGCGAAGTCCGTGCCCGCGTGGAGCTTGTTCACGCCGGAGACCGGGTTCTTGCGCCAGCCGTACTCGCTGGAGATGCGGGTATAGCTCTTGAGGGGGCAGATAAAGCCGGTGAAGCTCAGCTGCGGCTTGGAGGAGGCCGCGGCTGCGATGAGCTTCTGGACCTCTTTCTTGACGGCTTCATAGTTCATCTCGTCCGACTCGATGGCGGCTTGGGCGTCCTTCTGGGCCTTCTGGGCCTCGGCGGCGCTCAGCTTGGCCGCAGCCACGCTGGAGTTCAGCTCGCTCTGCTTGGCGGTCATCTGGGCGTTCTGGCTGTCCAGCACGCTCTTCTTGCTCTGCAGCTCGGCCCGCTGGCTGTTCAACTGGGTCTTCTGCTCTTCGAGCTGGGCCTTGTCGTTTTCCAGCGCCTCTTTGGCGTTGCGCATATTGGTCAGGATCTCGGTATCCTTCACCGAGATGTCCTGCAGGGCTTGGTTGAAGGTGAGCAGCTCATACAGGTTCGTCACCGAGGAGAGCATGGCGACGCTGCCGCCCTCCCGCAGCTCCTGCATGGCGGCCATGTGGCCCTTGAAGGCCGTCCACTGGGTGTCGATCTCGCCCTGCTTGGCGGTGATCTCCTGCTTCTTGGCGGTGATCTCCTGCTCCTTGGCGGCGATCTCCTGCTCCTTGACGCCGATGCTGTTCTGCACCACGGCGATCTGGCTCTTGAGCACACCGATCTGGCTCTGGACCACCGTGACCTTCTCCTTCAGCTCGGATTCGAGGGCCTTGGCGGCCTGTTCCTTCTTTTTTGCGTCGGACAGTTCTTTTTTGTGCTGCTCGATGGACTGGCTCAGCTTATTCAGCTTATTTTGGAGGCTGGACATGCTGGTGGCCGCCGTGGCCGGGTAGACCGACACGCTCAGCAGCAGACAGGCCGCCGCCAGAAAGAGGCTGGCCGCCCGCATGGCCCGGTTGTGATGCCGGGAGGGCTTGGCGTGTTCGGGGCGGTGGTAGAGCCGGAAACCGGCGGAATGGCGTGCTTTCATGCTCTGTTCCCCTCCCTTACACGTTCAGATGCTTGCGGATGGAGAAGGTGCTGCCCAGCGCACCGACCAGTGCGCCGCCCGCCAGACTGTAGGTCAGGATGGTGAGCCAGACGTTCTCCACCGGCACAAGGGCTGCGCCCATGAGCATCTCCCACAGGCCGCCGAAGGCGCTGGATGCTTCCACGATATAATAGTAGCCGCCGATGCCCGCTGCCGAGGTGATGGCACCGGAGATCAGGCCCATGGTCAGGCCCTCCATGAAGAAGGGCAGGGTGACCATGGCGTTGGTGGCACCGACGTACTTCATGATCTCGATCTCCCGCCGCCGCGCAAAGACGCTGAGGCGGATGGTGCTGCCCACCGTGATGATGCTGACGATCATCAGCACCGCGATGATGGCCTGTCCGCCTTTGGTGACGACCTTCTGGATCTCCACGAAGGTGTTGGTCATCTCCACCGGCGCGGACACGCTGTATACGCCGGGGATGGTCTGGAACTGCTGGCTGATAGCGGACATCTGGCTCAGGTCGCTCAGGGAGACCCGGTAGTTGGCTTTGAAGGGGTTGTCGTTTTCAAACTCGTCCAGCAGGGACGCATAGTCGGACAGGAAGCCCCGGTAGGCGTTCAGGGTGTCCTCCTTGGACATGTACTGCACGCTGCTGACGCCGGGGGTGGCGGTGATCCGCTCCCCCACCGAAGCGGTGGTGGCGTCATCGGCCTCCGGGTCCACGAAGACGACCATCTCGTTCTGCTGGCCCAGATAGTTGACCATGCTGTCCACGTTGACCTCCGCCAGCGTGGCGAAGGTGTTCAGCGTCATGCAGACGCTCAGGGAGGCGATGCACGCAATGGTCATGGCCCAGTGTTTGCCAAGGTTGCGCACGCCGCGGCGGGTCAGGAACCCAAAGGTGGAAAGTTTCATACCAGCGCCTCCTCTCCCTCTGCGGCGGGTTTGAGCGTGATCTCGCCGGTGGTGTCCAGCCCGGTCAGGGGCAGGTCAAGGTCGGCCCTGCCGTCGGCGGGGATGTCGGAAATGATCTGGCCGCCCTTCAGCGTCACCACCCGGCGGTGGAACCGGTGGACCAGCTCGTGTTCGTGGGTGACCACCAGCACGGTGATGCCCATATCGCTCACCCGCTCCAACAGCTCCATCATCTCAAGGCTCAGCTCCGGGTCGATGTTGCCGGTGGGCTCGTCCGCGATGACCAGCTTGGGGGCATGGGCCAGCGCACGGGCCACGGCCACGCGCTGCTGCTCGCCGCCGGAGAGGAACTCCGGGTAGACGTTGGCCTTGTCCTCCAAGTGGACCAGCTCCAGCATGTAGGGCACACGCTCCTTGATCTGCTTACGGCCGATGTTGGTGACGTGCATCGCAAACGCGATGTTCTCGTAAACGGTCATGGTGGGGATGAGCCGGAAATCCTGAAAGATAATGCCCATCTGGCGGCGCAGGTAGGGGATCTTGTGGCGGCGGAGCTTGGCCACGTCCTTGCCGTCCACAAGGACTTGGCCGCTGGTAGCCCGCTCCTCCCGCAGGATCAGCTTGAGCAGCGTAGATTTGCCCGCGCCGCTGTGGCCCAGCAAAAATACGAACTCGCCGTCGTCCACATGGAAGTTGATGTCTTCCAGCGCGGGCTTCTCGCCGTGCTTGTATTGCTTCGTAACGTGTTCAAAGTCGATCATGAGTCTTACTCCCGATAATTATTTCGTCTAAAGATCGCTTGATTTTCCTTTGTTTTCGGCCTATTTTGGCCCATCTGACGCTGTGCTAAACTGGGGCGCTGCTGCCCCGCCAGCATCCTCGCCCTCTCAGGCGCTTCGCGCCAGCTCCCCCAAAGGGGGAGCCCTTGGCAGTCCGCTAAGTTTCCCATTTTATACTTTACGCCCTGCTGCCGCAAAAAGAGCCGTCAGGCGCTGCGCTCACACTTCACGCCTTTGCCAAGGCCTCTCACTTTGGGAGAGGTGGCATCGCGTAAGCGATGACGGAGAGGGCAAGCCCGCTCACGGGGCGGCAGGGCCTTTGTTTAGCAGATGCTTTCGGTAGGGAGAGGGCAAGCCCGCTCACGGCGGCGCAGAGCCTAGGTTTAGATCGTGCTTCCGATGGGGCTGTGCTTCCGCTGGGCCAAGACCCACAAAAAAACCGGCCAGCATCGGTTTCGAGCGGCCGGTTGGGTACGCCGACGGGGGATGCCGCGCAGCGTGTGCATCAATATTTGGCCGGGTTGTTGGACAGGTACTTCTTGACCATCAAGGCTACCTTGAAGACGATCGCGTCGTCGAACTCACGCAGATCCAGACCGGTCAGCTTTTTGATCTTTTCCAGACGATACACCAGCGTGTTGCGGTGGACGAACAGGCCGCGGCTGGTCTCGGAGACGTTCAGGTTGTTCTCGAAGAAGCGCTGAATGGTGAAGAGCGTCTCCTGATCGAGGCTCTCGATGCTGCCCTGCTTGAACACCTCCCGCAGGAACATCTCGCAGACGGTGGTGGGCAGCTGGTAGATCAGGCGGGCGATGCCGAGGTTGTCGTAGCGGATGATCTGCTTCTCGGTATCGAAGACCTTGCTCACCTCCATGGCGATCTGGGCTTCCTTAAAGGAAGTGGCCAGATCCTTCACGTTGGAGATGGGGGTGCCGATGCCCACCACTGCCTTGATGTAGTGCTCGCCGGAGAGGGTGTCCACGATGCTGGCAGCCAGCTTCTCCATGTCGGTGCGGTCGATGCCCTTGCGGATCTCCTTGACCAGCACGGTGTCTGTCTCGCTGATGTTGAAGACGAAGTCCTTCTGCTTGTCGGGGAAGAGGCTGCTGACCACATCGTAAGCGGAGATGTCGCCGCCGCTGGTCACCCGCACGATGAACACCACGCGGGACACGTCGGTGGCGAAGTGCAGCTCACGGGCCTTGGCATAGATGTCGCCGGGCAGGATGTTGTCCAGCACCACGTTCTTGATGAAGTTGGATTTGTCGAACTTCTCGTCGTGGTACTGCTTGATGCTCTGCAAGCTGATGGACAGCACCGCCGCGAACTGGCCGGCGGTCTCGTCGGCACCCTCCACGAAGACGGCGTAGTCGTTGTGCTTTGCGCTGGAGAACTGCTGGTAGGTGTAGCCATCGCGCACGAAGCGGTCGCCCGCTGTCAGGCGCTCGGCCATAAAACCTTCACGCACTTCACCGATCAGATTCAGCTCCGAGCAGGAGATCACAGCGCCGGTCTCATCCACCACGCCCACCACACGGTCGATGGCGTCTTTCATCTGGTAGATCACGCTCTGGAATACTCTATTGGCCATAAATGGATACCCCTTTTCTCTTTTGTGCAAGCCGCAGGGGCGAGATTGTTATTTTTACACAATTTCGCCGCATTACATTTTCTATTTTACACAAAAGAATTTACTTTTGCAACATATTTCACCAAAAAATTTTTATCTTTCTTGTTGAAATTATCTTTCGGGGCCTCAAACTGGCCGAAAAAGCACCTTTTTGCGTGGTTCTTACCTGTATTCTACCGGGAAAATGTGACGGTTTTTTGAAATCGTGGTGAAAAGCCGGCCCTTTCATCCAGTAATTTTTGCCACTTCAACGTCCGAAAGCTCCCGCCACTGCCCCGGTGCCAGCGCCGGATCGAGGGCAAGGCCGCCGATGGCGTCCCGGTGGAGCTTGTTCACCCCCGCGCCGTAGACGCCGAACATCCGCTTGATCTGGTGGTAGACTCCCTGCTTGAGCAGCACCCGCACGGTGCATTTGTCCGCGCTCACCGGCTCCACCACCGCCGGGGAGAGGGCGGTGCCGTCCGCCAGCGTCACGCCCGCGGCAAAGCCTTCCACCATCTCGTCGGTCAGCGGCGTGTCGATCTCCACCGTGTAGGTCTTGGAGACATGGCGCTTCGGGGCCAAAATGTCGTGGGCGAAGCCGCCGTCGTCCGTCAGCAGCACGAAGCCGGTGCTGGTCTTGTCCAGCCGACCCGCCGGGAACAGCTCCCGCCGGGGGTAGGCGTCCCCCACAAGGTCCACCACCGTGGTATCCCGCTTGTCTGTGGATGCGCTGACCACCCCTTCGGGCTTGTTCAGCATCAGGTAGACGAATCTCTGGTAGCGCAGCGCCCGGCCCTCCACGGCCACCGCGTCGCCCTCCTTCACCTGCACGTCGCCCTTTTTGCAGACCGCCCCGTTCACCGTCACCTTCCCCTTCGCTAACAGCGTCTTCGCCTCGCTCCGGGTGCACTGGGCCGTTTCGGATAGGTATTTGTCTAGGCGCATAGGTTGATCTCCTTTTTCTCTTGATTTCAATCTTATCCTACGATTCATCTATAGCAATGCAACGTCTCGCTGGCAGCGAGACTGCGCCCCGGTTTAGCTGGCGCTTACGATGGGGCAGACTTCCGAAAGCCTTGATCTGAACGGACGCAGTGCGTTCTTGTCAGCGGGCTTACCCTCTCCGTCATCGCTTCGCGATGCCACCTCTCCCAAAGTGAGAGGTTTTGGATGTACCGGAAAGTTTGCCTTCTCGAAAAAGCTCCCACTTTGGGGGAGCTGGACGCCGTTAGGCGGCCTGAGAGGGCGAGCCCGG
>OBYM01000843.1_pt1 | contig 15117 bp, 14 predicted proteins | sample 1538191 | NCBI WGS metagenome assembly OBYM01 (sample SAMEA2580165, study PRJEB22360) | human gut metagenome | biome: human gut; feature: human-associated habitat; material: faeces | place: Denmark | collected 2008/2010 | reverse complement strand
GTATAAAAATTAAAAATATTCAATGTTTGGATAATATTAAAATAAAAAATGAAGGAGAGCTTATAATTAAAAAAATTTATAAATTTTGATGATGAATATGTAGTATCTGTTTTTCAAATGACTTTGTAAAGAGAGCGAAAAAAGAGATAAAGATTCTTATTGGTCAAATATTAGAATTTCATAGAATTAGAAAAGTATTAAAAATAAATAATAAAAAGAATTTATGATTCATTAAACATTCGATTTTATCTATAAATAAAATTTTAGGAGGTAAAGTATATGTTAAATCAACATTTAGGTTTTCAAAAAACAACAAATAAAATGAGTATTGGAAGAAGATTAACAAAAAAACTTTTGAGAAGAAAGATATTGAGTCAACTTATACTTTCATGTGTTCTTGGATTAGTTGTATATTATGTGATTTGTAGAAATAAGATTGTTTTATTTAGTACAATTATATTATTTATAATGATTCAACTGATTGCATATGGACTAGGACTAGGAGAAATGAGTAGTATAACAACACAAGTTAATAATAGTCTATTTATGGAATTAGATGAAACAGGAATCAACTATATTTCCAATCAAACTTTTAAAGAAAGAATAAGATATGCAATTTCAGTACTAAGTGGAAAAGAAGAATTCACACATGTTAATTATGATGAGATTGAAAAAGTAGAAATTAAAAAAGTGAAAAGAGTTATGAAGATACCTGGATCAAACTTAGCAACTGGAATGGAAACATATGATTACTATTTTCAATTTAAAGATGGATCAAAATATAATTTGATTCATACATTAACTTTAAATGATGAAGTGAAAAAAATAGAAGACATGTTAAGAAATCATGTAAAAAATTTAGTTTTGGAATAAATATAAGTTAAGGAGATAAAAAATGAAAAAGTTAGTGATTTTATTAGTAAGTTTATTATTAGCAGGTTGTGGATTAATAGATTCTTCAAATTCTGGAAATGTTGCTAATTCAAACGATGTTAATTTTTATTATAATCCTGATAATAGATGTGTAGAAACAAGAATTATTGAAAAGGAGTATGAAAATACTGATCCACAAAAGATGTTAGAACTTGTTGACTATGTTTTTATAGGAACTATAAATGAATCTAAATCAGAAATTTATGATGATGGAAAAATTAAAGAAAATTTAAAGGTAACAGTGAAGAAAAAGATTAAAGGTGATTTGAGTGATGAAATTGTTATTTCTAGAGATGGTGGTAGGGTATCAGTACCAGCTTATATTCAATATCCAGGAGAAACAATATTAGATAAAGATAGCTTAGCTGGTCTATCCAATTTAAATTTATCAAATCAATTAAATGGTCAAATCTATGTAGAAGTTGTACCAAAAGCCTATTTCATGGCTGACAACACAAAAGAATATGTGTTCTTTGTGAGAGATAATAATGGCTCAGAAATTTATAATGATGCATATGGTATGTTGGAAGTGATTGATCAAGATAAAGCAAAAAATGTTTATTCTAATGAAGAATGCATCATCTCAGAATTGTCAAAATAAAGGTATGTAATTAAATAAGGAGATGTTATAGATGAAATTTGCAATAACAAATCTATTAAAACAAAAGAAAATAACAGCGTTATTTGGACTTACACTCATATTTATGACTATTATTTGTTATATATTTTTAGCACTATTATATGATCCTTACTTTTCATTAGATACAAGTCGATACAATAAAATGATTATGGGTTCAGCAACAACATTATTTATTGTTATCTTTACAGCATGTTTAATTATTTATACAAACATATATGTTTTAGAGAATAAAAGCAAAGAAACATCTTTAATGAAGATATGCGGAATGTCAAATACAGGATTTATTTTATATCATGTTTATCAAAATACTTTTATTTATTTGATAAGTATGATTCTTGGTCTTATTATAAGTACATTATTAACACCTTATCTTATATTAGAGTTGTATACGCTTCTTGATATAAATGCCAGTATACAAATTTATAACGAAACATTGTTGCAAACCATTATAATGATGATATGTTTATATGTTATATCATTGATTCTTAATATAGGATATGTCTATCGTGGAAATTTGATTAAAATGATGAATGGAACAAGACAAAATAAATATCGTAAACAAACAATATTTCGTGTTTCTCATAATTTTTATCTCATTGTTTATATATGTGGTTTATTATTAACTGTTTTTAGTGAACATAAAACAGCAACGTATATTCTTTTTTCAATAATTGGAGCTATTGGTGGATATGGAATTGTGAAATATTATATACCTGATTTCATTGAGAAGTTTAAAAGTTCTAAGTGGTTGAATAAATCAGAATCATTAATTGTTTTTGGGGAATTATTTTTAATGTTAAAGCGTGTAGGATTATTTATCCAGATTTTAATTATGGTTAGTATAATCATGGTAACATTAGTATGTTTTAATTTAGATAATAGTATAGAAATGTATAGAATGATTATAGCTTATGTGATTATATTACCAATGATTATGTTTTGCATCACATATAGAAATTTATTAATGAATCCAGAAAAAAATAACAATCTCCAATTAATAAATATGTTAGGAGCAACAAAAGATAAACAAAAAATATTGTTAAAAAAGGAATGGTTATATTTTTATCTTATTATTACATTATTACCAGGAGCTTATATTCTGATTATTCTTATAAAGTTTTATATATACAGTCATATGTCAATCAATGTTATATTCTTTGTTATGATGTATTTTCTTTTAAATATTATATTATCAATGATAATTTCTTATAGATCATCTGTTGAATATTTTAAGGAGGAATAAATATGGAAGATGTTGTTATTGATGTTCGAAGAATAAAAAAAATATATGATCAAATGACAGATTATCCAGTTAAATCTCTTGATAATGTTTCTTTACAAGTTAAAAATGGAGAGTTTATTGCAATTATGGGTCCATCTGGTTCAGGAAAAACAACTTTAATTCAATGTTTATCAACTATAGATAGACCAACACAAGGAGATGTCTTTTTATATGGAAAATCTATAATGAATTTAACAGATCAAGAAATGAGTCAGTTTAGGAATCAAAAAATCGGTTTTATTTTTCAAGATTATCAACTTTTGAATTATTTAACAATAGAAGAAAATATAGCATTTCCATTATCAATGAATGGAAAGCCTGTTAAAGAAATTAAAGAAAAAATAAAGCAAGTAGCCAAAGATATGAACCTTCAAGATATTTTAAGAAAATATCCTGGAGAATGTTCAGGAGGACAAAAACAAAGAGTAGCAATTGCTAGAGCATTAATTGGACAACCAAGCATTATTATTGCAGATGAACCAACAGGTAATTTAGATAGTCATAATACATTTGAGTTAATGAATATTCTAAAAAAATTAAATGAAGAAGATCATAAAACTATAGTTTTAGTAACACATGACGTTATGGTGGCTTCCTATGCTTCAAGATTATTATATATACAAGATGGTCAAATAACGAATCAACTTCATAGAAATCAATTTCATAGTCAAGATGAATATTTTATTAATATTGTTAAATTAAATTCAAAAGAGAGATATATGATCTTAAAACATTAAAATTTATATAAAGATGTATTGATTAGAGCAAACAAAGATTTCTTTAATATAGAATATCTTTGTTTGCTTTTTCATGAAAAACTGATAATAGATATTTTAAAGTATATTTTTTCATAACTTCATAGATATTTTAAAAAGATATTGTTATACTATATGAAGTAGAAAGAAAGGAATTGATTCAAATGAATGATGATATTATTGTTGCTATAGCAACTTCAAGATTAGAAGCAGCTATATCTATTATTCGTTTAAGTGGAAAAGGGTGCATTGCTTTTGTTCAACAGTTTTTTACTGGAAAAATCATGGATAAAGCAAGTCATACTATTACATATGGATTTATTAAAGATCAAGATGAAAAAGTTGATGAAGTTTTGGTTAATATATATCGTGGACATAGAACTTTTACGGGAGAAGAAATGGTAGAGATTAACTGTCATGGTGGTATCTTTATTACTCAAAAGGTTTTGAATCTTTGTTCAAAGATGGGTGCACGTATGGCAGAACATGGAGAGTTTTCAAAACGAGCTTTCTTAAATGGACGTATTGATTTATCACAAGCAGAAGCTATTAGTGATTTAATTAGTGCTAAAAATGATTATGCTTCTCAATTAGCATTAAGAGGAATTCAAGGCAATATCAGTCATTTTATTGAAGATTTAAAAGAAGATCTCATTCAGATTATTACACAGATAGAAGTCAATATTGATTATCCTGAATATGAAGATGTTGAAGAATTAACAGCTGAATCTTTACTTCCTAAAAGTATACAATTACAAGAAAAAATGAATCATATTATTGATTCATCTAAAAATGTTCATTTATTAAAAGATGGTATTTCAACAGTGATTATAGGAAAACCTAATGTTGGAAAATCAAGCTTGTTAAATGCTTTATTAGATGAAGATAAAGCCATTGTTACAGATATTGCTGGAACAACAAGAGATATTGTTGAAGGAACGATTCGATTAGATCATATTGTTTTAAATATGATTGATACAGCTGGTATCAGAGATACTGATGATGTTGTTGAAAATATTGGTGTTCATAAATCAAAAGAACTGGTTCATAAAGCAGATTTAGTATTATTGGTATTAGATGGTTCTCAACCATTAACTCAAGAAGATTATGAATTATTAGAGTTATCAAAGGATACACAAAGAATTATTGTCATTAATAAAAAGGATCAGGGAGAAATCAAAGATATTGATGGTATTGCAATTAGTGCTAAGAATCATGATATTGAACCATTAATTCAAAAGATTAAAGCTATGTTTGAATTAGGACAAATTACTTCATCACAAGATGATATTCTTGCAAATGCAAGACAAATTCAATTATTAGAAAAAGCAAATCAATCATTAAAAAATGCTATTCAAGCAATGCAAGAATATGTGCCAACTGATTTAATTGTTACAGATTTATATGAAAGTTGGGAAAGTTTAAAAGAGATTTTAGGAGAAAGAGCAAAAGAGGACTTACTGGATGAGTTATTTAAACGCTTTTGTATAGGTAAATAATGTGAAAAAGTATCAGTTTTTAGCAGAAAGATATTATAAATTTTTTAAATATTTAAGAAGAATAGGGTTAATAAGTGTTATTGTTTTCTTAGTTGTAACAGCATTTAATAGAGGAAATCAGACTTTATCGCTGATTAGTTACTTTGCAATACTTGTTACCTTAGCATGTCTTTTGGAATGTGTTATTCTCTATATTCTATATCTGATATTTAAAAATAAATGAAAAGGATGAGTTGATTCATCTTTTTTTATTGAAATAACTTGAATATTCAATCATATCATTTCAAAAAAAGAAAAGATCATATTTTCTAATGAAAGAGTGCTATAATATGCAAGCGAAGAAATGGGGAGGAAAATCATGAATAAAAGTTATGAAATTGATATGTGTCATGGTCCATTATTAAAACAAATTATTATATTTTCTGTGCCATTGATGCTATCAGGAATATTACAATTATTATTTAATGCAGCTGATATTATTGTTGTGGGGAGATTTACTGGCAGTGATGCATTAGCAGCCGTAGGATCAACAAGTTCATTAATCAATTTATTAGTGAATCTGTTCATAGGAATATCGGTTGGAGCCAATGTTTTATTTGGAAGATTTTGTGGGGCTCACGATGATAAAAATGCATCAGAAACAGTACATACGGCTATTTGTACTGCTATTTATGGTGGAATTATTATGATTTTTGTAGGTAATATATTTGCAAGACCACTTTTGGAATTAATGGGAACACCTCAAAATGTGATTGATTTATCAACAATATATATGCGTATCTATTTTATTGGTATGCCTGGTTTTATGGTTTATAATTTTGGGGCAGCCTTATTACGAACTGTTGGGGATACCAAAAGACCACTTTATTATTTAACTTTTGCAGGAATTATTAATGTTATTTTCAATTTGATTTTTGTTATTGTTTTTCATTTAGGTGTTGCAGGAGTCGCCATTTCAACAATGATGTCTGAATGTATATCAGCAGTATTAGTGTTAAGATGTTTAATTCATGCTGATGGTGTTTTAAAATTATCTAAAGATCAATTACGTTTTCATAAAGATAAATTAATAAAAATGTTGCAAATTGGATTACCTGCAGGATTACAAGGAATGGTATTTAATATTTCAAATGTTTTAATTCAATCATCAGTGAATTCATTTGGATCTATTATTGTTGCTGGAAATACTTCAGCAAGTAATATTGAAGGATTTGTCTATACGGCTATGAATTCTATTTATCAGACATCCTTAAGTTTTACAAGTCAAAATATGGGAGCAAAGAATTATTCAAGAGTGAATCAAATTCTTGTGAGATGTTTAGTTGTTGTTAGTATTATTGGATTTGTTTTAGGTTTTGGAGTATACTTGTTAGGAAATGTTTTATTAACTATTTATTCAACTGATCCACAAGTTATTTCTGCTGGGCTTATTCGTTTAAGTATTGTCAGTGCATCTTATTTTTTATGTGGTATTATGGATGTTATTGTAGGAAGTTTAAGAGGTATGGGTTATTCCATGATGCCAATGCTTATCTCTTTAACAGGAGCCTGTTTATTCCGTGTTATTTGGATATTTACAGTCTTCCAAATGAATCATTCTCTCTTTGTTCTTTATATTTCTTATCCAATTTCATGGATTTTAACTTTAACAGCACAACTTATTTGTTATTTTAAAGTTCGTAAACATGCATTTGTTTAGACTAAATAGAAAAGGGAATCTCATATAGGATTCCCTTTATACATATTCATTAAATGTATCTAAATAGTTTGAAATAAGATAATACATGATTAAACAAAACTATAATAAATATTATCAATATATTCATCAAAATCTGATATATAGAAAAAGGATAGATAAAATAAAAGATGATTGAGTATATGACATTAAAAATATTAAGAATAATAAACTTAAATATGAAAAACGCTTTATAAGAAATTAATCTTAGCTGCAAGAGTTGACGATCTTCTACAACAATTCTTCTATAAAAATTATAGATTGATAATTGTAGACACATATAAGATACAAGTACAAATTCTTTAGGAACCGGAATTAAACAAAGATATAAGATAAGAAGTTGTGGAAAATGTAGAATAAAATAATAGAAATCTTTATATAAGATTGCCTGAAATTGATAATTATTAGAATATCTTGAGAAGAAACAAGTTATATGATAAGTGGTTAAATATATGAATTGATCAATTTTTTCTTTTAAATAAGAAAATGGGTCCTTTCTTATATTGAACATTGAATTCATAAGAATAGTGTTAAGATGTAAATAAAAGAATATACTGCATAATATAAATAAAGGGAGTGTCATTATAAAAAGAAGTTTGATATCAATAAGCACACTGATGATAGAAAATATAACTAATGTATAGGCAAGAATTAAACCAAAGTTTTTCTCATTGCATAATGAATATACAAGAAAATAAATAATATAAAATATCATGAATTCAGAAAGAATAAGCATACTTAAGATATGTATAGGAAGATTTGTAAAAAAATAATTAATAATAAAAGTAGCAATAATAGGAACAATAGAATACACTAAACTGGCAGAAATCTTTGCTAAGATGATATAGAAAAGATTTATTTTTTTAGCAATCATTGACATAAAAATAGCTGAATCTTCTAAAAAGCCATTATAAGATAAATACGTGATAATACCAGATAAACTCAAAAGAGATAAATAAGAAAGACTTAATTTTGTAGAAATAATATTCATGACTTCTGGTGTAAATAATATATTGAGTGGATTGATACTCATATAGATAGTTAATGCAGCAAAGGTAACCATGCTTATGAATGCAATAAATAAAGTTTTCAATGGATATCTTAAATAGAGCTGTATTTTAAATATATTCAACCATGTTTTCATGACTTTCATCTCCATATATTTCTTTATACTTTTTATAGAACGATTCATTATTTATTTTATTTTTATAATTCATTTCAATAATTTTGTAATCTCTCATGATGATATATTGTGTTGCAACTTTTTCTAAAATATCCAATTGATGTGAAGATATGAGAAAATTGAATCCCTTTTTCGTTAATGAATTAATAAGATTTGTAATTTCTATTGTAGAAATGGGATCAATTCCATTAAAAGGTTCATCTAATACCATAAGCTTTGAGTGACTCAAAATAGTGATAAGAAAAGCAACTTTTTTTTCTTCTCCTGAAGATAAGTGAATACATTTTTTGTTAAGAAGTTGTCTTAATTTCAGACAATCAATCAATTCATTAAAGAAAGCATCATTTAAATCCAAAGATTGATTGTTATATATTTGATACCAGAATTTAATATTTGCTATAACAGTAAGATTAAAGTAAAGATTACTGTCATAGGGAAGATAAGCAATATCATTAGGTTTAGAGAGGCTTATCTTTCCAGATTGAGGTGTCAATATACCACATATAAGATTAAAAAGGGTTGTTTTTCCAGCACCATTATGTCCCATAAGAACGATGCAATCATTATTGAAGTGAAGTGATGCATTAAGCTGATGAAATATTATCTCTTTTTTATAGGCAAAGTCTAAGTTTTGAATATGAATATCCATATAAGTTCTCCTTTTTATCATAATAAATATAAAACCAGAAGTCATATCACTCAGTATGATTTCTGGTTAATTTCATTTTATTTTTTTAATGCTGTACCAAAGTGTAAAGCAATATAAGCTAATTCATGTTCATTAAATCTTTTATGATAATGTTCATTGACAATATCATTGAAAATTTCTGCACACTTATATTCTAATTGGAATTGAGCTTGAATTTTATCTTTTAATGGGTTGTTAGTGAGTTGATGATTGTTTTGTAAACGATCTAAAGCAGGATAGAAATGAAGTGTTATACCTGTATAGAATTCTTTGTTTTTTCTTAAATCTAATTGAAGATCGGCTTCAATACGGTTGATTGTTTCATTAATAATATCTTCAGTTTCATCATCACATAAATCAAACTCACAATTAAAATCAATATCGAACAGATTAATATTTGCTAAATACATAGTGACATATTGAATTTGATTTTCATCAATTTCAACATGAAATTGTTGATCTAACTGATCAATAATTTGTTTAGAAACACCATAATATTCATGACTTTTTAAATGATTAATCTGGCTTTCGCTTGTTGGAATATAAGTTCCATTGATTTCTCTAGAAATACATAAAGAAAGATGAATAATTAAGTTATCAAAAGAAACATCAGATATTTCAATATTGTGATCTTGAATAACCTTTCTCACAATATTTTCAATGATTTCTTTTCTATTTTCAAATTGACTGTCTAATTCTATAACCATAATACCTGTACCTCGCTTTTCATATGATATATTATTTGAATTCAAAAGTCTACCATAAAAAAATTTTTTCTTAAAATGAAACATATACTTCAACATATTCACAATTTGTCATAAATCTTATAGGAAATCCCCATGAACCATAACCACTGGAAACAATTAATGAATGATGATCTTGTACCAATAAACCATAATCATTATCATAAAGCAAATTGGTAATGACATTTCCAGGAAAAATCTGTCCAGCATGTGTATGACCAGAAAGCTGAATATCAGCATATTTTTGATTTTCTTTATATCGACCAGGGTTGTGATCTAAAACAATGGTTGGTAGTGAACTATCCATATTTTCACAAATTGTATCTATGGAAGTTGAAGAATGTAAACTTACATCTTCTCGTCCTATTATATTAAACAGTCCATCAATACATACAAATTTTTCATTTAAATAAGTGATTTTGTATTTTTGATAAAGTTTTTGACTAGATAGAGAAATGTATTTTTCATGGTTACCATCAACTGCATAAATACCATATTTGCAATGAGCAGCAGATAATATTTTTAATGTTTGTTCGATATAGTCTTGAGGAGAATTTTCATCAAATATATCACCACCCAAACAAATGAGGTCATATTGATTTTGATTTAATGTATCAACAAGATTTTTGATTTGTTGAGGGCTTGTTCCACTACCAATATGAATATCACTTATAAAGGCTATTTTTAATGATGAAAGAGTCGTATTTTTAGGAATAGTGACATGGTAATCTGTGATCTCTTTATGAAAATGAGAGCTATATCCTAAACCAGTTATAGAAATAGATACAAGTAAAAGACATATTATAAAAAAAGAATGATGTTTATGATGAATGATATGACACCATAAATGATATAAACCAATCCATATAAAAAAACAAAAAGAGCATAGGATATAAAAATTTATTATATTGTTCCAAACAAACCATAAAGAGGATGTTGGTTGAAAAATGACTTCTATAAGAAGTGTTATGATGGCTATAAGTGTTAAAATAGATAAAGTATAACGCCAACTTTTTTTCATATGTTTAAATATACGAAGAAAATATAGAAAAGGTGTTATAATAAGAAATAAGGATAGGAGTGTATAAAATATAATCATCATAAAAACCTCTTTTCTTTTTTTACAAGTATAACATAATTGAACAAAAAATAAAGGTTGCTTTCAATGAAGTCATATGATAGTATTAAAAAAAGATAGAGGTGCAAGAGTTAAGAGTTCTTTTATCAATAGATGCAACTAAAAAGAAGGAGGAACGATTGCCGAAGGGATAATTATTTGCATGTGATTATTGCCTGGGGGTATAGAGAATATCTATATCACTGTCACTTTGTAATGAAGTGGTGTGCTATTGCCTTAATAAAATAATATTTATTATTGCAATGGTACCATTGCAATTTTTTATTTTAAAGAAGGTGGAAATATTGAAATTGATTGAATCAGATCATCATATTATTCAAGTTAAATTCATGAATGTAGAAAAGAATTCATTATTTGTTGGAGATATTTTTCAAACCATTTCTTCAATGAATGTCAATATAGATATGATTTCTGAAGTGATGTTAGAAGATGAAATGCGTATTGATTTTACATGTAGTCAAGATGATCAGAAAAATTTAGATCGTGCTTTATCGTTAATAAGATCAAAACATCCACGTATGCAAATTTATCAAAATAGACAAGTTGCGAAAATTAAACTGGAAAGTCATGAAATGAAAGATGAAGTAGGTGTTGCTGCAATGTTATTTACATTATTAGGGAAACATCAAATTCCTTTACTTCAAGTCACAACATCAGAAGTATCTATTTCATGTGTGATTCCATTGGAATATGTTGATTTAGCTTTGTCAGAAATTCAAAATGAATATAAATAGGAGGAAAATTATGGAACCAATTTTTGAAGGAAGTGCAGTTGCGCTTGTATTACCAATGTTAGATGATGGAAGCATTGATTATGATGGCTTTAAAAGACAAGTGCAAAGAATGATTGATGGTGGAGTACAAGCTCTTTTAGTAAATGGAACAACTGGAGAAACACCAACAATTCATATTGATGAAGAATTTGAATTAACAAAGATTGTCATGGAAATGACAAAAGGAACAGGTGTGAAAGTGATTGCGGGAGCTGGTTCAAATGATACAGAAACAGCTTTGAAAAAAGCAAAGTTTGCAAAAGAAGTTGGCGCAGATGCTATTTTAGTTGTAACACCTTATTATAATAAGACAAGTCAAAGAGGTTTAATTGATCATTATACTTATATTGCAGATCATGTTGATATTCCAATGATTATATATAATGTACCAGGTCGTACAGGAATGAATATTGCAGTAGATACAGTTGTAGAACTTGCTAAACATAGAAATATTAAGGCTATGAAAGATGCAACTGATAATATTGCTTATGCTATGGATGTTTTAACACACACAAAAGACTTAGATTTTGATATGTATAGTGGTTGTGATGATAATATTTTACCGTTTATTGCTGCGGGAGGAAAAGGGGTCATTTCTGTTTTATCTAATCTTTATCCAAGAGAAACAGAAAAATTTGCTCAAGCTGTGCTACATGGTGATATGGATTTAGCTAGACAAATGGCATATGATTTCAATGATGTCAGCAAATATTTATTTATTGATGTCAATCCAATTATGCCTAAGGCTGCACTGAAAAAAATGGGTGTATGTGGTGAAATGGTCAGAAGACCATTAATCCCAACAACAGAAAAAAATAAACAATTATTATTTGATGCTATGGAAAGATTTGAAAAGAAGGGCTATTAATATGAATGTATTGGTTTATGGTTTTGGTTTAATGGGTAAAAAAGTAACGCAAGCAGTGAGAGATAACGCACAAATGAATTTAGTTGGTGTTGTTTCTCCTGTCTTTGATGCGAAAATTGATGAAAAAATGTATGCATCTTTAAATGAAGTTCATGAAAAAATAGATGCTATTATTGATTTTTCGCATCCAGATAATTTAAATGATATTTTAAAATTTGGTGTTAGAAATCATTGTGCACTTGTTCTAGCAACTACAGGATATAGTGAACAACAAATTTTACATATTGAAGAAGCATCTTCACAAATTCCTATTTTTCAATCATATAACACATCTTTTGGTGTTTCTATGTTAACAAAGATTGTCAAAGAAGTAGCGAAAGAATTTTATGAAAATGGATATGATATTGAAATTATTGAAAAACATCATAATCAAAAAATTGATGCACCAAGTGGAACAGCTAAACTTTTATATGATGTGATTCATGAAGATATTGAAGAGACAAAAGAAGTTTATGATCGTTCTACTGTTCATCATAAACGTGAAAGAAATGAAGTTGGTATTCAATCTGTGCGTGCTGGAACAATTTTTGGTGAACATAGTGTTTTATTTGCGGGACATGATGAAATTATTGAAGTCAAACATACAGCTTTATCAAAAGAGGTTTTTGTACAAGGGGCTATTTCAGCATGTTTGAAGATTGCTGATAAAGAAAATGGTTTATTTAGTTTAAAGAATTTATATTAAAGGGGAAGAATAATGGTTTTACAGACACAGTTTGCTCAAATTAGGGATCGTAGTTTATATATTGATGATGTCAATGCAATGGATTTAGTTAAAAAATATGGAACGCCACTTTATGTTATGAGTGAAGGACATATAAGACATCAATTTGAAGAATTAAAAACAAAGTTTTTAGATAAGTATGATAATGTTTTGCCATTATTTGCTTCAAAGTCATTTAGTTGTTTAGAGATATATAAAATTGCCAGTGAATATGGTATTGGTATTGACTGTGTGAGTGCAGGAGAGATTTCTATTGCCTTAAAAGCTGGTTTTGATCCTCATAAAATTTATTTCCATGGAAATAATAAACTTCCATCTGAAATAGATTATGCGATAGCTCATGATGTTGATCATTTTGTGATTGATAATTTTTATGAGATAGAATTAATTGAAAAAATAGCAACTCAATACGATAAAACCATTTATGCAACTGTAAGAGTTGTGCCAGAAATTAAAGCTGGTGGACATGGATATATTCAAACTGGGCATAAAGATACAAAGTTTGGTTTCAGTGCTAGAAATGGCATTTATTTAAAAGCTATCCAACAAATTGCCGATTCTACACATATTGAATTTGAAGGTATACATTGCCATATTGGTTCACAGGTTTTTGATTTATATGCTTATATCAGTGCTATGCATCGTTTTGTACGTTTTGCCTATGAAATATATGATCAATTAGGTATTATGGTGAAAAAGATAAATGCTGGTGGTGGATATGGAATTGCCTATACTAAAAAAGATGAACCACTAGAATTTGAAACAATCACTTCTGAAATCATGAATATTATTAAAGATGGTTATGATAAACGTGGTTGGGAAATGCCAATGGTACTTGTAGAACCAGGACGTTATGTTGTTGGTAATGCTGGAATTACATTATATACGGTAGGAGCAGTCAAAGACATTCCAGATGTTCGTACTTATATGAGTGTTGATGGTGGAATGACGGATAATATTAGAACGGCTTTATATGATGCACAATATGATGGTATTATCGTTAATAAAGCTTATGAACGTCGTGATACAAAAGTGACTGTTGCTGGAAAGGTTTGTGAATCTGCTGATATTGTTGTTAAAGACATTATGTTACCATATCCTGAACCTGGTGATATCTTTGCTCAATTTTCAACAGGGGCCTATCATTATTCCATGTCTTCTAACTATAATCAGTTACCAAAGCCAGCTGTTGTTTTTACATATCAGGGCAAAAGTAAATTAGTGATTAGAAGACAGACTTTTGATGATTTAATTGCTTTTGATGTACTGGAAGACTATCAATAAGAGGAAGAAACATTATTCTTTCTCTTTTTTGATACTTTGTAAAAATGCATTCAAACTTTTATTTTGAGAGTTTTTATGCCAAATCAGATAAATATGGAATTGTTGAGAAAAGTCTTTTAAAGGTAAAAAGCAAAGATATTTTTGATAAGCATAATAATCTTCAACAAATTGGGCTAAGATGGCAGTATCCTGACTAATAGCTAAATGCATGAAAAGAGTATCTAAATCATGGCTTTTAAAATCAGGATGACTTGTATCCATAATCACATGTGTTTGATTTTTTATATCAAAATAGTCTAAAGAAGGATATGAAGATAAAATATGATTTTTATTCATAGCAACAACAAATGGATAAGAATAAATATGGAGATAATCAAACTGATCTTCAAAAGGAATAGGATCATGACCAACTCTAGCAGTAAATACACAATCGACTTTATGATTTTTTAACAGCTCTTCAATTTCTTGTTTAGAATCACAATAAAGCTGAATATCCATATGTTTATTGTGTTGATAAAAATTCTGAATATTTTTAATCATAATGCAATGTTCAATACCTTTTAAATATCCAATTCTTAATTGACCAAAATTTTCATGATGTAAATATTGAATCGTTTGATAACATTCTTGATTTGCTTCCAAGACTTTAAGAGCACTTTTTAAAAAGATTTTTTCTTGTTGAGTTAACTGAACATGCTTTTTGTTTCTTATAAACAAATGAAAACCAAGTGTTTCTTCTAAATGTTTAATATGATTACTAACAGCTGTTTGAGAAATAAATAGATTTTGACTGGCTTTTGTAAAGTTTAAAG
>OBYM01000842.1_pt1 | contig 15120 bp, 13 predicted proteins | sample 1538191 | NCBI WGS metagenome assembly OBYM01 (sample SAMEA2580165, study PRJEB22360) | human gut metagenome | biome: human gut; feature: human-associated habitat; material: faeces | place: Denmark | collected 2008/2010 | reverse complement strand
TATCCCGCTCCCGGGGCGATTTTTACGACTGTACCGGGCAAAAGCTCACTGGACGAAACGACGAGACCGTGGCGGCAGTAGCTCCGACCATTGAAGCGGCGGCCCGAATGAACACCCTGACTTCAGGGGAATACCGGACAACCATTGGCAATGCCCTTTCCGGCGGAACCCCATTTTTGGCGAAGGTCCCGGCAGGAACCGGCTCCTCTTTGGGAGTGGATGTGTTTTCCGTAACCGACCGTTACGCAGAGCAGCAGCCGGCTTCCAATCTGATTGGATATCTGGACGGAAGAGGAAATGGCGCAGCAGGACTGGAAAAGGTGTTTGATTCGGTTTTGCAGCAGGATGGCCTTTTGCAGGTTACCTATTCGGTAGATGCCGTAAACCGTGTGATGGACAGCAGCGACCGGGAGATAACGGATACCCGGCAGGAAAGTGAAACCGGTGTGGTGCTCACCATCGACAGAAGGATTCAGATGATTGCAGAAGAAGCGGCCCAAAATATCATTGATAACGGTGCTGTCGTCGTGCAGGAGGTAGAGACTGGGGAAATCAAAGCCCTTGCCAGTTTTCCGGTTTTAACGCCAGACAACGTTGGCAGTCAGTTGGAGGCAGAAGGTTCTCCGCTTGTCAACAAGGCGCTGTCAGCCTATAGCGTAGGCTCTGTTTTTAAGCTGGTTTCATCAGCTGCGGCGCTGGAATCGGGAATTACGCCGGAGTATGGCTATTACTGTACCGGAAGCATTTCGGTAGATGGGCAGAAGTTTAAGTGCTTCGATGGAACAGCCCATGGAATGGTCACCATGGAAGAAGCCATTTCCAAATCCTGCAACGGCTATTTCGTCAGCCTGATGCACGCCTTGTTGCCAAAGGAGTTTTTAGATATGGCGAAGAGTCTGGGGTTCGGGGAGTCCTTTTCGTTTGCCGACGGTTTTACAAGCGATGCCGGCGTGCTGCCATCTCTGGATTCCCTATCCAACCAAAAGGCCCTTGCCAATTTTTCGTTTGGACAGGGGGAACTTACCGCAACACCGGTACAGGTGGCGGCCATGACCAGCGCGATTGCTGCTGGCGGTTATTACCGCACGCCTTCGCTGGTAAAAGGAATCATGGATTTGTCCACAGAGGAATATCAGTACCGCCAAGCAAGTGGTGAAAAAACACAGGTAATGTCCTGGAAAACCACGGCCCAAATCAAAAGCTATATGGAAACCGCTGTGGAAGAAGGCACCGCTGCTTCCGGCAAACCGGAAAAGATAACGGCCGCGGCCAAAACGGGTACAGCACAAACTGGGAGAATGACTGATGAAGGGGAAATTGTGCAGCTTTGGTATACGGGCTTTTTCCCGGTAGAATCCCCCAAATATACGGTAACGGTACTTCGGGCTGACGGTATTGGCAGCAGTCGGGAATGTGGCCAGGTGTTTAAAAGCATAGCCGACCAGATAGAAGCCCAGGGATTTTTGTCCTAAAGCCGGCGGATGTTTGCAAGGGGAAACGGTTGACAGAAATCGGGCGGCGGTGTACGATAAGGGCGGAAGCTTTCTTTTTTATGGAAGGTTTCGCCCTGCTTTTTTATGAAGCGGGAGTTTTACTTTTTTATATTTGCGGGGAGGTTTTCTGATGAAAATGAAGCAAATTGAAATCGGCACCTGTATTCCCGGTACCGCTGCGGAAAAATGGATTCCTCATATGGTAAACGCCGGGTTTGAGTGCGTGGCCATCAATTTCCATATGTCGCTGGAAGGAACGGACTTAAAAAAGCTGGCCGATAAGGTGAAAAATATGCTGGACGGCACAGGCGTTCGGGTAGCTGCATTGGGCTATTACTGCAACGCTATCGAAAACCCGGAGCATTGGGAAACCCTGCGCCATGTGGTGGATATGGCGCCACTGTTCGGTGCACCAATTGTGAGTACCTTTGCCGGTGCTTATGAAGGCAGGTCCGTTGAGGAAGCTATGCCCAAGTTTAAAGAGGTGTTTACGGATATTACCGAGCGGGCAGCAGATAAGGGCCTGAAGGTGGCCATTGAAAACTGTCCCATGGGCGGCAACTGGCAGCACTGCACCTGTAATATCGGTTTTAACCCCAAGGCATGGGAAATGATGTTCAACGAAGTTCCCGCCGACAACTTTGGCCTTGAGTGGGAGCCCGGCCATCAGATTATTCAGCTGATCGACCCGGTTGCCCAGCTTCGCCAGTGGGTGTGGAAAATCATCCATATGCACGGAAAAGACGCTACGGTGGATATGGAAGCAGTACGCCGTTTGGGTGTGTTCGGCGCACATGATTTTGCTCCTCAGCGCACACCTGGTTTTGGCGATACCAACTGGCGTGATATTTTCTCCATTCTGCATCAGGGTGGTTATGAGAGCGACATCTGTGTAGAGGGGTATCACGATCCGGTATACCAGGGCGAATGGGAAATGACGGCGCAGCTTCATGCACTGCAATATCTCAAATGGTGCCGCGGCGGCGATTTTACCCCCAATCCCTGGAGCAAATAAGGAGGAGTTTTCATGGAAGGACAGTATAGAAAGATTGAAGTAAACGAATTTATGGCCGGAGGCTTGGGTAAAGTCACCATCCGGCACATTCTCAATGAGCGGGAGCTCAACGGGAAATGCCGTTTGTATGCACAGGTGACCATTGGGCCCGGTGCCTCGATTGGGGTGCATGCTCACAATGGGGAATCAGAAACCTATTATATTTTAAAAGGAACCGGCTTATATACGGACAATGGCAAAGAGTATGAGGTAAAGCCGGGAGATATTACTTTCTGCGACAGCGGCAACTCTCATGGACTGAAAAATATTGGAGAAGATGAACTGGTGTTTATGGCGTTAATCATTAACGGGTAAACGGGTTGCTGCTGCTATTTTCTGACTGAGAATACGGTATAGAAAGTGGTATTATTTACACGCAAATTATCAATGATTTAAAATGTAGTTTATCATCAACTAACGGCGGATGCCTGAAAAGGCTCCGCCGTTTTTGTAGAAAGGGGAGCTATCATTGTACTTTTCCGGGGCAATTTTCGATGTGGACGGTACTCTTCTGGATTCCATGCACCTGTGGGATCATGTGGGAGAAGAATATTTGGAAAGAAAAGGCTGTACAGCCAAACCGGATATGCAGGAGCGGGTGCGGACCATGAGTATGAGCCAAATTGCCCGGTATTGCCGGGAAGAATATGGGATTGAAGATGCGCCCGAACAGATTATTGATGAAATTAACGGAATGGTGGCGGAAAAATACCGTACACAGGTTCCTGCCAAAGACGGTATGAGGGAACTTTTACGATGGCTACGCCAAAAAGGAATCAAAATGGCTGTTGCAACGGCCAGCGACCGATGCCTGATTGAACCGGCTTTGGAGCGCACGGGTTTGCTATCGTATTTTGACCAGTTTCTTACCTGCTCAGAAGTGGGCGCTGGAAAGGATTCGCCCAAAATCTTTCTGGAGGGCTGCCGCCGCATGGGAACGGCTCCTTCTGAGACGGTGGTGTTTGAGGACTCCCTGTATGCCATGAAAACGGCTGCCCAAGCAGGCTTCCAGATAGCCGCTGTATATGACGACAGTGCTTTGAATGAACAGGAAGAAATTCAAAAGCTGGCAGACTGGTATTTTGCCAGTGGACGGGAAATTATAAGAAAAATCGACGAAATGTAAATATATATAACTGTAATTATGACGGAAATAGGGACGATTTTTTGGAAAATTCCCTCAAAAACCGCGGCTGAAATCGACCGAATTCTATTGGTTCCTATAATATGCCTCTGAAAGCTCAGTTTTTTTTTCGAAAGAATTGTTGAATCGAAAAAAATGTGTTACAATATAGGGCGATATTTTTTTACCTGTAGGAAAGGTCTATAAAAATACCGGAAAGGCATGGTGTGGATTATGAAAAGAGAAGATATTCACAAGGTACTGATTATTGGTTCCGGTCCGATCGTTATCGGCCAGGCGTGCGAGTTTGACTACTCCGGCACACAGGCCTGTAAAGCCCTGAGAAATCTCGGCTATGAAATTGTGCTGGTCAACTCCAACCCGGCAACTATTATGACGGACCCGGATACGGCTGATATCACCTATATTGAGCCCCTGAACGTGGAGCGCCTGGAGCAGATTATTGCAAAGGAAAGACCCGATGCGCTGCTTCCCAATCTTGGCGGCCAGTCCGGTTTGAACCTGTGCTCCGAGCTGCAGAAAGCCGGTGTACTGGACAAGTATAATGTAAAGGTTATTGGTGTGCAGGTGGACGCTATTGAGCGCGGCGAAGACCGTATTGAATTCAAGCACACAATGGAATCCCTGGGGATCGAAATGGCCCGCAGCGAAGTGGCCTATAGTGTGGACGAGGCTCTGGCAATCGCTGACAAACTGGGCTATCCTGTCGTTTTGCGTCCTGCATATACCATGGGCGGCGCCGGCGGCGGCCTGGTATACAATGTGGACGAACTGAAAACCGTCTGTGCCCGTGGCCTGCAGGCCAGCCTGGTGGGCCAGGTACTGGTGGAAGAGTCCGTTCTTGGCTGGGAAGAGCTGGAACTGGAAGTGGTTCGCGATGCCAAGAACAATATGATCACCGTCTGCTTTATTGAGAATATCGACCCCTTGGGCGTTCATACCGGCGATTCCTTCTGCTCCGCTCCTATGCTCACTATCTCCGAGGATGTACAGAAAGAGCTGCAGCGTCAGGCATACAAAATCGTGGAAGCCATCGAGGTTATCGGCGGCACCAACGTACAGTTTGCCCATGACCCGGTTACCGGCCGTATTATCGTCATCGAAATCAATCCCCGTACCTCCCGTTCTTCTGCACTGGCTTCCAAAGCTACCGGCTTCCCCATTGCACTGGTTTCTGCCATGCTGGCCAGCGGCCTGACCCTGGACGAGATTCCCTGCGGCAAGTACGGTACCCTGGACAAGTATGTGCCCGGCGGCGACTATGTGGTAATCAAGTTTGCAAGATGGGCTTTTGAGAAGTTCAAGGGCGTTCAGGATAAGCTGGGCACTCAGATGCGCGCTGTGGGCGAGGTCATGAGCATTGGCAAGACCTATAAAGAGGCTTTCCAGAAGGCTATCCGCAGCTTGGAGAACGGCCGCTATGGTTTGGGCAATGTGAAGAACTTCGGCCAGCTTTCCAAGAAGGAACTGCTGAAGATGCTGGCTACTCCCAGCAGCGAACGCCACTTCATTATGTATGAGGCACTGCGCAAGGGTGCAACCGTAGACGAGATTTTCGAGCTGACCAAGGTAAAGCACTACTTCATCCAGCAGATGAAGGAACTGGTGGAAGAGGAAGAGGCCCTCAAGGCCAACGCCGGCAAGCTGCCCGAGGTGGAAGTGCTGCGTCAGGCCAAGCTGGACGGCTTCTCTGATAAGTACCTGAGCCAGATTCTGTCTGTTCCCGAGGAGGACATCCGCAAGGAGCGCACCGCCAACGGCATTGTGGAAGGCTGGGAAGGCGTACACGTCAGCGGCACCAAGGATTCCGCTTACTATTATTCCAGCTATCACATTAAGGACGAAAGCCCTGCAACCGACAACCAGCAGAAGATTATGATTCTGGGCGGCGGCCCCAACCGTATCGGCCAGGGTATTGAATTTGACTACTGCTGTGTCCATGCTGCCAAGGCTCTGAAGAAGCTGGGCTTTGAGACCATCATTGTCAACTGCAACCCGGAGACCGTGTCCACCGACTATGACACCTCCGACAAGCTGTACTTTGAGCCCTTGACCCTGGAAGACGTACTAAGCATTTATGAGAAAGAAAAGCCCCTGGGCGTGATTGCACAGTTCGGCGGCCAGACTCCTTTGAACCTCGCTGCAGATTTGAAGAAGAACGGCGTTAACATTCTGGGTACTACTCCCGAAACTATCGACTTGGCAGAGGACCGTGACCTGTTCCGCGCCATGATGGATAAGCTGGAAATCCCCATGCCCGAATCCGGCATGGCTGTTACGACCGAAGATGCATTGGCAATTGCTGACCGCATTGGTTATCCTGTGATGGTTCGTCCCTCTTATGTGTTGGGCGGACGTGGCATGGAAGTGGTGTATGACAGCGAGAGCCTGACCTATTATATGAAGGCGGCTGTAGGCGTAACGCCCGACCGTCCCATTCTGATTGACCGTTTCCTGCATCATGCTACCGAGTGTGAGGCTGACGCTATCAGCGATGGCGAGCATGTATTTGTGCCTACCGTTATGGAGCACATCGAGCTGGCAGGTGTACACTCCGGTGACTCCGCCTGCGTACTGCCGCCTAAGAGCCTGACGGATGAGCAGATTGCTACCATTAAGGAATACACCAAGCGCATTGCAAAAGAGATGCATGTGGTGGGCCTGATGAACATGCAGTATGCTATCGAGGATGGTAAGGTCTATGTGCTGGAAGCCAACCCCAGAGCTTCCCGTACTGTGCCGCTGGTTTCCAAGGTTTGCGGCATCAACATGGTGCAGATTGCTACCGATATTATGACGGAGAAGTATACCGGCCGCAAGTCCCCTGTGCCGGAGCTGAAGGAGAAGAAGTTTGCCCACTATGGCGTGAAGGAAGCTGTATTCCCCTTCAATATGTTCCCCGAGGTTGACCCCCTGCTCGGACCGGAAATGCGTTCCACCGGCGAAGTGCTGGGCATTTCTTCCGACTTTGGCGATGCCTTCTACAAGGCCGAAGAAGCTACTCAGAGCAAACTGCCGGTTTCCGGTACCGCTCTGCTGAGCATCAGCGACCGGGATAAGGACGAACTGATTGAAGTTGCCAAGGGCCTGCATGACTGCGGCTTCGCTCTGATGGCTACCGAGGGCACTTGCGCTATGATCGAAAAGGCTGGTATCCCGGTTTCCAAGATTGCGAAGATTGACGAAGGCCGTCCCAATATCCTGGACGTCATTGCCAATAAGACTATCACCCTGATTATCAACACCCCCAACGATAAGAAGGGCGCCACCGATGACAGCTATATTCGTAAAGCTGCTATTAAGAACAAGATTCCTTATATGACCACCATGGCAGCCGCCAAGGCAACGGTGGAAGGTATCCGTTCTGCACAGAAGCATCACAAGCTGCCGGTGAAGTCCCTGCAGGAATTCCATGCTGAAATCGTTGATAAATAAGATATAATCTGCTTTGTAGAAAGCGGTACAGCCAAAAGCTGTGCCGCTTTCTTTGTTTATCAACTAAAGAAGAAAAACCGGTATATGCTCCTGATTTTAAGAATATATAAAAGTCAGATGCATGCTATAACATTATCATTCGGTTGAGATAACGATTCTATGTTACATTTTCACGAATTCCCCATCAAATGAAATACCGGAAATATACACGGAGCGACCGGCAGAAGAAGGCAACTCTTCATGAAAACACCCCCTGATATGGAAAAAATGAAATCCTATATCAGGGGGTGTTGTTATGTCAAAAAGTGTATCAGCGAAGCTGTGCCCAGTGCTGATAAATACGGTACACATTGTCGGGGTTGGCGCCCGGGCCGAATTCACATTGGGCAATACAGCCGCCATCCTGCCACAGGGTGTTATATACGCTTTCTACAGCGTGGTCAATATCATCCTGAGAGCCGTGGGGGATTAGATGCTGCCGGTCGATTTCGCCCCAGAAGGTAATCTTCCCTTTGAATTGCGCCAGATTTTCAACGCCCATACAGAAGATTTGCGAGTTGATAGCATCCAGTCCCAAATCAATCAGCTTGGGAATAATAGCAAGAATATGGCCGTCAGAGTGCATGAAAATCTTTTTGCCATACTTGTGGGCAATATTGATATAATCACGGTACATGGGCATAAAATACTCTTCCCAAAGGGCAGGGCTGATAAGCAGATTTTGCTGGGAACCCCAGTCGTCCATCATATTCAGGCAGTCCACATCGGTCTGTGCCCATTTGGTCAACTGGCGGCAGTAGAAATCGTGCATTTTTTCCATGAATTCCAACATTTTGCGAGGCGGGTCCATCAAATCCATATAGAGGTTCGCAGTACCGCGGATAAACTGCAGCTGCTCAAAGGGGCGGGGGCAGGCGCCGCAACCCATAAACTTGTCACTGTTTTTGCAGGATTCATTAACAGCGTCCACGTCAAAGGAGAGCCATTCTTCGGGAATATGTACTTTATCGGCATCCTCCCAGTCATCATCGGTTACAATGGGATTTTTCACTTCCCCAATAATTCCTCTGTGAATATTGGTAAACTGGCATCCCCAAGGGTCAGTATACTGGCCGATTTCGTAGGGGTCTCCGGATTCTACAGGAGATGCTTCCGATAGAGTAACAACCGGACCGCCAAAGTCGGAAGGGAAGTCTGTTATAATTTTTTCCAGCTCCACAGGAAAATTCTGTTGTGCCCAGGGGAGCGTCCATAAATCGCGAGGAACCCGTCCATCGGTGTTGCGGAATTCCAGAGTTGCGTGTACCAGTTCGCGGGAAGTCATATAAATCCATCCTTTCGATCAAAAATCAATAATACTTTCCAATTTTTTCGAATATCGCGTGACATTTTCGTCTGGTTATAGTATACTGCATTCAAAATCGTATTGCATTCAAAAAAGTATCCGATACAAAATTGAACATTCGGGAGGGGCTTTATGTCGGGGGAAATGATAGAAGAATACTGGTGGAGTGAAAACCGTCAGGTACTCACCAGACAGCAGCACGGGATTCCAAGCATCAGAGTACTGGGGCATAGCCTGAATACTCGAGCGCTTCTTCCGCTGGAAACACACGTCCATCCGGGATGTCTGGAGCTGGTATTACTGACAAAGGGAAACCAGACGTATACCATGGATGGAAAAACCTATCCGCTGTCCGGCGGAAATGTATTTATCAGTCCGCCGGGAGCCGAGCACAGCAGTGGTGGAGAACCGCAGAATATCTCTGAAATCTATTGGGTGCAGGCGGACCTTTCGGAAGAGGAAAATTTTCTTTCCCTGGAGCATGAAGCCGGGGAATTGCTGCGCCATCGACTTCTGGGAATCACGCAGCGTGTTTTGTATTGTGAAGAAAGTCTCCGGCAATATTTTGTGGACAGCTTTTGGAATATCGCGTCTAAAGATTCCTGCCGGCAAGAATATGGGAAATGCTTGTTGGCAGCCTTTTTCTATGGGGTCGTTTTACAGGAAAAGGCAGGGATGATTTCTCTTTCAGACGAAATTGCCACCGCAGTCAGCTATATCCGGCAAAACATCCGGGAAGTCATTCGGCTTGAGGAACTGGCGGCATATACAGGGCTTTCCCTCTCACGATTTAAGGTGCGGTTTAAAAACGAAACCGGGATGACACCAAGAGAGTATATCAATCAGGTGAAAATCCGCGAAGCCAAAAAGCTGCTGTGTCAGGGGGAAAACGTTACACAGGTTGCTATGGCGCTGGGGTTTTCCAGCAGCAATTATTTTGCAACTCTTTTTAAAAAGATTACCCTCTATACTCCCACAGCGTATCAAAAAGAGCATAACCAATAAAAAGCGTTTCCGTCAGCTATTTCAAGGCATGACGGAAGCGCTTTTTTAGGAAAGATATTTTTTAGGCATCATCTTCTTTATCCTCAAACGGATAGGCTTTAGAAGTCCAAAAATAAGACGTTTGTTCCATTCCTAAATTGTTGTCGAAATAGACTGTTTTCTGCATGGTCATAGTAGCTGCGAGGTGGGAAGTATAATCATAACACATCCATTCTCCATTGCCTATAAGATAAGAGGTGTTTTCCGGCTTAAGATTCATTTTCCAATAGATCTGGGCGAAATCGTAATAGGTTTTCATCATATCTTCATAATACAAATCCATATCTGCCCCTGAGAAAAAGGGAGCATAGGGAGGATAGTCGTCAAAGGTCAAGCGAAGATTCCAAGAAAGGAACCGGCCGGAAACAGCGTCCATATCCACATATCCATGAATAGAAACACCTTCGCTTTTTAATTTTGTTTGAAATTCTACTTGCCATACCACAAATCCGCGGGTGGATTCTTCCAGGGAAACGATTTGACACATAGATGCATTTATAATGGATTCTTCAGGAAAGCGGGTCAGTAAAGTAGATATATGAGAAATATATAACTCGGGAGAATCCGAAGCAAATGGATTGAAAAAATAGTCATCATAAGCAAGTTCTTTAGAATTTCCGTAAAAAATACTGCCGATTTTTGAAAATTCCCATCCCATTACTTTTTCCAAATCTTCCCTTGCCAGTTCTTTTCCGGAAGGAATAAAGGTTTTGCTGTACCGATAGGCTTCCCGGAGAGAAGAATCACCATTGGTCATAGTGGTACAATATAGCATTTTTAATTTTTCCGATATGCTGACATCTTCGGTTTGGCTGTCGATAATCACATTTTCCGATTCTTCCTGCCAATTATCATGCTGAAAATACCATTCAGGAGCGACCAGCATAGCACACAACATGGTCATGGCCAAAAATCCGCTGATGATATATAAAAACTTAGTTTTCATCCACAGGGACCTCCTTTACCACAAAAGAAACACAGGTACCTTCGCCCAAACGGCTTTCAATTTTCAGAGAACCACCGTGAATTTGCGCAATCTCCTGACATAGTGCCAGCCCAAGGCCGGCTCCGTTTTGTTTCCGTGCTCGAGACTTATCCACCATATAGAATGGTTCAGTAATTTTAGAAAGCTCCTCTTCCGGGATTCCACGTCCCCAATCCTGAACGGAAAAGCGAAATCCGCCGTCTATTTTTCTACAAGTCAAAAGAATATTGCTTCCTTCCGGGGAGGCCTTGCATGCGTTATCAATCAGGTTATAAAGAAGCGTTTTTATAAGAGCGGGTTCTGATAAAAAGCGCCCTTCATCATTTTCGATTTGTAATGTCATTCCGTATTTTTTCAAAAGGGGGCGGAGAATATTTTCAACGTCATGCAGGAATATCACACACTCTGTGGGAACCAAAGGAAATTCGGTTTTATGTAGGACAATCAAGTCCAGCAAATGCAGGGAGAGGGATTCCAGCCTTTTTCCCTCGCTAAAAATATAATTAGCCGCTGTAAACCGCTCCTGAGCATCCATATCATAAGAGCGCAGCATATCGGCATATCCGATAATGGAGGTTAAAGGGGTTTTTAGTTCATGGGCAAAGCTGGCCACAAAGTCCTCCCGTTGCCGAGCAGTTTCCTCCAAATCATGAATTTTTTCTTCCACCACATCGGCCATGATATTGAAATTCCGGGTTAAGATTCCAATTTCATCGCTTCCTTTGTTAACAGCACGAGTGGAAAAGGAACCAGAAGCGATTTTTTGAGTGATATTGGTCAAACGTTTTAGAGGCAATGTGAGAAAATGGGTAATTGCCAGCAGCACTAACGAACTGATACCGGTAACCGTTAACAAAATCCACTGATACAGTGCAATATACCGCTCGCGCATTTCATAAACGGAAGAAATGTTGGTGACGCTTTCCAGGTAATAGTCGGCATCAGAAAGCACCGTATGGCTAACAACTTGAACGTAATAAACACCATCGTAATCCGTGACTATTCGTGAAACACGTTTTCCCGGCTCTACCTTGCTGGCAAACTGACCGTTCTGGTCAAAGCGAAGTTTCCCGCCTGCGGTGGTAATGGAAAAATCACTTCCCCGGGTATCGGAAATATCATCCATTAAAACAATGACATTGTCTGGATCGAGCGACTCGTAGCTGTCCAAAGACTGAATTGCATTTTGAAAAGTAAAACACAGATACCGATTTTCCTGAAGGGCCATTTTTCGCTCCTGAGCAAGAGACTGCTGAAAAAGAAAGGAAATCATCAATGTCCCGCCAATTCCAAAGGCAAGGGTCACGAGCGTAATGGTGGAAATAAACACTTTCCAGGAAAATTTCAAACGGATTCCTCCTTTTGGCCTGTGGGGATTTCCAGACGGTATCCCACTTTATAAATGGTGTGCAGATAGTTTTCCCACCCCAGTTTTTTGCGAAGCCGCTGAACATGGAGGTCAACAGTGCGGGTATCTCCCATATAGGAGCCGCCCCACACTCGCTCATAAATGGTTTCTCGGTATAGTGCTACATTCTGATTTTGCGCAAAAAGCAAAAGCAGCTCATATTCTTTTACGGTCAGTTCAATGATTTTTCCGTCTTTGCGAACCACGCGGGATTCGGTATCAATTTCAATGTTCTGAATGGTGAGAATTCGGCATACTTTTCGATACCGGCGAAGAACAGATTCCACCCGAGCCAGCAGTTCGGCCACTTCAAAAGGTTTGGTGATATAGTCATCGGCTCCCATTCGCAGTCCCTTTACACGGTCATTGAGTTCAGAGCGAGCGGTAATAAAGATGACAGGGATTTCCATTGGCCGGATATATTCCAGTAATTCCAGACCATTTACTTTTGGAAGCATAATATCCAGCAAAATCAAATCAAATGCGTCCGGGGTAATCAGGCTGGCAGCCTCTGCACCGTCAAACGCACAGGTACAGGTATAACCGGCACGGGTTAAATTCATAGCAATCAAATTGGAAATGGGAGGCTCATCCTCCACAATTAAAATACGGGTCAACAGGACAACCTTCTTTCTGCAAATACAATCCCTCTCTGTAAGGTGTTTCTATATAAATGTATGATAACATAAAATTGTATCAAAGTTGTATCACAAAACGCAAAACAAAAATATTATATCATTTTTTTCCAGGCAAAAAACTTCCGGTTCTAAAAAAGAGGGGAAGTCCATACATATGGGTTGACGGCACAAACCGACGGAGATATTTCAATCACCGGAAGAAAGGGATGGTCAAAAAAATGGGACTTGCAGGAAGAGAACCGGCAGTGCGCAGCCAGCGGCGGTTTGACGAGGCAGCGGGACTTTTGGGTAGGCTGGGAGTCATTTTAAAACGGCTGCCTCCGGAAATCAAGGAGCAGACCCAGGAAATCAGGATTCATGCGGGAAGGCCGCTTTCGGTCTGTACAGGAAGTCAAATTTGGTTTCTCACTGCTTCGGGAGGCGTGTCCCCGCAGGTGGTTAGAAATTGTCCATTGATTTCCTGGGAAGAGCTGCGGGACTTATTTCGGAGCCTGTGCGCCTATTCCTTATACAGCCACGAGGAGGAACTGCGTCAGGGATATTTAACACTACCCGGCGGCCATCGAGCGGGCTTGTGCGGAACTGCGGCAGTACGGCAGGGGGAGATTGCTTCTATACGGGAAATTACCTCTATTTGTTTGCGAATTGCACGGGAAAAACCGGGGGCAGCGGACGAGCTTTTCCGAAGATTAGGAGAAATTCCGGCGGGTCTATTGCTGGCCGGGCCGCCATCCAGCGGAAAGACTACTATTTTGCGGGATATTGCCCGGCAGCTGGCCGATGGGAAGAGGGGAAAATACCACCGTGTAGCCGTAGTGGATGAGCGGTGTGAGCTGGGAAGCGTGTGCAGAGGAAGAATGGAAAACGATTTGGGCGCCTGCTGTGATTTGCTCAGCGGGTATCCAAAGGACTTGGGAATCCTTCAGGCTGTCCGGGTGCTTTCTCCAGAGTACATTGTCTGTGACGAAGTAGGAGGGGAAAAAGATGCCGCGGCTATTGAAGCCGGAATGTTTGCCGGTACGGTTATGATAGCCAGCATCCATGCAGGCAGCCGGGAAGAGCTGATACAAAGGCCTATGTGCCGCCGTATGCTGGAGACCGGTGCCTTCCCCTATGTGGCACAGCTTTGCACCCGGGAATTTCCGGGCAGATTGGCAGGAATCTGGAAAGCGGGTGAGCTGATTGATAAAGGTGTTGGGGCTTCTCCTGCTGACGGCAGCGTGCGCCGGTATCGGTCTGGCGGAGTCGCATAAGCTGACGGCAAGGGCGGAGTTTTTAGAAGATTTCCGACGGTTTCTCACTGCATCACAGGCAGAAATCCAATATGGGCTGGTACCGGTTCGGGAGCTTGTTTTGTCCTTTCAGGAGGAAATGCCCCTATTAAAAAATTGTGCTGGGAGGCTTTTGGCAGGAGAGAGTTTTCCAAAGGCATGGAAGCAAGCCGTACAGGAACAGGGAGGAGACGATAAAGCTTTTCTACTGGAATTCGGCAAAGGCCTGGGAACAACGGGACTGGAGGGGCAAATGGCCCATGTCAGGCTTTATCAGGAGCTGACAGATACCCGGCTGATGCAGGCAAGAAAGAACTGTGAGAAAAAAGGAAAGCTGTACCGGCAGCTTGGGCTTTTGGGAGGTGCTGCCCTTGCCCTTGTACTGTGGTGAAAGGTAAGGCCGAAACGGGAGGTAGGAAAATATGGACGTAGACCTGATATTCAAAATCGCCGCGATCGGCATTATTGTGGCGGTGCTGAACCAGCTTCTCATTCGTTCCGGCCGGGAAGAGCAGGCCATGATGACCACGCTGGCCGGGTTGATTGTGGTTTTGATGATGATTATTCAGCAAATCGACACGCTGTTTCAAACCATCAAATCCTTGTTTGGGTTATAGATATGGATATAGCGGCAATTGGAGGACTGGCGCTTGCGGCTGCGGCGCTGTGTGCTCTGTTAAGACGATATCATGGGGAATATGCGCTGCTCATTAGTGTGGGAGCCGGAATTCTGATTGTGATTCAGATGTTTTCTTCCCTCATTCCCATTGTCCACGAAATCGAAACCCTGTCGCAGCAGGCAGGAATCGCTTCGGAATATGGAGAGGTTTTGTTTAAAGCGGTTGGCATTTGCTTTTTGGCCCAGTTTGCGGGGGATGCCTGTCGGGATGCGGGAGAAACGGCGCTGGCTTCCCGGGTGGAAACAGCGGCAAGGCTCGCCATGATAGCAGCGGCACTTCCGCTATTTCGGCAACTGGCAGAAATGGCGCTGACGCTGATTGGCGGAGGAACTTAAAAGGAGGGACGTATGAAACGGGGGATACTGGCAGCCGCTGCTGCATTAGTTTTGCTGACGGTTCCCGTATCGGCAGCAGAGACATTTGATAATGAGCTGTATGAAGAGCAGATGGAAGAAAGCGGCGCTTCCGATTTAATGGATTCCCTTCCTTCCGAAACCCAGGAGCTTCTTCGAGAGCTGGGAATTGAGGGGATAGGCTGGGAAGAAATCGCCTCCGTGGAACCGGAAGGCTTTTTTGGACAGCTTGGAAATATCGTTGCCCAAGGAATCGCACAACCGGCTGCG
>OBYM01000838.1_pt1 | contig 15154 bp, 15 predicted proteins | sample 1538191 | NCBI WGS metagenome assembly OBYM01 (sample SAMEA2580165, study PRJEB22360) | human gut metagenome | biome: human gut; feature: human-associated habitat; material: faeces | place: Denmark | collected 2008/2010 | reverse complement strand
TGAAGTTTTCTTTGCTTACTTTCTTTTTCAAAAGAAAGTAAGTTGGTGCTGATTAGGGCGAGGGTCCACCCGTTCCCATTCCGAACACGGAAGTTAAGCTCGCTTCTGCCGAAAATACTTGCCTGGAGACGGGCCGGAAAGATAGGTAGTGCCAACACAAAAGGACGGACAGTTTGCTGTCCGTCTTTTTTGTTATAGGAACGGGCAGAATGAGGGGTATGCGCTTATGCTTGAGAAGGGAGCGTATGCATGGCAATAGAAGATAGACTCCGCGCCTGGAAAATTCCTGTGGGGATGCGGACGATTAAGACGACAATCGCAGTTATTTTGGCGCTGCTTGTGGTGCAGCCCTATGGCGCCAGCACAGCGAAGGTGGTGTTCGCCACCATCGGCGCGATGTCCGCGGTGGGACCGACATTTAAGGCCTCGGCGGTGGCTTGCCTGACGCAGATCTGCAGCGTGACTGTGGGTGCGGTGATGGCTGTTATTATGGCCGAGCTCAAGGTCCCGCCTATGGCGGCGGTGGGAATTGGGATCATCATTTTGCTTTGGATGTATCAGTATTCCCATTTAAAGCTGCTGCCGGTGCTGCCGTGTCTGGTATTGGTGAATATTTGTTTGACTCCGGAGATTGAGGCCGCACCCTATGCACTAGGGCGGCTTTGGGATACCGCAATCGGCCTGGGAATTGGAATGCTGATCAACACGCTGGTTTTCCCCTATGACAACAGTCAAAAAATCCGGCAGACCATGGTCAGCTTGGATTCAGACCTGATTGAATTTTTGGAGGATATGTTTGACGGCGACGAGCATCAGCCCGAAGCTGGGAGCATTGGACGAAAAATTGCCGCCCTGGAGGGACAGTTGAAGCTATTTGCGGACCAGCGTCTGTTTCGGCGCAAGCGTCAGAAGCGAGAGCTTCAGACCCTGCGTACCTGTGAGGATATTGCCCACGAACTATTGATAGAGCTGGAAACCCTGCAGAATATGAAGCGGAAGGGGACCTTAAATGAGGAGAATAGGCAGACCCTGCAGGAATTGGGGGCCACGCTGTCCCAGACACATCACCAGAGACCGGAGTCTGTGGAGGATGTGGTGGTAAATTACCACGTTGCCCGGGCTCTTCAGCTGCGGAAGGATCTGAAAGCGGAGCTGGCTGGGCGTGCGGAAAGGAAAAGGGGAAAAATGTGAGAGAAAAATCCCTCTTCCGGGCTGATTTGGCTCGGGAGAGGGATTTTTAGGTTCAAAGGGGAATCAACCAATGAGGACCGCCGTGCCGCTTGCAGTTACCATGAGCATGCCGTTGTTGGAGCCAAGCACCTCATAATCCACATCTACGCCAACCACCGCATTGGCGCCCCGCTCCTGAGCACGCTGTTCCAGCTCCCGGAGGGCGGTCTCGCGGGCGTTTGTCAGCTCCTCCTCATAGGCGCCGGAACGGCCACCGAAGAAGTTGCTCAGACCGGCCGTAAAATCCCGGAGCACATCTACGCCGGAGATGACTTCGCCGAATATAATGCCCTTGTACTCTAAAATCTGTCGTCCCTCCACAGAGGGGGTGGTGGTCAGGATCATAGTTCTTTCCTCCTTATATGTTATGTAGCTGACAGGTGGTCCAGATAGCCGCTGACGTCAAAAGGCTCCAGCACGCTGTCCTTCCTCAGATACAGTGGGTGGTGAGGGTGTCCCTTTTTGGAGCGCTTCCCGGCGGAATACCATACGGCGTTCCGCGCCTCGCCGATGCGGATCATGTCCCGGACACAGCCGGGCAGATAGTCCCGCTTTTCAATGATGGTGCCCCAGGCGGCCCAGACCGCGGGAGCCCCGGCCTTGTCCAGGGAGAGGACGTAGTCGAAGGCCTCCATGTTCTCACGATGGAGCGCTGGGTTGCAGGCAGGCTCCATGTCGTCCGGATTGGTGGCCCGCTGGGCGTAGACATTGAACATGATGAAGCTGTCGTAGCCATTGTGCAGGGCTACCCGTTCCACAGATTTCAACGTGTTGTCCAGGGCGTCCGGCGCGGCGGTGGAGGGGTTGATGCCGATGCAGATCAGGGGCTTTTCGCCCCGGGTACCTAAAATGTAACGGTACTCCGAGTAAAAGTTTGGGACGTACAGCCAGCGGCCGACGTCGTAGTCCGGGGAGGGGCGGTTGGCAGCCTCCAGGGCGGGCTCAAAGCGCACCAGCTCCAGCTGATTGGTCTCGCAGGTGGGAATGTGCATGGGAATCCCTCTTTCTCCATTTGTTTCTGAAATTAATATAGCAGGAAACGGGATGCACTGCAAGTCTGGCAGGCATTTTACCTGGATTGCTATTGCTTTTTTACACAATGGGAGGTATAATAAAACTGCAAATCCTCGTATTTTATACCAAAAGGGAGGTATCGCCATGAAAAACACTGTCATCCGTTCCAGATTGAATCCCAAGTTGGAGGTATCCCTGATTTCGGGACACTTCGCCACCCGGCATTCCCACAACAGCCACTACATTGACATCACCCGCATGAAGCATGAGCATACCATGGCGCGGGAGGCGGCTATGACCCTGGCCCAGCGCTACGCCTATGAGAAGGGTGTGGATACCATTGTCTGCCTGGACGGCAGTGAGGTGATCGGCACCTTTTTGGCGCGGCACCTGGCGAAGAACACTCTGTTTGCGGTAAACGGCTCGAAGAACATCAATATCGTCACTCCGGAATATGATTCCAGCGGATTGATGATCTTCCGGGACAACCTGATCCCCATGGTGGCGGGTAAGAATATTCTGATTCTGATTTCCACCATCAACTCGGGCAAGAGCGGACGCCGGGTCTCTGAGTGTGTGGAATACTACGGCGGAAAGGTACAGGGCATCGCGGCGGTTTTTAGCTCCATGGAGGAACTGGACGGATGGCCCATTTACAGCTTGTTTGTTCCCTCGGACATCCCCAACTATGCCACCTACGCGCCGGAGGAGTGCGAGATGTGTAAGGCGGGGAAAAAGATCGACGCTCTGGTGAACAGTTACGGACTGTCCATTCTGTAACGGGCAGAACCAGCCATAAATAGAAAGGGCGCTGGAGTTGCTCCAGCGCCCTTTTTGAAGATTAAGAACAAGGTTTTGTGGTGTTAAGAGAGTCTCCCCGCCAAGAGAGGGGACTTCTCCGCGAAAAATTACGGGTCGACCTCGATGGCGTTCACCGGGCAGCTCTCCGCCGCCTCTTGAACAAAGCCCTCCTGGTCGGGGTAGATGGTGTCCTTGGCGGCCGCCACCCCTTCTTCGGTCATAAGAAAGACTGCTCCGCACATGTTGACGCACAGGCCGCAGCCGATACAGTTTCCATTTACATGGGCATTCATAAGAAAAATCCCTCCTCCGGTGTTCTGCGTGTTAGCTTGGCCGGAGAGGCGGTTTTTATACGCGTTTACTCGAAAGTGCCCAGAAACAGGGGCACGCCGGTCTCCAGGTCCACAATGCCGTACAGGAAGGGGTGATCGAAGATCAGAGTGAGGCCCGTCTCCGGCGGAGCGGCAGAGCCGGAGGCGGCCTCCACCACCGTGGCGGCCGCCGCCTCGGTGCCCTGCTCGTTCACTTCGATTTTGGCGGCGTGGATCACCTGGGAGAGATAGTAGCCGTTGGGGTTGTCCCCCATGAGGGAGAAATCGGCCTCCCCAAAGGTAAAGGCCAGGTCCAGGCCCAGGGCGGACAGAATGTCCTGAAGCTGGCCGTCCCACTCCGCCTCAAACTTAGGCAGGGCCAGGGTGAGAAATTCCGTGTCCGTCCGGCTCTCCAGAATCTGAGTGAAGGTATCCCCGTCCAGGCTGTTCAGCCAGACTTCAAATTCAGCGCCTTCCTCCGGCATCAGGGCGAAGAAGGCCAGCCGTCCGTCGTCGTAGGGGAGGACCGCTCCCTGGGCCGTCTGGCTCTGGAGATAGGGAAAGGTGACAAAATCGGCGTTCAGGAAGTCCATGGACTCCTTGTCGCTCCCCTGGTGGTAAAACCCCCGAAGATAGGTGTTGTTGGGGTCAAACTCCGTCTCCCAAGTGTTTTTCAGGTAGAGGGCGTTTACCAGCAGCAGGGCGGCGTTTTCGTTGAACGGCTCAGAGAGGATGCTGGGGATCATCTTGTTGGTGTGCTCTGACACCCAGCTGTTTACCGCCGGGACCACCGAGGGGGCGGATAAGTCCTGGGAAAATACCTGCGCGTCGAAGATGCCTTGGCACTTGCCGATAAAATCCTCCCGGATCATGCCCTCCGGGTCTGTCCACAGGCTGTTGGCGATGAGACACTCTGTGGAGCCGTCCAGGTCCCCGTAGTCGGAGAGGAGCTGGGTGCAGGCGGCATTCAGCTCATCCAGGGGGACGCCGCCCCCCAAAACGGTTTCAAACTGAGCTAAGGTATCCCCGCCCGCTCCGTTGGCCGCCATGGAGAGCGCCAGGGCTGCGGAGAGGGGAGAGAGGAGAACGGGACCGCTTTCCGCCTCCCGGGCACTCTGGAGCAGGGAAAGGCCGAAGCTGGTCAGGGCCTGGTCCACGGCCGGACTGCCCGCTGGCTGGACGGACACAGGCTGGGCGGTGAGCTCCTGGGCTTGGACCGCCGGAGCGGCCGGTCCGCAGCCGGACAGGAGTCCAAGGGACAGGGAGAGAGCGAGGGACAGTGCAAGGGTGCGCCTCATAGAGAAAACCTCCTTTTCAACGGTGGGGGAGCTTTGAATCTCCCACTCTGCTAGTTAAGACGAAACGATGCCGGCCCGGTTGCGTCTTTTTCAGAGAAAAAGACAAAAAATTCCCAAAACTTCGTCTTGACTCCCTCTGGGAAACATGCTACAATACCAAATTGCGGTGGTAAGGGCAAGTGCGCCCTTTTACCCGATGAAACACCCCCAGAAAACGGGGGAGAGGAGGGCGCCGAAATGCTGGAAGAACTCAAGCAGGGCAGCAAGCTGGTGGGAGCAAAACAGACCCGCCGGGCTCTGAAGGACGGCCGGGCCAAGAAGCTCTATATGGCCAAGGACGCCGACCCCCGTCTGCTCCAGCCTCTGGTTCAGGAGGCGGTCCGCACCGGCGTGCGGGTGGAGCAGGTGGACACCATGCGGGAGCTGGGCGAGGCCTGCGGTATTGCCGTGGGAGCCGCCGTGGCCGTTCTGGTGTAAGTTTTCTGTTTTCTTTTGGTTTTAACAGAATAAGGTCCCCTTATTTTGTTAAAATAAATACCATGCCCCACAGGGGCAGAACGTTCAGAAAGGAGGAAAAACATGCCTACTTTTAATCAGCTGGTCCGCAAGGGTCGTCAGCAGGTGACTGCCAAGTCCACCTCTCCCGCCCTGCAGCATGGCCTGAACACCCTGAAGAACCGTCAGACCGATCTGCCTTCTCCTCAGAAGAGAGGTGTGTGCACTGCCGTTCGTACTTCCACTCCTAAGAAGCCGAACTCCGCTCTGCGTAAGATTGCCCGTGTGCGTCTGACCAACGGGATGGAGGTCACCGCCTATATCCCCGGCGTGGGCCACAACCTGCAGGAGCACTCCGTGGTGATGATCCGCGGCGGCCGTGTCAAGGACCTGCCCGGTGTGCGTTACCACATCATCCGCGGCTCTCTGGACACCCAGGGCGTCAACGGCCGTATGCAGGCCCGTTCCAAGTACGGCGCCAAGCGTCCCAAGGCCGGCAAGAAGTAATTTTTGCTCCGCAAAAATTGCGTAACATGCAGGCGCTGAAAACCTGCACCCTGAATTGCATTGTGCGTTTCGCGCAAGGCAGCTCCGCCTTGCCGAGCGTTTCCTATATATCTGATATATGGGCAGACCTCGGACAGGCATTACACGGAGCACACTCGTGTTTCGAGTACCTATGATTTCTAATTTTATAAGAAGGAGGGAAGCAACGTGCCCAGAAGAGGAAATGTACCCAAGCGGGAGGTTCTGCCCGATCCGCTGTATAACTCTGTTTTGGTGACTAAGCTGACCAACAGCATTATGCTGGACGGTAAGAAGGGCGTGGCCCAGAAGGTGGTCTATGGCGCCTTCGATATCATCAAGGACAAGACCGGTAAGGAGCCCATGGAGGTTTACACCCAGGCTCTGGAGAACATCATGCCCTCCCTGGAGGTCAAGGCCCGCCGTGTGGGCGGCGCCACCTACCAGGTGCCCATCGAGGTCCGGCCCGAGCGCCGTCAGACCCTGGGGCTGCGCTGGCTGACCACTTACGCCCGCAACCGTGGTGAGAAGACCATGAAGGAGCGTCTGGCCGGCGAGATCATGGACGCGGCCAACAACTTGGGCGGCGCCGTGAAGAAGCGTGAGGACACGCACAAGATGGCCGAGTCCAACAAGGCCTTCGCCCACTATCGCTGGTAATCCAAAAGGAGACGAAGTATGCCTAGAAAAGTTTCTTTGGAGAATACCCGGAACATCGGCATCATGGCCCACATCGACGCGGGCAAGACGACCACCACCGAGCGTATTCTGTATTACACCGGCGTCAACTACAAGATCGGCGAGACCCACGAGGGTACCGCCACCATGGACTGGATGGCTCAGGAGCAGGAGCGTGGTATCACCATCACCTCCGCCGCCACCACCTGCTATTGGCAGGGGACCAAGAATCAGTTCCCCCAGACCCGGATCAACATCATCGACACCCCGGGCCACGTGGACTTCACCGTAGAGGTGGAGCGCTCCCTGCGCGTGCTGGACGGCTCTGTCACCGTCATGTGCGCCAAGGGCGGCGTGGAGCCCCAGTCCGAGACTGTGTGGCGCCAGGCCGACCACTACAAGGTCCCCCGCATGATCTACGTCAACAAGATGGACATCATGGGCGCCGACTTCTATCATGTCCTGGACATGATCGCCGACCGCCTGAAGGCCAACGCCGTGCCCATCCAGCTGCCCATCGGCTCTGAGGACACCTTCAAGGGCATCATCGACCTGGTGGAGATGGACGCCGACATCTACTATGATGAGCTGGGCAAGGACATGCGTGTGGAGCCCATCCCCGAGGACATGATGGAGCTGGCCCAGGAGTACCGCACCAAGCTGCTGGACGCCTGCGCCGACATCGACGAGGAGATCATGATGCTGGTCCTGGAGGAGCAGCCCGTTCCCCAGGATATGATCCGCAAGGCCCTGCGCAAGGGCACCATTGAGAACCTGCTGGTTCCCGTGACCTGCGGCACCTCTTACCGCAACAAGGGCGTTCAGAAGCTGCTGGACGCCATCGTGGATTACATGCCCTCCCCGGTGGACATCCCCGCCATCCAGGGTGTGAATCCCGAGACCGACGAGGAGGACGAGCGGCCCGCTTCCGACGAGGCCCCCTTCTCCGCTCTGGCCTTCAAGATCGCCACCGACCCCTTTGTGGGCCGTCTGTCCTTCATCCGTGTGTACTCCGGTATGCTGAATACCGGCACCACGGTGCTCAACTCCACCAAGAAGCAGCGTGAGCGCATCGGCCGCATCCTTCAGATGCACGCCAACCACCGGGAGGATATCGAGACCGTGTACTCCGGCGACATCGCCGCCGTCATCGGCCTGAAGAACTCCACCACCGGCGACACCCTGTGCGACCCCGCTCACCCCATCATTCTGGAGTCCATGGAGTTCCCTGACCCGGTCATTCGCGTGGCCATCGAGCCCAAGACCAAGGCCGGCCAGGAGAAGATGGGCATCGCCCTGGCCAAGCTGGCCGAGGAGGACCCCACCTTCAAGACCTACACCGACGAGGAGACTGGTCAGACCATCATCGCCGGCATGGGCGAGCTCCATCTGGAGATCATCGTGGACCGTCTGCTCCGGGAGTACAAGGTGGAGGCCAACGTGGGCGCGCCCCAGGTCGCCTACAAGGAGACCATCCGCAAGGCTGTGGATCAGGACACCAAGTATGCCCGCCAGTCCGGCGGTAAGGGCCAGTACGGCCACGTCAAGATCCACGTGGAGCCCAACGAGTCCGGCAAGGGCTACGAGTTCATCAACAACATCGTGGGCGGCGCCATTCCCAAGGAGTATATCCCTGCGGTGGACGCCGGTATCCAGGGCGCCATGCAGGCCGGTGTGCTGGCTGGCTACCCGGTGGAGGACGTGAAGGTCACCCTGTACGACGGCTCCTTCCACGAGGTGGACTCCTCTGAAATGGCCTTTAAGATCGCCGGCTCCATGGCCTTCAAGGAGGCCTGCCGCAAGGCCAACCCCGTTCTGCTGGAGCCCATCATGAAGGTGGACGTCATTGTCCCCGAGGACTACATGGGCGACGTTATCGGCGACCTGAACAGCCGCCGCGGCCAGATCCAGGGCATGGAGGCCCGGTCCGGCGCCCAGCAGATCGACGCTCTGGTTCCCCTGAGCGAGATGTTCGGCTATGCCACCGACCTGCGGTCCCGCACTCAGGGCCGCGGCCAGTACTCCATGGAGCCCCACAGCTATGTGGAGGTTCCCAAGAACATCGCCGAAAAAATTATTGCCCAGCGCGGCCGCAGCCAGGACTAATTTTGGCTGATTCCCGGCCTTTGCGCTGAAATTGGGGTTGCATTTCCAGACGGAATAGGATAAAATAACCCTGATATGCAAATCCCATCTTTTCTCGATTGATAACTGCATTATAAGGAGGAAATTACTCATGGCTAAGCAGAAATTCGAGCGTACCAAGCCCCATGTCAACATCGGCACCATCGGCCACGTTGACCACGGCAAGACCACTCTGACCGCCGCGATCACCAAGTACCTGGCTATGAAGGGCCAGGCTCAGTTCGAGGACTACGCCAGCATCGACAAGGCTCCCGAGGAGAAGGAGCGCGGCATCACCATCAACACCGCTCACGTGGAGTACGAGACTGACGCCCGTCACTATGCCCACGTGGACTGCCCGGGCCACGCCGACTATATCAAGAACATGATCACCGGCGCTGCTCAGATGGACGGCGCTATCCTGGTTATCGCCGCCACCGACGGCCCCATGGCCCAGACCAAGGAGCACATCCTGCTGGCCCGTCAGGTCGGCGTGCCCGCCATCGTGGTCTTCCTGAACAAGTGCGATCAGGTGGACGACGAGGAGCTGCTGGAGCTGGTGGAGATGGAGGTCCGTGAGACTCTGGACAAGTACGAGTTCCCCGGCGACGAGATCCCCATCATCAAGGGCTCCGCTCTGAACGCTCTGATCTCTGAGTCCAACGATCCCGACGCTCCCGAGTATGCCTGCATCAAGGAGCTGATGGACGCTGTCGACAACTATATCCCCACTCCTCCCCGTGACGACTCCCTGCCCTTCCTGATGCCCGTCGAGGACGTGTTCACCATCTCCGGCCGCGGCACCGTGGCTACCGGCCGTGTGGAGCGTGGCGTGCTGAAGGCTGGCGAGACTGTCGACATCGTGGGCCTGTCCGACGAGAAGAAGTCCACCGTCGTCACCTCCATGGAGATGTTCCGCAAGACCCTGGACTTCATCGAGGCCGGCGACAACGCTGGCTGCCTGCTGCGTGGTATCGCCAAGACCGACATCGAGCGCGGCCAGGTTCTGTGCAAGCCCGGCTCCATTCATCCCCACACCAAGTTCACCGGCCAGGTGTACGTTCTGTCCAAGGATGAGGGCGGCCGTCACACCCCCTTCTTCAACAACTATCGTCCCCAGTTCTACTTCCGTACCACCGACGTGACCGGCATCATCACCCTGCCCGAGGGCACTGAGATGTGCATGCCCGGCGACAACGTGGACATGAAGGTTGAGCTGATCACCCCCATCGCCATCGAGAAGGGCCTGCGTTTCGCCATCCGTGAGGGCGGCCGCACCGTGGGTTCCGGCGTTGTTATCGACATCGAGGAGTAATTTTTGCTCCCTTTAAGAAATCCCCGCCCAAAGGCGGGGATTTCTTTTTGCAAAGGAGCCGTGCGGCCGCCCGGGGCCCCATCGCAGATGGGGCGCGCCGTAAGGCGCGTACAAGCGTTTTGTCCGAAGGACAAAACCTTGGCGGAAGGACGGCTTTGCCGCCCTGAGCATTTCAATTAACAGGGTACCCGCGAAAGCGAAGCTTTCGTGGGATTGGCCGCACCGTGGGAAAAGCGTTGTCATCGACATCGAGGAGTAATTCTTACTCTTTGTGGAAATCCCCGCCGTTTGGCGGGGATTTCTTTTGCCTCTTTTGTGTGCGGCCGCCCGGGGCCCCACAAAGGGGACCCAAAGCGGGTCCACCACAGCGGGCCCGCTTTGGGAGAGGAGGAGCAAGGAGGCGTGCGCAGTTTTCGCCGTTAGGCGGAAACGGAGCTTAGCGGAGTTTGCAACGACGATGGAGCGGCGCAAAGGGCCCTCCAAGTATGTAAAATACAGGAGCTGTGCAAACTTTGGATCGCTGCGGATTTCGAGCTTCCATAGAGCAGAAACATTTGCTGGCAAGAAATTTTAAAAACCTAGTTGACAGACTGGGAAAATCTGATATAATATGTCATCGTAAAATTGAATTACCTTATCAAGAGCGGCGGAGGGAACGGCCCGATGAAGCCCGGCAACCTGCGGAGTAAGGAAAACTCTGCAAGGTGCTAAATCCGGCGGCAGTGGATCGAAAGATGAGGGTGCGAAGAATCCAAACGCTCCGCCGCGGCGGGGCGTTTTTTTCGCCTCAACACCAGAGAAAGGAATTATACTATGGCAAAGAGACTGTTTACATCGGAATCCGTCACCGAGGGGCATCCCGACAAAATCTGCGACCAGATCTCCGACGCGGTGCTGGACGCGATCCTGGCTCAGGACCCGGCCGCGCGGGTGGCCTGTGAGACCACAGTGACCACCGGCCTGGTCCATGTGATGGGGGAGATCACCACCAGCTGCTATGTGGATATCCCCAAGATCGCCCGGGATGTGGTGCGGGACATCGGATATGACCGGGCCAAGTTTGGCTTTGACTGCGACACCTGCGCGGTGCTCACCTCTATTGACGAGCAGTCCCCCGACATCGCCATGGGCGTGGACAAGTGCCTGGAGGCCAAGGAGGGGGAACAGGACGACGGCCTGGACAACGGAGCCGGAGACCAGGGCATGATGTTCGGCTACGCCTGCGATGAGACGGAGGAGTATATGCCTCTGCCCATCTCCCTGGCCCACAAGCTGGCCCGCCGCCTGACCCAGGTGCGCAAGGAGGGGCTGGTGAACTATCTGCGTCCCGACGGCAAGACCCAGGTCACCGTGGAGTATGACGAGAACGACAAACCCCTACGCATTGACGCGGTGGTGGTATCCACCCAGCACGGGCCCGAGGTGGAGCTGGCCCAGATCCGCCAGGATATGATCGACCTGGTCATCCGTCCCACCATTCCGGCCAGCCTCATGGACAACGACACCAAGATCTACGTGAACCCCACAGGCCGCTTCGTGGTGGGCGGCCCCCAGGGTGACTCCGGCCTCACCGGGCGGAAGATTATTGTGGACACCTATGGCGGCAGCGCCCCCCACGGCGGCGGGGCTTTCTCCGGCAAGGACCCCACCAAGGTGGACCGCTCCGCGGCCTATGCCGCCCGGTGGGTGGCCAAGAACGTGGTGGCCGCTGGCCTGGCCTCCCGCTGCCAGGTGCAGCTGGCCTACGCCATCGGCGTGGCCCAGCCGGTCTCCGTGCGGGTGGACACCTTCGGCACCGGGAAGCTGAGCGACGAGGATCTGTCTGATATGGTCACCACCGTCTTTGACCTGCGCCCCGCCGCCATCATCCGGGACCTGGACCTGCGCCGGCCCATCTACCGCCAGATGGCCGCCTACGGCCACTTCGGACGGGACGACCTGGACCTGCCTTGGGAGAAGACCGACCGGGTGGATGCCCTTTTGGCCCGGAGATAAGGGAGAGAACGTGTCCCGGTGGAAGGGCGCGCAAGCGCCCTGCGCCTTTTAACGCGGCAGATATCAATTTGAATCCGTGGAATCCAGCCCGGCGAGGTTTCGCTGGGCTGGAATTTTTATGGGTTCGTTTCATGTCATACAATAAAATTTGCTCAATCTTGTGCCGAGAGAGATGCGAATTTGAGACACAATAGACCTTGACGATAAATAATAAGTTTTCTTATAATAATATATGATATAGTAAGAATACTTATTATCTCAGGAGTGTCTCTATGGAATCACTGCACTATCTGTTGATGAAGACCCATACCATCCTGAACCGGCAAATTTTGAACTGTGCGGGAAAGGTTGGGCTGACGGCCGGACAGCCCAAGGTTTTGGAGTTTCTCTCTCAGCATGGGGAATCAGACCAAAAGACCATCGCCTCCTACTGTGAGATCGAGCCGGCCACGGTGGGCAGCATTCTGCTGCGGATGGAGCGCTCCGGCCTGGTCGTCCGGCGGCAGCACGAGGGAAACCGCCGCTCTCTGTTCGTGTCGCTGACAGAGCAGGGGGAGCAGGCGGCTGCGGCAGTGGCGGAGATTTTCAGAGAGACAGAGACGGCGGCGGTTTCCGGCCTTTCGCCAGAGGAACTGGAACAGCTGAAAGGGCTTCTGGACCGGCTGTGGAGGAGCATGGAGACGCATCGTATGCAGCATGACAGCGGAGAGGAGAAAAACGAAATCCAATGACAACAAAACGAACCATAGAAGAGTGGGGAAAGCGGTATCTGGTCTTGTGTGTGGGACTTTGGATTATGTCCCTGGGGGTGGCCTGCTCCATCAAGGGGGCGCTGGGTACGTCGCCCATTTCCAGCCTTCCATACGCCATGAGCGGCTTTCTGCCCCTGACCGTAGGGAGCTGTACCATTATCATGCACGTGGGCTTTATTCTGCTGCAGATTTTGATTCTGCGGCGGCAGTACGACCCCATGCAGCTGATTCAGCTGCCCGTGGCCCTGTTGTTTGGATATCTGACGGATTTTGCGCTGTGGGCAGTGGACTGGATTCAATGTACCGCTTATTGGCAGCAGTGGCTGGTGTGCCTGGTAGGGATCTGCCTGGTGGCTGTGGGAGTCAGCTGCGAGGTAACCGCCGATGTAGCTGTCCTGGCGGGAGAGGGCGTGGTCCTGGCCGTATGTAAGGTGGCGCCGATCCAGTTTTCCGCCATGAAGGTGATCTTTGATGTGACCCTGGTAGTCAGCGCCTGTGTCCTCTCCCTGACGTTTACCGGAGAGATCTCCGGCGTCCGGGAGGGTACCCTGGCCGCGGCCCTCCTGGTGGGGACGCTGACTCGACAGATCCGCCGCCCCATGGGGCAGCTGGAAGCCTGGTTTACCGCGCAAAAGCCGAAGATTGGGGCTGAGTCGCCCCAGATGTGACGGACTTGCATTTATGTAAGTCAAAATGCCCAGGAACAGAGATTGCTCTGTTCCTGGGCATTTCAGATTGTCAAAAACCTATGTAGAGATGAATCCGCTCAAGTTTTGGCGGGGAAGCTCGAGGGGGGCGGCAGCCCGCCTCGAGTGGGATCAAATGCCCTGAATGCCTTGCATGGCAAGGCGTTCAGCGAGCGCAGCGAGGACTTTTCCGCCGCGCAGCGGCGGGAAAGTATTGGTATTTTTTGCGGGGGAAAAGAGGCGGTCACTGATCTGTCAGGGCGGAGCCCCGGTCAAACTGCCGGTAGTAGTCCTTGATGAGGTTCATAAAAGTGCGGGCAGCGGGGGAGAGGAAGCCGTTTTTCTTGTACACCAGGGCCATGGGGCAGGTGAGGGGGGGCTCCCCAACGGTGAAGAAGGAGAGGCGGTCCATGTAGGGGGTGCGGCGGATGCCGCTCTCCTGGAGGAAGGTGAAGCCCATATTCTCGGCCACCAGGTTGATGGCGGTGGTGTTGTTGGTGGTGGTGAGGATGTTCACCGGCTCCACACTCTGGACGCTGAACATGTTGTAGAGCAGCTTGGACAGCCGCCAGTCCTCGGGGAGCATCATCAGCCGCTCCTTCTCCAGACGGCGCAGATCGCCGAAGGGGAGCGGGGCATCACAGGGGCTCTCCAGCCCCCGTACCAGAGGGTGGTCCCGGTGGGTGATGAGCAGGATGCGCTCATGCATCACCAGCTCATAGCTCAGGTCGGTGAGGTCGCTTGGAATGTGCATGAGGCAGAAGTCGGTGACGCTGCTGGCGGCCAGATCCCCCAGCTGGGGCACCGGGGCCTCGTGGAGGACCACCTGTACCTCCGGGTAGAACTGGACAAACCTGGGCAGGATGTCAGGCAGGAGAATGGACCCCCTCCAGGTGGACACCCCGATGTGGAGCTGCGGGGGCTTTTGGGATTGCAGGGTTCTCAGGTCGCTCTCCAGTTGGCGGTCCAGGTAGTCCTGCCGCTCCAGGTAGGCGTAGAACAGCTCGCCCGCCGGCGTCAGCCGCAGGGGGGTGTGGGAGCGGTCCAGCAGGGTTACCCCCAGATTGGACTCCAGCTTGGCCAGGTACTGGCTGAGGTAGGGCTGAGACAGGTAGAGCCGGTCGGCGGCCTTGGAGATACTGCGCTCCTTGACGATGGCGAGAAAGTATTCCGGATTTTTGACAAACATGGGAGAACGCCCCCAAATCGACGAATTTACAGCCCTTATCATACCATGAAATGGAGAAAAAGGGAATGGAAAATGAAGATTTCTCCCTGAAAGAGGGAAGTGCGGCAAAACTCCAGGCCGCTTGCCGCAGTTTCCCTCCTGTGTTACACTAAGAAAAAGCGGGGAGGCGGGCCATGGGCTCAACCGGGGACGCGCCGGAGAGCCTGGCCCGGCTGCTGAACGAATCTTTGTGGGAGGAGGATGTGGGATGAGAGAGAACATGAGGGCGGTGGTCTACCGGGAGCAGGGCGTTTTTGCCCTGGAGGAGCGGCCGGTCCCCAAAATTCAGGACCAGACAGACGCTATCGTCCGGGTGACCCTGACGTCCATCTGCTCCAGCGATCTGCACATCAAGGGCGGATTTGTGCCCAGAGCGGTGCCGGGGACCATTGTAGGACATGAGTTTGTGGGCGTGGTGGAGGCGGTGGGGGAACAGGTGGCCTCCGTACAGCCGGGGGACCGGGTGGCGGTAAACGTGGAGACCTTCTGCGGCCGCTGCTTCTTCTGCCAGCGGGGCTTTGTGAACAACTGCACCGACCCCAGCGGGGGCTGGGCCCTGGGCTGCCGCATCGACGGGGGACAGGCGGAGTATGTGCGGGTTCCCTACGCGGACAACGGCCTGACTAAAATTCCGGATTCTGTCACCGACCGGCAGGCCCTCTTTACCGGGGACATCCTGTCCACCGGCTATTGGGCGGCTCA
>OBYM01000834.1_pt1 | contig 15193 bp, 10 predicted proteins | sample 1538191 | NCBI WGS metagenome assembly OBYM01 (sample SAMEA2580165, study PRJEB22360) | human gut metagenome | biome: human gut; feature: human-associated habitat; material: faeces | place: Denmark | collected 2008/2010 | reverse complement strand
GCATCCTTGGTAAGGATGAGGTCCCCAGTTCAAATCTGGGTAGCAGCTCCAAAAAGCCCTGAAAACTGCGGTTTTCGGGGCTTTTTTGTTGCAAATTTTCACTTTTCCGTGTGGGTCAAAATGTGGGTCAGCGGGTTGACCCACACGCTGACCCACATGCGGAAAGGAAACAACGGACACAAGAGTGCCGGGCAGGAGGTTTGCGCCTCCTGCCCGTTTTTTTCTCTCTGTCTTACATGACCTGCTCCATGAAGTTTCCCATAGTCTGGGCCGCCTCGTCCTGCTTCTGCCGGGTGGCGTGGGTGTAGGTGCGCAGGGTGAACCCGGCGTCGAAGTGTCCCAGCATGGAGGACACCGTTTTCACATCCACCCCGTTCTGGAGGGCGGTGGTTGCAAAAGTATGCCGCAGATCGTGGAATCTGAGGTGCCCCAGCCCGGCGTCCCGCAGGATCTTCTTGTGGAAATTCACCACGCTGTCCGGGTGGTACATCTCCCCAGTGAGAGGAGACGGAAACAGGTAGGGACTGTCCGGATGCAGCGTGTGCTCCTGTATCAGCAGGTCCACCGCCGCTTGGGGGATAGACACCAGCCGCACGGAGTTCTCCGTCTTGGGCCGGGTTAGCTCCAGAGACCCGTCCGGGTTGCGGACATATTGCTTACTCACAGAGATCGTCCGCTGCTGGATGTTCAGGTCATCCCACCGCAGGGCTACCAGTTCTCCCTTCCGCAGGCCGCTGACCAGTTCCAGGTAGAACATGGGGAGCAGACCCCGCCGCTCCGCCGCCTCCAGATAGGCTTTCATGTGCTCCGGTGGGAGGATCTTCATGTCCAGCTTCCGGGGCTTGGGCACGATACAGTCCTCGCAGGGATTCCGGGGGATCAGCCGCTCCTTGACCGCCCGCTCCAGGGCGCAGTGGAGCATCAGGTGAACGCTGTGGACGGTGGTGGTGCTTAGGCCCTTGTCCTGGTTCTTTCCGACGTGTATTCTGCCGCTCTCCAACAACTCTTTGTAGAGCTTTTGCAGGTGCCGGGTGGTCAGCTTCTTCAACTTGATATTCCCGATACGGGGGACCGTGTACTGCTCGATGATCAGCTGGTAGCGGTTGGCCGTGGCGGTCCGCACGTTGGGCTTGGCGTAGAGCTCGTACCAGGTCCGCAGCCAGGTGGCCACCGTGTACTCATCCTCTGACTTTCGAACCTCAATGCCCTGCGATTCCGCAATGGCGGCTTTCAGTTTCTCCTTGACCTCCGCCTGGGTTTTGCCCAACACGTTCCTGATGATCCGCTTGCCGGTCTTGGCGTCGTACCCGGCGGTGTAGCGGCCCTCCCACCGGCCGTCCTTGCGCTTGCGGATATTGCCTTCTCCGTTGGCCCGTTTCTTTGCCATGTTGCTCGCCTCCTTTGCAACGACACAACATACCGCAGAAGAAAGAGAATAGCCAGTGCCTACGGCCACTGTTATCAGAAAGTTAAGAAAGGGCTGCCGACGGCAACCCGTTTTCTTTGTATAGCGTATCAATTATTGGACTGGGGGTGCCGCGATTTGGCTCTTTCTATGGCCTGCTTTTCCTCCTCGTCCTCGAAACAGTAGGGTTCGATCTCCCCGGCGATCCCCGGGCCCAGTCGAAATCCGGCGATGAAGGAAGCCAGGGACGTCTCCTCCCGCAGCTCGATCTCCAGATCCTGCGCACGGAGCAGCAACTCCTGGTCCTGCCGGGCGATGTTCCCCCGGAGGACGTGGTAGGCGTCGTCCAACGCTCGTTCCAGTTCCGGGCGGTCCGGCTCCCGGCAGAACCGCTGGTGTAGGGCCTGCATGTAGTCGTACATCGTGTCGCCTCCTTGTCAGCGACACACCATATCGCAGAAGGAGAACAATAGCCAGGGGCAGGGCGCAGAGTTATCAAACAATTCACAGTTTTTGCCTCGAACTCTACGTAGGGAAGCTGGCCTATATTTGTTTAGGCGGCGCAATTCTTGAGGAGAGTATTCGTACCCCAATAGTTCAGGAACGCCCTATTGCCCCCTTGTGGCGCTAAGGAGACAGCTGAATTCTACAGAGAAAAGCGCCATTGCCACGATTTCATGTACAGAAGAACGCCTTTTCAAAATCCCGCAACTGCCCGCACTGCGGGCAGTTGTGAGAGAACCGGCGCCACAAAAGCGCCGGTTCTTTCTCCTGCTCTTTCTTTCGTCCCTCGGAAACGGGCCAAGGGCCTCAGAGTCATCTTCCACAAAGGTGCGAACAGCGCCCCAAATCCGGCCCGAACCAGCCGACAGGGGCAGGGACTCTGCCCCTCCCGCAATCGGGGCACACAACGGCTCACACGGCCAAACAGGGGTTATGGTTGTGTTTGTCCTCTCCCCGCTTGGCCTGGGGCAGCTTCTCCTTGCCAACAGCATCGCAATATTGACAACTGGCAGGGGCGCTTTTCTTCTCTCTACCTTCGGCCCTTGGCCGCAAAGTGGGTGCGGGCTTCTGCCCGGAAAAGGCGTCCGGCTGCCGCTCGCGGCAAGCCAAACGCTCTGCTTGCCCCACCCGTGGGTGGGTAAAATCGTCCCCCCGGCCGGTTGCTGCTAACGGCCACAGGTGCCCCTCCGCACTGCAGGGAGATATGGCATTTTTATTTTTCCTACTTTAGACTTTCGTACTCGCAAGTTCTTTGAAAACCGGCTCAAATCCTCCCAAACAGGGCTGGGGGTATGCCTGTTCCCACTGCTCCTGGTAAAGTCGCACACAGCGGTTCACAGGAGCGAACACGGCCTTGTTTTTACAGTTCCGCTCCAGTGCGCTGCTGCTCCGTGACTTCCTCCAGTTTCACCATCTGTCGCTCGTAGGAATGGTTGATGGCGTCCTGAATCGGCAGGATGGTGTAGAGCAGGTTCCCGTTGCGCCTTTGCCAACCCCTGGTGATAACCTCGGTCGATTCTGTAGTGATGAGACCGCGCTCTTCCAACCGCAGCGTGTATTTGCGTATAGGTATAGGTTGAGAGCGGACAGCCGCGGTCACACAGAAAATCTATTGATGTAGATGGCAAGAGGATCATAGAGCAAGGGATCATGAGTTGCTACATAGAAAAATTCTAAAGATGGCTTGGCAAGCATTAGGCACCCGTGATATAATCAACATGGGTTATTATATACAAAAGGGGCGGTATATGTGAAGTTGAGTATAGAAACGATTAAAGAACTGATAACGAAGATAGGTTTTGCCCCTCAAGATGGGAACAATGGTATTTATTTTAAATACTACACTTTTCATGATGGCTATACGATTTTTATTGACTTTAATAGCGAGAAAATCATATATGATTCAGACGAGAATTCTGCACAACAGACAATAATAGTATGGGAAAGAACGACCAGTAATTTTTCGCAGGCAGAAAATTTTGTCGTTTTAGAGTGTGTAGATAGCTTGTTGGAAAAGGGGTATGCTCCATCTTGCATTGAGTTGGAAAAAACCTATCCCTCAGGGCATGGACGTTCAGGCAGACTGGACATTTTAGTTAAGTCTGCTGATGGTGTACCATTTTTGATGATTGAATGTAAGACTTGGGGGGCAGAGTTTGATAAAGAGCAGGCCAAAATGCTTAAAAGCGGCGGCCAATTATTTACATATTATGCCAACGATAGGGCTGCTAAGTTCTTGTGCCTTTATTCTTCTCGCATAAATGATACCAGAGACCGTCAAAATATAATTGTTGATGTTGATCCTGCATGGACAAGTTTGTCTGGCGTAAAGGAAATCTATGATCACTGGAATAAGAATTTTAAAGACAATGGTATTTTTGACAGCTATGCGACACCCTATGATGTTAAGCACAGGGCACTTACATATGGTAAATTGGAGACTCTCCAGGAAGAGCATAGTGGGAAAATTTACAACCAAATTATGGAGATACTACGCCATAATGCAATTTCCGATAAGCCTAACGCTTTTAATAAGCTGTTAAATCTTTTTGTCTGTAAGATTATTGATGAAGCAGATAAAAATCCGGAAGATGAACTGGAGTTCCAGTGGTTAGAAAATGATACAGACGAAAGTCTTCAATTGCGCCTAAATGACCTTTATAAAAGGGGAATGTGGCGTTTCCTTGAAATCGAAGTGATTGACTATGAGCAACGGGAGGTTTCTGAAAAGTTAGCAAGTATTGAAGATTCTCTTACTAAGCAGTGGATTATGAAAATGTACACAGACACTCGCTTAAAGAAAAGTCCAAATTTTGCGTTTGTAGAGGTTCAAGATGACAGGACGTTTGAGTTGAATGCAAAAGTTGTTCGTGAAATTGTTGAACTACTTCAGGCATATAGATTCCGCTATGAACAGAAACATGAATTTTTGGGAAACTTCTTTGAGCTCTTGCTTAATACCAGCATGAAGCAAGAGGCGGGACAATTCTTCACCCCTGTTCCAATTACCCGTTTTATTATTTCTTCCCTGCCATTGACTGAACTTGTTCAAAAACGTGTTGACGATAGGCAAGAAGAGCCTTTACCGACAGTAATTGACTATGCCTGCGGGAGCGGTCATTTTTTGACCGAATATATGGCCCAAATGCAGGAGATTATTGACAGAAAAATTGATATTACTCATACATCGCCGAGAATTAAAAAACTTTTTCAGTCATGGCAAGGTTACACGAAATTCCTTTGGGCCAAAGATAGTGTATACGGAATTGACTTGGATAATCGTTTGGTCAAGACTACAAAAGTCAGCGCATTCTTTAATGGCGATGGAGAGGCCAATATTGTTTGGGCGAATGGCCTTGACAGCTTTACAAAATCAGAAGCGTTTAGAGGCAAACTTGTAGGGGCTAATGGACGGGATAATGGGAAATTTGATATATTGATCTCTAATCCCCCATACTCAGTTGACGCATTCAAAAGCACGATTGAGCACGGGGAGGAGTCCTTTGAACTTTACTCGGGCCTTACCGATAACAGTTCTGAGATTGAATGTCTCTTTGTCGAGCGCATGAAACAACTTTTGAAAGTTGGTGGTTGGGCAGCGGTTATCCTACCCAGTTCCATTTTAACGAATAGCGGTATCCATGCAAAAGCACGAGCAATTCTCCTGAAGTATTTTAAAGTAAAAGCGATTGTTGAAGCGGGCACTAATACTTTCATGAAGACCAATACAAGTACGGTCATTTTATTTTTAGAGCGTCGCACTAATGATGAACACCAAAATATTAAACGAGCGATTGATCGCTTTTTTACGACATATGGTGATGTTACTGTTTCCGGCATTGAGAACGCTTTCTCTGTCTATGTTTCAAATGTATATGATCGGCTGATCTTTGAGGACTATGTCAGTATATTCAATGGAGCGCCCAGTGAAGCGGCTAAAGCCCATGAACTTTATGAGGACTATGAAAAAGCGTTTGGTGAAGATTTTCGCACTAAAGCAATTGAAATCGAAAAGGAAAAGTTGCTGTACTTTTTGCTGACGTACAACCAAACTATTGTCTTGGTCAAAACCGGAAAAGGAAAGGAAGAGAAAAAATTCCTTGGCTATGAATTCAGCGAACGGCGAGGGCATGAGGGCTTGCACTATCTCCCTGCTGGGACAAAGCTTTATGACGAGACTGATCCGCTGAATTCGCAGAAAGCCAGTAGTTATATTTACCATGCCTTTTTGGGGAATTTAGTTGAGATTGATGAGAACTTGGCCGGCAATATTTTCTACGGGCGCATGGGCGAGTTTGTCGAATATGGAACGAACAAGTTTGATAAGGTAATCAACTTAGGGAAAGTGCTAAAGCAAATGCACCGCTTTCCCCACATGAAACTGAAACATGTAACGGAAAAGATATTTGCGGGAGGGGATTTACCAGAAGGAAATTACTCTTTAGTGAAATCAGATCAATACAAGATTCCAATTTATTCTAATGGGATCGAAAGAAATGGACTCTATGGATACACAAATCAAGCGAAGGCAGATGCTGGTACAGTAACTGTTTCAGCAAGGGGAACTATTGGTTTTGCAAAATTACGAGAGGAACCGTTTTATCCAATTGTTAGGTTGCTTGTTTTGATACCGCGCCTTGATGTTATATTGCCTAAATATTTAGAGATTGCGGTTTCATTAACAGAAATATCTCGATTCGGAAAATCGACTCCGCAACTAACAGTACCGCAGGTATCAGAGGTGGAAATTCCGTTGCCTCCATTGGATATTCAGCAAGCGATTGTTGATGAATTTAAACGAGTAGAAAACGAAGCACAAGCATTAGGTGAACAAGTAAGCCAGATAAAAGCGCAAAGGATGGCTTTGGCTGAAGAGTGTTATCGCAAAGTAGGGAGTCTTGATAAATTAAGAAAAGTTGCTCATTATGCGACAGATCGTATTGATACAAGTACTCTTACAAGGGATACCTACGTTGGGGTAGACAATCTGCTCGCTGATGTTGGTGGAAAGCGACCGTCAGATTATGTGCCTTCTTCTGGAACAGCGATAGCATACCATCCAAAAGACATTTTACTTTCTAATATTCGGCCTTATTTGAAAAAGGCATGGTTAGCAGACAATGACGGCGGTAGTTCTGGGGATGTTTTAGTTTTGCAGGTCGACAGAGCGATTGCACTTCCTGAATATGTGTTTCTGCATACATCGTCAGATCGATTCTTTGAGTATGAGATGCAAAACATCGGAAGTAATGTAAAAATGCCAAGAGCAGATAAAAAGAAGGTTTTGGATTATCAAATCCCAATTCCATCTCTTGAAGAACAAAGGAAAATTGTGGTGCAGATTTTAAAATACGAAGAGGAGATAATCCGTTTGAAGAGTCGCTTGAGTGAGATAAAAGCTGAGAAAGAAGCAATAGTCAAAAAATACCTTTGAATATTGAACAAAGTTGTAGCATTATGTTAAAACACGGGATGCAGTTTTAGTAGTATCGGGTATAAATCAATTCACTATAGCGAAGGTGATTTTTCACTTATTATTGTTTATTGTGGCGCAAACTTTAAGGAACTTCAGCCCTGACCCACACCGTGACCCACACGGGGAAATGAGACAACGGAACCAATGGACGAAAGAGTGCCGGAGAGCACGGCGATCCGGATAAAAGAGGGCACAAAAGGCCCGGAAAGCAGCAAACCTCACCCGCCCAATCAGTTGGTAAGGATGAGGTCCCCAGTTCGAATCTGGGTAGCAGCTCCAAAAATCCCCGAAAACTTCGGTTTTTGGGGATTTTTTGTTGCAAAAAGTTACTTTGTGGGTTGGCCAAAAATTTCTGACCCACACCGTGACCCACATGCGGAAATGAGACAACGGAACCAATGGACATAAGAGCGCCGGACAGGAAGAAGGGTTTCCTGTCCGGCGCAGTTTTTCTGTTTTTATCGAACCTGTTCCATGAAACTGCCCATGGTGGCGGCGGCTTCGTCCTGCTTCTGGCGAGTGGCGTGGGTGTAGGTCCGCAGGGTGAAACCGGCGTCGAAGTGGCCGAGCATGGAGGAGACAGTCTTTACGTCCACTCCGCTCTGCAGCGCCGTGGTAGCAAAGGTGTGACGGAGATCATGAAATCTGAGGTGTTCCAGCCCGGCATTCTTGAGAATCTTCTTGTGGAGATTCACCACCGAGTCCGGGTGGTACATTTCACCAGTGAGAGGAGACGGGAACATGTATGGACTGTCTGAGTGCTTGTCGTGTTCCTGGATCAGCAGTTCCACCGCCATTTGTGGGATAGACACCAGCCGCACAGAGTTCTCTGTCTTGGGCCGGGTCAGTTCCAGGGAGCCGTCCGGGTTGCGGACATATTGTTTGCTCACGGAGATTGTCCTCTGCTGAATATCCAGGTCATCCCATCGTAGTGCCACCAGTTCCCCCTTCCGCAGGCCGCTGACCAGCTCCAGGTAGAACATGGGGAGCAAGCCTCTGGCCTCTGCCGCGTCCAGGTAGGCTTTCATGTGCTCCGGAGGCAAGATTTTCATTTCCAGCTTTCGGGGCTTGGGTACAATGCAGTCCTCGCAGGGATTGCGAGGGATGAGCCGCTCCTTCACCGCACGGTCCAGAGCACAGTGGAGCATCAGGTGGACGCTGTGGACGGTGGTGGTACTCAGTCCTCGGTTTTGATTTTTTCCAACATGTATTCTGCCGCTCTCCAATAACTCCTTGTAGAGCTTTTGCAGGTGCCGGGTGGTCAGCTTCTTCAGCTTAATGTTCCCAATGCGGGGGATGGTGTAGGTCTCAATAATCAGCTCATACCGGTTGGCCGTGGCGGTGCGGACATTGGGCTTAGCGTAGAGCTCGTACCAGGTGCGCAGCCAGCTTGCCACGGTGTACTCGTCTGCCGCCTTGCTGACATCTAAACCGTTGGTTTCTTCGAGTGCTTTCTTGAGTTTTTCCTTGACCTCTGCCTGTGTCTTACCCAGCACATTTTTGATGAGCCGTTTGCCAGTTTTGGAGTCGTACCCGGCGGTGTACCGGCCCTCCCAGCGGCCGTCTTTGCGCTTACGGATGTTACCTTCTCCGTTGGCCCGTTTCTTTGCCATGGTAGGTACCTCCCTCCTCTTATGTCATAGTCAGGCTTCCATCGTCCTCGTCCAGAGACTCGATAGCAATCCTCATCCCAAGGCGAAATCCCAGAATAAAGTTTTCCAGGGCCATAGTGCTGCTGATTTCGTTCTCCGCGTTGAGGAGCTGGAGCAGCAGAGTTTTCTCTTCCCCCTCCAGCAGAGTGGTGAACTTCTCCTCGCACTGTTCCGCCCGGTCTATAGCGTCTGCCAGGACGGAGCCTGGGGTGATGTCTTGCTCATTGGGTGTGATGTTGCCGAAGTACAGATTTTCCAGGGTGTCTCGCATGTGTGCCGCCTCCTTTTCAACGACACAACATACCACAGAAAACAGAAATAGCCAGGGGTGCGGCGCAGAGTTATCAAACTGTTATCATTTAGGCGCTCCGGCCTGTCGGCGTATTCATTGTTAACGGCATCGCAATCTAAGCTTCCAGGGAAACGCTCTATTATTGTTTTCAGCCCCGCAAGTTTTGAAGGGGCTCATGAGGAGAAGTTTTTCTTTGTATATGCGTATCATTTTTTGAACCACCCGTTTAAGCCCCCCCAGCACTTGGGATTTCCAGAGTGCTGGGGGAAGTCGTTCAGCTCAGTTTCTGTCCTTCCTCATGATCGTCCGCCTTGTGCCCCATGGCGATTTTCTTTGCCTGTTCTTTGGCCAGCGCTTTTCGGTCTCCACGACTGTGCCGGGTCGTTGCGTCTATTACGTCGCTGTCCGGCTGTTGCTGTGCACAGCGTCGGCGAAAAAACCGGGAGCCTTCTGGGACCTCTGGATTTTCTTAACCCTCCGACCACCTGAAATCCAAAAAGCCCTTTCAGCGACCACCTAAGCCTGCGCTGAGGCAAAATCCCGCTATCCTTTGACACGCCCCGCTCTGCGGGGCGTTGTGACCGGGAGACGGGCGCCTTGCGACCACCTCCCTTTATCCTAGTACGAAAATCAAACGTCCCTGCTCCCGGCGAAACGGCCGGATACAGGGACGAAACAATGTTTTTCAGAGAGTTCAATTTCGGTACTCGAATGGAACATATGAGGCTCTCTGGGCGTCGGCTTTTGTCCTCGCTCGTTACCCACAAGGGCCGCATAGCGGCGGTGTTCTGGTTTGTTGGGTACACGGCTGCCCTGCACCCTGATCGTCTCACGCGAGGCCGCACAGAGGCAATACAGTGGGATTCTCCGCCTTGGTGTGTAATGCACCGCAGCATCTTCTTTTTTCCGCAGATAAAGTGGGCGTGGGCTTCCGCCAGCAAAAAGGCGTTTGGCAGCCGCTTGCGGCAAGCCAAACGCTCTGCTTGCCCCACCCGTGGGTGGGTAAAATTCGCTCCCCCGGCCGTGCGGGTACTGGAGGCACCGATGCTCTCCGTACTGTGGGGAGATGCAGAGGCAAACAGGGCCATAGAGGGGTGTCTGTCTCCACCGCAGAGGCTTAAAATTAAGCAAGCGGTTGGTACGCGTTGCCCCCGCACGATGGGGGGAGTAAAGTGTTTCTCCAACTTGCTGCTGGCAGAGGGTAGGGTAGACTTTGTTGTAGTTTTGCAGGGAGGTTTATTACTTCTTTTCCCTGACTCACAGTCATTGCCCGGGCCGACAGCTGGCTTTGGAGGAACGACAGGCATATGATGCCCACATGAGGCTCCGGAAGGTACCTTGTCTCGTGGGAAATACACCCATACCCCGCCGGAACCACACGGTAGCACACAGAGGCAAACAGAGATGAGGCTGACGATTGTGTTTGTTGCAGGCTGCATCCTCCTTTTCTTTACTGCAATATCGTGTTTTCAGCGGCAAGACAGTTCTTTATCTTCTCTGTCTTTCGAATTTAATCCCGATAATTGCATGAAAGATTCAACGTACCGTCAGATTAATGTTTCCTGCATCCGCGCAGCTTATTGTAAAGCGTTGCACGACTGATCCCCAGCGTTTCGGCCAATTCCGAAATATTTCCATCCGAGCGCTGATAGTAGTGCTGCAAAATGATTTTTTCCGCATTGGCAATATCCTGTTTATAAGTTCCGGTAATAGCAAGGGGAAGATTCAGATCCTGTTTTGCTGCTGCAGCGTCTGGATAGAGACACATTTGGCATAGTGCGGTGAAATATGCCGTATCTGTGCGATCCACATCCGCCAGCACCGCAAAGCGCTCCACAATATTGATCAGTTCACGGATATTGCCAGGATATGAATAGGCAAACGCAGATTCAAAGACCTGCGCAAAGTCTTCTTGGACACGCTCTGACAACTTACTGTTAAAACTACGTAGAAAATGCCAGATTAAGGTGGGAATATCTTCCGAGCGGTCGCGCAAAGGGGGAATACGCAGGTGCAGTACATTGAGACGGAAGTATAAATCGTTCCGAAACTGGCCTTCCTCCACCATCTTTTTCAGGTCCCGATTGGTGGAGACGATAAACCGAACGTCTACTGGATGCGGTGCATCTCCCCCTATTTGAATAACTTCCCGTTCCTGGAGTACACGGAGCAGCTTTGACTGAAAACTGGGTGAGAGTGCATCCACGTCGTCCAGAAACACCGTCCCATGATTGGCAATTTCGATCAGGCCACGTTTTCCTTTCGTACCGGCCCCAGTAAAAGAATTCGGAGCATAGCCGAACAATTCACTTTCAATCAGGGTATCTGGAATGGAGGCGCAGCTGACCGCCACAAAGGGATATTGATGCCGCACACTGTAGTTGTGGATACTTTGAGCAAACAGCTCCTTTCCAGCCCCTGATTCTGCATGAATCAAAATGGTGGAATTACTGAGCGCGAACCGCTTCGCCCGTGCGATGGCGCTTTTTAATACCTCACTGTCCCCAATTATGTCCTCAAAGGTATACCGCGTGCCAAAATTCTGACGCTTTCGCTCCCGCTGAATTTTAGCCTCTGACTCAATCACGTTTGAGACTTTTTCAAACAGGAGACAGACCCCGGGTGTACCCAACTGCATCTGCAAGGACACAATATTCCCGATCACTTTAACACCGCACAGAGAGAACTGTATCTCACTTTTTGGTAGATTGCTGTCCAGCAGCTGATCCAATACACGCTGGGGAAACATGTCTCGGATTGGCAGCCGAAAAAAATCCTCGCGCTTGTATTGGAGCATCTCCAGTGCAGTACGATTGACATAATTCAAAGTCAGCGCATCCCGCATCAAGTAAATGACGCCACAGGTGGCGTTCTCCAAAATGGTACTGATTTCCTTGATATATTGGTTTTCCCGAGCCAGGTTTTGAATGATCTGCTCCGCATTTCGAATTCCGTCTTCGACGCTCTTTTGGCTGAAGTAATAATATACGTTCAATCCTAAACGCTTTGCCGTATTGAATATAATGTTCGATCCAATGACCACCTGATGCCCTCTTCGTTTCACGTCTTCCAGAAGATATTCAATTTTGCGGAGATCCTCATAATAGTAAATGTGGTATTTCACTCCAAAGCAGACTTCAAACACAGACAAATCCAGAATATCTGTAGTTGGACAAATAACCGCCGGATTTTTGCATCCCCGAATTTGGGGATATAAGAGGAGAAATTCCTGAAGATCCGGATGTAAAACATAGCAAGGCAGATTGGTGTGGGGCGCAATTACACTATAATCATACGGCCCCAATACAAGAGCCTGACAGTTTTCTCTCTCCAGGACCTGAAGAGTAGCTTTCACCATTGCCGGATAATCAATAAAGGTAATGTCATTGATATATTCCAGTTGAATATGCGGAAATATGTTCTTTCTCACAATATCCTGAACAAATTTTCCAAAAAATTCAGATCCAATCACAGCAATCTTAAGCACTTTATCACCTTTCTCTTCACAATATTCGGCAGTAAAACACTTTTTAAATTTTTCAGATTGACAATCCACAAGAATATTTCTTATTTTAGGCCACGATAATAGTCATTCTACACCAAAGTTATTCCGTTTGTAAATATTTTTAGATCGATTTTTGCTATTTTTCCATATTTTTATACAACTGATGAAGAAAATGCCCATAAACCCTGATTGGAAGGGCTTTCTAAAGTTGGCACGAAGATTGCTTTTAATATTAGGCATCTGCATTGCAGAAAGCAAATAAACAGCAATCTGCATTTTTAAGGAGGAACGAGTTATGGAAAAGGTAACAATCATCGGCGGCGGAAATGGTGCGTTTGCAGCAGCTTCTGATTTGACCATTCGCGGACATCAGATTACGCTGTATGAGCTGCCCCAGTTTGCAAAGAATCTGGAAGAAGTTTCTCAGCGGGGCGGCATCGAACTTGAGGCATTTGAAAACAACGGATTGACAGGGGGCTTTGCGAAGCTGTATAAAATTACAACGGACATCGAAGAGGCGCTGGCCGAATCTGAGATCGTCATGATCGTTGTGCCTGCCTATTCTCTGCAGACAATTGCAGAGCTCTGTGCTCCGCATCTTCGTGAGAATCAGATCGTGGCTCTGTGTCCTGCCAACCCCGGCGGCTCTCTTGTATTCCGTCACACGATGACTGCCATGGGATACCGCACAAAAATCTGGCTCGCAGAATTTTCCTGTATGATGTACGCCTGCCGGAAAAAATCCCCGTCCTCTATTTGGATTCGTGGCTATAAACATAATTTGGGTGTTGCTTTCTTTCCCAGCGAGGGCAGTGAACCTGCCTTTGAGCGGCTACATGTGCTCTATCCCTTTACTGTTCGCTATCGCAACGTGATCGAAACTGGATTCTCAAATTTGAATACCACCCTACATACCTCTCTGATGCTTTTGAATGCGGCCAATATCGATAACAAGGAGGACCGGCTTTTCTACCGGGAGTGCTCTTCCAGCCCTTCGTTGGACAATCTGCTTTCTTGGCTGGATCAGGAGCGCCTGGCCCTGAATACTTTGCCCGACATGCATGTTCTGCCTGTCGCGGAAATCGAAAAGGTCTGGTATGAGCATCAGGGAGCCGCCGGAAACACGGCAACTGAGATTCTACATTCACTGAAGCATTACGCTTACAGCAAAATGCCGACCTCCATGGATTATCGGTACATTACAGAAGATGTGCCCTTTGGTCTGATCCCCTGTGCCCAGATTTTGGATGCATTGGGTTTGGATCATAAAATCCACACCGCTCTAACCAACGTCCTGTGTGCGGTCTGCAATCGGGACTTCTACCAAGAAGCTCGAACGCTGAAAGACATGGGCATTGAGGGGATGGGGCGAGACAGGCTGATGGAGTATTTGCGTTACGGTTGCTAAGTTAACAAAGCAATTTTTAAGAGGGAGATGAATATATGGAATTAGGTTCCTGGGCTTTGATTTCTGCCCCATCTATCTTGGGTTTGCTTCCCCTGCTCGTCTTTATTGTTCTCGCTCTGCGAGGGGTTGAAAATTTAAGTGCGCTGATTATCAGCGTGGCTTTAGGTGCTATTTTGCTGGGCTGGGATCCTGGAATGCTGGCACAAGCGTTTGAAAGCTCTCTCAACTCCTCACCTGTCCTGATCGCCCTGATCATGATGCTTGGCGCTGGAATTGGCGCTCTAATGTCTGAAACAAAAGTCTCCAATGTGTTAGTCTACTTTATTGTGGACCGGATCGGCGTTAACACGCGGACGAAGGCCAAGATTTCTCTGTGTGCCTGCTCTATTTTGGTGAGCGGCCTGTTGGGAACTTCCTCCGGCGGAAACGCGGTAATCGCCCCAATTATGCTTCCTATTATGGGCACACTGGGTGTTACGCCTACGGTAGTTACTGCGCTGTTTAAAGCGGCAGGGGAAATCGGTCTTATCTTAGGCCCTATCACTGGGGTTACCTTAATGACGCTGGAAGTGACTGGCCTCTCTTATGGTACTTATATGCTTCAGGCAGGCATTCCCTTTGCTGCCGTCTGGTTAATTGGCACATGGGTTGGCTGTATCCGCGCTCAAAAGCGGACAGAGGGCTATGAGCATTACGAGATAAGCGGCGATCTTAAAAATCTGTCCCGAGAATCAATATCTCCAAAACAGGTTCGGGCAACCATTGCCTTCCTCTTGCTATTTGTTATACTGATTGCTTATGGCATCATTACAAAACAAGGAAGTAACTATGTATTGATTGTCATGGTGCTCCTTGCCGCGGTACTGGCTATTTTTTCCAGCACCAAACTGGAGACGGCTGTTTCCTGTGTGGTAAACGGAGCCAGAAAACAGACTCATGTGCTGTTCATTTCCCTGTGCATCAACGTTCTGCTGATGCAAGTCACTGCCGCAGGCGGTTTCGAGGCATTTACTTCTTTGATCGAGGGCCTTGCAACAAGCGGCGGCCCCGCCGGTGTTATGCTGATCGCCTCCTTGGTAGGCGGCTTTGGCATCGAATCTTCTGTAATTGCGGAAATTCAGCTGATCGCCTCTATGTTCGGCGGAATGGCAGCGGAAGTCGGTCTGCCTGCCGGCTGTATGGCGCTGGTTCTCCTGGCCGCCACCCGTTTGACGGGCAACACCTATCCTACAACCAATTTTGTCGTTCAAATGGGAATCGGACAGTGCTCCAACACCAAGGAGGTATTGCAGGCACTTTGGTTCGGAGTCGGATTCTTAGTGGTCTATTTAGTCATTATGGCGTTTGTTGGCCCAATTATCTTTTAGACGCTGCCTCTCCATCATTTACTTACTTCCTAAACGAGGATGGCGGCCGGTTGTTTTCCGCCCGCCCCCCCCCCTAATAAAATAC
>OBYM01000830.1_pt1 | contig 15247 bp, 14 predicted proteins | sample 1538191 | NCBI WGS metagenome assembly OBYM01 (sample SAMEA2580165, study PRJEB22360) | human gut metagenome | biome: human gut; feature: human-associated habitat; material: faeces | place: Denmark | collected 2008/2010 | reverse complement strand
CGGCCAAGCAGCCACCACCGCGTCGGATGGGGCCGTGGCTGCCGCCAGCGGTGCCGCCTTCCTGTGCTATGTCACCCCGGCGGAGCATCTGGCTCTGCCCAACGTGGACGACGTCAAGCAGGGCATCGTGGCCTCGAAGATCGCGGCCCACGCCGCCGACATCGCCAAGGGCATCCCCCACGCCCGCGACATCGACGACAAGATGGGCGACGCCCGCCGCGTGCTGGACTGGGACGCACAGTTCGCCTGTGCCATCGACCCGGAGACCGCCAAGGCCATCCGCGACGCCCGTCTGCCCGAAGACGACCACAGCGACACCTGCTCCATGTGCGGCAAGTTCTGCGCCGTCCGCAGCATGAATAAAGCGCTGGCCGGCGAGTACATCGACATCCTGTAATTTCTTCCCCCGGAGAAAGCATAGAAAGAAAGCCCCCTGCACGCGGTATGTGCAGGGGGCTTTCGGCGTTTTGGGGGAAGAAATCTTATTTCGCGATCTGCGGCACGGAAGAGGGCGTCTGCACCAGATTCGTCATGCTCTTGAGGCTGATGCCGAGGGTGGAGAGATTGTGCAGCATGGCCGAAGCGGCGGGCTGCAGGATGCCCAGCGCACCCAAAAGGATGAGGGTGGAGTTGAAGCTCAGCACGAAGCGGTAGTTTGCGCTGACCCGGTGCTGCAGGGCGTTGGCTACCGTCTTGAGGAAGACCAGTTCTTCAAGGCTGTCGGCCTTGATGGTCACATCCGCGATCTCGCGGGCGATGGCAGCACCGGAGTTGATGGCGATGCCGATGTCGGCGGCGGAGAGGGCGGGGGAGTCGTTGATGCCGTCGCCGATCATGACGACGGTGTGGCCCGCTGCCTTTTCCTTCTGGACGAAGTTGGCTTTGTCCTCCGGCAAAACCTCGGCGTAGAACTGGTCCACGCCCACCTGCTTGGCAATGGCCTCGGCGGTGCGGTAGCTGTCACCGGTCATCATCACGGTGTTCCGGATGCCCAGCTTGTGCAGCTGGTGCAGGACGGAAGCGGCTTCCGGGCGCAGGGGGTCGGCGATGCAGATGACGCCGACCAACTGGCCGGAGACAGCCATGTACAGGTGAGAATACTCCGGGGCGAGGGAGTCGAACTTCTCCTGCTCGTCGGCGGGGATGATGCAGTGCTCGTCCTCAAAGACGAAGTGGTAGCTGCCGATGACCACCCGCTCGCCGCTGACCCGGCTGGCAATGCCGTGGGCCACGATGTACTCCACCTCGGAGTGCACCTCCTCGTGGGCGAGGTTCTGCTCCTTGGCGGCGCGGACGACGGCGTTGGCCATGGAGTGCGGGAAGTGCTCCTCAAGGCAGGCGGCAAGGCGCAGCACGTCGTCCTTCTCGCTCTGGCTGAAGGGGATGACGTCCACCACCTGCGGGGTGGCGCGGGTCAGGGTGCCGGTCTTGTCGAAGACGATGGTGTCGGCCTTGGCCAGCGCTTCCAGATACTTGCCGCCCTTGACGGTGATGTGGGCCGTGCCGCACTCGCGCATGGCGGAGAGGACGGCCAGCGGCATCGAGAGCTTGAGCGCACAGGAGAAGTCCACCATCAGGATGGAGATGGCGCGGGTGACGTTCCGGGTCAGCGCGTAGGTGACCACGGTGCCCGCGAGGCACCACGGCACCAGCTTGTCGGCCAGTTCCAGCGCACGGTTCTCGGTGCTGGACTTCAGCTTCTCGGATTCCTCGATCATGGCCACGATCTTGTCGTAGCGGTTGGAGCCGCCCGCAGCCTTGGCCAAGAAGACGCACTCGCCCTCCTCCACGACGGTGCCCGCGTAGACGGTGGCACCCTCGATCTTCCGAACCGGCATGGATTCGCCGGTCAGCGCGGCCTGATTGATCATGGCTTCGCCTTCGATCACGGTGCCGTCCAGCGGGACCATGTTGCCGGAGCGCACCACGATCTCGTCGCCGGGCTGGACCTTCGTCAGCGGCAGCAGCACTTCGGTGCCTTGGCTGCGCACCCAGACCTTGTCCACATTCAGCGCCATGCTGCGGGCCAGATCATCGAGGCTCTTCTTGCGGGTCCACTCTTCCAGCAGGGAGCCGAGGTTCAGCAGGAACATGACGGAGCCGGCGGTGTTGAAATCGCCCCGCAGCACCGAGACGCCGATGCTCAGCGCATCCAGCACCTCGACTTCCAGCTTGCGCTGGAACAGACATTTGACGCCCTTCCACACAAAGGCGATGGAGCGCCAGATGGTGTAGGCCGCGCGGATGGGGGCGGGCAGGAACAACTTGCGGAAGCAGTGGCCTACCACAAGGCTGTACATCTTTTCCTGATATTCCTGATTGAGTTTCCGGCTGTCGGCGGAGGTCACAAGGGCGTCCAGCTCCGGCCGGTCGAACTTGTAGGTGCTCAGCGCCCGGACGGCGTCGGCACGCTTGCCATTATAATAAAGTACCACGTCGCCGGTCCGCTCGTAGACGGTGGCCTTTTCGATGGCGTCGTGGTGGTTGAGATAAGCTTCCAGCACATCGGCGCGGTGGAGCGTCATCCGCACGTTGCAGACATGGACGCGCATCCGACCCCGGCCTTCATGCAAAATGGTGCATTTCATACTCGTTCCCTTTCTGACCATGAAAAAGAGCCGCCCGCAGGCGGCTCCCATAGGGCCTTGGATTATTCGGCAGCCTCGGTGGATGCAGTCTCCTCGGCAGCGTCCTCGATGACAGCGGCCTCAGCCTTGGCAGCGCGGGCCTCGTTGATAGCCTTTGCGTCTGCCAGAATGTCACCGGCCTGTTCCTGAACCTTGTTCACGGTCTCCATGGTGGAGTCCTTCATGCGCAGAACGGCAGCGGCGGTCTGGGTGTAGACCTTCTTGGCATCGCTGCTGGACAGAAGCTTGAAACCGGCAGAACCAAACAGGGTGCCAGCGGCGAACAGGGCGATCTTCTTCATGTTGACCATATGGATATACCTTCCTTTTTCGTGTTGCTTGTATGGCCCAAAAGGGCCGGTTTGAGGGAGCGGGACGCTCCGTATTGCTGCCGTTATTGTAGCACGAAATTTGGAAAATGCAAGTGGTTTGCATAAAGTTAGCACATAGAAACTTTTTTGCAGGAGTTTGTTATAATTGACTATCCCTACGTTGTTTTTTGCGACAAACGGGTGCTTACCCCCACACCAACCACAGGCAGCCGTAGCCCGTCAGCACGGCGGCCAGCGTGAAGGGGATATGCGCAGAAAGTCCTTGGTGCGGACGGTCTCGCCGTTTTTGCGCAGGATGCCGATGGCTGCGATGTTGGCCGAAGCGCCGATGGGGGTCAGGTTGCCGCCCAGCGCCACAAAGGGCCGCTGCTGCGGCAAAGCCAGCATCAGAATGTAGATCAGCGCAAATAAGATCAGCGCAAAGATCATGCGTCCTCCTCGGTGTGGGAGTCGCGGTCTTCGTCGATCATCCGGTAGCCCACGCCCAGCTCATTTAAGATGTAGGTGTTCTTTCCGGGGCGGCTGCCCAGCTTGCGGCGGATGTTGGCCATGTTGACCTGCAGCTTCTTGGTGCTGCCGCAGTCGGTGTCGCCCCAAATGGCCTTGACGATGGCGGGGTAGGTCATCACCCGGCCGGCGTGCTCGGACAAAAACGCGACGATGTTGTATTCGGTCTGGGTCAGCTTGATCTCTTCCTCCCCCACGAAGACCTTGCGGCGTTCGTAGTTGATGGTGAGGTCCTGCGCACGGAAGGTGCCCGTGGGGTTGGAGCTGTAGCGGTTGGTGCGCAGCGCCGCCCGCCCCCGCCCCAGCAGCTCGCCGGTGCCGAAGGGCTTGGTGATGTAGTCGTTGGCACCGAGATCCAGCGCCTCGATCTTGTCCGCCTCGGTGGTGCGGGCCGACAGCACGATGATGGGGGTCAGGTACTTCTGGCGCACATACCGGATCAGCTCCACGCCATCCCGGTCAGGCAGACCGAGGTCGAGGATGATCAGGTCTGGGTTGCAGGAACCGAACATCGACTGCCCCAGTTCGCAGGAGGGGGCCACAAACGTCTGGTAGCCGTTGGTCTCCAGCAGGGTATAGATGAAGCTGCAGATATTGGCCTCGTCTTCTACGACCAGCACTTTGAATTTGTTATTGCTCATCTTGATTTTCCTCCGTCTCAATGGATTCGGTTTCCAGCCAGAAGCGGATGGTCGTGCCCTCGCCTTGGCGGCTCTCGGCCTTGATCTCTCCACCGTGGGCTTTTACGATGGCGGCACAGACCGAAAGCCCGATGCCCATGCTGTGCTTGCCGTGGTCGGCGGTGTCCTCGGCGGGCAGCATCCCGGAAAACAGCCTCTTCAGCCGCTCCTTGGGGATGCCGCAGCCGTTGTCCGTTACTTCGAACACAGCGTGGCTGCCCACCGTGAAGACTTTCAGCGTCAGCTGGGTCATCCCCTCGGCGTGGAGCACCGCGTTTTCCAACAGGTTCGTCAGCACCTGCGAGATCAGCATCGAGTCCATGGGGATAACGATGAAGCTGTCCGGCAGTTCGAGCTTTACGTTCACGTCCGGGTAGCGCTTCTGGAACCGCACCAGCACCGTGTCGATCAGCTCTTCCAGCACGGTGGGGGTCTTCTGCACCGCCACCTTGTCGTTGTCGAACCGGGTGACCGAGAGCAGGTTCTCCACCATCCGGTTCAGCCACTGGGCGTCCGAACAGGCCTCGCCAAGAAGTTTAACTTTTTGCTCTTTATCCAGAGAGTCATAATTCTCGATGACGGTCGAACAAGCCCCGTAGATCGAAGTCAGCGGGGTGCGCAGGTCGTGGGAGACGGCCCGCAGCAGGTTGGCCCGCATTTTTTCAGTCTCGCTCTCCATCCGGAGCTGCTCCTGCATCTTGATCCGGGTGGTCAGGGTGCTGGTCATGATGGAGACCACCAGCATCACCAGCCCGGAAAACAGGTTCTCCGGCAGGGTGAAGTTGAAGGCAAAGTAGGGCGAACGGAACGCAAAGTTGACCGCCAGCACGCTGAGCAGCGATGCCATGACGCCCCAGAAGTAACCGTCCGTATAGATCGATATTAAAAATACCGCCAGAACAAATACCATGGACGCCACGCCGTCGATGCGGCCGCTGATGCGCTGGATGCCGAACATCACGAGGAATGCCAGCGCAAATACGCCCAGCAGTACGAGGATGTCTGTTTTGCGGATGGTCTGCTTCATGGAATGTGATCCCTCCTGAACTGTATTCGAGCCCACCCTAAAAGTATACCATATTTTTATTTAAGAAACAGCTAAGGAATCAAGATTCTTGACCGGAGAAAAAATGGATGCTTTGACGTATTCAAAAACGGTGTTGACAAATATTTATATGATAATTATAATATAAATATGGAAGCAATTCGATTTGAGTGGGATGAAAATAAAAACCACATCAACCAAAACAAACACAAGATTTCCTTTGAGGAAGCAAAAACGGTTTTCTACGACGAAGAAGCGTTGGTGATTGATGACCCTGAGCATTCTGAACAGGAGGAACGGTTTATTATTCTCGGCCTTAGCAGTAAGGCAAATCTGCTCATCGTTTGTCATTGCTATCGCGAATCGGACACCGTGATTCGAATCATTTCGGCTCGAAAAGCGACCAGAACCGAATCGGAGTATTATGGAAAGTGAGGCGTGTACGATGTTGGACGAGTATGATTTTTCGAAAGCTAGAAAGAACCCTTATGCAAAGGCGTTGAAAAAGCAGATCACGATCAATATTGACAGCAACACGATCGACTACTTCAAGGAGCAGTCGGAAGCGGTGGGAATTCCGTATCAGACGCTGATCAATCTATACCTGAAAGATTGCGTCGCGAATAAACGGCATCTGTCGATGTCTTGGCAGTGATACAAAACGGGCTGTTCGAAGGAACGGCCCGTTTTGCCGCAATTGACATTTTCCGCCCGAAAGCCCATAATAAAGATACCTTTAACAGAGAGGACGAGGGAAAATGCTTTATTTTGAGAACGATTACTGCGAAGGCGCCCATCCGGCCATTTTGCAGAAGCTGATGGAAACGAACTTCGAGAAGGTGCCCGGCTACGGCACCGACCCCTACTGCGCCAGCGCGAAGGAAAAGATCTGCGCGGCGTGCCGGTGCCCGGAAGCGGACGTGACGTTCATCTCCGGCGGTACCCAGACGAATGCCATCGTCATTGCGTCGATGCTGCACCGGTGGGAGGGCGTTGTGGCGGCAGCCACCGGCCATGTCAACGGCCACGAGGCCGGGGCCATCGAGTTCACCGGCCACAAGGTGATGGGGCTGCCCCACAAAAACGGCAAGCTGGACGCCGCCACGGTCCGGAATTTCTGCGCCACCTTCTACGCCGACAGCAACCATGACCACATGGTCTTCCCCGGCATGGTGTATCTCTCCCACCCCACCGAGTACGGCACCCTCTACACCAAGGCCGAACTGGAAGCTCTCCACGGGGTCTGTCAGGAGTACAAAATGCCCCTCTTCGTGGATGGCGCACGGCTGGGCTACGGTCTGGCGGCGGATGGCACGGACGTCACCCTGCCGGACCTCGCAAAGTGGGCCGATGTGTTCTACATCGGCGGCACCAAGGTCGGTGCTCTCTGCGGCGAGGCCGTTGTCTTCCCCCACGGTGCGCCGGCCCACTTCATGACCATGGTCAAACAGCAGGGCGCGCTGCTGGCGAAGGGCCGCCTGCTGGGGCTGCAGTTCGACGTCCTGTTCACCGACGGCCTGTATGAGAAGATCAGCCGGAACGCCATCACCACCGCCAACGCCCTCAAGAAGGGCCTTGCGGCGAAGGGATACCAGTTCTTCATGGATTCCCCCACCAACCAGCTCTTCATCGTGTTCCCCAACCAGCAGCTGGCCGCGCTGGAGGGCAAGGCCAAGTTCGGCTTCTGGGAGAAGTACGACGACGCCCACACCGTCATGCGGATCGCGACCAGCTGGGCCACCAAGATGGAGGAGATCGAACAGCTGCTGGAGCTGCTGTGAGCGCCAAAGATCTCATAGGCTTTGTGCAGAAAATGGCTTGCTTTTTTTGGCGCGGTATGGTATCTTTATTTGGATGAAGATCGCGCTGGGATGCAGCGCAGAAAGAGAAGGAGAAATGGACTATGGGCTTTTTCGATAAGCTGTTTGGCGGCAAGGCTGCCGAGACGAAATTCAAGGGCGAGAAAATGACCGTCATGATGCCGCTGGAAGGCAAGGTCATCCCGCTGGAAGAGCTGCCGGATGAGACCTTTGCTTCGGCGATCCTTGGCGGCGGCTGCGGCATCGAGCCCACCGGCGACACCGTGTATGCTCCGTTCGACGGCACTGTGACGCAGGTGCCGGAAAGCCTCCACGCCGTTGGCCTGATGAGCGACGACAACATCGAGCTTCTGATCCACGTTGGCATGGACACCGTGGAGATGAAGGGCAATGGCTTCACCTCTCTCGTCAAGGAGGGCACCAAGGTCAAGGCCGGCACCCCGCTGCTGAAGGTGGATCTGGACGCCATCCGTGCCGCTGGCCATCCCACCGCAACGGCCATCATCGTGACCAATGGCGATGATCTCCCCGAAATGAGTGTTGCTGCCGCCGGTGATACCGCCGTCGGCGTGCCGCTGTTGAAGTTCAAGGCATAAGTGTTTCCACCCGGAAGATCTTCTTCCGGGTGTTTTTTTGAGCAAATCTAGCAAAAGTGAGGAAGTATATCATGGAAACGAAAACGAAAAAACCGAAGTTATCTCTTGCCAAGCGGATGGCCATCTCGCTGGTGTGTGGTTTGGCAGCCGGCATCGCCTTCATGTTCCTGCGGGAGAGCCTGATCTCCGGCGGCCGCGCAGAGGTGTGGGCCACCATCAACAACCTCCTGTTCCAAGACATCACGGCGGAAGGGGCCGAGCGCGCCTTCGGCCTCTTCTACATCATCGGCCAACTCTTCATCAAAGCGCTGCAGCTGGTCATCATCCCGATGGTCTTCACCTCCATTGCGCTGGCCATCGGCAGCATTGCGGACACCCGCACCATGGGCCGCATCTCGGCCAAGACCCTGTTCTGGTTCCTGCTGTGCTCTTTTCTGGCGCTGCTGCTGGCGGGCGTCGTGGGTTACACCACCTATTCCATGGGGCTGTTCAATACCCACATTGAGGGCCTGACCGAGGCCACCGGCTCCACCGGCTCGAACCCCCTGAATGTGGTGCTGAACATCATCCCCTCCAACATCATCACGGCCTTTGGCAGCAACGGCGCGGTGCTGAGCGCAGTTTTCCTTGCTGTGGCCACCGGGCTGAGCATGAATACCCTCGGTGAGAGCCGCACCGCCACCCTCCGCCGTCTGCTGGGCGAAGTCAACGATGTGGTGGTGGTCTTCTTGAACTTCATCGTCAGCAACTTCGCGCCCTTCGCCGTCTTCGTGCTGCTGACCCGCACCTTTGCCATCTACGGCATCGATTACCTCAAGCCCGCGCTGGTCTATGTGGTGGTCACGGTGATCCTGCTGCTGGTCTTCCTTGTGGTGGCCTATCCGCTGGTCGTGGCACTGGGTGCCAAGCTGAACCCCATCAAGTTCATCAAAAAGATCGCAAACGTGGCCGTTTTCGGCTTCTCCACCTCTTCCAGCGCTGCGACCCTGCCCCTGAACATCAAGGTCAGCGAGGAAGAGTTCGGCGTGGATGAGAGCATTGCCTCCTTTGTTCTGCCGCTGGGCATGACCATCAACATGGACGGCACCGCCATCATGCAGGTCATCGCTACGGTGTTCATTGCGGGCTGCGCCGGTTATACCGTCACGCCCGGTCAACTGGTGGTGGTAGCGCTGCTGGCGCTGCTGGCTTCGGTGGGCACCCCGGCAGCTCCCGGTGCAGGGGCGGTCATCCTCTTCACCATCCTGTCCGGCATGGGCTTCGTCAATGACGGCGCGTTGCTGGCCTATTCCCTGATCCTTGCCATCAACCGCCCCATCGAGATGCTCGTCACCTCCCTGAATGTCGTCGGCGATGCCGTCGCCAGCATCTGCGTCGCCAAGAGCGAAGGGCTGCTGAAAGAGGACGTCTATAATAAGTAAGAGCGAGATAAAAGGAACTCCTTGACTTTTTGCCCACAGGTGCGTGTAACAAAGGCACAAAGGTAAGAAGTCCATTGATCTCACAAAAGCAAAGCAAGAAGCCCCCCGGTACTGCGAATACCGAGGGGCTTCCTGTTTGCTGGGGATCAGTGGTTGGGTGGTTTCAATTTTACAAGAGATATCCTCTCTTTACAATTGCGGCGTCGGCGGCGCGAAGCTTTTACACAAGCTTTTCCTCTCCATGGTTTCGGGCGGCGGGGAAGTTCGGTACAATAAAACCGTTCCGAGAGAAGCATGAAAGAAGGGCCCAAGGGGCGCCAAAAGAGAGGATTTCCGTATGAAAGAGAACAAGATCACCCGCCGCAATTTCCTGAAGGTCGGTGCTGCGGCATCGGCTGGCGGGGTGCTGCGGGGCGGCCCCGGCGCGGCTGGTCACGCTGCCGGTCTGCTGAGTGCTGCCCCGGTGGCGGCCAGCGCAGCCCAGCCGGATGCCGTCGGCGCTGCGGAAGAAGAGAACGGTCTGCTGGATTTTCTGAAGAAACCGAAGTACATTTTCCTGTTCATCGGCGACGGCATGGGCACTGCCCAGATCCAGTCTGCCCGCTTCTATAAGGGCACCACCGAGAACAATGGGGCCATCACCGAGGGGGAGCTGAGCTTCACCTCCTTCCCCGAAGTCGGCAGCGTGACCACCTACGACAGCACATCCTTCTGCCCGGACTCCGCGTCCACCGCGACCTCTATCGCCACCGGCAATAAGACCGAGAGCGGCGTCATCAACATGTGCCCGTGGACCCGCGATGTGCCTTACGAGACCATCGCCGAGAAGCTGCACAAGCAGAAAAACTATAAGGTCGGCGTGGTGTCCACCGTCAACATCGACCATGCCACCCCTGCCGCCTTCTACGCCCACCAGAACACCCGCAAGAACTACTACCAGATCGGCGTAGAGCTGGCCAATTCCGGCTTCGAATACTTTGCGGGCGGCGAGTTCCAGAAGGTGAACGGCGATGGAACCGGCCCCAACAACCACGAGGTCGCCGCACAGGCGGGCTACAACGTTGTCACTACACAGGCGGGCGCGGCGGCGCTGACGGCCGGGGCGGGCAAGACCCTCATCATCGCCGAGAACCTCGCCGACGGCAAGGCGATGAACTACGCCATGGACGCTGCCAACGGCGAGTGGCAGTTGACCGATTACGTGAAAAAGGGCATCGAGCTGCTGGAAAACAAGAAGGGTTTCTTCCTGATGACCGAATCCGGTAAGATCGACTGGGCCTGCCATGCCAACGATGCCGCCGCCTCCATCCACGACGTGCTGGAGATGAGCAACGCCGTTCAGGCCGCCGAGGAGTTCTACAACGCCCACCCCAACGAGACCCTGATCCTCGTCACGGCCGACCACGAGACGGGCGGCATGGCCATCGGCTACAAGACCACCAACTACGACACCTTCCTGACCAACCTGACCCACCAGAAGATGTCCTATGCGAAATTTGATTCCACCTACGTGGAAAATTACATCGCCAACAGGACCCCCTTTGAGGCGGCCATGGCCGACGTCAAGGCCAACTTCGGCCTGACCCTGCCCACTGACCCCGATGCTGCCAGCGCGGGCAAGCTGCTGTTGACCGACTACGAGGTGGAGAACCTGCGCAAGGCCTACGAGCGGACGCTGGAGGTCGGCGCGTCTTCCCAGAGCAAGATGAGCCAGCAGGATTATGAACTCTACGGCACCTACATCCCCTTCTCTATGGCCATCTGCCACACCATCAACCATAAGTCCGGCATGGACCACACCACCTACGCCCACACCGGCGCAATGGTCAACATCTATGCCAAGGGCGTCGGCGCCGAGAAGTTCCGCGGCGTGTTCGACAACACCGAGATCTATCATAAGCTCGCTGAGCTGACCGGCGTGCAGTAAGGCCGGAATACCCTAAAAATAAAAGACCCCGCCCCCTTTTCCCTTGCTGAGACGGCAGGGAGGAGGGGGCGGCACGGTCTACGCATCGCCCAAAAAAGCGCCCGGCGGCTCAGATGGAGCTGCCGGGCGCTTTGGTCGCTAAAACGTAAAGATCAATCGTTGATCTCCGGGAAACCTTCCAGCTTGGAGGTGCAGTGGGGGCAGCGGACGGCCTTGATGGAAATCTCGCTCTGGCAGTAGGGGCAGACCTTGGTGGTCGGCTCTGCGGGAGCTTCCTCTTCGGCCTTCTTCTTGTTGAAGAGGGCGTTGAATGCCTTCAGCACCACAAACAGCACGAACGCCACGATCAGGAAGTTGATGATGGCGTTGAGGAAGGAACCGATGCCGATGCCGACATCGCCGATCTGGATCACAACGTCCGAGAAGTCGGCGTTGAAGAACAGGCCGATGAGGGGAGAGATGATGTCGCCGACCAGCGAGTTCACGATGGCCGTGAACGCCGAGCCGACGACCACGCCGACGGCCATGTCCAGCACGTTGCCGCGCATGGCGAACGCTTTGAACTCTTCAAAAAACTTTTGGATGCCCTTGATCTCTTTTTCTGCCATAGCAATACCGCTCCTTTTTTGCGTCCGCAGGGGGACGGATTCATCATTATTATAATAGCATTTGTCAGCGTCCCTGCCCTCTCAGGCGCTTCGCACCAGTTCCTCCAGAGGTTTATGCTTGGTGCGCGGCAATCCAAGCTTCCATCTCTTCGGCGATGGCTTTGATGGAGCCGTCGGTGAAGGGAACTTTCAGGCCCGCCGTCTCGCACAGCTCGGAGTAGCTGGCTGTGCCCGCGCGGCGGACCAGCTTGAGGTAGCGCTGCCATGCGTCCTTGTGGTCCTTCAGGCTGAGCAGGAAGAACTGCAGCGCGGCCATGGTGGACAGGCAGTAGTCGATATAATAGAACGGGCACTCATAGATGTGGAGCTGACGCTGCCAGCCCGCGCCGCGGCCGTAGAAGGGCAGGTTGTCGAAGTCGATCCACGGGCGGTATTTGTGCTCCAGATCCAGCCAGACCTTGTTCCGCTCGTCGGGGGTGAGGTCGGGGTTCTGGTACATCAGGTGCTGGAACTCGTCCACAGCGCAGCCGTAAGCGAGGAAGAGGAAGCTGTCCTCGGCGTGGACGAGGGCGTACTTCTCGGTGTCCTTGCCGAAGAGCAGGTGGTGCCACGGCGCGGTCAGGAACTCCATGGCCATGGAGTGAATCTCGGCGCTCTCCATGCCGGGGCATTCGAGGTCGGCGGGAACCTTCGGGTTCCGCTCGGCGACGTAGCCCTCGAAGGCGTGGCCGCACTCGTGGGTCAGCACGTCCACGTCGGCAGAGGTGTTGTTCCAGTTTGCGAAAATGAAGGGGGCCTTGTAGGCGGGCAGACTGGTCATATAGCCGCCGGACATCTTGCCGGGGCGGCTCTCCACGTCGAACAGCTCGTTGTCCTGCATGAAGTCGATGAACTCGGCGGTCTCCGGGCTCAGCTCATGGTACATGGTGCGGGCCGCAGCCATCCGGGCGTCGTAGCCCTTGATGGGGGAGGGGTTGCCGTCCTTGAAGGTGACGGGCAGATCGGCGAAGGTGGGGTGCTCGATGCCGGTGCGCTTGCGGCGCAGCTCAATGACCTTCTGCAGCTGGGGCACCACATCGTTGGCGACCTGATCCCGGAAGCGCTTGATCTCCTCCGGGCCGTAGCCGATGCGGTTCATCCGCACATAGGAAAGCTCGCTGTAGTCGTGGTAGCCGAGGATGCGGGCCTGTTCGTTCAGGTTCTTGACAATCTTGGTGTACAGCTCATCCAGCTCGGCGCGGTGGGCGTCGAAGTAACCGGCCTCGGCCTCGTAGGCGGCACGGCGGACGGCGGGGTCCAGATTTTCCTTGTAGGGGCCCAGTTGGGGGATGGTCAGCTGCTTGCCGTCCAGCTCCACCAGTGCGCCGCCGTACACCTGCTGATACTGGCTGACGAGGGCATTGTACTCCTTCTGCAGCTCCACGGTGCGGTCGTCCATGCCGAGGACGGCGTTCTTCATCCCGGCCACGCAGGTGGTGCCGAAGGCTTCGGTCAGCGCGTCCACATGGGGGTTGGCCAGAAACGCCCGGCTGATCTCGACGCTGGCATTCTGCACGGCGGGGCCGTTGGCGTCGAAGAAGTCCTGCTCAGCCTTCCAATAGGCGTCGCGGGTGTCGCAGGTGTAGTGGATGCTTGCCAGATTGGCGGCGGTGTTGTAGTCGGCAAAGGCGCGGCTCTGCTCGTAGTAGGCCTCGACCAGTTCTTCGCCGGAAGCGGCAGAGGCGGCCTTGGCGGCCAGCTCTTTGCAGCGGGCCAGCAGCGCGTCAATGTCGGGGCGGGTGTAGTTCATCTCGCTGAATTTCATAGATGGATACGTCCTTTCTGAATGATGTTTGCTCCATCTTATCACTTTTTATCGGTACAGTCAAAGGAAACCGAAAGCGACTTGACAATTTTCCGTAGACGTGTATAATAAAACCAGAGAAGTTGAAAAGGTTCATTGGTCTCACAATCGAACAGCAAGAAGCCCCCCGGTACCGCTAATACCGAGGGGCTTCCGTAGTCATTAGGTATATCTGCTGAAAATTTGTGAGATAAACTGGCAAATCTGTTGCAACGATGCCGTTGCATGGACTTGAAAAAAGGCATATAATAACACTATCAACAGAGTAAGGCCACGCGCGTTAAGTGCCGCATCAACGGGGAGTTGTGCTGCGGACGAAGGGAGACCCGCGGTGCGTGGTCTGCATCCCGCTGCTGCATGGACTTGGGTGCAGGCGAGGCCGTCTGCGCGGCTTCGTTTGGAAGTGAAATTTGTTGGATTCACGCCCTCCTTTGTGCGGTTCGTCACAGGGGAGGGCGTTTTTGCGTCCGCCTCTGCTTATCCTGAATGGAGGATGAACGATGAATCATTCCAAATTATCCGTCCGTACCCTGACGATGCTGGCCCTTCTGACGGCTATGAGCATCATCTTTGCCCGCGTGCTGACCGTTTCCACCGGCTTTTTGCGGTTCAATCTGGGCGCGCTGCCCACCCACTTGGCGGCGGTCTGGTTCGGCCCGGCGGGCGGCTTCGCCGTGGGAGCGGTGGCTGATCTGATCGGCGGCACCTTGTCCGGCTATTCCATCAACCCGCTCATCACGCTGGGAGCCGGTTCGGTGGGTCTGGTGTCAGGTCTGCTGTTCCAGAAGCTCAGCAGTCTGCGGCTGGGACTGCGGCTCCAGATCAGCATACTGGCCGGGCATCTGGTGGGCTCGGTGGTCATCAACTCGCTGGCGCTCCACATTTTTTATGGATACCCGATGGCCGCGCGGCAGCGCGGCCAGTGGCCGGTGCTGGCGGCCCGCATCCCCAACGCCATCGTGCTGAGCGCGGTCAACACCGTGCTGGTCCGCATCCTGCTGGAGAATAAGGCACTGGCAGCGATGATCAAAGCAAAAACCTGAACACACAGAATCTTTTAGATAAGGTCGAGCGCTATGAACTACGAAGAAGCAATGCAATACATCCACACGGTGCAGTGGGCGGGGCACAAGCCCGGCCTGAGCCGCACCCGCACCCTGCTGGCCGCGCTGGGCAGCCCTCACAAGCGGCTGAAGTTCGTCCATGTGGCGGGCACCAACGGCAAGGGCAGCACCGCGGCCATGCTGGCGTCCTGTCTGCGGGCGGCGGGCTATTGCGTGGGGCTGTACACCTCGCCTTTCATCAACCGGTTCAACGAGCGCATCCAAGTGGACGGCGGACAGATCGGCGACGAAGAGCTGGTGCGGCTGGTGGAGAAGATTCGGCCCGCCGCCGACGCGATGGCGGACGTCCCCACCGAGTTTGAGGTCATCACAGCGCTGGGAATGCTCTACTTTGCCGAAAAGCAGTGCGACATCGTGGTGCTGGAAGTGGGCCTCGGCGGCACGCTGGACTCCACCAATGTCATCGACCCGCCGGAGTGTGCGGTCATCACGGCGCTGGGAATGGATCATGTCAAGGAGCTGGGCCCCACCATCGCCGACATCGCCTCGGCCAAGGCGGGCATCATCAAGCCCGGCAGCCCGGTGGTGAGCTACGGCGGCGTGCCCGAAGCCGACGCCGTCATTGCCCGCGTGGCAGCGGAGCAGCACGCCCCGCTGCGGGTCGTGGACTTCTCCAAGCTGACCGTGGAGGGCGGCGGCCTCGACGAGGTGACCTTCGATTTTGACGGTCTGGACGGGGTGCGGCTGCCGGCGCTCGGCCGGGCACGAACGAAGTTC